>WBZP01002338.1_pt1 | contig 21898 bp, 21 predicted proteins | sample 5204301 | NCBI WGS metagenome assembly WBZP01 (sample SAMN12412401, study PRJNA552823) | activated sludge metagenome | isolation source: activated sludge from nitrification reactor of wastewater treatment plant... | place: USA: Pennsylvania | collected 2017
GATGTCCGGCGCCCGCGCCTTCCTCGACCAGCTGCGCGAGGATTACCAGGTCGTCATCCTCTCCGACACCTTCTACGAATTCGCGCACCCACTGATGCGCCAGCTCGGCTGGCCGACGCTGTTCTGCCATTCGCTGGAAGCCGACGCTTCCGGCATGCTGGTGAACTACCACCTGCGCATGCCGAACCAGAAGCAGGAGGCGGTGAAGCGCTTCAAGGAACTGAAGTTCAAGATCGTCGCTGCCGGCGATTCGTACAACGACACGGCAATGCTCGGCGAGGCGCATGGCGGCATCCTCTTCCACCCGCCCGAGAACGTCATCCGCGAGTTCCCGCAGTATCCGGTGGTGCGCGACTACGATGCGCTGCGCGCCGAGATCGACAAGGCTTTCGCGAAAGCCGGCTGACCGCTCCCCCATGCACCGCGAACGCTTCTACACGCTGACGGCCTCCTGCCCCGACCAGGTCGGCATCATCGCCAAAGTCTCCGGCTTCATCGCCGAGCATGGCGGCTGGATCCTCGAATCGAGCTTCCATGCCGACGATCTGACCCGCCGCTATTTCATGCGGCTGGAAATCAAGGCGTCGTCGCTGCCCTTCCTGCTCGCCGAACTGCGCGAGCGCTTCCGCGTCGCCGTCGGGGAGCCGCTGCAGATGGAATGGCGCATCAGCGACTCGGCGGTGAAGAAGCGCCTCGTCGTGCTGGTGTCGAAGCAGGAACACTGCCTCTACGACCTGCTGGCGCGCTGGCAGGCGAAGGAACTCGACATCGAGATTCCCTGCGTCATCTCCAACCACGACACCTTCCGCGGCTTCGTAGAGTGGCACGGCATCCCGTTCCACCATGTACCGGTGCTGCCCGAGAACAAGCAGGCCGCCTACGCCGAAGTGCAGCGCATCTTCGAGGACGTGCGCGGCGACTGCATGGTGCTCGCCCGCTACATGCAGGTGCTGTCATCGGACCTGTGTGCCAAGTATCCGGGCCGCATCATCAACATCCACCACTCCTTCCTGCCCAGCTTCGTCGGAGCCAAGCCCTACCACCAGGCCTACGAGCGCGGCGTCAAGCTGATCGGCGCCACCTGCCACTACGTCACCGAGGAACTCGACCAGGGGCCGATCATCGAGCAGGACGTGATCCGCATCGATCACTCGGATTCGATCGAGGACATGGTCCGCTACGGCAAGGACATCGAGAAGACGGTGCTGGCGCGCGGCCTGCGCTACCATCTCGAGGACCGTGTCCTCGTGCACGGCAACAAGACCGTCGTCTTCCGCTAACCGGCGCCGGGGTACCGGACCTGCGCCACACGCCCCAGGAGGCCGCATGCTGATCGATCGTCACCAGTCGCTGCTGCTGATCGTCGACGTCCAGGAAAAACTGGCGCCGGCGATCCACGAAGGTGCTGCCGCCATCGCCAACAACCGGCGCCTGCTGGCTGCTGCCGATCACCTCGACGTGCCCATCGTCGTTTCCGAGCAATACGTGCGCGGCCTCGGCCCGACGGTGCAGGACCTGCAGCCGTTGCCGCCCCGCGCGCAACGCTTCGAGAAGATGCATTTCTCCTGTGCGCGCGAACCCGGCTTTCTCGACCTGCTGGCCGCCAGCGGCCGCCGGCAGATCATCGTCACCGGCATGGAAACGCATGTCTGCGTACTGCAGACGGTGCTCGGGCTGCTCGAGGCCGGCTACGCCGTCTGCCTGGTCGAGGATGCCACCTCCTCACGCACGCCTGCCAACCGTTCCGCTGCCATCGCACGCATGCGCGAAGCCGGTGCCGGCATCGTCACCACCGAGATGGTCCTTTTCGAGTGGCTGGAACGCGCCGGAACCGACGAGTTCCGTACCCTGCTGCCGCTGATCAAATAGCGGGGCTGCGCAGCAGCGCTATTCCTTGCGCTATTTCGCCCCGCCGCGTCCCGAAATCCCGGGGATGTCCTTCCCGGATTGTTCGGAGAGCATATGCGCTCCGCCGAAACCGTCCGCCACGAACTTGATGGTGACGGCAGCCGTACGCTCGCAGCCGGTATAGGTCCACTCCTCTTCCCATTGCCCGGCCATCAGGTAGGCTTTTTCGTACCCCGGAATACGGCTGGGCAGGTACACCGCTCCGGAGACCGGCTTCGATATCCGGGTGCCGACCAGTTTCGCCATCGGCGTCTTTTCGTCGCGCGACTCCCGGACACCGCAGGTTTTGATCGTCCCGGCCACCGTCTGCATCATCTGGGTATCGATGAACAGCTGCGGGCTGGCATAGCTGTCCCCCAGCGAATCCATGTGACGCGCAACCTTCACATAGTTCTGTAACGCGGCCGGAGCCGAGGCGCCGAGTTTCTCGGCAAGGCCCAGCATGCGCTTCCGGTTGCCGTCACCGGTCGTCGCTGCCGCCTTCAGTGCCAGCATGTAGACGGCCATCTGAAAGCCCTTGTCCGCCGACCAGTACAGCGCATCCTGTGCCTCGGTGTCGATCATCCGTTCCGACAGCGGTCGCTTCGCCAGCTGAAAGTAGCGGGCATCGTCCGGCTTGCCGTTCGCGTTCATGTAGCTCAGGTATTCGTTGGTCAGCAGCACGGAAAGAAAGAAGGTGCCTTCCGGATCGCCAAGACTCGCTGCCTTGCGGGCGTAGCCGATCGCCTTGTCGCGATCCTTCGCCACGCCTGCGCCACGCGAGTAAGCCTGTGCCAGCTTCGAATACGCCCCGACAACGCCACCCCGTGCAGCCTTCTCGAAGTGAGCGACCGCCTGCTCCGCATCGACTGCGCCCCCCTGTCCTGCCTGAACCATGACCCCGAGCAGCAGACTGGCACGCGCATCACCGGCCTCTGCGGCACTGGCCGCCTCCGCCCGTGCCGTGGTGTAGTCGCGTGCCTGATAGGATTTCAGCGCCTCGTCAAACCCTGCCCAGGCCAGCAGCGGGAGAATTGCCGAGACCACGCCGCATAGAATCCGGAGCGCATCCTTCATTGTTTTCATCCCTGAGTTAAGGCGGGCGATTATAGCCCTGAAAATGCCGATCGCATGCCTCGGCACGCAGGGCAGGAATGGTCACTGCATTCCGGAAACGAAAAAGGCCGGTCCCTGAAACGGGGCCGGCCTTCAATCCTTCAGCGACGGATCAGCGATGGCGACGACGCATGCGTGCGGCAAGAAGGGTCATCAGGCGAAGCAACGCCGAAGGACGACGACCGGCATCCCGGAAACGACATACTCCGTCGCCTCGTAGCCCGGCGGCTTCCCGGCCGCCACCCAGGCCCGCTCGCTGACGAGGATCTCGCCGCGCGCGGCGAGGTCTTCACCCAGCCTGGAAGCGATGTTCACCGCATCGCCGAAGAAATCCGTTTCGCGGATCAGCAGGATGTCGCCGACGTCGATTCCGATGCTCGCCCCGACGCTGCGTCCGTCGGCCGTTTCGAGACCCTGCCCGGCCAGCTGGCGCTGGATTGCCTCCGCTGCCGCGAGTGCCTGTGCCGCCTCGGGGAATACCGCGAACACATTGTCCGCATCGTGCTTTACGATCTCACCGCCGGCTTCGACGATCGGCGTGCGGGCCAGCACCTGCATGCGCCTGATCAGCGCCAGATGCGGCAGGATGCCGGTACGCCGGACCGAAATCGAGAAATCGGTCATGTCGAGCACCAGCGCCGTCCGCGTCACCTGGAAAGTCTTCCGGATCAACGCCTCGATCGCCGGGCGTTCCGCCGGTGCCGCGGCATTCAGGGTATCGAGCAGGTGATCGAAGGTTTTCAAGGGTGTCTCAAGAGCCTGTTCAGGCCCTAGTCGCGCCGCTTGCGCTGTGCGCGCTTGACGATCCAGCGGCACAGGCGGCGCGCCCAGGGTGTCAGTCGCTGCAGGCCAAGGTATTGCAACAGGAAGTAGAGGCGGTCGCTTCGGCTCCAGTAATCCGAATGCCGCGTCAGGGTTGCCAGGTCGTACACCGTGCGGACGGCGGCAATCAGCGTCGTGCGCGACTTTTCGAGATCGATGACTGCGACCTCGGGTTCGGCGCCGCTATCCCAGCGTACGAACAGATGCTTGGGATAGAGCGAGCGATGCATCACGCGCGCATCGTGCAGCTGGCGCACCAGCGCCGCGACCTTGCGCAAGAGCAGGCGCTTCCGCGCCAGCGGCGGAGCCCCGTCGGCGAACAGTTCGCGCATGACGACATCGAGCGGGCGATAGCCGGCGAGCTCCTGCGTCATCAGGATGCCACGCGGCTTGCCGTCTGCGATGGCGCTGCCGAAGAACAGCGGCCGCGGCGCCGGCACGTCGTGCGCCTCGACGTAGCGCAGCATGCGGAATTCGCAGGCGAAGCTCGGTTCGCCGGCAATGGGATGACGCCAGGTACGGCGTTGATGGTTTTCCTGTCGCTTCAGGAACACGCCGAGTTCACCGCCCTCGGGCAAGGGCAGGGCAATGCGGCAGACGCCGCTCCAGCCGCCACGGCGGGCATTCGGTTCCTCGAACCACGCCGCCTTGAAAACCCAGGCGTCGTCGAAGCTGCCGAGATGATTGGCCTCGAGCAGCGGACGGCGCTCGGGCGAAATGAACAATGCCAAGGAAATCCCCTTACACGGCGCCCGTTGCGGCGCCGATACCTGAAACGAAGTCGAATTATCCCGGAAACCCACCTTGCTTGCACCCGATGCGGCACTCGGGCGGGCCGCCGGCACGAAGCGGCGAAACCGGGCGCGGACCTGCCCGGAGCGGTACGCGGTCAACCGGGGTTTCCGGAAGGCTGCCGCGACAAAAAAATCGGGCGCCCGAAGGCGCCCGCAATGGGAGTCATGCTGCGAGGAGGTAATCAGTGGTGGTAGGCCGATTCGCCGTGGGAGGTGATGTCCAGACCCTCGCGTTCCTCTTCTTCCGGGACGCGCAGACCGAGGACCACATCGACCAGCTTGAAGGCGACCAGCGAGACGATGCCCGACCACAGGATGACGGTCCCGACACCCCACAGCTGGCTGATCACCTGCGCGGTCATGTCGTAGTCGCCGACCTTGTTGGCCACGTAGTCGTAGACCCCCGTGCCGCCGAGCGACGGCGCCGCGAAGACGCCGGTCAGGATGGCACCGAGGATGCCGCCGACGCCATGGACGCCGAACACGTCGAGCGAGTCGTCCGCGCCGAGCAGGCGCTTCAGGCCATTGACGCCCCACAGGCAGATCACGCCGGCGAGCAGGCCGATGACGATGGCGCCGATGACACCGACAAAGCCGGCGGCCGGGGTGATCGCCACGAGGCCGGCGACGGCACCCGAGGCGGCACCCAGCATCGAGGGCTTACCCTTGAGCATCCATTCGGCGAACATCCAGGACAGCGCTGCGCAGGCCGTCGCGATCCAGGTCGTGACCATCGCCAGGGCGGCACCGCCGGAAGCTTCGAGCGCGGAACCCGCGTTGAAACCGAACCAGCCGAACCACAGCAGCGAGGCACCGATCATCGTGAAGGTCAGGCTGTGCGGGGCCATCGACTCGCGACCGTAACCGACACGCTTGCCGATCAGGAAGGCACCGACGAGACCGGCCACGGCAGCGTTGATATGCACCACGGTACCGCCGGCGAAGTCGAGCGCGCCCTTCTGGAACAGGAAGCCCGCGGTCTTGCCCGCGAGTTCGCCGGCCGCGGCATCGGTGTAGGCATCCGGACCCGCCCAGTACCAGACCATGTGCGCCATCGGCAGGTACGACAAGGTGAACCAGATCACCATGAAGGCGAGCACGGCCGAGAACTTCACGCGCTCGGCGAAGGCACCGACGATGAGGCCGCAGGTGATCGCCGCGAAGGCGCCCTGGAAGATCACGTAGGCGTACTCGGAGACGACGACGCCCTTCGAGAAGGTCGCCGCGACCGAATCTACGGTAATGCCCTTCAGGAACAGCTTGTCGAGCGTGCCGAAGAAGGCACCGCCTTCGGTGAAGGCCACCGAATATCCGTAGACCACCCAGAGGATGCTGATCAGCGAGAAGGTCACGAAGACCTGCATCAGGACCGAGAGCATGTTCTTCGAGCGGACGAGACCACCGTAGAACAGGGCCAGGCCAGGGATCGACATCAGGATCACCAGTGCGGCACTGATCATGATCCAGGCGTTGTCACCCTTGTTCGCAACCGGTGCGGGCGCAGCGGCGGGGGCCGCAGCTTCGGCCGCCGGTGCCGCAGCGGCAGCGGCAGGAGCTGCGACTGCAGACGCGGTGGCGGCAGGTGCCGCCGGCTTCTCCTCGGCCCAGGCCGCGTTGCCGGCGCTACCGACAGCGACGGCACCCAGCAGGGCCAGCGTTGCAAAAATGCGCTTCATCATGATGTCGCTCCTCAGAGGGCTTCCTCACCGGTTTCACCGGTGCGGATGCGGATCACTTGCTCAAGGGGGAAGACGAAGATCTTGCCGTCACCGATCTTGCCGGTGCTGGCCGATTTCTCGATCGCCTCGATGACCTGGTCGACGATGTCGTCACGGACCGCCGCATCGATCTTCACCTTGGGCAGGAAGTCGACGACATACTCGGCGCCACGGTACAGCTCGGTGTGGCCCTTCTGGCGGCCGAAGCCCTTGACCTCGGTGACGGTGATGCCCTGCACGCCGATGGCGGACAGCGCCTCACGCACCTCGTCGAGCTTGAACGGCTTGATGATTGCAGAGATGAGTTTCATGTTGTTCCTCTGTCAGGGTCGGGGTTGTTTGATCAGAAGCTGCGCGAGACCGACAGCACGGCAACACCGCGGCCGGCATCCTTGTCCTTGCTGCCGGTATTGAGGGAGGTACCCTTGCCTTCATCCTGCAGCGAGTTCGTGAAGCAGTACGGCTGCCAGCTCGACGAACCCGAGCAGCTGCCCTCGGCGTTCGTATCGACGTACGACAGGCCGACCACCCAGCCGCTGAAATCCTTGGTCACGCCGATCTTCCAGTCGGTGTAGCTGCCGTTGTGCTGGTTCTTCGCCGACAGGTGGCCGACGTGGCCGTTGATGCCCCAGCCGTCGCCCAGATCGTAGGTCGCCGACAGATCGAGGTAATGCGTGCCCTTGGTGCTCTTGCCGGTCGAGTTGCCGTTCGCATCCCAGCCGCGCAGCGAGAAGTAGTCATCCACCGAGTGGTAGTACTTCAGCGAGACGGTCTTCCACGAACCACCGATATAGAGCTCCTTGTTGGTCACGGCACCCGAATCAGACTTACCGGTTGGGAATGCCAAGTTGCGGCCCTCGGAACCCGGGTAGTAATAGACGATGCCGCCGACGTCGAGGCCCCAGTCACCCCAGGTCTTCTTCCAGCCGCCGTAGAAGTCCATTTCCAGGTTGCCGTCCGGGAAGCCGGCGCCCGAGCTGACGTTCGAGTTCCAGTTGCCGGCGTAGAAGCCGCTTTCATGCGAGTAATCGACGCCGCCCTGCAGGGCCGGCTTGCCGAAGGTCTGGTCGATGCCGCGGAAACGGTAGCTGGAGAACAGGCCGACGTTGGCCGTCAGCGTGTGCGGGCTGGCAGGAGCCGCCTCGGCAGCCGCCGGGGCAGCGGTCTGGGCGAAGACCGGAACGGCGAATGCCGCGGTCAGCGCAGTGGCGATGATCAGTTTCTTCATGAATGACTCCTCAAAGTGATGGCAATGGAAAGAAAAGCTTTGCAACTTTGATTAGCATCAGCCGTGCCAGAATTTTTCGTGTTTCAAATCAATTAGATACAAAGTACGCACCAGAATGGTCGCACCAACAGGGTGCGTTTACCGCAGCGGGCGCGCCACGGCGGTGCGGCGGCCGGGCGGGCAGGGGGCGTGTGCTAGACTTTCCTCCTTCCACCGGCGTGTTTTTGACAGGACGATCCATGCTCGACCCCAATATCTTCGAGGAACTGAACGGCAAGCTCTCGGCGCTGATTGCCGCCAGCCCGGCCCGCGACATCGAAAAGAACGTCAAGGCAATGCTCGCCAGCGTGTTCGAGAAGATGGATCTGGTCACCCGCGAGGAATTCGACATCCAGTCGACGCTGCTTGCCCGCACCCGCGAAAAACTGACCGCACTGGAAGCCCGCGTCGCCGAGCTGGAAAAGAAGCAGGCAGGGAAGTAAGGGCGCACAGGTTCCGCACATGGCGCTGGCCATCGTTCGCAGCCGGGGTCTCGATGGCCTCGCCGCACCGCCGGTCGCCGTCGAAGTGCATCTCTCCGGCGGACTCCCGTCGGTCACCCTGGTCGGACTGCCGGACACCGAAGTCAAGGAAGCGCGCGACCGCGTGCGCGCCGCCATCGTCAATTCCGGCTTCGAATTCCCCGCCCGCCGCATCACCATCAACCTCGCCCCGGCCGACCTGCCGAAGGAATCCGGCCGCTTCGACCTGCCAATCGCGCTCGGCATCCTCGCCGCCGCCGGCCAGATCCCGACGGACCGGCTCGACAGCCACGAATTCGCCGGCGAACTCTCGCTCTCGGGCGAACTGCGGCCGATCCGCGGCGCACTGGCCATGGTGCTCGCCGCCGATGCCGGCGAACGCAGCTTCGTTCTGCCCGCGGACAGCGCCCGTGAAGCCGCACTGGCGCAGCCCGACGGCATCCTTGCCGCCGGCAGCCTGCTCGCCGTCTGTGCCCATCTGCGCGGAGAGGACCCGCTACCGACAGCCGCCCCCGCCGCCCGTGACGCACTCATCGACTACGCCGATCTGGCCGAGGTCCGCGGCCAGGCCCAGGTCAAGCGCGCGCTGGAAATCGCCGCCGCCGGCGGTCACTCGCTCCTGATGTCCGGCCCGCCGGGCAGCGGCAAGTCCATGCTCGCCGCGCGCCTGCCCGGCCTGCTGCCACCGCTCGACAGCAGCGCCGCGCTCGAATCGGCGGCCGTCCTCTCGCTCGCCGGGCAGTTCCGGCCGGAACGCTTCGCCGAACGCGTCTATCGCAGCCCGCACCACACCGCATCGGCCGTCGCGCTGGTCGGCGGCGGCAGCACGCCGCGCCCCGGCGAAATCTCCCTCGCGCACCACGGCGTCCTCTTCCTCGACGAACTGCCCGAGTTCGACCGGCGTGTCCTCGAATCGCTGCGCGAGCCGCTCGAAAGCGGGCACATCCACATCTCCCGCGCCGCACGCCAGGCCGAGTTCCCGGCGCGCTTCCAGCTCGTCGCCGCGATGAACCCCTGTCCCTGCGGCTGGCACGGCGACCGCTCCGGCCGTTGCCGCTGCACCCCCGACCAGGTCAGCCGCTATCGCGGCAAGCTCTCCGGGCCGCTGCTCGACCGCATCGACCTCTACGTCGACGTGCCGCCCGTCCCCACCGAAGCGCTGCAGCAATCGCCCGACGGCGAACGCTCGGAAGACGTGCGCCGGCGCGTCGCGGCCGCACTCGCCATCCAGCACGCCCGGCAGGGCAAGCCGAACGCCCGGCTGACGACGAAGGATATCGACGCACACTGCCAGCCCGATGACGCCGGGGCGGCACTGCTGAAGCAGGCCACTGCGCGACTCGGCCTCTCCGCTCGCGCCTTCCACCGCGTCCAGAAGATCGCGCGCACCATCGCCGACCTTGCCGCCAGCGAACGGGTCGGCGCCAGCCATATCGCCGAAGCCGTACAGCTGCGGCGGCAAGCGAGCGGCGGCTGAAACCGGACGCCATGATCCCGGCCGACCCGACGGCGCCGCTTTCCGGCGACGCCCGTACCGCCCGCAGCAAGCGCTTCGCCACCGGCGTCGCCGCCGCGATGGCCGCCGGCCTCTGCTGGGGCATGATCTTCTCGGTTCCCGTCCTGCTCCCCGACTACTCGCCGCTCGCGCTCTCCGCCGGCCGCTACCTTGCCTTCGGCCTGATCGTGCTGCTCCCGGCCTGGCTCGACCGGCGCCGCCTCGCCGACCTCGAGCGCAGCGACTGGCTGAAGGCCCTCGAACTGGCGCTCGTCGGCAACCTGCTCTACTACGCCGGCATCGCCTTCGGCGCACAGCAGGCCGGCGCCCCGATGACGGCCGCGATCATCGGCACGCTGCCGGTCGTCATCGCCATCAGCGGCAACCTCGTCGCCAAGCACATCCGCTGGCGCCTGCTGGCGCTGCCGCTGGCCGTCATCGGCAGCGGCCTCGCCCTCATTCACAGCCGTGAGTTCAGCCTGCCGGCGACCGGCGCGGCCGCCGGCAACGGCTACCTGCTCGGCATCGGCGGCGCGCTGTTCGCGCTGTTCTGCTGGACCTGGTACCCCCTGCGCAATGCCGCCTGGATCGCGCGCCGACCGCAGCTGTCGATGACCACCTGGGCCACGGCGCAAGGGCTCGCGACGCTGCCACTGGCAGCGGTGGCCTTCGCCGCGCTGCTCCCCGACAGCGGCCCGGCCGGGCCGCTCGGCCCCGACCCGCTGCGCTATGTCGCCCTGATGGCCGCCCTCGGGCTCGTCGCCTCGTGGCTCGGCACCCTGCTCTGGAATGTCGCCAGCCGCGAACTGCCGGCAACGCTCACCGGCCAGCTGATCGTCTTCGAAACCCTGTTCGGCCTCGTCTTCGCCTATGCGCTGCGCGGCGCATGGCCGGATACCGCCAGCCTCGCCGGCATCGCGCTGCTCGTCGCCGGCGTCATCCTCGGCGTGCGCGCCTGCCGGGCATCCGCATGAACGCGCAGCGCCCCGCCAGCCACCTTTCCGACCGCGGCTTCGCGCTGCTGCTCGCCGCACTCTCGGCGCTCGGTCCGTTCTCGATCGACACCTACCTGCCGTCCTTCCCCGAGATGGCCGAGAAGCTCGGCGCCACACCGCTCGAAGTCCAGCAGACCCTCTCCGCCTACCTCATCCCGTTCGCCGCCATGGCGCTGTGGCACGGTGCACTTTCCGACGCACTCGGCCGCAAGCGGGTCATCCTGTGGGCCCTCGGACTCTTCGCGCTCGCCTCCTTCGGCTGCGTATTCGCCACGCGCATCGAGCACCTGTGGGTCTTGCGCGCACTGCAGGGCATCAGCGCCGGCGCCGGCATCGTGATCAGCCGCGCCATCGTGCGCGACCTCTACGACGGTCCCGCGGCACAGCGCCTGATGGCCCACGTCGCGATGACCTTCGCCCTCGCGCCGGCCATCGCCCCGGTCATCGGCGGCTGGCTCCAATCATGGTTCGGCTGGCGCTCGGTATTCGTCTTCCTGACCCTGCTCACCGGTGTCCTCTGGGTCGTCAGCTGGCGCTGGCTGCCCGAAACCTTGCCGCCGGAAAAGCGCACCTCACTGCGTCCCGGCTACCTCGCCCGTACTTACGCCAAGGTCCTGCGCTCGCCCACCTTCCTGTTCACCACCGGCGCGCTCGCCTTCAACTTTTCTGGTTTCTTCATCTACGTGCTGTCGGCGCCAACCTTCGTCATGACGCACCTCGGACGCAGCGAACGCGAGTTCCTCTGGCTGTTCGGCCCCGGCATGGGCGGGCTCATGCTGGGCAGCTGGTTCTCGGCACGGCTCGCCGGCAAATTCACCCCGCTGCAATGCATCGCCCGCGGCTACGTGCTGATGGGCTGCGCCGCCGTACTCAACCTGGCCGTCAGCCACCTGCTGCCCCCCGGCATCCCGTGGAGCGTCGCCCCGATCTTCCTTTACACCGCCGGCATGGCACTGGCGATGGCCCCGCTCACCCTCATCGCCCTCGACCCCTTCGCTCACGAACGCGGCCTCGCCGCCTCCTGCCAGACCTTCCTTCAGTCCGGCTTCAACGGCCTCGCCGCCGGCCTCATCGCACCGCTGCTCTGGGGCAGTACGCAATCGCTGGCGTGGGGAATGGCCGGCTTCGCCGCACTTGGCATTGCCGCCACGCTGCTGCATGCACGCTGCCGGACGATGGCATAATTCCTCAGCCCCACGGAATCCTCATCCCATGCCCGGAAAAATCCTCGTCACCGGCGGCGCCGGCTATATCGGTTCGCACACCTGCATCGAGCTGCTCGCAGCCGGACACGAGCTGGTGGTCGTCGACAATTTCTCGAGCAGCAAGCCGGCCGTACTCGAACGTGTCGGCAGAATTGCCGGCCGGACGCCTGCCTTTCACGAGGCGGACATCCGTGATCGCGCGGCCATGCACGCCGTGTTCGCGCGTCACGAGATCGACGCGGTCATCCACTTCGCCGGACTGAAGGCCGTCGGCGAGTCTGTCGCGCAACCCCTGCGCTACTACGACAACAACGTCTCCGGCAGCATCGCACTGTGCGAAGTGATGGCCGAGTACGGCGTCAGGACGCTCGTCTTCTCTTCGTCGGCAACGGTCTATGGCGATCCGCCCAGCCTGCCGATCCGCGAGGAATGCCCGCTGTCGGCAACCAACCCTTACGGCCGCTCGAAGCTGATGGTCGAGGAGATCCTGAGGGACGTCCGGCGTGCCGACGAACGCTGGCGCATCGCGCTGCTGCGCTATTTCAATCCGGTCGGTGCACACGTCTCGGGCCTGATCGGCGAAGATCCGAACGGCACTCCGAATAACCTGATGCCCTTCATCGCCCAGGTCGCCGTCGGCCAGCGCCCAGAGCTGGCCGTATTCGGTGATGATTACCCGACGCACGACGGCACTGGCGTACGCGACTACATCCACGTTGTCGACCTCGCTCGCGGCCATCTCGCGGCCCTGCAGGCGATGGCGCAGAAACCGGACCTGCTGACCGTCAACCTCGGCACGGGGCAGGGCTACAGCGTGCTGGACGTGGTGCGCGCTTTCGAGCGCGCCAGCGGCAGGCCGGTGCCCTATCGCATCGCGCCGCGGCGGCCGGGCGACATCGCCCAGTGCTATGCCGACCCGGCGTTGGCGCAGCGGGTACTAGGCTGGCAAGCCAGCCACGGCCTCGATGCCATGTGCGCCGACACCTGGCGGTGGCAGCAGTGGGCCGCCGCCAACCTCGGCTAAATCAGGCCGCCTGCTTGCACCAGGTTTCGCGAGCGAACAGGATGAGCACCAGCGACAGGACGATCGCCCCGAAGATCAGCGAGAAACCGGCCTGATAGGCTGCCGCATCGTAGATGCGCGCACCGCCGGCGGTGCTGCCCAGCCAGTGGCGGTCGAGGATCCAGCCGACGCCGGGCTGCAGGAACATGCCGCCCATCAGCGGCCCCATGTTGCAGACACCGGAAGCGGTCCCCATCAGCCGTGCCGGCACCGACTCCTTGGCGAAGGCGAAACCGATGATCAGGTTGCCGCAGGCGAAGCCGGAGACGACCAGCACGCCGATCAGCGCCCAGATCGGCAGGGGGAGGTAGATGACGATCCCCCAGCCGATCAGCGCTACCACCGTGGTGATCACATAAAGTGGTTTGCGCCGACCCATGCGTTCGGAAAGTGCGCCGAGAATCGGTCCGCCGAGCGCCCAGGAGACGAGCAGCGTCGAGGTGATGGCGGCGGCGGTCTTGGTATCGAGCCCGTGCACCTGCTTCAGGTAAGGCACGCCCCAGAGGCCGGCGAAGGTGAGCACCGAGCCGGCGACGCCGATGGGGACGATGACGAGGATCCAGGTGTTGCGGTACGAGAGCACCTGCATCAGGCCGTGCCAGACGGAACCATGATGCGTGCCGCCGGCCGCCGGCGCCGGCGCATGGCTTGCGTAGCCGCGTTCACTCGGGTCGTCGCGCACGAACAGGAAGATGGCGAGGCAGAGCGCCGCCGTCACGATGGCCGTCACGACCATGACCGGCCGCCAGCCGAAGGATTCGACCAGCAGGCGCAGGGGCACACCGGCGACGACGCCGCCACAGACCCCGCAGAAGAGGGCGACGCCGGAGGCCAGTGCGAACTGCTCGGGGCGGAACCAGCGGGTCGCCAGTTTCAGCATGGAGACGAAGGCGACGGCGACCGAGGCGCCGATCAGCAGGCGGCCGGCATTGGCCCAGAAGATCGTCGGCGCGAAGGCGAAGAGGAAGGTGCCGAGCGCCGCGACACCGGCGCCGACGGTCAGCAGGCGACGCGGCCCCCAGCGGTCGGCGATGATCCCGGTCGGGATCTGCATCGCCACATAGGAATAAAAATAGAAGGCCGAGAGGTTGCCGAGCGCTGCAGCGCCGAGTGCGAAATCCGCCATCAGCCGGTCGGTGATCACCGCCGGTGCGACACGCTGATAGAAGCCGATCAAGTAAAGCAGGGCGCCCAGCCCCCAGACGCTCCATGCAAGCAGGGCCGGCGGGTAACGGCGTTCGCTCACGCGGCGACACCGGCGGCTGCCGGACAAGGAGAGGAGACGGGACAAGGAAGCACGAGCATCATCGGGCGGGAAAGCGTTGGCAGGATTGGCGGGGCTGCGGCACAGGCGTTTCGATTATCACACAGCGTGCCGGGAACGCTCCTGCGCAGTATTACTGACAGCGCCCGGCACCAATCGGGCCGGGAGCCGACTTCAGCTCTGCTCCCACGGCAGGCCGTCGACGCGCCAGCCGTTGATCACGTTGCGGTGCATGTGTTCGTCGCGATCGCCCTCGAAGCCGTAGCGGACGTTGATCACGTTCTGGAAACCCTCGCTCTCGAGGTGTTCGCCGGCCTCGACCGAGCGGCGGCCGCTGCGGCAGATGAGGACGACCGGCCGCTGCGGGTCGCGGTCGACCTGGCGCCAGATTTCGGCGGCAAAATGCGGATTGATCTCCCAGTCCTCGCCGTCGTTCCAGGCGACGTGGATGGCGCCGATCGGATGGCCGACGAAGTAATACTCGATCGTGCTGCGGCAGTCGATGAACACCGCATCCGGGTGCTGGTGAAGGAAGGTCTGGGTTTCGGTCGGGGTGAGGTGCCGCATGGTTATACTCCGCTAAGAGCGAACGATTCTACAAGGATGTCCAACATGATCAAGCGACTGCTGACCGGGCTCATCACGCTCGCCGCCACGATTCTGCCCGGATGTGACGCAATATTTCTCGACGAGTTCAAACCCGGAATCACGACCAGCGCCGAGGTCGAAAGGCGCATGGGTCGCCCGGCCGCCGAGTATTCGAATGCCGACGGCAGCATCACCTGGGAGTACAACCGTCAGCCGCAGGGCATCCATACGCACATGCTGACCTTCGATGCCCGGCAGATCCTGCTGCGTATCGAGCAGGTCCTCAGCGACGAGAACTACGCGAAGATCAGCAACGGACTCGACAAGGCGCAAGTGCAACGCATCCTCGGCAAACCGGGCAAGACGAACGTGTTCGCCATGAAGCGGGAAGAGGTCTGGGACTGGCGCGTCGATGGCACGCCGAACAGCGAGGAATGGCACTTCTACGTGCACTTCTCGACCGACACCGGTCTCGTCGTGAATACGACGAAGATGATGCTGCAGCGCGGCGGATGATGGCGAAAGACAAGCCCCGGAAATCAGGCCATAATCATCTGAAACTGCTTAAGCCCGAAACGGATATGTTGCCCCTTGTCGAAAATCGCCGTGCCGATATCGCCGAACTCTGTCGCCCCCTGCACGTAAGACGCCTGGAGCTCTTCGGTTCGGCCGTTTCTGGCCACTTCGATCCCTCGGTGAGCGATCTTGATTTTCTCGTCGAGTTCGACGAACTGCCACCGGCGGTTTATGCCGATGCCTGGCTGGATCTGCAGCAGGCTTTGCAGGAAATGTTTGGCCGCCCCGTGGATCTGGTGACCCTCGCATCGGTACGCAACCCGTATTTCCGCGCCCAAGCCGTGGCGAACCGCGAAACGGTCTATGCGGCCTGAAGCGAAGAAATATCTCTGGGATGCCCACGAGGCAGCGCGACTGATCCGACGCTTCGTCGCGGACAAATCCTTTGCCGACTACCAGGGCGACGACATGCTTCGGTCGGCGGTGGAGCGTCAGTTCGAGATCATCGGTGAAGCACTCAATCTTATGTCCAAGATTGATGCCGCAGTTGCCGCAGACATTCCGGAACTGGGTCGCATCGTCGCGTTCCGCAATGTTCTTATCCACGGCTATGCCACCGTTGACGATCGACTGGTCTGGGGCATCGTCGAGGGGAAGCTGCCGCTGCTGGACGCGGCCTGCGAAAAACTACTCGCAGACAACTGAGCGCGACTAAAAAAGAATCACCTGCCGCACGGCATCGCCCGCAGCGAGGCGGTCGAAGCCCGCGTTGATCTCGTCGAGCGACAGGCGGTGCGTGATCAGCCGGTCCACCGGCAGGCGCCCGGCCTTGTAGAGTTCGATGTAGCGCGGGATGTCGCGGGTCGGCACTGCCGAGCCGAGGTAGCTGCCCTTCAGCGTGCGCTCCTCTGCCGTCATCTGCACCACCGGCAACTGCAGGCGATGCCCCGGATTGGGCAGGCTGCAGGTCACCGTCGTGCCGCCGCGCCGCGTCAGTTGCCAGGCCAGTTCCAGCGCCGGCACGGCGCTCGCCGCCTCGATCGCGACGTCGACCCCGCCGGGAATCGCCGCTTTCAGCCGGGCGACAGTGTCCGGGTCGTCAGCGCGGAAAGCCCGCGTCGCACCCAGTGCCAGCGCCAGTTCCAGCTTCTCCGGCAGCACGTCGATCGCCACCACTTCGCGTGCACCGGCGGCCAGCGCGCCGAGTACTGCCGAGAGGCCGACGCCCCCGAGACCGACCACTGCGACAGTCTGCCCGAGGCGCACCTGCGCCGAATTGAGCGCGGCACCGACGCCGGTCAGCACCGCACAGCCGAAGACCGCCGCGACTTCCGGCGGCAGGTCCGGGCGCACCTTGACCAGCGAGCCACGGTTCACCACCGCATACTCGGCGAAGCAGGAAACGCCGACCTGGTGATTGAGCACCTGGCCGTCCGGACGTGCCAGCACGCGATGGCCGCCGACCAGCGTGCCTGCGCCGTTCGCGGCTGCACCCGGCTCGCACAGCGCCGGGCGGCCTTCCTGGCAGGGTCCGCAGTGGCCACAGGAGGGCACGAAGACCAGGGCCACCGCGTCGCCGCGGGCGAGGTCGGTCACACCGGGGCCGCACGCATCGACGATGCCGGCGGCCTCGTGACCGAGCACCATCGGCATCGGCCGCGGCCGGTCGCCGTTGATGATCGAAAGATCGGAGTGGCAGAGCCCGGCAGCAGTGATGCGCACGCGCACTTCACCGATGCCCGGGTCACCAAGATGGACGGTCTCGACGGAAACCGGGCGCGACTGCGCATAGGGGGCAGCCTGCTGCATGCGATCGAGTACGGCAGCGCGGATCTTCATCGTGTGTTCTCCCTTTCGATTCCTGATGTGGCCGGCCGCGCCTCAGCGCAGGAACTTGCCGCCCCTGCCGATGATGGTCAGATCGACGAAGGTCGATCCGTTGTGGTTGCTCGACGAGTAATCCACCTGGAAGCCGCCGATGTCCGTGCGCGAGAGGGATTCCAGTGCCGTAACCAGGCGTTCGCGCGTCAGTTCGCGGCCGGCACGTTTGAGACCCTCCACCAGTACCCGCGCCGCGATGTAACCCTCGAGTTCGGTAAAGGAGAAATCCTTCGCACCTGCTGCGCGGGCCTGGGCCTGATATTCGCGCGTGACCGGCAGCGTGCCGCTCCAGGGAAAGGGCACGACCTGGGCAATGGCGACACCGACGCCCTCGTCGCCCAGCGCTGCCGCCAGCGGGCGACTGCCGACGAAGGAGACGTTGTGGAACTGGGCCGCACTGCCGGCCTTCTTCATGCCCTTCACGAAGGCCGCCACCGACGTGTAGGCACTGACCATGACGATGGCGTCCGGACGGGTGGCCGAGAGTGCCGCAACGGCTTTTGCGACGTCGACGGTGTTCCGCTCGACGGTCGCGGTGGCGGCAATCTTCAGGCCGCGCTTCGTCATCGCACGCTCGACACCAGCCAGCCCGGCCTTGCCGTAGGCGTCGTTCTGGTAGAAGACGGCGATCTGCTTGATACCGGTCGTGGTCAGCTGCTCGACGATCTTCTCGGTTTCGTCGAAGTAGGAGGCGCGCACGTTGAAGACATAGCGGTTGAACGGCTCGCGCAGGGCCTGTGCGCCGGTGAACGCGCCGACGAAGGGCACCTTCGCTTCGGTGAACAGCGGCTGCGCTGCGAGGCTGGTCGGCGTGCCGACATACCCGAAGAGGGCAAGGACCTTCTCCTCCTCGATCAGCTTGCGCGTATTGGCGGCGGCGCGTTCCGGCTCGTAGCCATCGTCGAGTGTCTGCAGCCGGATGCGGCGGCCGTGGACGCCGCCGCCGGCATTGACCTGTTCGAAATAGAGCAGCGCGCCGGAGCGCATTTCGCTGCCCAGCTCCTTCGCGGGGCCGCTCAGGGCGGCGGATTGGCCGAGGACGATTTCCTTGTCGCTGACCCCGGGCTCGGCGAGGACTGCCGCGGAAAGGAGCAGTGAAATTGCAGCTGCCAGCAGATGCCTGAACGTCATCGGTCGCCTCCCTGTGGTTGCTTCATGCGCTTGATTTCCCCCGGGTGCCAATTTACCCCGAATGATCGGCAGTGCCTACGCACGCCCGAACAGTCCGCCTTGGTCGGCACGCCTGACCTCTACTAGAATCGGGGCTCGATCAAGGATACTGCGCGATGACACCTTCCAGACTCGGACGCTACGACATCACCGGCACGCTCGGCCAGGGGGCCATGGGCATCGTCTATCGTGCGCACGATCCGCTGATCGAGCGCGTCGTCGCGATCAAGACCGTCGCCTGCGCTGGGCTGCCGGAGAAGGAGGCGGAGGAATTCGAGCAGCGCTTCTTCCGCGAGGCGAAATCGGCCGGCAAGCTCAATCACCCCAACATCGTCACCATTCACGACATCGGTCGCGATGGCGATCTGGCGTGGATCGCGATGGAGCTTCTCGACGGCCGCTCGCTGCGGGATATCCTCGACGCCGGTGCCGGCCTCTCGTGCGAACGCGCCATCGAGATCGCCGCTGCCGTCGCCGACGCCCTGGCCTTCGCGCATGCGGGCGGGATCGTGCATCGCGATGTCAAACCCGCGAACATCATGGTGCTGGCCAACGGCAGCGTGAAGATCGCCGATTTCGGCATCGCCCAGCTGCCCGGAGGTTCCCTGACGCTGGCAGGCTCGGTCCTCGGCTCGCCCAAGTACATGTCGCCCGAGCAGGTCATCGGCCACAAGGCGGATGGGCGCTCGGACATCTTCGCCCTCGGCACCGTGCTCTACGAAATGCTGACCGGGCAGCCGCCGTTTGCGGGCGACAACCTGCACGCGACGATGTACCAGGTCGTCCACAAGGCTGTGCCGGCTCCTTCCGAAGTCTGCGCCGGCCTGCCGCCGGCGATCGATGCGATCGTGGCCAGGGCCATGGCCAGGGAGCCGGCCGCGCGCTATCAGGACGCGGCCGAGATGGCCGCCGAACTGCGCAGGGTACTGGATACGACGGCCGCGACGCTGCCGGGCACGACGCTGGCACCGCCCCCCGTCACGGCCAACGCCGAAAAGGCGGCCCCCCGAAATCCGCTCCTGCGCGGCATCTTCATCGGCGGAGCAGTCGCCGTCGTGGCGACCGCCGCCTTCCTGCTGCTGCGGCCCGCAGCAGTGACGGCACCGGCACCGCAGGCCGCCAGCGACAGGCCCGTGCCGGCCAACGCCCCGCCGGCGGCCATTGTCACGGAGACCACGGGCAAGCCAGCCGGCCAGCCATCTGCTGCGACCAGCGGCAACGGGAAGCCGACGGCGCCCGCGAAAGCTGCTCCCGGAAACTGGCAGGCGGCGCTGCAATCGGCCATGAAGGCCTGTGAAGCCGAATCGGTATTCAGTCGCGTCGTCTGCATCGAGAAGGCGCGCTGGAAGCACTGCCCGGGCCACTGGGGCGAGATTGCCGATTGCCCCTCGGCCGCCGCGGAGAAGCGCTGAGGCGCCGAACTCAAGCGTTCTTTCTCTTGGATTATCAGCCGCTTGGCGTTAGAATTCGCGCTTCGCGCCGATTTGAACTTCAGCTTGCGGGCGCGTAACAAATACGGCTAAAGCGGGCATTCGTTCCGGAACCCGTTCGCACCCGACGCTGAACGGGTTTTTTGCTTTTCAGAGGTATCGCCATGCAGCCCGACCGCACATCCGAAATTTCTGCCCTGCTGAAACAGCGCATCCTCGTCCTCGACGGCGCCATGGGCACGATGATCCAGCGCCACGGGCTGACCGAGAAGGACTACCGCGGTGAGCGCTTCGCAGCGCACCCGCACGACCTCAAGGGCAACAACGACCTGCTGTTGCTGACGAAACCGGAGGTCATCAAGGGCATCCACGCCGAGTACCTTGCCGCCGGCGCCGACATTCTCGAGACGAACACCTTCAATGCGACGGCAATCTCGCAGGCCGACTACAAGCTCGAGCCGATCGTCTATGAGCTGAACGTTGCTGGCGCCCGCCTCGCCCGCGAGGTGTGCGACGAGTTCACCGCGAAGAATCCGGCGAAGCCGCGCTTCGTCGCCGGCGTGCTCGGCCCGACCTCGCGCACCGGCTCGATCTCGCCGGACGTGAACGACCCCGGCTACCGCAACGTCAGCTTCGACGAACTGGTCGAGACCTACACCGAGGCCATCCGCGGCCTGGTCGACGGCGGCGCAGACCTGCTGCTGGTCGAGACGGTGTTCGACACGCTCAACGCCAAGGCCGCGCTGTTCGCCATCGAGCAGTTCTTCGACAACGCCGGCCGTCGCTGGCCGGTGATGATTTCCGGCACTATCACCGATGCCTCCGGCCGCACCCTCTCGGGCCAGACCGCCGAGGCCTTCTGGAACTCGCTCAACCACATCCGCCCGCTGTCCTTCGGCCTCAACTGCGCGCTCGGTGCCAAGGAACTGCGCCAGTACGTGGAAGAGTTGTCGCGCGTCTGCGACTGCTTTATTTCCGCGCACCCCAACGCCGGCCTGCCGAATGCCTTCGGCGGCTACGACGAGACGCCTGAGCAGCTGGCCGAGGAAGTGGCCGACTGGGCGAAGCACGGCTTCGTGAACATCGTCGGCGGCTGCTGCGGCACCTCGCCGGATCACATCGCGGCGATTGCGAAGTACGTCGATGGTGTAAAGCCACGCGCCATTCCCGAGATCGAGAAGAAGCTGCGTCTGTCCGGGCTGGAGCCGTTCAACGTCGGCAAGGAGTCGCTGTTCGTGAACGTCGGCGAGCGGACCAACGTCACCGGCTCCAAGGCCTTCGCCCGCATGATCCTCGAAGGCCGCCTCGACGACGCGCTGGCGGTGGCCCGCCAGCAGGTCGAGAACGGCGCGCAGGTGATCGACATCAACATGGACGAGGCGATGCTCGATTCGAAGGCGGCGATGGATCGCTTCCTGAAGCTGATCGCCTCGGAGCCGGATATCGCCCGCGTGCCGATCATGATCGACTCGTCGAAGTGGGAAGTGATCGAGGCCGGCCTCAAGTGCATCCAGGGCAAGGGCATCGTCAACTCGATCTCGATGAAGGAGGGCGAAGCTGCTTTCCTGCAGCAGGCGAAACTGGCGCGCCGCTACGGTGCGGCCGTCGTTGTCATGGCTTTCGACGAGACCGGCCAGGCCGACACCTATGCGCGCAAGACCGAGATCTGCAAGCGCGCCTACGATCTGCTGACGGCATCGCCAGAGCAGGGCGGCGCCGGCTTCCCGCCGGAAGACATCATCTTCGACCCGAACATCTTCGCCATCGCCACCGGCATCGCCGAGCACGACAATTACGCGGTCGACTTCATCGAGGCGACGCGCTGGATCCGCGCCAACCTGCCCTACGCGCAGGTGTCGGGCGGCGTCTCCAACGTTTCCTTCTCGTTCCGCGGCAACGACCCGGTGCGCGAGGCGATCCACACCGTCTTCCTCTACCACGCGATCAAGGCCGGCCTGTCGATGGGCATCGTCAATGCCGGCATGGTCGGCATCTACGACGACCTCGATCCGGCGCTGCGCGAGAAGGTCGAGGATGTCGTCCTCAACCGCGAAGTTGCCAACCCCGCGGGCGCCGGCGAAGCGCTGGTCGAGTTCGCGCAGACGGTGAAGGAAGGCAAGGCCAGGGACACCGGCCCCGACCTCACGTGGCGCGAACTGCCGGTCGAGGAGCGCCTGTCGCACGCGCTGGTCAAGGGCATTACCG
>WBZP01002341.1_pt1 | contig 21871 bp, 19 predicted proteins | sample 5204301 | NCBI WGS metagenome assembly WBZP01 (sample SAMN12412401, study PRJNA552823) | activated sludge metagenome | isolation source: activated sludge from nitrification reactor of wastewater treatment plant... | place: USA: Pennsylvania | collected 2017
CCATTTCCTATTAGTTTATCCGCCTGAAAGCCATGGGGTAGGCTGGCGATGAGCGAAGCGAATCCCAGCTACTGAGAAGCTGGGTTTCAGCGCTTCGCGCCTCAACACCAGCCTACGAATATCAATAATACCTATTGGGAAATGGTATCACCCATCCTACCGCGGACGCGCTCCGGGCATGGAGCAAAAATGGCCGGTTTTCGTTCTCTAAAAAGAAATAATAGCCTATTTTTCAGATTAATTGTTCTCAATTAGAGAACGACTTTTGCCTTGGCCCCGGCCTCTGCGAGCGGACAGCTGCCGTATCGACAGAAAGTCACTGATCGGCCACCAAGCGGAGAAAGGGTGGACGCGGCCCGGGGCACGCATCCACCGCTCAAGACTGAAACAAGCTCGGGGTTCCGGAGCCGACTCAGAGTTTGGCCTGCATTTCCCGCCAGAGTTTTTCGTAGGTCTGGGCCGAGGCGCTTTCGGGGGCGAAGTGGCCCACGGGGGCCCGGTGGATGCCCATCATCTCGATGCTCTTGGTCTGGGGAATCGCGGTGCCGAGGATTTCCCGGTACTGCTTCGACAGGTTGTCGACCAGGTCTTTGTGCAGCGGCCGGCTGCGATCGACCATGGAAAAGAAAGGCAGGATCTTCAGGTGCTTGGAGGCGGACTTGTCGAAATAGGCGAGGATCTGTTCGTAGGTGCGCACCGACAGCGGGGTGGGAATGATGGGGACCAGCAGGGCGTCGGCGGCGAAAAAGATGTTCTCCGAGACGATGGAGATGCTGGGCGCGCAGTCGATGAAGAGCATGTCGTATTCATGACTCAGGGGACGCAGCAGTTTCAGCAATTGCCGCATCGGCTGCTTGGAGTCGTTCACCGCCAGATCCAGGTTGCGGAAGGAGAAGTCCGAAGGCAGTAGGTCGAGGCCATCAAAGTCCGTGGCCTTGACGGCATCATCCAACTGGGTACGCCCTTTGAGGACGGAGTCAACGCCACCCTTGATCTTGGGTTTGACGCGGAAATAGAAACTGGCAGCGCCCTGGGGATCCAGATCCCAAACCAGGGTCCGATGACCGTCCCGCGCCGCCAGAAAGGCCAGATTGACGGCGCTGGTGGTCTTGCCGACCCCCCCCTTGATGTTGTAGGTCGCGAGTATCTTCATGTTCTTGCCACCTCGACGGCAGTGGTGCCCTCGGCGCGAAGGGCATGAAAAGCGGCCGCGGCTTTGGCCGTGCTGAATTTTTTGAAGCTGGGGGCGAAGGACTTGCGGATCTCCTGTTCCTGGAGGGCGAGATCTCTCACCAACTGCTCCATGGCCTGCAAGGAGGAATGGGTGAGACGTTGTTCCTCGAGCATCGCATCCCGATAAACCACCAGGGCCTGGCGTTGCACCTCGAGATCCCGGAAATCTTCCAGGTTCATCCGCATCGCTTCCAGCGGTTTGAAGATGGCCTGGATCTGTTTTTCGGGGAAGAGGTCGCGGAAGAACTCCACCAGAAAGTACAGCCCCTTGGTGTTGTGGTACATGGAGATCAGGGCGTCCACCCCGGTCGAGGGGGTGATGACATTCCCCTGCTCGAGCACCTCCTGATAGGTGTTGTCGATGAGGTCGCTGGCCAGGGCGGCGATGGGACGTCCCCCCATACCGACCAACTCGGCGGCGGGCGGTTCCTTGCTGAGAAAAGGCTCCCAGCTCTCCAGCAGACGCTGATAACGGGGACTCTCCAGGGCGGTACAGAGCTGTTGTTGTTCCTGGAGTTTGTGCTCGCGGAGAAATTCGCGGAAGGGGGCCAGATAGGGTTGTTGCGGCTGGGGCAGACGCGCCTGGAAGCTGTTGAAGAGTTCCATGAAACGGTCCATGTCCCGGCAGGGGCGGGTAACCTGCTCCAGCCACTCGAATTCCTGCTCGAATCGATTGACCGCCGTCCGTCCGAGCAGGTCACGCAGCAACGCCGTGAGATAACGGGTGCGGATCACGGCGCGACGCAGGTCGTGCAGGAACTCGCTGTCCTGATTCTGGCAGCTGCCGGGGCGGTTGGCCTCGATGATCCCCAGCAGTTGGCGGAGGATATGGCGCACCGCGATCGGGGCCGGCTGCTCGGGCAGAAGGGGGTAGCGCCAGTGGCTGGAATAGCCTCCAGCCTTGACGCCCATGGCCTGCAGGCCGCTGACGAGGGGGTCCAGGGTACAGGGGACCAGATGCAAACGTTCGCGCAACAGGGTCAGTATGTGTTTCAGCTCTTTTTCATACCCCCGATAGGGATAGACGTAGAGCTTGGGCGGCAGGGGGATCTGGCGGATGCTTTGGGGAAGGTTGATGTGATCCCGACGCACATCCAGTCGCACCAGGGTCTTTTCGTTGTCGTCGACCACCCGCAGGCCGCTAATCTCGCTCACCACGGAGAGTTTTTCCTGCAGGGCGCGGCGCTCGATCACGGGTTCGAGGCGCTGGCGCACGCCCGGGATCTGACAATCCGCGGAGAACCGCGGCACCTTGCGCACCACCTGATTGAGCAGGATCTGGCCGCTGTTCAGACGGCGCCAGATGAGGTGGATGGATTTGCTGGACTGGAAGAATTCGAGTACCTCCCCGGCGTCATGAAGTCGCCAGTCGAAGGTGTCGAGATAGCGGCAGATATACTGGTGGACCGGTTCCTTGACCAGACGGCAACCGGCGCTGCTGAGCGATTCAAGGTCTTGGGGCCGGAAAGCTTCCGGCAGGTCGTAGATGAGCGACAATGTGGCCAAGTGCGGCCCCTCCTCCGGCGGTGGGTGCCCGGGTTCAGCGGTCTTTCTGAACGCCTGCCCCGGGCTTTGGTGTGTTTGAAAGTAGTTTTACAGATTTATGACATCTGCGCGAGAGGAAGCCCGCTCCGCTACCCCATGAGCCTGAAGGCGACGGCTGTTCGTTCGCCTTCCAAGCGCGCCAGACGGCGCCGAGCGAGCTCGGTAACGGCTGGTGTAACGCCGAGGGCGGACGAACAGACCAGCCGGCTGGTCTGTTTTTTGACAGAAATCGCCTCAGCCTGGGTTGATCGGCGTCATCTTCCAGATCTCGGCGTTATATTCCCGCATGGTGCGGTCGGTGGAGAAACGTCCGCTACAGGCGGTGTTGAGGAGACTCATGTTGGTCCAGCGCTCCTCATCGCGATAGGCCAGCGCCGCTTGCTCCTGGGCCTCGACATAAGTGCGGAAATCCGCCGCGGTCATCCAGGGGTCCTCCGGGCTGCGGATGGATCGCACCAGAGGATCGAAGATCCCCGGCTCGAACTGGCTGAAATGGCCGCACTCGATGAGGTGCATCACCTGGCGCAGATCCGGGTCGGCGGCGATGATCTCATCCGGTCGATAGTCCTGCCGCCAGGACTCCACCTCTTCCGCCGTCAGGCCGAAGAGAAAGAAGTTGTCCGCCCCCACCTCCTCGCGGATCTCGATATTGGCGCCGTCCAGGGTGCCGATGGTGACGGCGCCGTTCATCATGAACTTCATATTGCCGGTTCCCGAGGCCTCCTTGCCGGCGGTGGAGATCTGCTCGGAGAGGTCGGTGCCCGGACAGATCACCTCCATCAGGCTGACCCGGTAATTGGGCAGAAAGGCGAGCTTGAGGCGATTCCCCACCTGGGGATCCTGGTTGATCACCGCTGCGGCATTGTTGATCAGCTTGATGATGAGCTTGGCCATGGCATAACCGGGCGCCGCCTTGCCGCCGATGAGGACGCAACGCGGGGTCCAATCCGCCGTCCTCCCGGTCTTGATGCGGTGGTAGAGATGGATGACATGCAAGACATTGAGCAGTTGGCGTTTGTATTCGTGGATGCGTTTGACCTGGACATCGAACATGGCCCGGGGATCGAACTCGACCCGACATTCCTCTTTCACCAGAGCCGCCAGCCGCCGCTTATTGGCCGCTTTCACCTCGCGCCAGCGGTGGCGAAAGTCTCGATCCTCGAGATAGGTGCGCAGTCGGCTGAGTCGAGGCAGATCCCGGATCCAGTCCGGGCCGATGTAGGTGTCGAGGAGTTGCCGTAGAGCCGGATTGGCGGCGGCGATCCAACGCCTGGGCGTCACGCCGTTGGTCTTGTTGTTGAACTTCTCCGGCCAGAGTTCAAAGAAATCCCGGAACAAGCCCTCCCGCAGCAGGCGCGAGTGGAGTTCCGCCACTCCGTTGACCGAAAATGAGCCGACGATGGCGAGATAGGCCATGCGCACCCGTGGCTCATCGCCTTCTTCGATGATCGACATGCGCTGCATCCGCTCGCTGTCACCCGGCCAGCGCGAGGCGACCTGGGCAAGAAAACGGGCATTGATCTCGAAGATGATCTCCAACAGCCGCGGCAGGAGTTGACGAAACAGCCGCACCGGCCACTTCTCCAGCGCCTCGGGAAGCAGGGTGTGGTTGGTATAGGCCATGATCTTGGTGGTGATCTTCCAGGCCCGGTTCCAACCCAGCCCCAGCTCGTCCATGAGCTGGCGCATCAGCTCCGCCACCGCCAGGGTGGGATGGGTGTCGTTGAGCTGGAAACAGTTCTTCTCGGCGAAGTCGTCCATGGGCATCTGGTTGTGATGCAGCTCGCGCCATTGTCGCAGCACGTCCTTGATGCTGGCGGCGGCGAGGAAATACTGCTGCCGCAGGCGGAGTTCCTTGCCGTTTTCGCTGGCGTCGTTGGGGTAGAGCACCATGGTGATGTGTTCGGCGGCATTCTTCGAGCGCACGGATTCGGGATAGCTGCCGGCGTTGAACTCGCCGAGGTCGAAGGCGTCGGTCGCCTGGGCCTTCCACAGCCTCAGGGTGTTGACGGTGCCGTTACGATAACCGGGGATGGGGATGTCGAAGGGCACGGCGAGGACATCCTTGGTGTCCACCCAGCGGACCCGCAAGCGGCCGGAGTCATCGGTCTGAAACTCGGTGCGCCCGCCGAACTGGACCCGCTGGGTGTATTCGGGACGCTCCAGCTCCCAGGGATGGCCGTCGCGCAGCCAGTGATCCGGCTCTTCCACCTGACGTCCATCGGAAAGCTGTTGACGAAACATGCCGTACTCATAGCGGAGGCCATACCCCTTGACCGGGAGTTGCAAGGTGGCGCAGCTATCGAGAAAGCAGGCCGCCAAGCGCCCCAGGCCGCCATTGCCCAGTCCGGCATCCGGCTCGCTATCGGCGATCTCTTCGAGATCCAGGCCCACCTCATGGAGCGCCTTTCGGGTCGCCTCCGAGATGTCGAGATTGAGCAGATGGTTACTGAGGGCGCGTCCCATGAGAAATTCCAGCGAAAGATAATATGTCCGTTTGCACTGCTCACGTTCATAAGCGGCCCTGGTTTTCTTCCATCGTTCCATAAGCCTATCCCGGACCACGACCGCCAGTGCCCGGTAAGGATAATGGGACGAGGTGCAGTTTTGATCCCGTCCCAGGGTGCGACTGAAATAATGACGGAAATCCAGACCGATACCTTCGGCCTCCATACCGAGCGGGGGAACCTCGGTGAGGCGGGTATTGGGTTGACTTTTGATCAGGGGACGAAAAAGACTGTAAGGCGTGCTGGGCATGGATGGATCACCTGTGCGTCCGGAAAATTGTGAGGCTTGGGACATAGAGTAGGCGAACCAGCCCGCCAGGCAACTACCGATCCCATGGTGAAATACCGGACGAACTTCTGGAACGACGGCTCGGAGGTGGAGCCCTATTCCGATGCCAACGTCATCTGGTAAGGGCGACGTATCGCCTCGATCAGGAGGGACACAGACAGGGGACGCACCTGACGCCACCATTCCCGGCCTTCGAGGTACAACACCAGGGTCGGCACGGAGAACACCCCCTCCTGGGCGGCCAGTTCGGGATAGCGCCGGCAATCGATTGAATACCTCTCCAGCCGTGGGAACTCCGTTTCCAGAGCCGCCAGCAGCTTGGGTTCGAGGGCGCGGCAGAGCTGACAATCGGGGGCGCTATAGAGCACCAGGGCGGCCGGTGCCGCCCTCACCACAGCCTCTCGATCCGCCTTGGAAACGATCGACGCAAAATACCGGGTGGGCATCGGCTGGAGAAAGCGTTAGAAGCTGTTTGGAAACCCTGGGCTTCCGAGCGGCAAGCTTGAAGGCCCCGGGCATCGACCTGAAAGACCGGATTTTTGTTCTTTTAACAAGAACAAATAAAGAAATACATCCTCCATTGTTCTCTAAAATAGAACAATAACGAGAGAAACAGACCTCGGCCCCGAGGCTCGAAAGTTGCGACGAGAATTTCCAAACAGTTTCTTAGAAGATGTCCTCTCCAAAACCCAGATTGGTGGGAGAGACGGCCGAACCGCTTTCGGAGAGCCGGATGCGCAACGCCAGGTTGTTGCGGGAATCGGCGTTGCGCAGGGCCTCTTCAAGATCGATCTTGCCATCTTTATAGAGCTTATAAAGCGCCTGATCGAAGGTCTGCATGCCCCGCTCGGTTCCTTGTTCCATGGCCTCCTTGATGGAATGGATATCACCCTTCTGGATCAACTCGGAGATATAACTGGTGAGCAACAACACCTCCACCGCCGGTACCCGTTGACCGTCGCGGCCACGCACCAGACGTTGGGAGATCACCGCCCGCAGGTTGAGGGAAAGATCCATGAAGAGTTGGCGATGGGCGGTATCGGGGAAAAAGTTGATGATGCGGTCCAGAGCCTGGTTGGCATTGTTGGCATGCAGCGTGGACAGGCAGAGATGCCCGGTTTCGGCGTAGGCGATGGCGTGGGCCATGGTGTGAGAATCCCGGATCTCGCCGATTTGAATCACATCCGGCGCTTCACGCATGGCATTCTTCAGCGCGTTTTCGTATGAGATGGTGTCCAATCCCACCTCGCGCTGATTGACCACGGACTTTTTATGGGTGTAGACGAACTCAATGGGATCCTCGATGGTGAGGATGTGTCCGGGGATGCTCTGATTGCGGTGCTCGATCATGGCCGCGAGGGTAGTCGACTTGCCCGAGCCGGTGGCGCCCACCACCAACACCAAGCCGCGGGGCTCCATGACCAGATCCTTGAGAATGATAGGCAGGTTGAGCTTCTCAACCGGCGGGATCTCGCCGCGGATATAGCGGATCACCATCGCAACGTCGCCACGCTGCTTGAACACATTGACGCGAAAACGCCCCAAGCCCGTCACCGAAATAGCCAGGTTACACTCCATGGTGGCCTCGAATTCCTTGATCTGCGCCTCGTTCATGACGGTGTAGGCCAGCTTGCGGACATGTCCGCGATCCATCATGGTGTTGGCGATGGGCAGGGTCTTACCCTCGGTTTTCAGGTGCACGTTGGTTCCGGTGCTGAAATAGACATCGGAACCGTTTTTTTGCACCATCAATTTGAGATAAGGAACGACGTCCATATTGAGCTCTTCTCTCTGTGAGATGGATGATTGGGTTGGATACACCTTCGGGATCCCCCCTCTATTATCTAGGCTGATCTGAAGCTTCTTCTATCAGCGGCATGGAATACGGCCCTTCGCGGTCCGCGGCATGGTCGAACGCAAGGGGCTCGAACCCGGCCACTATACAACGCGCCGAAGAGGGGCGCATCCCTGACGCCGTCTCAAAAGAAGGGCCGACATCCACCTCGAGATATCTCGGTTGCTTGCCGAACCGCCCCAGGGAGTCAACTCCGACGGACACCATAGTCTAGGGCGGAGACGCGGCCCAGACAGCTACCCTGGTCGCAGCAATCTTTTCTCCTGCCGGGAGGAAGGCTGTTTCAGGAGCCATCGTCGCTTCAGTCGAGCGAATCCTGGCCCTTGTCTCGAGGTCTCGACGCTGGACGTGGCCGCGGCGCGGCTTTGGCGATCTGGCCCGATGACGAGCCCCAGGCTTCGAAGACGAGCAGCAGCCAGCCGAGCAGAAAGAGCAGACCGCCGAAGGGAGTGATGATCCCAAGACCACGCCAACCGCTCATGACCAGGGCATAGAGGCTACCGCTGAAGATGAGGATACCGAGAAAAAAAGCCCAACCCGACCACTTCAGCCAGCGGCTCTCGCCGCCGATACGGCTCAGAATCCCCACCGCCACCAGGGCCAGGGCATGAAGCCCCTGATAATGGACGCCGATCTCGAAGACATTGAGATCCCCGGCCAGCAGCCGTCCGCGTAAGCCGTGGGCGGCATAGGCGCCGAGCGCCACGGCCAGCAAGCCGTTGATCGCCCCCAAAGCCAGCCAGAGATTGCGCCCAGCGCGATTTCTCGTTTGTGACATCGGCATCTATGTTTCTCCCCTACCTGAATCAGCGCCCCGAGCTCAGCCGGGCCGGGCCTCCCCGATAACGACTGGCGACTGACCAGCCGGCGGAGAAAATCGGCGTGCCGGCTGATGATCTCTTGCTCCCCCAGGGCCGCCGTCTTGGCTCCAAGGGTCCGTGGACTTGAAGCCAAGGCGATAGTCTAGCAGCATGAGGTCCGGACTGGACAAGAGGGGAGAGGCGCGATGCGATGGGGTTTCTGGTGGCTGGGAATACTCGGCCTGCCGCTGGTGCTGGGGATCGGGGCGCTGATCCTCAATGGCGCCAGCTTGCTTGGTCCGCCGGGAATAGGAGAACGCCTCTGGGTCTATCTGACCCAGAATCTGGTCCTGACCTCGCCGGATCACCGCCTCCCCGAACTCCGGAGCCGTTGCTATCGGGGCACTCCGGAGGAACTGGGACGCCAGTTGGAGGAGGCCATGAGAACGTTGGGATGGGAGATCCTGGCGGTCGGACAGCCATCTCCTCGTCGCCAGGCCCTGATCACCAGTCGCCTGTGGCGGTTTCACGACGATCTGGAGACGACCCTGGAGCCAGGCCCAGAAGGACGCCTCTGCCTGCACATCCGCGCGGCGTCCCGGATCGGCAAGGGGGACTTTGGCGCCAACCGCCGCCATGTGCTGGATCTCTACCGCGAACTGGCGCGGATCCGCGGCGAAGCAGCTCCCTGAGCGGGGGTCAAGCCCCGAGTAGGGTGAGGCTCTCCGCGGCAATCTCCCGCACCTGGGGATCCGGGTCCCCGAGCAGGGGGCGGACCCAGGGGATGGCCGCCGGGCTGGCCGTCAGTCCCAGATAATGACAGACATCGGCTCGAGTCTGGGGCAGCGGGGAAGCGGTCAAGGTCCCAAGTTGCGGGATCGCCCCCCGGAGCGTTTCTGACCCCTGGAGTTCTTCCATCAGCGCGCCGATACCGATGCGCACGATCATCTTGGTGTCCGGCCCGGCGAGCAACCCCAGCAGCTCGCCGAGGCTGGCCGGTTGTTCCCTGATCATGTCCAGGACTTGGGCAAGTCCCTGGGCCGCCAAGGCGGCGGCGTAATACTCCGCCGTCCCCGTGCCCTGGGCGGCGTGCCGGATCCAATGCTCCAGTTCAGCCGGAGAAAGAACGCCGGAGAAAGCGAAACGGCCGATGCGGCTCCAAGGTACCGAACGGACCCCGAGGGCTTGGGCCAGCTCGGGATGAGCCAGGATATTGACTACCTCCAAGCGTCCGAGCCGACCCTGTTTCAAGGCCCGCCCCAAGAGCTCGAACATGGTCGGGCAGTGGGGACAGTTTGGGGCCAGAAGCAGAAGGGCGTTCGGAACCGAGGTGGTCATCCCGAACTCAGGTCCTCCAGGTGCCGCCGCCGGCGCTGCCAGAACAGATAAAAGCCGATAAGAACGACGACGAATGCCAGCCCCCCGACGCCGACCCAGGGCAGATTGGCCTTGAACCACTCCTGGTTTTCGCCGATACCCCAGCCGAGCGCCAACAATACGCTGTTCCAGAGGGTGGCGCCAAACAGGGTGTAGAAGCTGAAGCGTCCCAGTCCCATGCGCCCCAGACCAGCGGGCATGGAGATCAAATGGCGGATACCGGGGACGAAGCGCCCGGTAAAGATGGAGATCTCGCCATGGTGGCTGAAGAAGTGCTCGGTCTTATCCAGGTGGCGTTTGTCGACCAGCATGTATTTGCCGTATCTGAGCAGGAAGGGACGTCCGAGCCAGAGCGCCAGGTAATAACTGCCCAGGGAACCGGCGATACTGCCCAGACTGGCGGCCAGGGTGACCAGCCAGGGGTCGAGCTGGCCGGTGGAGACCAGATAGCCGGCGGGGATCATCACCAGTTCCGAAGGGACGGGCAGGATCGAGCTTTCCATCGCCATCAGGAGAAAGATCGCGGTGTAATCCAATTGTCCCATCAGATCGAGGAGATAGCTGGTGAATTGCTCGCTCATATGTTGCCTCCGGGTCCAGGCTCCCTGGTTGGTGATTCTCGCATACCCATGACTTCGGCTGAACTACCGGGGGGGACCTATCGGTCTAGCCCGCATTTCTCACCAGTCGCCTACTGTGGACGCCGATTGACTCGCCGTGGTGGGACGTACTCGGAATCCCCGGCTCGACGTAGTGTCAGCTACGCCTTCGCCGCCGATTTCGACCTGCGCCCCACCACAACGGCCCCGCGGCGCCCTCGCTACGGCGTCCAGTGAGAAATGCGGGTTAGTCGAATTCCATGCGGAAGCCGGCGCGGATGACGGAGTGCTGAAGGTCCTCGTAGCCGAGCAGGGCGTTATAGGACAGGAAGGCGGCGCGTCCCTTCGGCAATTGGGCCGCCAGGGAGAGCCCCAGATCGAAATAGTTCCGATCCGGCTCTTGGGTGAGGAGCGCGAAGGGCTGGCGGTTGATGTCGTTGACGAAGTAACCGCTGGTCCGCTGCTGATCGTTTTGGAACTCATGGATCCAGTCGATACTGAGTTGCGGGGTCAGGATCCCCCAGGATTGGCTGTGGCTGAAGGAGAAGGTCGCCCCCAGGGCGGAGGTGAAAGAGTTGTAATCGGTATCATCCATCGCCACCGCCATGGCGGCGCCGAGGCTGTTGAGATCCAGGTTCAGCATCCGCTCCGCGTAGCCGTCCACCTTGTTTTTCATATAGGTCAGATTGAGGTGGGGGGAAAGATTCCAATCCCGGAAGGCCAGGTCATAGCCGGCGGAGACGAAGGCGGAGAAGGCGTCCCCCTCGGTGCTGGATTTCGCCCTCTGGTTGGCCGAGAGACCCTCGATGCTGTAATGGATGTTCCGTCTCAGATCATAGTCGGTCTTCCCCAGGCTGAGGGCGCCGTCGAAATAGAGCCCGTTATTGAGGAAGTAGGTGCCGTATAAGGAAAATCCCAGGTCCTGGATGTCCTGACGCCCGCCGTTCTTGTCATAGTCCGCCTGGCCGTCCGAATAGGAGAAGGCTCCGCCAAGCACCAGATTGGGGGTGAGTTTGTAATCCATGCCGGCGGTGATATGGCCTAGATCCAGGTCATAGCCATGATCGAAAAAGGTATTCCCCTGGGAACCCCAGCCATAGGCGAAGGTGGCGAAGACGCCCAGGCGCTCGTTGATGGCATTCGCTACCGAGGCCCCGGCCGGCACCTGGTTGGCCGCCAAGAGGATGTGTTGATCCTTCAGCGGTTCCAGGGCTAACCCGGCCCCTCGCAGGGTCAGCAGCCGACTGGTCAGGGTGCCGATGCGGGCACCGGCGCGGCGAATGGCGATACTGTTACGGGTATTGATTTCCTCGCTGGCAACCTGGTTGAGGGCCTGGGTTACGCCGGAATCACCGCCAAGGGAGCCATTGACGATATTGTCGCAATCCTGCTGAAAACGCTGATTCAATGCGCTCCCTTGTCCATTCAGCCCAGTGGCGCAGGTGAAACCTATGGCATAGCCGGTATTGGCCCCGTAAGAAGTATTGGCCTGGTCGGCCACCAGGTTACCGATGTCATTGCTCGATTGGGCCGAGAGACCCAGAGGCAGGGTCAAGGCCGCCACGGCGGATAAAGCGGAAACACGCCGCTGGGGCTTCATTCGAGGTCTTGGAATGGATGTCATGGTTGTCCTCCAAAGGCGGTCGGAAAGCTTTGTAGCCTGGGTTTTTGGCATTATTCACGACCGCCCTCCCCGGCGCCAGGGTGGGATGACCGGGGTTTTGTGGGTATTTCCCCTGGCCGCCTGGCTGGGAGCGGTCCGGATGGCGGGATTCTGGATGGAAAACAGGCCGACCCGGGATGGGCCGACCTGTTCCCGGAAGGAGGGTCACAGCCCTTGGGTCGATCGCCGCAGGCTGTCGAAAACAACAGGATCAGCCGCAACCGCCCCCGGTTCCGGAACCACAGGAACCGCAACCACCACCGCCTCCTTGCAGAGGCCGCAGGTTATTGAAAACAAAGCTGGCTTCGCCATTGCCCCGATCGATGAAGTCGATCTCGACGCCGCGGATGTAGTCCATGGTCCCGTCATCCACGATGACCTTGAAGCCGTCGCACTCCAGGATGCCGTCTTCGCTGTCAACCCGGTCGGTAAAGGTCATGCCGAAGCTGATACCGCTGCAACCGCCAGGGGCGGCATACACCCGCACACCGGCGACCCGTTCGTCCACCTGCTGCATCAATTCGGCCAGCTTGCTTTCGGCGGAGTGGGTAAGGCTGAGGTCCTGTTCCGTCAGCGCATATCCCAATTGAGTTGTCATGGCTGTCGCTCCATTCTGTCTAGCTAGAAAATCACGGCATTCTAGCACCGCGGCTATCCCTCAACCACGCTGGCGTTCCCATCCATCGGCCATCGCCAAGACTAGGTGTAGGCTTGGGGAAAGCCCCTCGCGCCATCAATTCCTGTTCATCCCGAGACATTCTCAAGCATCACCGAGGCTTCCCATGACCAGATTCAGACCCTTCCTCCTGCTGTTCCTGTTCTTCTTGACCGGCGCGATGGCCCGGGAAGTCGCCGACTATGGCCAGTATCGGCCCAGCACCTTCGAGGGTCAGCTGGTGCTGGTGAACTGGAATAGCCCGGAAGGCCGGGCCCGCTTACGGCGGGCCAGCCAGAGCGAGGACTTCTACCAGCTGGCCCATCACTTTCAGCCCCAGGCGAATCCGCTCTATTGCGGTATCGCCTCCTCGGTGATCGTCCTCAATGCCATGCGGGCGGGCCGCAGACCCATCCCCAGCCAGGCGGCCATGGAGGTACGGATCCCCGGCCCCTGGGGCGGACGCTCGATCCCTTATCCGCTCTATGCCCAGGGGAGCTTGCTCAACGCCGACACCGAGCGGGTCAAACCCAGGGCGGTGATCGAGTTCCAGCAGGCGGCGGGGGACGGCAAGCCGGACCCGGGTCTGACCCTGGCCCAGTTGCAGGGGGTGTTGGAGGCCTATGGCGCCAAGGTCGAGAGCCATCCCGCCGAGGCCGCCGAGCCGGAGGGGGTGGAGGTCTTTCGCGAGCATCTGCGCCGGGTGCTGGGGGAAACCGAACACTTTCTGATCGTCAACTACCAGAGCCGGTTACTCGGCCAGGCCGGCGGCGGGCATATCTCGCCTCTGGGCGCCTATGACGAGATCAGCGATTCGGTGCTGGTGCTGGATGTCTCCGGGCACCTCAACCCCTGGCTCTGGGTACCGGTGCGGGATCTCTATCTCGCCATGCATACCCTGGATGGCGAGCGCTATCGAGGGTATTTGATCCTGAGCGATGCAGATTTGTAGCCCGGAGAGTCTCTTCGCCTGCGACTGGCCGCTCATCCCGGCGAGGGGGAGATGCGCCAACCGCTTGGACTCAGAGGTTGTGAAAAAATCGGATGCCGTAGCGAGGACGTCCCCTGAGTGTTCGTGGCAAGGCGTCCTACGCGAAATCTATGGGAGTTTAGTGGACTAAATGACCACAGATTTCACCGTAGGACAACGCCGCCACGGGCGCTCGGGGGCGCCCGCAGTAGGCAGACGATATTTTCACAACCTCTCAGATTCTCAGGGGGCGGCGCGGCCAAGCCGACCGACTTTGGGCCGGTCGACGGACCAGAGACGCTCCAGGTGGTAATAGTCGCGCACCGCGGGGAGCATGAGATGGACGACGACATCGGTGAGGTCGATCAAGGCCCATTCGCCTTCCTGCACCCCCTCGCTGCCGAGGATCTGGGCGCCGGCAAGTTTCGCCTGAAAGGCGACCGCCTCCGCCATGGCCCGCACATGGCGGTCCGAGGTGCCGCTGGCGACGACCATGATGTCGGTGATACTGGTTTTGTCACGCACATCCAGGATATGAACGTCTCGCGCCTTCATGTCTTCGAGGACCCGCACCACGAGGTCTCTCAATTCTTCACTTTGCATAGGTTTTCCGTCGTTGCTGCCCGGTCGGCTGATGTGGCGGGGGAGTTTACCCCAGATCAGCGGTCGCAGGCAGCGCATCCCGGTAATAACCGCGACGCCGGATGACCTCCAGCACCTGGTCGGGTAACAGAAACCGCGGACTCAATCCCTGGCGTAAGAGCTCGCGGATCCGGGTGGAAGAGATATCGAGTTGACTGACTTCGACTGGCAGGATGAGCCCGGCGGGAGAGGCGCGCAGGGATTCAGGGTTATCGGTTCCGTGTCGGTGGAGAAATGGCTCGATCCTGGGATCTCCACCCACAACCGCCGCCGGGCGCCGCATGACGACCAGATGCGCGAGTTCGAGGATCTCCTGGGGGCGGTGCCAGTCGGGAAAGCCCTGGAAGGCATCGAGACCGAGCAGCACGCCGATGGGCTCCTGATCGCCGATCTCGGCGCGCAGGGATTTCAAGGTATCCAGGGTGTAAGAGCGGCCAGGTCGACGCAGCTCGCGCTCGTCGACCTGAAAGCCGGGTTGTCCGGCGACGGCGAGCCGCAACAACTCCAGTCGGGCGGCGGCATCGAGCACCGGCGGTGGGCGGTGGGGCGGTTGGTTGAGGGGGATCAGGCGGAGTTCCGACAACCCCAGGGCCATCCGCACCTCCAGGGCGGAGCGCAGATGGCCGTAATGGATGGGATCGAAGGTGCCGCCAAGCAGGCCGATCATGGCCCCGACTCATTCAGGCCTGGGGAACCCCTGGGTCAGGTACGGATATGCCCATCCCCGAGGACGATGAACTTGACCGAGGTGAGCCCTTCCAGGCCCACGGGGCCACGGGCATGGAATTTATCGGTGGAGATGCCGATTTCCGCCCCCAGGCCGTACTCGAAACCGTCGGCGAAACGGGTGGAGGCATTCACCATCACCGAGCTGGAATCCACCTCGCGCAGGAAGCGCCGGGCCTTGGTGAAGTTTTCGGTGATGATGGCGTCCGTATGCTGGGAGCCATGCTCGTTGATGTGCTCGATTGCCTCGTCCAGCCCGGGTACCACGCGGATGGAGAGGATCGGCGCCAGATATTCGGTATCCCAGTCTTCCTGGGTCGCCTCCAGACATTGGGGACCCAGGATCTCCCGGGTCTGGGGGCAACCGCGCAGTTCCACGCCCTTGTCCCAATAGGCGGCGGCCAGTCGGGGCAGGATCGCCGCCGCCACGTCCTGGGCGACCAACAGGGTTTCCATGGTGTTGCAGGTGCCGTAGCGCTGGGTCTTGGCATTCATGGCGACGACGAAGCCCTTGTCGAGATCGGCCTCGTCGTCGATATAGACATGGCAGATGCCGTCGAGATGCTTGATCACCGGCACCCGGGCCTCGCGGCTGATGCGCTCGATCAGGCCCTTGCCACCGCGAGGGATGATGACGTCGATGTATTCCGGGCTGGCCACCATCCGTCCGACCGCCTCGCGATCCCGGGTGGCTAACACCTGCACCGCCTCGGCGGGAAGACCGGCGGCCAAGAGGCCCCGGCTGATGGCGGCGGCGATGGCCTGGTTGGAGTAAAAGGCCTCGGAGCCACCCCGCAACACCGTGGCGTTGCCTGCCTTGAGGCAGAGGGCCGCGGCATCGGCGGTCACATTGGGACGCGCCTCGTAGATGATGCCCACCACCCCCAGGGGCACCCGCATGCGTCCGACCTGGATGCCCGAGGGGCGGTAGTTCATATCGAAGATGGCACCCACGGGATCGGGCAGGGCCTCCACCTGGTGGAGGCCCTCGATCATGGAGGTGATACGTCCCGGTGTCAGCGCCAACCGATCCAGCATGGCCGCGTCCAGTCCCTTGGCGGCCCCGGCCTCCAGGTCCCGGCGGTTTTCCGTCATCAGGGTCTCGCGATTGGCCTCCAGATCGGCGGCCATGGCGTTGAGGGCACGATTCTTCTCGGCGGTGGTGGCGGCCGCCAAGACCCGGGACGCGGCCCGGGCCCGGCGTCCGAGATCCCTCATGTAGGTGGCAACGTCTTCGATGGACATGGTGTGTGCCTCGTCAATGCGATAAAGAGGAGTTGAGCGGTAGATCCCGGACGCGCGGCATGGCCGGGGTGCCGGCCAGTCGCAGGGACAGGTCCAACAACCCGCGCCAGGGCTCCAGCGTGGGTTCCAGTCCCTTGATGGCCCGATCCAGGCGGGCGCAGTCCCGCAGCAACCGCCGCCATTCGGCCAGCCCGTGGCGACGCAGGGCCTGGCGGGTGATCCCCTGGCGAATGGAAAAGACCTTGTGTGCGGACAGCAGTTTTTCCAGGGATTCCCCCCGGCTCTGGGCCCAGGCGATACGCGCCAGTTTGCGGATCTCCCGCGCCAGCGCCCAGAGCACCACGGGTTCCGCCGCCCCTTCCCGGCGCAGGTTGGCGAGCATGCGCGGCAAGTGTTTCGCCTCGCCCGCCAAGGCGGCGTCGACCAGGGAGAAGACATCATAGCGGGCATTGTCCGCCACCGAGGTTTCCAGGGTGACCAGATCCAGCCGCCCACCGCCCAGGAGCAACGCCAGCTTGTCGATCTCCTGGGCGGCCGCCAGCAGATTCCCCTGGGTCAGGTCACCCAGGGCCGCGGCCACCTCGGCATCGGGTTGCAACCCCCGCCGTCGCAGCCGTTGTTCCAACCAGCGGGTCAGGGTTTCGCCAGTCAGGGGCCAGATCTGAATCAGCAGCCCCAGTGCGTCGATGGCCTTGACCCAGGCGGTCTGCACCTGCTTGCTGTCGAGCCGGGGACAGAGGATGAGCAGCACATCCTCCGGCGAGGGGTGGTTGGCGTAGTCCACCAGGGCACGACTGCCCTCGTTGCCGATGCTGGCGCTGGTCAGGCGCACCTCCAGCAGACGGCGTTGGCTGAAGAGGGAGAGACTGGAGGCGGCCTCCTTGAACTCGTTCCATTGAAACCCGGTCGACTGATCGAACAGCTCCCGTTCGCCGAAGCCCTGTTCCCGCAGCCGGGTCCGGATCGCCTCCGCCGCCTCCAGGAGTTGCTGGGGCTCATCACCGCTGAGGAGATAGACCGGGTCCAGCCCCTGGGCCAGCCGTCGCGGCAGGTCCTCAACCCGCAGTCGCATCACCGACCTCGAAGCCGTGTTCAGTTGGCAGGCTGTGCTGCGCGTAGCGAGCCGCATCCCTGGCCGAACCAGGAGCCGGGTTCGCCAAGCCCCTGGGCTTGACCGCGAGAGGCAAAGCCGCCGTCGCGCTGGTCCCGACCCTCTGTCGGCGTTCCGGGCCTGGGCGGTTTGGCTCGGTTTTTTGTTCTCTAAAATAGAACAATTGTCCACCATATCGAGGCATTGTTCTTCTTAAGAGAACAAAAATCGGCCATTTCCCGTCGAGGCCCGGAGGCTCTGAGCACGAATGCCAATTTTTGTTGGGCCTGTCTCTCATCGGTTGATCAGTAGACGACTGCCGAAAAAGACGGGCGACGGCCAGGTAGGTTTTTCACCGGCTTCAACGCAGGCGGGCGCGCAACCGCTGCAAGACCCGCTCCACGGCATCCTGCTCCATGTCGGCGCGGATGTAGGCCTCCTCCTCGATCTTGCCGAGGATGACGCCGGTCTCCGGGTTGATCTGGTTGCGCTTGATTTCGAGGCTCTGGCGCGGCAACAGCTCCTTGCCACCGCCGTCGACGATGTCGAAGGTCAGCTTGTAGCTCAGTTCAAACTCCACCGCCTTGCCGCGACCATCCACCGCCAGCACCCGACGCTCGAAGTCCTCCTTGAAGACATGGATCACCGTCCTGGCCTTGGCTATCTCTTCCACCAGGGTCACATCCGCGTGGCGCAAGGCTTGGCGGATCTTGTTGACCGGGCCCGAAGGGGAGCCGGTGACATACACCGGGCTGGCCTCCGCCGGTACCTCGAAGCTACCGCGCAGATGAAAGCCGCAGCCGCTCAGCAGCAGGAGGCCGAGGGCCAACCAGGGGTACAGGGTTCTCAAACGGAGAAATTCCATCATCGTCATCCAATCACCAGATTGATCAGCTTGTTCGGCACCACCACCAGCTTGCGCACCTGGGCTCCGGCGAGAAAACGTTGCACGTTCTCGTTGGCCAGGGCGGTGCGCTCCACTTCGAGTCGATCCGCCGTCGCCGCCACCCAGATCTTGCCCCGGACCTTGCCGTTGACCTGCACCACATATTCGAGGCTGTCCTGACGTAGCGCCTCGGTATCCGCCTCGGGCCAGGGGGCGTCCAGGATGTCGGCGCCAAAACCCAGCTCGCGCCAGAGGTGATGGGTGACATGAGGGGCGATGGGGGCCAGCAGCCGCAGCACCAGGCTGAGCCCCTCCCGCAACACCGCGGTTTCCCCGGGTCCCTCGCCGAGCTTGTAGAGGGCATTGACCATGGTCATGCCGGCGGACACCACGGTGTTGAACTGCTGGCGGTCATAGTCGTAGAGGGCCTTTTTCAGCGCCTCATGGATCTCGCGCCTGGCCTGGCGGGCGGACTCGCCGAGGGTGCCCAGATCGAAGTTGTCTTGCCCGATCGCTCGGGCGACGGCCAGCGCCCAGAGACGTTTGAGAAACCGATGGGCGCCCTCGACCCCTTCGTCCGACCATTCCAGGGATTGCTCCGGCGGCGCGGTGAACATGGTGTAGAGCCGCACCGTATCCGCCCCGTAGCGATCCACCAGATGCTGGGGATCGACGCCGTTGTTCTTCGACTTCGACATCTTCTCGACCGCGCCGATGGCGACCGGCAGACCGTCGGATTTGAGACAGGCCCGTAGCGGTCGGCCCCGCTCATCCCGCTCAACCTCCACCTCCGCCGGGTTGAGCCAGGTCTTCTTGCCATCGCTCCCCTCGCGGAAATAGGTATCCGCCACCACCATGCCCTGGGTCAGCAGCCGGGCGAAGGGCTCGTCGCAGGACACCAGGCCGGCGTCGCGCAACAGCTTGTGATAGAAACGGGCATAGAGCAGATGCAGGATGGCGTGCTCGATACCGCCGATGTAGTGATCCACCGGCAGCCAGTAATGGGCGCGCCGGTCCAGCATCGCCTCCCCGGCGTCTGGACAGGCGTAGCGGGCGTAATACCAGCTCGACTCCATGAAGGTGTCGAAGGTGTCCGTCTCCCGTTCCGCCGCGCCACCGCACTGGGGACAGGAGGTGCGGATGAAATCCGGGTCCTGCTTGAGCGGGTTGATGGTGCGTTCGTCGAAGGCGACATCCTCCGGCAACACCACCGGCAAATCCTCCATGGGCACCGGGACGAGGCCGCAGTGCTGGCAATGGATCATGGGGATGGGCGCGCCCCAGTAGCGTTGGCGTGAGACCCCCCAGTCCCGCAGACGATATTGCACCAGCTTGCGTCCGCGGCCGCGGCTTTCCAGCCAGGTCGCGATGGCGTCGAAGGACTGGCTGGAGGTCAGGCCGTCGAACTCACCCGAGTTCCCCAGCACCCCCTTTTCCACATAGGCCGACCGCTCGATGGAACACTCGCCGCCGTCGAGGGCGAAGATCACCTGTTTCCTGGGGATTCCGTAGCGCTCGGCGAATTCCCAGTCCCGTTGGTCATGGGCCGGGACCGCCATCACCGCCCCGGTGCCGTAGCCCATGAGTACAAAGTTGGCGGCGTAGATGGGCACCGGCTCGCCGCTGATGGGATGGACGGCCCGCACTCCCAGGGGTAGGCCTTTCTTCTCCATGGTCTCCAGCTCCGCCTCCGAGGTGCCCCCCTGACGGCATTCCTCGATGAAGGCGGCCAATTCCGGGTTGGTCCGCGCCGCCTCCAGGGCCAGGGGATGTTCCGCCGCCACCGCCATGTAGGTCACGCCCATGACCGTATCCGGGCGGGTGGTGAAGATGCTGAGCTTGGCATCGGAACCCTCGATGCCGAAATCCATCAACACCCCTTCCGAGCGCCCGATCCAGTTGCGCTGCATGGTGCGCACCTGTTCCGGCCAGCCGTGCAGGTGATCGAGCTCGGCCAGGAGTTCGTCCGCGTAGGCGGTGATCTTGACGAACCATTGGGGGATCTCGCGGCGCTCCACCAGCGCCCCGGAACGCCAGCCACGACCATCGATCACCTGTTCGTTGGCCAGCACCGTCTGGTCCACCGGGTCCCAGTTGACCACCGACAGCTTGCGGTAGACCAAGCCCTTCTTATACAGCTCGATGAACAGCCACTGCTCCCACTGGTAGTACGCCGGCGTACAGGTGGCGATCTCCCGCTCCCAGTCATAGCCGAAGCCGAGGCGTTTGAGCTGGCCCTTCATGTACTGGATGTTGGCGTAGGTCCAGGCGGCGGGCGCCGAGCGGTTTTTCATCGCCGCGTTCTCCGCCGGCAGCCCGAAGGCGTCCCAGCCCATGGGCTGCAGGACGTTTTTGCCGCGCATGCGCTGATAGCGGGCGATGACGTCGCCGATGCTGTAGTTGCGCACATGCCCCATGTGCAGCTTGCCGCTGGGATAGGGGAACATGGACAGACAATAAAACTTCTCCCGGCTCGGATCTTCGCGCACGCGGAAACTGCCTTGGGCGTCCCAATAGGCCTGGGCGTCCTGCTCGATCTGGGCCGGGTCGTAGGAATGCTGCATGGGAATCTGACTGACCGAAGGTGAAGGGATGAAAACAAGAAAAGAGGATACCGCAGAAGCCGGGGGAAGACCTACTGGAGGCCGCTGCCGACCATGGCAATCGCGCTATGTGGGGGATTGACAGGAGGCGGATCGCCAGGGTAACGAGATGGGATTGATCGGATGGAGAGAACTGATGCGGCCCAAATTGCTCGACCCGCGCCCGTATTTGGCCAACCTGCCGGATCCCCGCCGGGAGACGCGCAACAAGTTGCACAAACTGCATGATATTTTGATGGTTGTACTCTGCGCGGTGTTGAGCGGGGTGGAGGACTGGGTGGGGATGGAAGCGTTTGCCGAGGAAAAGGAAGCCTGGCTGCGGGGCTTTCTGGAGCTGCCCAACGGGATTCCGTCGCACGACACCTTGAGCGATGTGCTGGGGCGGATCGATCCGGTGGCGTTTCGGACGGCGTTTACCGCCTGGGCCACGGCGGCGTTGCCGAATTTGGCCGACGAGCCGATCGGCGTGGACGGCAAGGCCGTGTGCGGGAGCCGGGACGGCGAAAACCCGGCGGTGCATCTGGTGAGCGCGTTCGCCGGTCGGGCGCGTTGGGTGCTGGCGCAACAGGCCGTCGCCGAGAAATCCAATGAGATCACGGCCATTCCCGACCTCTTGGGGCGGCTCGACCTGCAGGGCGCGATGGTATCGATGGATGCGATGGGCTGTCAGAAAGCCATCGCGCAAACAATCATCGACGCCGGTGCGAATTACGTCTTGGCGTTGAAAGACAACCATCCCACCCTGTGCGCGGACGTGCAACTCTGGCTGGAGACCGAAGTCGCACGCGGGCGCCTGACCGTGATGGAAACCGTGGAGAAAGACCACGGCCGGATCGAAATCCGCCGCTACGCCCTCAGCGATGGCATCGACTGGCTGGAGGCCAAACCGGACTGGGCGGGCCTCCAAGCCGTCGGTCGGGTAGAATCCACCCGGATCATCGGCGACCGAGCCAGCACCGAATGCCGTTATTTTTTGTGCTCTTTCCTGGATCGAGATCGGTTTGCGGCCGCCGTGCGCGGTCACTGGGGCATCGAAAACCAACAGCATTGGGTCTTGGACGTGCAATTTGGGGAGGCTCATATTGAGTTTTGAGGGCATGCTTCCGGCTGCAACAAAGTGTCGAGGAGCGCCCCCAGCAAGGCTCGTCCCCGCCGCCTGACGTTGTGCACGAACTCGAAGAAGCCC
>WBZP01002342.1_pt1 | contig 21870 bp, 21 predicted proteins | sample 5204301 | NCBI WGS metagenome assembly WBZP01 (sample SAMN12412401, study PRJNA552823) | activated sludge metagenome | isolation source: activated sludge from nitrification reactor of wastewater treatment plant... | place: USA: Pennsylvania | collected 2017
CCAGCAGCCGTGACTTGTCCTGCTCGGAAAGCAAGTCATCGGCATTACTCTTGGCGACTCCTGCTTTTTGCAACTGCTCAAGAAGCGCACCCGCCGGCATTTTCAGGTCGGTGGCAAATTGGGAAACATTTGTTTGCGCCATGTGGAATCCCCTTTTCTACTTACTCGAACCAATGCGCACGCGCCGTGGTGATCAGTTGTTTGGCTCGATCAACATCGATACCCGTCATTTCAGTTAGTTCGTCGACTGCCAGATCCGCCAGTTCGTCACGCGTTCTGATGCCCTGGCTCGCCAATTGGCCGGCCAATGGCTTATCCATTCCGTCGAGATTGAGCATATCTTCGTCAACTTCACCGATCTGCTCTTCGGTGACGATGGCTTCAGTCAACAGCACATTTCTTGCACGTTCGCGCAATTCCTGGACAGTGGCCTCATCGAACGATTCAATCTCCAGCATCTCATGCAAGGGAATGTAGGCAACTTCTTCAAGCGTGGATATTCCTTCGCCAATCAGGATATTGGCTACTTCTTCGTCGACATCCAGCTTTTCCATGAACAAGACGCGAATCGCCGCTGATTCGGCAGCGATGCGCGTCTGCGATTCTTCCTCGGTCATCAGGTTGATCGCCCAGCCGGTCATTTCGGAAGCCAGACGAACGTTCTGACCGCCACGACCGATCGCAATCGCCAGATTGTCTTCATCGACGACGACGTCCATGCTGTGCTTTTCCTCATCGACGACGACGGACAGCACTTCGGCCGGTGCCAGAGCGCCGACGACGAACTGCGCCGGATCGGCCGACCAAAGCACGATATCGACACGCTCTCCAGCCAATTCGTTGGTGACGGCGGTGACTCGCATGCCACGCATACCTACGCAGGTGCCGATGGGGTCGACACGCTGGTCATTGGACTTGACGGCAATCTTGGCGCGCATACCGGGGTCGCGGGCCGCAGCCTTGATTTCCAGAAGGCCGTCATCGACCTCTGGCACTTCCAGCTCGAACAGCTTGATGATGAACTCGGGAGCCGTACGCGAAAGAATTAGTTGCGGGCCGCGTGCGGCGCGATCAATGCGCAGGAGATAGGCCTTAACACGGTCGCCAACGCGCAGATTCTCACGCGGAATCATCTGGTCGCGCGGCAATACCGCCTCAATCTTACCCGCCTCGACAATCGCGTTGCCGCGTTCCATTCGCTTGATGGTGCCGGTAACGAGATGCTCCTTGCGCTCCAGGAAATCGTTGAGAATCTGATCCCGCTCGGCGTCGCGTATTTTTTGCAGAATCACCTGCTTTGCTGCCTGTGCGCCTATCCGCCCGAAATCGATCGGCTCCAGAGATTCTTCGAGGTAATCGCCAATCTCAACCTCGGGATCCTGTTTTTGCGCTTCAGAGAGAGGAATGTGCTGGGCTTCGAATATGAAATCCGCGTCAGCGACAATCTCCCAACGGCGAAAGGTTTCAAAATCACCGGTTTCGCGGTCAACCACAACACGCACATCCGCGTCATCGTGAATCCGCTTCTTGGTTGCTGACGCAAGCGCCAATTCCAGCGCACCGAAGACGATTTCCTTGGTCACGTTCTTCTCACGCGCCAGCACATCGACCAGTAGCAATATCTCGCGGCTCATATTCTCACTATCTCCCTAATGCCGCCTGATCACTTCCGGTCAAACTGAGGAACCAGCCTCGCCTTGTCGACATTGACAAGCTCCAGCTCCACCTCACCCGTATCTATCGTCAGGCATATCTTGCCGTCCTGCACACGCTGCAAAACGCCGTTAAAATTGCGCCGACCGTTCATCGGAAGACGCAATCTCAGATTGATGCTTGAGCCCACAAACTTCTCGAAATCCACAACTTTTTTCAGTACCCGATCAAGGCCGGGAGATGACACTTCAAGCCGGTCGTAATCGACATTTTCGACGGCAAGCACGCGGGTCAGCTGATTACTGACCTGTGCACAATCTTCGACATCGACCCCACCGGCTTTGTCCGGTTTATCGATGAACAGGCGCAATACACGGCCCCGCGGACTCTGTTCGATGTCCACGAGATCGCAACCGAGGCCGGCGACCGTTTTTTCGATGAGATCGTGCAAATTCATTGCCACAAATAAAAAATGGGCGAAAGCCCATCCCCGAAAATATTACCCCCTGAGGGGCGAGCGGAAAACTTTCAAATTATAGCGACAAATTGAGCCAAGGTAAATCCATAACTCATATCACCCAATTGACATTCCCGGCTATCCGCTTGGCTGCCGGGCAGTTCTGCCGGGCGCGAAGCAAAAAAAACCTCGTCATCTGACGAGGTTCGTTTCGCTTCGCTGGCCGCCTTATGGCGTTACTTCAGCTTGATTTCCTTGTACGCCACATGCTTGCGCACCTTGGGATCGTACTTCTTGATCTCCATCTTTTCCGGCATCGTCTTCTTGTTCTTGGTCGTCGTATAGAAATGGCCGGTGCCAGCCGTCGACTCAAGTTTGATCTTCTCACGCATCGCTCTGGTCCCCGCTCAGATCTCGCCGCGCGCGCGCAATTGCGCCAGCACCGCGTCGATACCGTTTTTGTCAATGGTGCGCAAACCAGCGCTCGACACGCGCAGACGCACCCAGTTGTTTTCGCTTTCCACCCAGAACCGGCGGTAATGCAGATTCGGCAAAAAGCGGCGCTTCGTGCGATTGTTGGCATGGGAAACATTGTTTCCCACCATCGGGCCTTTGCCCGTCACTTGGCAGACACGCGCCATCTTGGTTGCTCCGATTGTTCTAGGGAAGAAGGTCGGCGATTCTAGCTTAAAACAAGCACTTGCCTCAAGCGATTTGTGAACTGCCTGTTCCCAATTGACCATGGCTGGTGGCTCAACCTTCCTGGCAAAGCGTTCGCCGACAGATGTAGCTACGCCAGCGATGATGAAGTATTCGCCGACGTAAAGTTGTTCAGCTCGGTTGATTGCTGCAGCTTCCTTGGCGCAATGGCTTCGTCCAACCGCACGACGCGCGACGACAACACGCCGATAGATTGTCGGGCTCCAGCCGGAAATCGACAGTCGTGAACATCTCGAAACAACCTATCTCCTATAATTCATCAATACATAACCACGTTAAATAGTAATCTTGTGGAAATTCTACAATGTCTAGACATTACTTTTCTTTCATATATTTAACAAATACAAACTTAATCGTGTTACGTTACTATATATGTTCGTTATGTAGTACATAATTTCTGTAACATCTTTAGAAGTCACGAAGTGCGCTCTGCCAGAAGACAGGGAGAGTTCGAAAAGCAAGCGACCGATTTGATTAACCACAGGAGCAGCACAATGGCAGAACAGAAATTAGGAAACCCGGCGGTTGTCGGCCTTGCAGGTTTCGGCCTGACGACCATGATCCTGCAATTCCACAATGTGGGATGGATGGGTATCGGCCCGGTCATCTGGCTCGGTTTGATTTTCGGTGGTCTCGCGCAAATGATTGCGGGATTGCAGGAAATGAAGACAGGCAACAATTTCGGCTATTGCGCTTTTACAGCGTATGGTTGTTTTTGGATTTCACTGGCGATGATCCTTATCGGCAACCAGTTCAACATCTACGTTTCCAGCAAGACCGATATCGGCTGGTTCCTCGTCGCCTGGACGGCCTTGACCGCTATTCTCTGGGTGGGCTCGATGCGCATCAGCGGTGCCTTGGGACTGACCTTCACGCTCTTGCTGATTGGCTTCGTGCTGCTTGATCTGGCGCACTTCGGCTATCCCGAACTTACCGTGGTGGCTGGATACGAATTGATGGCGACGGCGGCCATGGCGTGGTACATCATGGCGCATATCATTTTCGCCGACGTCTTCGGTCGCGACGTGCTGCCGGTCGGAAAACCCTGGCTTTGATCAAGGTTTGGTCCTTGGAATCCGGCTTCCGCCTTGCGCATGCCTGGAAAAATGTTTGAACCTTTGGAGAAATGAAATGCTACCAATCCGTCGTTTCGCACTTGCGTTGTTGGCTTCAATGTTTGCTGGCCTTGCTGGCGCTGCGCCCTCGGTCCCGGAAGAATCGGCGACGCCTGAAGAAGTTATCACCAAGGTATGGGCTGCCGCAAAGTTCCTGCAGGACAAGGGTGTATCAGGGTTTGCCTCGCTGAACAGCAAGGATGGCTCCTGGGTCTGGAAAGACAGTTATGTATTCGCCTTCGACTGTCGCCTTGACCGGATGGTTGCCCATCCAATGCGCCCTGACCTGGTTGGCCGACCCATCATGCAGATTACCGATAACAACGGCAAGTATGTCTTCAAGGAACTGTGCAAGACGGGCTCCCAGCCTCACGGCGGATGGGTGGAGTACGTGTGGACTCGACCGGGGGCGGGACGCGTATCGCGCAAGCTGACTTATACGCAGACGGCGGATGTCTCGTTCTCGACCGGGATCCAGGTGGCCGCCGGCGTCTATGACGACAAACTCTCGCTCGACGAACTCAGCAAGCTCACGGCGAAGCTTGCTGACCCGACCAAGTACCCGGCTCACTGACCCATCGCGGGACAGTTGCCGTGAGTGGCTCCGACGCGGCTCCTGATAGCCGTATCAGTTGCTCGGGGCGTATGCCGTAAACGGCCCTGCAGCAAATTCGAGCTGTTCGATCAGATCGTCGGCATCGCGCAAGAACTGCCGCTCGCCGATCTCGACGGTATTACGTCCGGCAAGTTCCACAATATCCGCAGGTAACTGATCGGCCGTCGGCATCGTGGCGCCGCCGACCAGTACCGGAATCACTCGCAATCTGGCATTCAGGGCTGCGGCTATCTCGCGGCGAACCAGATCGTCCTCGGCATCAAGCCGGCGCAGGCCCTGGTGGTCACGCAATTCGAGCCACTGTGGCCCGATCACGGCCAGAACGATATCTACTTTGGACAAACTGTCGGCAATGAAGCGGTCAAAATCTTCCCCGGCTGGAATTGACTCCACATCGAGAAACACGCGCTCGGCACCAAGTCGCGCAACCAGCCGGTCGTGGAGCCGTCCAACCCTGGGGCCGCTGTCGGAACGCCGGTAACTGATGAACACGCCGCGAAGTGTAATCCGGCGTGGCCCGGGTAATAGGGCGAGCACGCACCACACCACAAGCAGGCCGTCGACGAGCAGGAGCAGTGCCCACCAGACCGGTTGTCGGCGCAGGCGAGCGAGGATATCTTCGCCCAACGCCTCACCATCCTTGAGCACCCAGGCGTGTCCGCCAACCACCAGAACTGCGCCGTCTGACCGCATCTCAAGCGAGCGTACTTGAATCGTTCCGGCTTTGGCCGGGCAATCGCCCTTGGCCAGACGCCAGGCAGCACGCCAAAGCTGCCTTCCCGACGTGGCGCCACATGCCAGGAACGGTGCTGAGCCAGGGATCCCATCCAGACCAAGCGCCGAGACCGCCAGCCCACCGCCCTCTCGGCCGCTGAACGATCCGAACTCAAGGTTGGCAACAAGCGTTGGCTGCGGCGTGTCGGGCAGATTGATGACGGCCCGCCAGATGGCTTCGGCCGGCACATGCAATTTGATTGGCAAGGTTCCCGGCAGCACCAGTTCGGTCTCGCCAAGGCGCAGTATCTTGTGCGGAGCGTGCACATCTCCGGTCCACGGCATCGAAAGCGTGACCTCCAACGGCGCTCCCTGCGCACTCAACTCCAAGCGAACTTGACGCGGAGTGGCACCGGCCAGAACACGCAGCAACAGCGTGCCCGGGGGGTTTCCGGTGTCGACAGACATCACTTCGAAACGCGACATGATTTCGTCACCGGCCCTTGGCTCGGCTCGGGTAATCCAGCTCGCCGGCGCATCGCCGTCGGGTGAGGCAATTCCCAATCGCTGCAGAAGCTCCCGTGTTTCCGGCGCCAGTCGCGCCTGGTCAAAACGCAAATCGAGGCCACTCCCGCGCCCCGTAGAATAGTTGACGAGCGCTTTTCCGGTTGCCAGCCCGGTCACGGTGATCGCCTGCCCGGGCAATGCCTTCAGGGGACCGATTGCTTCGAGATTAACACTGGTACGCGGCCAGGTCAGAGCGAACTGACTCCCCAGGGCAACCAGCAGCAGCCCTGCCGCCCATGGCCAGAGCGCGCGCAGTTCGCGCAACCAGCGATATCGAAGTGGCGAAGCGAACATGGCGTCAGCGAACGACCTCAACCGTCCAGGCTGACCAAGCAGTGACCCAGTCGCCTCCGTCTTGGGCACTTAACCAGGCTCGAACCTGCATCATATGCTGGCCCAGCGAAGGCTGCAGGTTAGCGTCGGTACCATCCCATATCCGCGCTTCCTGGCGGCCGACCCAGGTTCCGGCGGCCACTCCACCCGATAGAGGAATGGAACGCGCCAACTGAACCTGAAGATCACCGTCGCGATTGACGACACGCAGCACTTCGGCGGCCGCCCGGTTGAAATCAGCATGGGAAAAGAAACTGAATCGGGCCGTTTCATTCTTCCGGATACTCATCGTGCCAGGCTTGAACTCGACCTGATCGATGGCCACCGAACCCACCGCCCGTGGACCGGCCCCCAGCCCGAAGACATTGATTCTACCCAGTACGGGAGCGCCGGGCTGGTCTTTCACGCCGCGAACCAAGAACAGCGCAGGGCTAAGTTGATCTCCCAGGCGATCCGGCAACCTCAATTTGAGCAGGTTGTGTTCGCTACCGCCGCGCAAGGGAATTACCACTGGCTCGCGGCCCTCGACGTGAATTTCAACCGAAGCGATGGTCCCGGGTTCGGCCTGAAAATCAATGACCAAGGGCCAGCCACCGCGAACGAAGCCGCGCACCGGAATACAGGCCATGCTAAACGCCCTTTCGAACTGGGGGCCATCTTCAAGTAGCTGTTGCGGGATTTCAGGTTTCCGGAGACGCTGAAACAGCTCGCCAAGGTTGAATGACAAGCCCAACCCGACATTGCCACGGGATTCACGACTGACGGGGTGCTCACTGTCACTGTCATAGGAAGAGGAATGGTGATCCCCATTCCCACCACTGCCAATTGGAAAGCCGCCGATGGAAAATGTAAAACCGCTGCCCGGTGTCGATCCGCTCCCCTGCCGTGCCGGACGTTCAACCTGGCAGGTGGACGTAACCTTGGGGTTATCCGCCGTTTGCGCCGCCGCCTTTCCTCCCGTCATCGCTATGAGCATTAAGAAGCAGGAAGAGAATCTATTACATTTCATGAGCGTTTCCTCGCAAGCTATGCTGTTCCGCTCTGCAGTTACAATGACACGGCCGGGTTTCACATGAATCGGCACGCGGACGGCTTACACCCGTGAAATAGGCAAGTGAAACCGGCAAAAAGTTCTCCCCGGAACAACAAGCAAGGCGCTGAACCAGCGCTGCCGGTCGCTTAACCTGCACATGACAACGACGGGGCATCCTGGCGGTTCGTGCGCTTGAATATAGGTTCAGCATTATCTATGCTAAGTGCCGGATGCCCGCAGAAGCATACGCCAAGCATTTCGAATTTGCTGCGTCTGTCATGCTTTCATACGCTATAACTTCCTGATTCTTTAAGTCATTTTCTATTTTCGCTGTTTCCTCCTGTGATGAAAGGACGACGTCCATGAGCACAGAGCAATCCGCTGCGTCAATGCAGGGTTTCTACCAGGCCGGTCAGGCTTTGACACAGGCCTATCTTGATTTCGTGACCGGGCAGCAGCTGGCTTTTCTGCTGCCCGCCTCGGCACCGGTGGCATCGTCGACGCCGTTGCCGATACCCAGCCTCGAACCTTTCGCTAGCCTTCAGCAAGAACTGGCAACCCAGCATGCCCAGTTGTTGCAGTCGATGTTGTTGCGCCAGCCCGGCCAGGCGGCCGAGCCGGTCGTCAGGCCGGAAGCGGGTGATCGCCGCTTCAAGGCGCCGGAATGGAACGAATCACCGTTTTACTCTTATTTGCAACAAGCCTATCTGCTCAACGCCAGTTATCTGGCCAAGGTCGCAGAATCGCTTCCGATCACCGACGGACCGACGCGAACGCGGATGCAGTTTCTGACGCGCTTGTACGTCGATGCCATGGCCCCGTCCAACTTTGCCGTCACCAATCCGGAATTCATCAAGACCGCCCTTGAGACAAACGGCGAGAGCATCGCCGAGGGTATCCGGAACATGCTAGCCGATCTGGAAAAAGGTCGCATTTCGATGACCGACGAGGCGGCGTTCGAGATCGGCGGCAATATTGCGACGACGCCCGGCGACGTGGTATTCGAGAACGACCTGATGCAATTGATCCAGTACGCGCCGAGCACCGACAAGGTGGCCGAGCGGCCGATCCTGCTCGTACCGCCCTGCATCAACAAGTATTACCTCATGGATCTGCAAGCCGAGAATTCTTTCGTCCGCTACATCGTTGCACAGGGATTCACCGTTTTCCTGATCTCCTGGCGTAGCGCCACCGAAGCGCAGGGGCATTACACCTGGGACGACTACCTTGAAATGGGGCCGATCAAGGCGCTGACGGTAGTGCGCGAAATCACCGGCATGGTCAGGCCCAACGCCCTTGGATTCTGTATTGGCGGGCCGCTTCTGTGTTCGGCTCTGGCGGTGCTCAAAGCTCGCGGCGAAGATCCCGTCGAAAGCCTGACCTTGATGACGGCGCTGCTCGACTATTCCGATCCGGGAGAAATCGGCGCCCTGGTCACCGAAGCCACTGTGGCCGCTTACGAAGCGTCGATCGGCAAGGGCGGCGTGCTGCACGGGCGCGAACTGTCGAACGTTTTTTCGGCGCTGCGGGCCAACGACCTGATCTGGCAATACGTCGTCGGCAATTACCTCAAGGGCAAGAAACCCGAACCTTTTGACCTACTCTATTGGAATTCGGACAGTACCAACCTGCCGGGTCCGTGCTTCACGCAGTACCTGCGCTACACCTACCTGACCAACGCCTTGCGCGTGCCGGGCAAACTGGAAATGCTGGGCGAGAAGGTCGATCTGGGCAAGATCACGGTACCAAGCTACATCATGGCGGCGCGCGAAGACCATCTGGTGCTCTGGCAGGGGGCCTATCTGTCGCGAAAGATCCTCGGCGGCCCGACACTGTTCACGCTGGCAGCCAGCGGACATATCGCGGGCTCGATCAATCCGGCATCGAAGAATCGCCGCAATTATTGGGTGAATGACAGTGGGGCCTTTCTCACTCCGGACGAGTGGCTGGCCGGCGCCACTGAAAAGCAGGGAAGCTGGTGGCCCCATTGGGCGGAATGGCTCGGCCAGCGCAGTGGCAAAAAGATTGCCGCACCAAAGAAGCCCGGCTCCACGAGCTATCAAGTGATCGAACCAGCACCCGGGCGTTACGTCAAGGTCAGGACTTAGTTGTCTGCGCGCACATTCGCCGTGTCAACAGCGACGCGCAGTTATCGTTCGCGCGCTTTGTGCAAGGGTCGTCCTGGCGCCGGATCAGGCATGCCAAAATCTATCAGCAGCTTTTGAACTTCGGCCTCGCCCAGCTCCAGAACCTGCGCACGTTTAAGGTTCGGCGGCAAGATGAAAGGGCCGTAGCGCACACGCATCAGCCGGCTGACGACGACTCCGACCGCTTCGAACATGCGGCGCACTTCGCGATTGCGCCCTTCGAAAAGCGAAATGCGATACCAATGATTGGCCCCCTCACCGCCGGCTTCCTGAAGGGTGTCAAAGCAAGCCGGGCCATCGCCAAGTTCGATGCCGTCGAGCAAACGCTGGCGCGCCTCGTCGGACAATTGGCCAAGTATGCGCACGGCGTACTCGCGGACCAGGTTGTAACGCGGATGCATCAGACGATTGGCCAGATCGCCCGAGGTGGTAAATAACAGCAAACCACTGGTATTGAAATCGAGACGACCGACGGCGACCCAGCGCCCGCCGGACATCCTGGGCAGCGCGGTAAAGACGTTTGGACGGTGTTCGGGATCGTCGCGTGAAACAATCTCGCCTTCAGGTTTGTGGTAAATGATCACCCGTGGCAAACGATTCGAATGCTTAAGGTGCACCAGCTTGCCATTGACCTTAACGCGGTCTCCCGGGCTGGCCGACTGGCCGGTCCGCGCCGTTTCGCCGTTGATGTTGACGCGCCCGGCGGCAATCAACTCCTCCATCTCGCGCCGCGATCCGACACCGCTTTGTGCCAGCAACTTGTGCAGACGCTCGGGTTTGCCCGGCTGCTCCTTGTGACGACTGCGTTTGGACGGATCCGTCGGCGCCGAAAATGACTTTGGGCGACGTTTTGTGCCGGGCACGTCTTCTTCCGTCGGGGCTGACGCGCCAGCGGAATCGCGGCTTGTGGCCTTACGCGAACGTTGCTCGCCTTCGACAGGTGCTCGAAACGGGGACTTACGGGCTTTGGTGGGCATTGTCCAGGTCCATCGTTTGATTCATGATCTCGAGCGGGGGCAACTCGGTCACACTGCGCAATCCGAGGTCGTCGAGGAATTTCTTTGTCGTCGCCAGCAGCGCCGGACGCCCAGGCGTATCGCGATGGCCAACGACATCGACCCAACCGCGCTCTTCAAGCACTTTGATGATCTGTGTCGCCACGGAGACGCCACGGATATCCTCGATATCGCCGCGCGTAACCGGCTGTCGATAGGCAATGATAGCAAGGGTTTCCAATACGGCACGCGAGTATTTTGGCGGCTTTTCCGGGTTGAGCCTCTCCAGATAAGGCAAGAATTCGGCACGTGAGCGGAAACGCCATCCGCTGGCCAACTGCATGAGTTCAAGCGGCCGATCGGACCACTCTACACGCAACTCGTCGAGCAACACGCGCAAGGTGTCGCTGCCCACCTCCGGGACAAAGACCTTACGCAAATCGGAGACGGACAAAGGCTGTTGCGCCGTAAGCAGTACGGCTTCCAGGATCCGCTTCAACTCGCCCGGATGATTCTGCGGTGCCGGAATGGCAACCGAATCCGCGCTCGTTTTGTTATTCAGATCGTCCATCGGCCAACCTCACATAAATCGGCGCAAAGGCTTCGGCCTGCGTCATTTCGAGCAGATGCTCGCGTGCCAGCTCGAGCATCGCCAAAAAGTGCACCACCAGCACCTGAACGCCCAACAAGGGATCGAACATGGTGATAAATTCGACAAAGCCGCCGCTATCGCGCAACTGGCGGAGAATCAGCCCCATGTGTTCGCGCACCGACAGCTCTTCGCGTTGTATCAAATGGTGCGTGTGCAGCTTGGCCTGGCGCAGGATGGTGGCCCAGGCATTCTTCAGGTCTTCGGCATTGACCTCGGGCAAGCGGTGGCGTATGGATTTGTCCACCCAGACCTGAATCCAGTCGAAATCGCGCTCGGACTGCGGTATTTCGTCGAGCCGGTGCGCCGCCAGCTTCATCTGTTCGTATTCGATCAAGCGACGAACCAGCTCGGCGCGCGGATCGTCCACATCACCGCCAGACATCTCCTTGCTCCTGGGCAACAACATGCGCGACTTGATCTCGATCAGCATCGCCGCCATGACCAGATAGTCGGCGGCCAGCTCCAGATTATGCGAGCGCATGACTTCAACATAAGTCAGATACTGTTCGGTCAGCGGCGCCATCGGAATGTCGAGCACATTCACATTGGCCTTGCGGATCAGGTAGAGCAAGAGATCGAGCGGCCCTTCGAAGGCATCGAGCATGACCGCCATAGCATCCGGCGGAATGTACAGATCGAGTGGCAACTGCACCATCGGCTCGCCGTAAATCCGGGCCAGCGGTTCTACGCCTTCGGTCCAGGGTTCGGCGACTTCTTCTAGGCCGGTCGTCGCGCTCATGGATATCCCGTCCGCCCCGGACTCAACGGTAATTCAGACCCATCGCCGCACGCACGTCACGCATCGTTTCCTGCGCGAGCGTCCGCGCTTTCTGATTGCCGTCGGCGATGATATTGCGCAGCAGAATCGGATCGTCGAGAAAGGTCTGGGCGCGCTCGCGCATTGGCGCCTGTTCGCGCAGGATGCCATCGATCACCGGCTGTTTACAGTCCAGACAACCAATCCCCGCGCTGCGACAGCCCTGTCTCACCCAGTCCCGGCATGCCTCATCCGAGTACACTTGATGCAATTGCCATACCGGGCACTTCTCCGGATCGCCCGGATCGTTGCGCCGAACCCGCGCCGGGTCGGTCGGCATGCGTTTGATCTTCTGCGTGACCGAAGCTTCATCCTCGCGCAAGGTGATCGTGTTGTTGTACGACTTCGACATTTTCTGACCATCCAGCCCGGGCATTTTCGATGCTTCGGTCAACAAGGCCCCCGGTTCGACCAGAATCATCTTGCCCGTGCCCTCAATATAGCCGAACAGGCGCTCACGATCGGCCAGCGAGAGGTGCTGTGCCTCATTGATCAAGGCGTGCGCACGTTCGATGGCGGCGGCATCACCTTCCTGCTGGTATCGCGTCCGCAATTGGCCGTACTGTCGGGCATTCTTGCTGCCCAGCTTTTTCACGGCCTCCTTGGCTTTCTCCTCGAACCCCGGTTCGCGTCCATAGAGATGATTGAAACGGCGGGCGATCTCGCGTGAAAACTCGATGTGCGGCACCTGGTCCTCACCGACCGGCACCTTGTCGGCCCGATAGATCAGGATATCCGCCGATTGCAGCAATGGATAGCCGAGAAAACCGTAGGTTGAAAGATCCTTGTTCTCCAGCTTCTCCTGCTGGTCCTTGTAGGTCGGCACGCGCTCCAGCCAGCCCAGCGGCGTCATCATCGACAATAGCAGATGCAGCTCGGCGTGCTCGGGCACCTGCGACTGGATGAACAGCGTCGCCTGCGCGGGATCGACCCCGGCGGCCAGCCAGTCGATCACCATGTCCCAGGTCGCCTGCTCGATCCCCTGCGGGTCATCGTACTGCGTGGTCAATGCATGCCAGTCGGCGACAAAAAACAGGCAGGGATAGGCATACTGCAGCTTGATCCAGTTCTTTAGCACGCCGTGGTAATGGCCGAGGTGCAGGCTGCCGGTGGGGCGCATTCCGGAGAGGACTCGTTCAGCGTACATAGCTTACTTAATTCAATTGAAAAAGAATGACGATCAGATTCGTAAACAAGGCCACAAACGGCCACATGATGTAATCGAGAACGTGGAAATACAGCAAAACAAGGAGAATGAGAAAGCCCCAGCGCTCAAGCCGGGCAAATTTCAGGGCCAGCGGATGCGGCAACAGACTCACGGCGATCCGTCCACCGTCCAGCGGCGGCAACGGCAACAGGTTGAGCACCATCAAGGCCAGATTGATGCTGATCCCGATGCCACTCATTTTTTCCAATGGCAGACTATAAACATTGGCTGGGATCAGCAAGGACAGCTTGTACAACCCGGCCCAGGCCAGTGCCATCAGCAAATTTACCGTCGGTCCCGCAGCGGCAACCCAGAGCATATCGCGCTTTGGATGGCGAAGCCGGCTGAAATTCACCGGCACCGGTTTGGCCCAGCCGAAGAGCACGGGGCTGTTCATCACAAAAAGGATCAGCGGCAGTAAGACCGTGCCAAACGGATCGATGTGGCGCAAGGGATTGAGGCTGACCCGGCCAGCCTGCCAAGCCGTCGGATCGCCAAAATGCCGCGCCACGTAACCGTGCGCCGCTTCATGCAGGGTGATGGCCAGCACCACGGGCAGCGCGGCAATCGTAATGCTCTGGATCAAAGCGGCCACATCCATTCAACAGTCACTCCAGCGCAAAGGGTTCCAGCGCACCGCGTCCAGCGCGGATCAGCACGGGCGGCAGGCTGGTCAGGTCGATGACCGTGGTGGGTTCGGTTCCGCATTGACCGGCATCGAGGATCAGCTCCAGCAATTCATCCAGCCGGTCCTGAATTTCCCAGCCCTCGGTCAAGGGCAGGTCGTCGCCGGGCAGCATCAGGGTAGTCGTCAGCAAAGGCTCGCCCAGCGCTGCGAGCAAACCCTGCGCCACCTTGTGCGCCGGCACGCGAAGCCCGATGGTCTTGCGCTTGGGATGCAGTACCCGGCGCGGCAGTTCCTTTGTTCCTTCGAGGATGAAAGTGTAGCTGCCGGGCGTTGTCGCCTTGAGCAGGCGGTACTGGGTGTTGTCGACCCGCGCAAACTGGGCTATTTCGGACAGATCCCGGCACATCAGCGTCAGGTGGTGACGCTCATCCATATTGCGAATCTGACGGATGCGTTCGACGGCATCCTTGTCACCCAGATGGCAGCCCAGCGCATAGCAGGAGTCGGTCGGGATGGCCACGACGCCACCTTCGCGCACGATCTCGGCCGCCTGACCGATCAGGCGCGCTTGGGGATCGTCCGGATGGATGGAAAGATAGCGCGCCATGATCAGAAGGCTTCCCAGACGGGGATCAGCCCTTCGGGAAGGGGCGCCAGATTGCCCAGATCGACGAGGCTCTCACCCGGCCCGTGAAAATCGGAGCCACGGGACGCCATGAAGCCATACTCGCGCGCGAATCGGCTGAACAAGATCACGTTATCCGCGGAGTGGCTGCCAGAAACAACCTCGATGGCCCGGCCGCCATGGTCCTTGAATTCCCCAAGGAAACGCCTCAGCTCCGACCGTGAGAGCTTGTAACGTCCCGGATGGGCAACGGCGGCAACGCCACCGGCGCCAAGAATCCAGTCGACCGAATCCTTGAGCGTCGCCCAGCGGTGCTCCACATAGCCGGGACGTCCCGGAACGAGATACGACTCGAAGACGCTGCGCACGTCCTTGCTCACACCGCACTCGACAAGGTAGCGGGCAAAATGCGAGCGGCCAATCAAATTGGGGTTTTCGGCGTAACGCATGGCCCCGTCGAAACACCCATGAATGCCGATGCGCGCAAGGTCGGCGGACATGCGTTGCGCGCGTTCTGCCCGACCCGAACGGATCGAGCTCAGACCCGCGTTGAGCGACGGATCGTCCGCGTCGAAGCCCAAACCGAGTATATGAATCTGCAAACCGCCCCACTCGATGGAGACTTCAACGCCATTGACGAAGCGCATGCCATGGTCGTCGGCAACGGAACGCGCCGCGGCCAGACCGCCCAGTTCATCGTGATCGGTGAGCGCCAGCATATCGACGCCGTTTGCCGCCGCTCGACGGGCGACCTCCGCTGCCGGAAGTAGGCCGTCAGATACGGTGGAATGGCAGTGCAGGTCAACGTTGAGCATGTAAACAGGAGGCGATCAATGAAAAACAAAGCGTTAGATGATAGCACATGACGACGGCCACCCCCGATGCTGAGCGTAGCTTACCGGGTTCGGCTGAACGAACTTGCGGCCCCCGCCATCATCGCGTTATAGTGCGTCGGCGAATGGGAGAGTACGGAAGAATCGCTTCTGTCGCCGAAGGCGCAATCCACCCGGAAACGCTCAGGCAAAAGGACCGTTCGTGAAATAAACTCTGGAGAGTGGCGCTTCGTGTAAAGCGCCCACCGATGGGGCAACGTGACTGGAGCGCTTCGATCCGCCACGGTAATCTCTCAGGTACCAAGGACAGAGGGGTGAACTCGCAACGAGTTCGCCCTTTTTTTGTTTCTGGAAAAAGTTTCAACACATTCGCACAAGTGATTGATATGCCACAGAAAACTGTCCTTAACGAGGTTCATCGCCAGCTCGGCGCCAAAATGGTCGACTTTGGTGGCTGGGACATGCCGCTACATTACGGCTCTCAAATTGAGGAGCATCATGCCGTGCGCCGAGACTGCGGGATGTTCGATGTCTCGCACATGTGCGCTCTGGATGTCGCCGGGCCGGATGCCCGACCCTTTCTTCGGAGACTGATCGCCAACAACGTCGACAAACTCAAGCAACCGGGCAAGGCCCTCTACAGCGCCATGCTCAACGAAAGCGGCGGAGTAATTGACGATCTCATCGTCTATTTCATCAATGAAGCGCACTACCGCGTGGTGGTCAATGCCGGAACGACTGAAAAGGATCTGGCCTGGATTGCCGCCCGCCTGGCGGAATGGAAGTTCAAAGCAGTCTGCATCCCGCGTCGCGATCTGGCCATGATTGCCGTCCAGGGCCCCAATGCCCGGACCAGATTCTGGCAGGCGCTGCCCGAGACCCGGGCGGCCAGCGAGGCACTCAAGGCATTCCACTCGGTCACCGTCGGCGACTATTTCATCGCCAGCACCGGTTATACCGGCGAGGATGGGTATGAAATCACCTTGCCCGCGAGCAAGGCGGCGACCTTCTGGCAAGCGCTCTTGGACGCCGGCGTCAGGCCCAGCGGGCTCGCTGCCCGAGACACCCTGCGCCTCGAAGCCGGGATGAATCTATACGGACAGGATATGGACGAATCCATTTCGCCGCTTGACGCTGGGCTCGCCTGGACGGTCGACCTGCTGTCCGAACGCGATTTCGTCGGCAAGGTGGCTTTACTCGCCCATCCCCCACAGCACCAGTTTCTTGGATTGCTGCTGCTCGATCGGGGGGTCATGCGCGCCCACCAGAAGGTTCTCGTCCAGGTCGATGGAACCGTCGGAGAAGGCGAAATCACCAGTGGCACCTTCTCTCCCACCCTGCAGCAGTCCATTGCCTTGGCCCGGCTGCCACTGGGTGTCGCCCTCGGAGACCAGGTCAAGGTGGAGATTCGCGAGAAGGCCTTGTCAGCCAGGGTCGTCAAACCCTGCTTTGTCAGAAACGGGAAAGCGTTGATCTGACGATCCACGCCAAACCTCCGTACTTCATAACCCGGGCATCTTGGCGAAGGCGATTTGTATGTACTGGTACCGTACCCCGGCCATGACACAATGAGTACGTTTCGGACGCCAGAAATGAGGAAAGCCGTGAGTATAGGAACCTCGCAGGTCCGCACGGCGCTTGGCCGATTTTCGCTCACAGCTTTAGAACATTTTCCTTCATCTGCATCAAATTTTCAAGTGCCAACCTCAAATAATTGCAGGAGTAGTCCACCATGAACGTCCCCGCCAACCTCAAGTACACCAAGAGCCACGAATGGGTCCGCGCCGAAGCCGATGGCACGATTACCGTGGGCATCACCGATCACGCCCAGGATCTGCTCGGGGATCTTGTTTTCATCGACCTGCCGGACATTGGCCAGGAACTGGCTGCCGGACAGGAAAGCGCCGTCGTCGAATCCGTAAAGGCAGCCGCCGACGTCTATGCACCGCTGGCTGGAGTCGTCACCGAGGTCAACACGGCCGCCGCCGATACGCCGGAAATCGTCAACCAAGACGCCTACGCCGCCTGGCTTTTCAAGCTGAAGCCTGCAAACCTGAAGGATCTGGACGCCCTGCTCGACGCGGAAGGCTACCTCGCCAGCGCCGGTGATTGAAGCATTGCTGTGGAAGCCATGAGCCGTGCGCTTGCTCAGGGCATCCCCTTGAAAGACCAACAAGGACGAGCCTTACCGGGCATTATGCCGGCCCGCACCCGATCCACCACGACAATCCCTGCCGGATCACGCCATGTCACTGAATCTACCGCTTACCACGCTTGAACAACGTGACGAGTTCATTTCCCGCCACATCGGTCCCTCGACCGACGATATCGGCGCCATGTTGGCCGTTATAGGTGCGCCCAGCCTCGACACCCTGATCGATCAGACCGTACCGCCGGCGATACGCCTTCCCGCGCCGATGCCCCTGGCCGACGCCCGGCCGGAAGCAGAGGCATTGAGCACCCTCAAAGCAATAGCTGGAGGGAACCAGATCAAACAGTCGCTGATCGGCATGGGCTATTCCGATACGCTGACGCCCAAAGTCATCCTGCGCAATGTGCTGGAAAACCCGGGCTGGTATACGGCCTATACGCCGTATCAGGCCGAAATCGCGCAAGGCCGGCTCGAAGCGCTGCTCAATTACCAGCAGATGGTCATCGATCTCACCGGTCTCGAACTGTCCAACGCGTCGCTGCTCGACGAGGCGACGGCTGCGGCCGAAGCCATGACCATGATGCGACGGGTCAGCAAATCGAAGTCCAATCTTTTCTTTGTCGATGACGCCTGTTTCCCGCAAACCATCGACGTCATCAAGACCCGCGCCGGATTTTTTGGCTTTGAGCTGATCTTCGGCCCACCGAAAGAGGCCGCGTTGCAGGAGGTCTTCGGCGCGCTCTTTCAGTATCCCAACGACCGGGGAGAAATTTCAGACCTCAGCGACCCGATTGCCGCCGTGAAGTTGCGCGGCGGCGTGGTGGCCGTGGCCACGGACCTGATGGCGCTGGTGCTGCTCAAATCGCCTGGTGAAATGGGCGCTGACATTGCCCTGGGCTCGTCGCAGCGTTTCGGCGTGCCGATGGGGTTCGGCGGCCCGCACGCCGCCTTCTTCGCCACTCGCGATGAATACAAGCGTTCGGTGCCGGGTCGTATCATCGGCGTTTCGGTCGATGCGCGCGGCAACAAGGCCTTACGCATGGCCTTGCAGACGCGCGAACAGCATATCCGCCGCGAGAAAGCCAATTCCAATATCTGTACGTCGCAGGTGCTGCTCGCCAACCTTGCCGGAATGTATGCCGTGTATCACGGCCCGCACGGGCTGAAAACCATTGCCGAGCGCATCCACCGACTAACGTCGATCATTGCCGAAGGCCTCAAGCGCGCTGGCATCGACGTCCTGACCCGGCTGTTTTTCGACACGCTGCAGGTCAACCTGGGGCCGCGCGCGCTCACTGTCTATCAGGATGCCCTCAATGCCGGCTATAACCTCCGTCATGCTGGAGTGGGTGTTCTCGGCATCGCGCTTAACGAAAAGTCGACGCGTGCCGACGTGGCCAACCTGATCAAGCTGATCGCCGGCATCACCATCGATATCGAAGCCTTTGACACGCAGGTTCAACAACGGGATGCCACTTTGCCGCCCGCGTTGCTGCGCACCGATGCCATTCTCACGCACCCAATATTCAACAGCTACCACACCGAGCACGAGATGTTGCGCTACCTGAAGCGTTTGCAAAACAAGGATCTGGCGCTCGACCATTCGATGATCTCGCTCGGCTCCTGCACCATGAAACTGAATGCCAGCAGCGAAATGATTCCGGTCACCTGGCCCGAGTTCGGAGACATGCACCCCTTTGCGCCGCTTGATCAGGCGCAGGGCTATCTGGAAATGATTGGCGAACTGGAAAACTGGCTCAAGGTCATCACCGGCTTCGACGCCATCTGCATGCAGCCCAACTCCGGCGCTCAGGGGGAATATGCCGGGATCGTCGCCATCACCCGCTACCACGCCAGCCGAGGCGAAAACCACCGCAACATCTGCCTGATCCCGAAATCGGCACACGGCACGAATCCGGCAACGGCGCAGATGTGCGGCCTGCAGATCGTCGTCGTCGATTGCGACAACCACGGCAATGTTGACGTTGCCGATCTTCAAAACAAGGCCAGGCTGCACGCTGACCGGCTGTCGTGCCTGATGATCACCTACCCCTCGACGCACGGCGTTTTCGAAGAATCGATCCGGGACATCTGCGCCATGATCCACGCACACGGCGGTCAGGTGTACATGGACGGCGCCAACCTTAACGCGCAGGTTGGCCTCACCTCGCCGGGATTGATCGGCGCCGACGTAAGCCACATGAATCTGCACAAAACCTTCGCCATCCCGCACGGCGGCGGCGGTCCCGGCATGGGGCCGATCGGCTTGAAGGCGCATCTGGCGCCATTTATGTCGGACCACGTGGTGCAACCGACGGGGGGAGCGGAGCGTTTGCATCGCGCGCAAAGCGCTGTCTCGGCAGCGCCCTGGGGGTCTGCCTCAATCCTGCCGATTTCGTGGATGTACATTGCCATGCTCGGCGGCAAAGGATTGAAACGGGCGACCGAAGTGGCAATTCTCAACGCCAACTACGTCGCCGCACGCCTCAATGCGCATTACCCGGTGCTCTATACGGGCAAGAACGGGCGCGTCGCCCACGAATGCATCCTTGACATCCGCCCGATCAAGGCGGCCACGGGAGGAAACTCGGGCATCGCCGAGATAGACATCGCCAAGCGACTGATGGACTATGGCTTTCACGCACCGACCGTCAGTTTTCCGGTGGCCGGAACCATCATGGTCGAACCGACCGAATCGGAATCGAAGGCCGAACTCGACCGCTTCGTTGCCGCGATGATCGCGATCCGCGAGGAAATCCGCAAAATCGAGCAAGGCGTCTGGCCGGTGGAAAACAATCCGCTCAAGAACGCGCCGCACACGCAGGCCGATATTGTCGCCGCCCAATGGGACCGCCCTTACAGCCGTGCGGAAGCCGTTTTCCCCCTGCCCTGGGTCGCCGCCAACAAGTTCTGGCCCAGCGTCAATCGCATCGACGACGTCTATGGAGACCGCAACCTTTTCTGCGCCTGCGTGCCGATCGGCGATTATCAGGAGAACTGAAATGCGTATCGAACAGGATATCAAACTCGACTTCAAGGACGTGCTCATACGCCCGAAGCGTTCGACGCTCACGTCGCGCTCCGAAGTCGACATTTCCCGTGATTTCGTATTTCTTCACTCGCAGCGCAAGTATCGAGGCATTCCCATCATCGCCGCCAACATGGATACCACCGGAACGTTTGACATGGCCCGGGCACTGGCCGGCCACCAGCTTTCGGTAGCACTCCACAAATATTACAGTGAGGATGAACTGCTCGATTATTTTTCCGGTCTCACCACGCCTGCCGTATCGTTCTATTCGATGGGGATCACAGCGCCGGACTACGAAAAATTTCAGCGCGTCAAGGAGGGGGCTGGTGCGGCCATTGAATATGTCTGCGTTGACGTCGCCAACGGCTACACCAAGGCCTTTGTCGGCTTCATCCACAAACTGCGCACGGCGTACCCCGACATTACCCTTATGGCCGGTAATGTGGTGACCGGAGAAATGACTGAAGAACTGATTCTTGACGGCGTCGACATCGTCAAGGTTGGCATCGGGCCCGGTTCGGTATGCACGACGCGCCGGATGTCCGGCGTCGGTTATCCGCAGCTCTCGGCGATCATCGAATGCGCCGACGCGGCGCATGGGCTGCACGGTCTGATCTGCGCCGACGGCGGCTGCACTTCACCGGGGGATTTGGCCAAGGCCTTCGGCGCCGGTGCCGATTTCGTGATGTTGGGCGGCATGCTGGCCGGTCACGACGAATGCGGTTCCGAAGTTGTCGAGCAAAACGGCGTGCTCAAGATGCGCTTTTACGGCATGAGCTCGCGCGAAGCGATGGAAAAATATGCCGGCGGTGTCGCCGAATACCGCGCGGCCGAAGGCAAGGACATTCTGCTGGACTATCGCGGCCCCGTCGAGAACACCGTGCAGGAGATTCTGGGCGGCGTGCGTTCGGCCTGTACCTACGTCGGTGCACGCAAACTCAAGGAATTGTCAAAACGGACGACCTTTATCCGCGTTACCCAGCAGCTCAATGAGATTTTCGGCCCACAATAAGGCCGGGTTGAAGGTTGTCCGCGTTCAAGGAGGGCAAGATGGGCGAATCGAACGACGGTTTATCCGGATTCACAGCGGAAAGCTTGCAGGGTGAACACCAGTCGCTCGGCGAGTATGCCGGCAAGGTTCTGCTCATCGTCAACACCGCGAGTCAATGCGGCTTTACGCCGCAATACGCCGGACTGGAAGCGCTCTTTCAGCGCTTCAAGGCGCGCGGTCTGGTGGTGCTCGGCTTTCCCTGCAACCAGTTTGGCGCACAGGAACCGGGCACCGCCACCGAAATCGCCGGTTTCTGTCAGACGAACTACGGGGTCAGCTTTCCGATGTTCAGCAAGATCGACGTCAACGGAGACAACGCCCATCCGCTGTACCGCCACCTGAAAGAAGCGGCACCGGGCCTTCTCGGCAGTGAAGGCATCAAGTGGAATTTCACCAAGTTCCTGGTCAACCGCGAAGGGACCGTGATCAAGCGTTATGCGCCGGCCACAACCCCGGAAGCCATCGCGCAGGACATCGAAGCGCTGCTTTAACCTTGAAATCTCTTCCGGCCACTTGATTCGTCG
>WBZP01002343.1_pt1 | contig 21866 bp, 22 predicted proteins | sample 5204301 | NCBI WGS metagenome assembly WBZP01 (sample SAMN12412401, study PRJNA552823) | activated sludge metagenome | isolation source: activated sludge from nitrification reactor of wastewater treatment plant... | place: USA: Pennsylvania | collected 2017
CATCTTCTGCGGCTACGACGAGGCCAAGCGCAAGTACGACAACAAGGACTGGTCCTACGAGCTGGACAAGGACGGCTTTGCGGTGGTCGACGAGACCATGCAGCACGAGCGCTGCGTGATGCAGATCATCAAGCGCCATTACTCGCGCTACACGCCCGAGATGGTCGAGACGATCTGCGGCACGCCGAAGGCGGCCTTTGTCAAGGTGTGCGAGATGATCGCAACCACGTCCAAACCGGACCGCGTGATGACCATCATGTACGCGCTGGGCTGGACGCAGCATTCGCAGGGCTCGCAGATGATCCGCACCGGGGCGATGGTGCAGCTCCTGCTGGGCAACATCGGCCTTGCAGGCGGCGGCATGAATGCGCTGCGCGGCCACTCGAACATCCAGGGTCTGACCGACCTGGGCCTGCTCTCCAACCTGCTGCCCGGCTACATGACGCTGCCGGGCCAGGCCGAGCAGAAGTTCGAGGAATATGTCGCCAAGCGCGCGCTCAAGCCGCTGCGGCCCAACCAGATGAGCTACTGGCAGAACTATCCGAAGTTCTTCGTCAGCTTCCAGAAGGCCTGGTGGGGCAAGGCGGCGACTGCGGAGAACCAGTGGGCCTACGATTACCTGCCCAAGCTCGACAAGGGCTACGACGTGCTGCAGGCCTTCGAGATGATGCACCAGGGCAAGATCAACGGTTACCTGTGCCAGGGCTTCAACCCGGTCGCCTCGTTCCCGAACAAGGAAAAGATCATCGGTGCGCTGTCCAAGCTCAAGTTCCTCGTCATCATCGATCCGCTGGCCACCGAGACGTCCGAGTTCTGGCAGAACTTCGGGCCGTACAACGACGTCAAGCCGGAGGAAATCCAGACCGAGGTGTTCCGCCTGCCCTCGACCTGCTTCGCCGAGGAGGACGGTTCGCTGACCAACTCCGGCCGCTGGCTGCAATGGCATTGGAAGGGCGCGGAGCCACCGGGCGAGGCCAAGGCCGATCCGGAAATCATGGCGGAAATCTTCACGCGGATTCGGGCGCTGTATCAGAAAGACCAGGGCGCCTTCCCCGACCCGATCGTCAACCTGACCTGGCCGTACCGCAATCCGAGATTCCCTTCGCCCGAAGAACTGGCGATGGAGTTCAGTGGCAAGGCGCTGGCCGACGTGACCGATCCGAAGGATCCGACCAAGGTGCTGGCCAAGGCCGGCGAGCAGGTGGCCGGCTTCGCGCAGTTGCGCGATGACGGCTCGACCGCCTGCGGCTGCTGGATTTATTCAGGCTGTTGGACGCAGGCCGGCAACCTGATGGCGCGGCGCGACAACGCCGATCCATTCGGCATCGGCCAGACGCTGAACTGGGCGTGGGCCTGGCCGGCCAACCGGCGTGTCCTCTACAACCGCGCCTCGGCCGATCCGGCGGGCAAGCCGTGGAATGCCAAACGCAAGCTGGTGGCGTGGACCGGCGAGAAATGGGCCGGCTCGGATACGCCGGACATGCGCCCCGACGCCAAGCCCGAAGAGGCTGTCGGCCCCTTCATCATGACCGCCGAGGGCGTGGCCAAGCTGTTCGTGCCCAGCGGCATGGTCGATGGGCCGCTGCCCGAGCACTACGAACCGTTCGAGTCGCCACTGACGACCAATCCGCTCAATCCGAAGAACGCGAAGGCCTTCGCCAACCCTGCGGCGCGCGTGTTCAAGGGCGACATGGAGCAGTTCGGCAAGCCGGACAAGTTCCCTTACGCGGCCACCACCTATCGCCTGACCGAGCACTTCCACTACTGGACCAAGCATGTTCACGACAGTGCGGTGGCGCAGCCGCAGCAGTTCGTCGAGATCGGCGAGGAACTGGCGGCCGCCAAGGGCATCCGTAACGGCGATCGGGTGCGGGTGTCGAGCAACCGGGGCAAGATCGAAACCGTGGCGGTGGTGACCAAGCGCATCCGCACGATCACCTGCGACGGCAAGAAGGTGTTCCAGGTCGGCATCCCGATCCACTGGGGCTTCAAGGGCGTGGCGCAAAAAGGCTACCTCGCCAATACGCTGACGCCGTTCGTCGGCGACGCCAACACGCAGACGCCGGAGTTCAAGGCGTTTACCGTGAACATCGAGAAAGCCTGAGGAGACCGACATGGGACTGCAAACGCTCGATCTCAAACAGCGCTCGGCCACCACCACGCCGAGCCCCCAGGCCAAGAGCAATGTGACGGAAGTCGCCAAGCTCATCGATGTTTCCAAGTGCATCGGCTGCAAGGCCTGCCAGGTGGCCTGCAGCGAATGGAACGACCTCAAGGAGGAAATCGGTTTCAACCACGGCACCTACGACAACCCGCGCGACCTGACCGAAGATTCGTGGACGGTGATGCGCTTTTCCGAAGTCGAAATGAAGGAAGGCGAGGACGCGCGGCTCGAATGGCTGATCCGCAAGGATGGCTGCATGCACTGCGCCGACCCCGGCTGCCTGAAGGCCTGTCCGGCCCCCGGCGCGATCTTGCAGTACGCCAACGGGATCGTCGACTTCAACCAGGAAAGCTGCATCGGCTGCGGCAACTGCATCACCGGCTGCCCGTTCAACGTGCCGCGCATCTCGAAGAAGGACAGCAAGGCGTACAAGTGCTCGCTGTGCTCCGACCGCGTCTCGGTCGGCCTCGAGCCGGCGTGTGTCAAGACCTGTCCGACCGGTGCGATTTCTTTCGGTTCGAAGGGGGACATGACGGATCTGGCCGCAGATCGCGTGACTGACCTGGTGGAGCGCGGCTACAAGACGGCCGGGCTGTACGATCCAAAAGGCGTCGGCGGCACGCATGTGATGTATGTGTTGAAGCATGCCGACCAGCCGATGCTCTACGCCGGCCTGCCGGCCGATCCGTCGGTCGCATTCAGTGTCGAGTTGTGGAAGGGCGGCCTCAAGCCGCTTGCCTTGCTCGGCATGGGCGCGGCGATGCTGGGCGGCTTGCTGCACTACCTCAAGGTCGGTCCGAACGATGCGGATGCCGAAGAGAAAGAAAAGGAGGCGTCATGAGCAGGTCGATCCAGCGCTATACCGAGCGGGAACGCATGAACCACTGGGTCATGGCCATCCTGTTCTTCCTGGCCGCCCTTTCGGGGCTGGCTTTCTTTCATCCTTCGATGTACTGGCTCACCAACCTGTTCGGCGGCGGCGCGTGGACACGCATTCTGCATCCGTTCCTCGGCGTGTTGATGTTCCTGTCGTTCATCGGGCTGATGACCAAGCTGTGGCACCACAACAAGATCACCGATGACGACAAGAAATGGCTGGCCGCGGTGTCGGAGAACATCACCGGGCAAGAGCAAGGCTTGCAGGATGTCGGGCGCTACAACGGCGGTCAGAAGGTCTTGTTTTGGGTCACGGTTGTGTGCACCTTCCTGTTGCTGATCACCGGGGTGATGTTCTGGCAGCCGTGGTTCGCCGACTCGTTCCCGATCGGGCTGCGGCGCATCGCAGCGCTGCTGCATGCGTTGTCGGCGACGGTGCTGATTGTCGGCACCATTGTCCACATCTATGCGGCGATCTGGATCAAGGGCTCGATCCGGGCGATGTCGCGCGGCACGGTGTCCGAAGCCTGGGCACGCAAGCACCATCCGGCGTGGTATCGCGAAATGACGCGCAACTCATGATCCAGAAAATGGCGATCCGCCGCCGGGGCAACCCGGCGGCTTGGTCGCTCCCGACCGGCAGATGACACAAGTCCAAAGCATTCTTCCCGCGGAACAAATCGCTGCCGGCCGTGCCGGCGAGATTCCGTTTCTGCGTTTGCCCGATGTCCGGAGTGTGTTCGCTGACCGTGCGCGACGTCTACGGCAACTGGCGGGCAGCCATCCGCTCGGCGATTACCTGCAATTCGTTGCCCGCATTGCAGATGCCCAGCAGGCGCTGATCGGCGCCTTGCCGCCGATCATGCCGCCGGACGCGGCCAGCCTCGCGCGGGCACAAGAACATCGCATGCCGCCCCTGTCGGCCGTCGGCTACCACCGAGACCCGTTGTGGTGCGACATGCTGCGCCGCATGTTGCGCCAGCTGGCGGATCAGACGGAGGGCGGCCTGCGCGACAAACTGGTAAAACTGGAAGGCATGCGCAATGACTATTACGAGGCGCAGGCCTCGAAGCTGCTCGGCGGCGTAAGCCTCGGGCTGGACCGCGCCCATGCGCCGCTGATCGCTGCTGCCTTGCAGGTGTATTGGTCGCATCTGGTCGCCACGCTCGGCGCGGAGTCTTTTCCGCCGCTCGATGTGGCGACGATCTGCCCCTGCTGCGGCTCGCGCCCGACTTCCAGCATCGCACGCATCGGCGGGGAATTCTCCGGTTACCGCTACCTGCATTGCTCGCTTTGTGCCACCGAGTGGCACTACGTGCGCATCAAATGCAGCAATTGCGAAGCGACCCGGGGCATTCACTGTTACGGCATCGAAAATGGCGCGGACGCCGTCAAGGCCGAGTGCTGCGACGAATGCGGAACCTATCGCAAGATTTTCTACCAGGACAAGGATCCGCATGTCGATCCGGTGGCCGACGATCTGGCCAGCCTCGCGCTCGATCTGCTGGTCGCCGAACAGCATGGCAAGCGGCTGGCCGGCGTGAATTTCATGCTCATCCACGGCGAGGAGGCGGAGGGCGAGGAGGGTGAGGACAGTGCGCCGCCCGAACTCGTCGATTCCTCGCCACCACCAGGGTAGGCCATGACGCAGCCAGTCGAGTCGGTGGTCCACCGCTCGCAGGCCAAAGCGATCCGCCTGCCTTCAGTAGACCGTTTCCTAAAGCACACGCAACTCGCCGCACTGATCGCGCAACATGGGCATCGGTTCGTCGTCGAGGCGGTTCGCGTCGTATTCGCTCAGCGGCGCGAAGCCGCTGCCGCGGGCGGCGATGTGGATGTGTCCGACGCGGCGCTCGCCGCCTCGGTACATGAGCATCTCGCGCAGCGTCTCGCGCCGCGACTGCGCCGTCTCATCAATCTGACCGGCACCGTGCTCCACACCAACATGGGCCGTGCCCTGCTGGCGCCGGAAGCCATCGCGCATATCGCGCGCACCATGGGCGCGCCGAACAATCTCGAATACGACGTCGATTCCGGCGCGCGCGGCGACCGCGATGCACTGGTCGAAAATCTGCTGTGCGAACTCACGGGTGCGGAAGCCGCCACCGTGGTGAACAACAATGCCGCCGCAGTATTGCTGACCATCGCCGCGCTGGCGGCCGGGCGCGAGGTCATCGTCTCGCGCGGCGAACTGGTGGAAATCGGCGGCGCCTTCCGCATGCCCGACGTGATGGCCTCGGCCGGCGCGCGCATGGTCGAGGTCGGCACCACCAATCGCACCCATCCGCGCGATTATCAGCAGGCCATCAACGCCGATACCGCGCTGTTGATGAAGGTGCACACCAGCAACTACGCGATCGAGGGGTTCACCACTGCGGTATCCGAATCGGAGATGGCGAAGATCGCCCACGCTGCCGGCGTGCCGGCGGCGAGCGATCTGGGCAGCGGCAGCCTGATCGATATGTCGATATGGGGACTGCCGCGCGAGCCGCTGCCGCAGGACATGCTGGGCAATGGCATCGACGTGGTCACGTTCTCCGGAGACAAGCTGCTGGGCGGCCCGCAGGCCGGCCTGATAGTCGGCAGGCGCGAGTTCGTGCAGAAGATCAGGAAGCACCCGCTCAAGCGCGCGCTGCGCGTTTCCAAGCTGGTGCTCGCGGCACTCGAAGCGACACTGGCGATCTACCGGCATCCCGAGCAGCTCGCACAACGCTTGCCGACCCTGCGCCTGCTCGCGCGCGATCCGGCCGAGATGCTGGCAATGGCGCAGCGCCTCGAACCGTCGCTGCGCAGCGCGCTCGGCACCCGCTATGCGATTGAAATCGTATCGCTCAAGAGCCAGATCGGCAGCGGCTCGCTGCCCGTCGAGCGGTTGCCCAGCGCTGGCTTCGCGGTTCGTCCCGCCGACGAGAAGCGCTCCGGTTCGGCGCTCGACGCGCTTGCGGAGGCCTTGCGCAAACTGCCGGTGCCGGTGGTCGGGCGAATTGCCGATGGCGCGCTGCTGCTCGATCTGCGCTGCCTCGAGGACGAAGCCGAATTCATGACGCAACTCGGTGAACTGCGGATCGGAGTGGCCGCGTGATAGTCGGTACCGCGGGCCACATCGACCACGGCAAAACTGCGCTGGTGCGCGCCCTGACCGGCGTCGATACCGATCGCCTGCCGGAAGAGAAGAAGCGCGGCATCTCGATCGAACTCGGCTATGCCTATCTGCCGGTAGACGGTGCGGCACCGCTGGGATTCATCGACGTGCCTGGCCACGAGCGCTTTGTGCACACCATGCTCGCAGGTGCAGCCGGGATCGATTTTGGCCTGCTGGTCGTCGCCGCCGATGACGGCGTGATGCCGCAGTCGCGCGAACACCTGGCGATCCTGCATTTGCTCGGCGTGCCGCAGGCCGCGTGTGCGATCACCAAGATCGACCGGGTGCCAGCAGAACGGGTGCGCGAGGTCGAGGACGAAGTGCGGGCGCTGCTCGCCGGCACCCGGCTTGCCGATACGCCGATATTTGCCGTCAGCAGCACCGATGGCACCGGTATCCATGCACTGCGGGCGCACCTGCTCGCCGCGCATGCCGAGATTCCGCGCACTGGCGCACCGGGTGCGTTTCGTCTGGCGATCGATCGCGCATTCACGCTCGACGGTGCCGGCACGGTGGTCACCGGCACCGTGTTCGCCGGTGAAGTGCGCATCGGTGACGAGTTGCAGGTCGTGCCCGGCGAGCGGCGCGTGCGTGTGCGCAGCTTGCGGGCACAGAATCGGGCTGCCGATTGCGGCCGCCCCGGCGATCGCTGCGCCTTGGGGCTGGCAGGCATCGAGGTTGCCGCGATTGCGCGCGGGCAGTGGGTGGTCGACCCGGTGGCGGCTTTAGGCAGCTCGCGCGTCGACCTGCGTATCGAGCTGTTGCCGGACCTGGCGAAACCGTTGCGTTCCGGTGCTGCAGTGCATGTGCATGCGGGCGCGGCGCATGCGGTTGGCCGCGTGGCACTGCTCGATGCCGAGGCTGTGCCGCCCGGCGGCGGCGCGCTGGCGCAGATCGTGTTGCAGCAACCGCTCGGGCTGTGGACCGGCGACCGGATCGTGCTGCGCGATGCGTCGGCGTCGCGGACGATCGGCGGCGGACAGGTTCTCGATCCGCTGGCGCCGGTGCGCTATCGGCGTGTACCCGAGCGCCTCGTTCAGTTGCAGGCGCTGGGTCATGCCGATCCTGCACAGCGGCTCGCTGCCTTGCTGCAGACGTCGCCCGCGGGGGTACGCCTGGATGTCCTGCCAGGCTGTTGGGGGCGCAGCGATGTCGACGCGCTGCTGAACGGCATCGCGCATCGGCGCGTGCATCGCGGCGACATCGACATCGCCTTTACGCCGTCGCACTGGCAGGTCTTTGCCGATGCCGTCGCCGAAGCGGTGGGCGCCTTTCATCAGCGCTTCCCCGACGAGCCGGGCGTCGATATGGCGCGGCTGTCGCGCATGTCGTTTGCGCGCGTCGAGCCTGCGGCGGTGCAGGCTGCGGCGGAAACACTTGTCGAATCCGGCCGGCTTGCGCGCCAGGGCGCATGGCTGATGCTGCCCGAGCATGCGGTGCGCCTGTCGGAGCAGGAACGCGTATTCGCAGAGCGCATCCGGCCGCTGCTGATGGCACGGGCGTTCGATCCGCCGTGGGTGCGCGAGATCGCCGCGTCTACCGGGCAGCCCGAGACCGTCACGCGGGTGCAGCTCAACCGGCTGGCGAAAAGTGGCATCGTCTATCAAGTGGTGCGCGACCTGTTCTACGATGCCGACGCCGTCGCGCGCCTGGCCGCGATTGCGCAGGCGGTGCAAGCCGAATGCGGCGAACTTCGCGCGGCGTCCTTTCGCGACCGCACCGGGCTTGGTCGCAAGCGCGCGATCCAGGTTCTCGAATTCTTCGATCGCATCGGACTGACGCGGCGCATTCATGCGCGCGGCGACGACAAGCATGTGCTGCGGTCCAACCACCCCCTGCAGGCGCTCATGGCGAGTCAGGCGCAGGTGTCGCAGGGGCCGATTTCATGAAGGAAGAGAGACGTCCCTGGTGGGGCGGCCGGGCTTCAAACCCGGTTGGCGGCGCCATGCGTTGCCGGGTGGGTTCGACTCCCATTCTCTTCCGCCAGTTTCCGGCGTAGCCATGCTGGTGCGCGGCTACCGGTTTCCCGACGACCTCCACTACTTGGTGGCCCATGACATGTGGGCGCGCATCGAGGATGATGGCCTGGTGCGCGTCGGCGCGACCGCGCTTGGCGCGGCGCTGGCCGGCGAGATCGTTGCCTTCTTGCCCAAGCCGGTCGGCGAGAACGTTGAACAGGGCCGCGCGCTCGGTGCGATCGAGCTGTTCAAGACCATCGTTTCCGCCAAGGCACCGGTGAGCGGAATGCTGGTCGAAGTCAACGCCGCAGTGGAAAGCACGCCGGCGCTACTGAATCGCGATCCGTATGGCGCCGGCTGGTTGGCGCGCATCCGCCCGGCGAACTGGGCGGCGGAGTCCGCAAAGCTTGCCCACGGCGCTTGCGTGGCCGAGGCGATGGAGCGCGTGTGGCAGGGCTACCGCGAGGACGGTTACGATGTCTGAGGCGCAGCGGAAGAAACTCGCGATACTGCTTTGGGCGACCGATCCGGCGCAGCCGCAGTTGTGCGCAACGCCGTTCTTTCATGCGGCCGCGGCGGCGGCGCTGGATGTCGAGGTAGAGGTGCTTTTCGCAGCGCGTTCGGTGTTGCTGCTGGTGCCGGGTTGTGCGCAGGGTTTGCGCGCGAGCGAGCGCGACGCGATGACGGTCTACGAACACATGCAGCAAGCCGTCGAGCATGGCGCCCGATTCTTCGCATGCAGCGCAGCCATCGCTGCAAATGGCCTGGAACGTACCGAGTTGCTGCCGGCGTTGCATGGCCGAGCAGGCGCAACCGCATTCGTTGCGCGCAGTCTCGATCCCGCCTGGGCAACGCTGGTGTTCTGATGTCCCCGCGCTGTGTCGATGTTCGATTCAGGTCGTGCCGGATTGACGTTATCGCAGTTCAGGCTTTTGACGCAGGCGCCGACCATGGCAGGGCGCTGTCAGGCAGCAGGATTTCGCCGGCGTCGGTCATGTCGTAGCCGGCCAGCCCGGCGACGCGGCGGCGAAAGATTGGGTCGCGCAAGACATCGAGCAATGTGCGGATCGGCGCCTCGTCGAGGCGGGTCTCCGCGACCAGGAGAAAATAATCTTCCGGCACCAGCGGAACGAAGGCGAGCCCCAGTTGCCGGGCGGCCGCTTCGATACCGACGCCGACGTCGGCAGCACCCGAAGCGATGCGTGTCGCGACACCGAGATGGGTGTATTCCTCGACTTCGTAACCGATCAGGGCGCGCGGCTGCAGGTGCTCGTCGGCGAGGAACTGGTCGGTCACCAGCCGGGTGCCCGAGCCCTTCTGCCGATTGATGAAGCGCAGGCCGGCGGATGCAACCTCGGCGAAGGTGGTGACCTTTCCTTCCAGCGAGGCACGCAGCATCAGACCCTGCACGCGGGTGGCGAAACGGATCAGCCGATTCTCCCTGGGTTTCAACCACCGGCGGTAGCCAAGATGCTGCACCGAGCCCTTGCGCTGGTTGCGCGCGCAGTGGAAACCGGCGATATCGCAGGCGCCCTGGGCCAGCGCCTTGAGGTTTTCCTCACTGCCGGAAAAGCGCAGATCGACGAACGTCGTGCTGCTGCGTCGCTCGACTTCCTCGCGCAGGATCGGCAAGGCCAGATCATGGCTGGCGCGCAGGCGCAAAGTGTCCTTCTCGGCGAACAGGTCGTTCTGCAGTTCCGCGAGGAACTCGGCCTCCAGGCTCGCGGCAACCGGCGCAAAGCGCGACAGGATGCGTTGCTGCGCCCACAGCAGCCGTGCCCCGAAGGCGGTCAGCGTGGCGCCGCGCCCGCGCTGCTTGACGATGAGTTCCGCAGCGAGCTTCTGTTCCTTCGCCCGCATCATGCCCCAGGCGTGGCGGTAGGACATGCCCAACGCGCGCGCCGCCTGCGACAGTGAACCCGAAGTGCGCACGCCTTCGAGCAGCATGAACAGCGTGTCGTCGGGCGTGACGCCACGCAGCCCGTCGTCGGGCGACAGACTGAAGCTGACGCGCAGGGAAAACGGCAGCGGACCGGGTTTCACGGCTTTCGATTTACGCCGGCGCATACCGGCCGGCGGGGCGAGTTCGGTCATTGCGCGAGGGACGCGGAGTCAGTGCACATATTGTCGCGCATAGACGGCGTCGTTGTAGAGCGGCTCGCCGTATCGGTCGCGGCCGTAGTTGCGGATGAGGCTCTGGCCTTCCTCCGAAGCGACGAATTCGATGAATCGCCGCGCCGTCGCCTCGCCGGGCGTCCCGCCGGTCGCCAGCATCGCCGAGTAGGTGTTGACCAGCGATTTGTCGCCACGAAACAGCACGACAAGTTGCGGTACATCTTTCTTCACGGCGACCCAGGTGCTGCTGTCGGTCATGAAGTAAGCGCCGTCGGCGTTGGCGCGCTTTAGCGTCGCGGTCATGAAATCGTTGGTGACGATGTACCACGCGCCTTCCGGTGCAATGCCAGCCGATTTCCACACCGACAGCTCCTTCTGGTGCGTGCCCGAGTTGTCGCCCCGCGAGACGAACTTCGCCTGCGCGGCGGCGATGCTCCGGTAAGCATCGGCCGCGCTTTTCGCTTCGGCGATTTTCGCCGGATCACTGGCCGGGCCGACGATATAGAACTCGTTCGAGCCTATCAGCGTGCGCCGCGTTGCCCAGCCTTCCGCAACCGCAGTTTCTTCCTGCCCCGGCGCGTGCACCATCACCATGTCGACCTTGTTCTCCTTCAGGAGCTTCATCGACTGGCCGGTGCCGGCCTTGTGCCAGACCATCCGCGCATCGGCCTTGGCGGCGAAGGTTTCGGCCAGCAGCTTGAGCAGGCCGAGTTCGCCGGGGCTGCCGGTGGCGAGCGAGAACGTGCGCGTTCCGCCGCCGAAGACCTCCGTCCCGGGTTCCTGCGCGCGCGCGGGCTGCGACATCGACACCATCAGCAGGACTGCGATTCCGACAATCAATTGGCGCATGCCGGCCTCAAGCTTTCTTCGCATTCGGGAAGAACAGTTGTTCGCCGCCGATCCGGTAGTCGGCGATGGCCTTCTGGCCTTCCGGGGAAACCAGCCAGTCGATGAACTGCTGGCCGAGTTCCTTCTTCACATGCGCATGCTTGGCCGGGTTCACCAGAATGACACCGTACTGATTGAACAGCTTGCTGTCGCCCTCGACGAGAATCTTCAGATCGCCGCGGTTCTTGAAGTTGAGCCAGGTTCCTCGGTCGGCGAGGATGTAGGCGTTGAGCGACGAGGCGGTGTTGAGCGCCGGCCCCATGCCCGAACCGGTTTCCTTGTACCAGGCGCCCTTGGCCGACTCGATATCGATCCCGGCGGCTTTCCAGTAGCGCAGTTCGGCGGCGTGGGTGCCGCTTTTGTCGCCGCGCGAAACGAACGCTGCCTTGGCGGCTTCGATCTTGCGCAGGCCGTCGAGAATGTCCTTGCCGGCGGTCTTCGCCGCATCGTCCTTGGGACCGATCAGAATGAAGTCGTTGTACATGACTTCCTTGCGCTCGACGCCGTAGCCCTCGCCGACGAACTTCTCTTCCGCGGCCTTGTCATGGACGAACACGACGTCGGCATCGCCGCGGCGCCCGGTATCGAGCGCCTGCCCGGTACCCAGCGCGACCACGCGCACCTGCACACCGGTCTTCTGCGTGTAGACCGGCAACAGGTGGCCGAACAGTCCTGACTGTTCGGTCGATGTGGTAGAGGCCACCGTAATGTACTTGTCCTCGGCATGGACGGCCGGGCCGCCGACGAGTAGGGCGGCAGTCAGGCCGAGCAAGCTGCGACGCAAGAGGTTCATGGCAGTTCTCCTTTCAGGTAGTCGTCGGCTTCGCGCGATCGCGGTTGCCGAAAGAATTGGTCGGCCGATGAGTGTTCGGTGATGCGGCCCTCGTGCAGGAACACGATGTCGTCGGCGAGCCGCCGCGCCTGGCCGAGGTGGTGGGTAATCATCACGATCTTGGTGCCGCTGGCGGCGATCTCGGCGACGATGCGCTCGACTTCGCGCGAGGCGGCCGGGTCGAGGCTGGCCGTGGGTTCATCGAGAAACAGGATGCGCGGCAGCAGCGACCAGGCGCGCGCCAGCGCCACCCGCTGCTGCTCGCCGCCGGAGAGCACGCGCGCCGGCCGCTGCGCCAAATGCCCGAGCCCGACCCGCTCGAGCGCGGCGATTGCCCGCGTGGTGCGTTCACCGTGCGCAACGCCGGCCAGCGCCAGCGCGTACTCGATGTTGGCAAGCGCCGAGCGGCGCAACAGCACCGGGCGCTGGAACACCATCGCCTGTGCTGCCGGGTGGTTCGGCTTGCCACCCCAGCTGATTTCGCCCGCGGTCGGTTTCAGCAGGCCGTGCATCAGGCGCATGGTCACGCTCTTGCCCGCCCCGTTCGGCCCGAGCAATACAGTGCGGGTCGACGCTTCCAGGCGCAGATTCAAATCCGCGACGACCGGTCGCTCGTCGGGCGCGAAGCACACGCCGCGCAATTCGAGCGGAAACATGCCGTTGCGCTGGGCCGGCGGCGCCTTCGGGTCATCCATAGCGGTGCAGCGCCCAGCGGCGGGTAATGTGGGCAGCGGCGTTGACCAGGATCACGATGCCGACCAGGATGATGCCCAGCGCCAGCGCCAGCGGCAGGTCGCCCTTGCTGGTTTCCAGCGCGATGGTCGTGGTCATCACGCGGGTCACGCCGTCGATGTTGCCGCCGACGATCATCACCGCGCCCACTTCGGCGATCGCGCGGCCGAACGCGGCCAGCACCACCGTGACCAGCGAGTACCGCGTATCGATCAGCAGGGTGAGTGCGGCGCGGCCGGTCGAGGCGCCCAGCGATTTCAACTGCTCGCGGTATTCGCGCCAGGCGTCGGCGACGATCTGGCGCGCAAAGGCAGCGATCAAAGGCGTGATCAGCACGGTCTGGGCAACCACCATCGCCGCCGGCGTGAACAACAAACCGAATTGTCCGAGCGGGCCGGCGCGCGACAGCAGCAGGTACACCAGCAGGCCGACCACCACTGCCGGCAGGCCGATGAACGCATTGAGCAGTACGGTCACCGGTTCGCGCCCGGCAAAGCGCCCGACCGCGACCGCGGCGCCGAGCGGCAGGCCGATCAGCGAGCCGAAAACCACCGCGGAGAGGCTTACGCGCAACGACAGACCGACGATGCCGAGCAACTTGGCGTCGAATCCGCCGAGCAAGGAAAACGCCGTCGACCAGGCCTCGCCGAGCGTGCTCATCGGGTTGTCGAGCCGGCGGCCGGGGCGGCCAGGTTAAGGCCTTGCCGCCAGTCGGGAGGCGAGGTCGGAACAGCCGCCGGCGCGGTGCGGCTGTTCGCGCAGCGTTGCGCGAGCGCGGCTAGTGGTCGACGCCGACCATCACGCTGTCCGCCTTGATCAGCGCATAGGCAGTGGCACCCTCCTTGAGGCCGAGTGCCGTGACCGAAGCCGTGGTCACCTGGGCCGTGATCTCCATTCCGGGGGCAATCTCGAGCGTGACCTCGCTGTTGATGCTGCCGTGGGTGATCTTCCTGACGGTACCCTTGAGCTGATTGCGTGCACTGACTCTCATGGCGGACTTGCTCCTCGAAAAGAACGAAGTCCGATTCTACGCCGCAAGGTGCCATGACCCGGCTGCCGGGACGATCCGCCGCGCGAACCCTGGCCCAGTCTCGGAATGGCGTCCGGTTCGCTGACGTCCGGGGCGCAGCGCGCAAGGATCGGCGAGAACAGCGCGGCGAGTCAGCGATTTTCAACGGAAATGGTGTCGGCAAAGGCAGGAGCGCCGAGTATAGGCAGCGCGCCGCCGCCACAAAATAGGCAACACAGAGCATAAGTTGCCGGCGACCCGATCGGCCGCGTGATCCGCGTCACGGAGCCGGGCAGGTGTTCATCAAGCCGGTTGCCAATCTGCCGAATCTTTTGTAGGGCTGTCGCGTTCCGCGACGTTTCAGGAATCGGGCGCAACGCCGGGGCAATTTCACTGTCGGACGCCGAGCAGCAACGGCTTGGCGAGGCAAACGGCAAGACGAAAACTATGGAGTTTCGGACCATGCAGGATACAAGCACCTTTCCCGTCATCAACTGGCTGTTGCTGCCCATCCTGCTGATCGTCGGGTCGTCGATGGTGCAGGGCCGGACCCACTCCGCCAACGCCGAGACCCGCTGGAACTGCCAGGTCGGGCGCGAAATGGCCATTACCTGCGAGCTGAATGCCGTGCCGGCGGCGCCGCAGGTTGTCGAGCGCGCACCCGACGCATTCGACACCGGCGCTAGCTCCGGGTCGACGGATGCACGCGCCGGAAAGGTGCCTGCGGTCGTCCAAACCCCTCGCGTACGGCCAGAAGACCTCGCCGGTCTGCAGGTGAAAATCCCGCTTCACAGCGACCCGACCGACATGGTGTTGGTGCGCGAACTCGCTCAAGCAGTCATCTGCGGATCGCGCGCCGACTGTCGGGTCGAATTCCAGCCGACCGAGTTCGATTTGGCCAAGCGCTCGGCCGCCGATCTGGTTGACGCCACGGACGCGCCAACCGGGGATTGAACTGCGCCGGCAGGCGCGAGGGTAGGCCGCGCATCGAGTGCGGGCACCGAGGTGCCCGCTGCGGCTGGAGCGGGTGAAGGGAATCGAACCCTCGTATGCAGCTTGGGAAGCTGCCGTTCTGCCATTGAACTACACCCGCGGCGCGACGGATTCTAGCGCATTCCCGCATGGTAGACTTTGTCGATGAACCTGCCGTCGGTCGAGTCGAAGCCCGCCATCAATCTCACGCTCAACGGCGAAGCACAATCGCTCGCCGGTCCGCTTACGGTCGCGCAGCTGCTGGCCGCGCGCGGCCTGTCCGGCAAGCGCGTGGCCGTCGAGCGGAACGGCGAAATCGTGCCGCGCGGGCTGCATGAACAAACCCCGCTGGCCGATGGCGACCGGCTGGAAATCGTCGTCGCCGTCGGCGGCGGCTGAATCACCATAGAGAACGCCTCATGAACGATCCCCTGATGATTGCCGGCAAGGCCTACTCGTCGCGTCTGCTCGTCGGCACCGGCAAGTACAAGGATTTCGCCCAGACCCGCGCCGCGGTCGATGCCAGCGGCGCGCAGATCATCACGGTCGCCATCCGCCGCACCAACATCGGCCAGGAACCGGGGCAACCCTCGCTGCTCGAGGTGCTGCCGCCGTCGCAATACACGATTCTGCCCAACACCGCCGGCTGCTATACCGCCGAGGATGCGGTACGCACCCTGCGCCTGGCGCGCGAACTGCTGGACGGCCACCGGCTGGTCAAACTCGAAGTGCTGGGCGACAAGAACACCTTGTTCCCCGATATGCCGGAAACCCTCAAGGCGGCGGCGATCCTGGTCAAGGACGGCTTCGACGTGATGGTCTATTGTGCCGACGACCCGATCCAGGCCAAGCGGCTCGAAGAACTCGGCTGTGTGGCCGTGATGCCGCTGGCCAGCCTGATCGGCTCGGGAATGGGCATCCTCAATCCGTGGAATCTCCGGCTGATCATCGACAACGCCAAGGTGCCGGTGCTGGTCGATGCCGGCGTCGGCACCGCCTCGGACGCGGCGATCGCGATGGAACTGGGCTGCGACGGCGTACTGATGAATACCGCGATTGCGGGCGCGCGCGACCCGGTGCTGATGGCCAGCGCGATGAACAAGGCGGTGCACGCCGGCCGCGAAGCGTTCCTCGCCGGCCGCATGCCGCGCAAACTCTATTCCGCGACCCCGAGTTCGCCTACCGGCGGGATGATCGCCTGACGCGGTGACTTGCCGGCGGGCAAGGGTGATCGCGCCCGTCCGCTCGTCGCGCCGCCGCCCGCAGATTCGTCCGCCACCGCCGCCATGAACCACATCCGCAGTTATGTGCTGCGCCAGGGGCGCGTTTCCGCCGCGCAGGCGCGCTACCGCGACGACATGATGCCGAAGATCGGCATCGGCTACGTATCCGCGCCGGTCGATTTCGATGCGGCGTTTGCGCGCCGCGCGCCGCGGCTGCTCGAGATCGGATTCGGCATGGGCGAGACCACCGCGGCGATCGCCCAGGCCATGCCCGATCACGACTTCATCGCAATCGAAGTGCACACGCCGGGCGTCGGCGCGCTGTGCAAGCAGATTGCCGAGCAGGGTATCGGCAACATCCGGATCGTCCAGCATGATGCGGTCGAGGTCTTGCGCGACATGATCGCCGCCGGCAGCCTGGCCGGCGCGCACATCTTCTTTCCCGACCCGTGGCCGAAAAAGCGCCACCACAAGCGCCGCCTGATCCAGCCGCCATTGGTCGAACTGCTCGCTTCGCGGCTGGCGCCCGGCGGTTACCTGCATTGCGCGACCGATATCGAGGATTATGCGCAACAGATGGTCGACGTGCTGCAAGCCTCGCCGCTGCTGGAAAACACCGCGGCGAGCCCGGACGGCTTCGCTGCCCGCCCCGCCTATCGCCCGCAAACCAAGTTCGAGGCGCGCGGCCTGCGCCTCGGCCACGGCGTCCGGGATGTCGTGTTTCGGCGCAAGGCCGCCGGATAGGCAGGCTGGGAGCAAGCCTGCATGCGGATCGCCGGCCGACATGCCGTGCGAGCCGCATGAATGCTGGTGTTCAGGGATGCCATGCCTGAGAGCGCCTATCCATGCGGCTTCTAGCTTAGTAGTCGGTTTCGTAAGTTCGCGCACGTATCGTCAGGCGGCGAACTTGAGGCACTGGCTCTGCCTGGGATCCCCACTCACGGACGGCAGGTCGGCCTGAACGGACGGTCGCGCCGGGCTCGCCGGCTGCGATGTCCGGGCCGTGCAGCACCGCGCAGCCCAGTGCTTCGAGCCACGCGAGCGCGGCGTCTTCGACGACGGATTCGGTGAAAGCGGTCATGCTCGCCTCATCCGTTCAAGCGCCAGACCGAGCGGCTCGCCGACGAACTCGCGCACTTCGATCACAACGATATCGAGCGTCGGCGCGTCAAGCCGATTCCTGCCGAGAAACGCCTTCCACTGCGCCCGTTTTGACGGGTCTTTGGCAAACTCATCGCTCAATCCAAGCGGCATGTCAGGAGGCAGCACCGTATTCCTTCGCGTAAAGGTGGCTGCAATCGCGTCTGCCAGCAGTCCGGCGGCGACCTCACCCTCGCGCGCCAGCGCACGAAGATCGAAGTAGTCTTTCATGCGGCTGTTGGCCATGCCGAGACTCACGATCGCTTCGAGCTTTTCGGCCACCACAGTCGCACGCGGATACACGCGCAAGCGCGGCGCAGGCTGGTCGTCGAGCACAGTGGGATAGACCGCCTCTTCCGGCCCGGGCGTCACCGCATCGCCGTAACCCACGTCGAGCTGAAGCGGGCAGCGCGCGTTGCCCAACCTGCCCTGCAACCTGACGCGCAGGCCGCCGTAGCGAGCATCCTCGCGAATCTCCTCGGTCGTAATGGAGCCGGCGTCGAAGTCCATGCCGTCATCGGCCACGATACCGCAGACCTCGCGCAATGCTGCTTCGAGCGATTCGGCGTCCATCGGGCCAAAGCCGAGGAAGTCGGCATCGCGCGTGGGCCGATGCGGCACGTCGAACCACAGGTCGAACAGCAGCGCACCCTTCAACCACAGGCTGTCGCGCGCAGGCGCGCGGGACAGGCGGTACAGAAAGCGCTCGATCGCGTATCGCGTGAGCAGCAGATTGAAATCCTCTCCGCGCGTCTTGGCACGATTCAGGAGCCGGGCGTGAATCGACGCGGCGCGGCCGGCCGTCACGCAACCGCTTCCATGTAGGGGCGCATTACGTTGCTCACGCGATTGATCTTGGCGAAGCGCCACAGTTCGTCGGCGCTCGCCTTTCGTTCGCGACGCGCTTCGCGCAGTGCCTCCAGTGCCACATCGAGGCCGATCTTGTTGCGGAACTTGAAACAATCGGCCACCGTCTTGGCCACGCTCGTCACGCGCACCGTCGTGCCATCCACGCGCTTGGTCTCCACCCCTTGCGCCAGCGATTCTGCCGAGAAGCGCACCGTGCGCAGCGGGGGATAGTCCAGCCGCGGCGGGTGATCGTTGTTGCCGATGGCGATCCACACCTCGAACGGTGCCTGCGTGGTCAGCCCATGCACGCGCAGCGCCGTGAGCAGGCAGAACACCGCAGCCGGCGCGCGCTTGGCCACTGCCACCAGCGCACCGTGTTCGCCGCCTTGGTAGGCAGGCAGCGCATACAGGCCACGTGCCAGGCGCTGCAGCTCCCCGGCGGCCACCATGCGGGAAAGCCGGCTGCGCGGGACGCCTGCCGCAACTAGTTCGCGCGAGCGTGCCGTGCCAGCGCGGCGCAGCAGCGTCTGGAGTCGGCGGTCAGCGGAAGCGGTCATGCCGGCATTGTTCCATAGTCTCGGTAGTTTTTCGCAAGTACCGAGACTATGGAACCGGTGACGCGCCCCCGGCATTCAAACCATTCTTGCCCGTCCAGTACCACGTAGCGGTAGTTCGGCCAATGCTGCCGTTCGCGACGCTCCATGCCAATGGCAGGTCAGGGCTCGTCAACGGCCATAGGTACGGAACTCACAACGAGCGACCGGTTTCCCGAGGTTGGTCGGCAAGTGCCGACCCATTCCGGGGTTATGACAACGGCATGGCCAATGACCCCTATGGAGGAGGTGAGCTTTTCAGGGGACTTCCCACCAGGGTCCGCACCACCCCCAACACGGGTCACTCGCATTCTGCCGAGCAACACGATGAACTCTTCTGTTTTGAGGGGCAGCTTCTCAAATGTCGGTCTGCCGGCTGTCGATCCCCACCAGCCTGATGACGTATTCATGGGCAATGGTGGCTCACTGATCGCAAAGTCGCCGGTTGCAGGGAACTGACGTCGGACTCCTAGTAGGTCACTGTCAACCTTGTTGCGCCCGTGCAGCGTGAAGCAGTTCCGTCACTTTTTTGCCGCGGCTTGCGGAGTGCTGGCTCTGCCGTGGCGGACCACCTGCCGATCATGTGCCATCTGATGGCGCTGTCAACGCGCACGTTTGGCCGCTGCTCATGAGGCCAGCGAGTAGAACTGGTTGGCTGCGGACGAGGCTTTGCCTTCGGGGCGGTCGCACTGCCCCTTGCGGATCGTGTGCATCGTCTCGACGCCGGCTATGAGGACGCGCGCACAAGCAAAGGACTTGGAGCCCAGGATCGGCCGTACGATAAGCTTGATGGCCCGGTGATCCTGCTCGACCATGTTGTTGAGGTAGTTGTTCTGGCGCATTTGGATGTCCGCGCCGGAGTCGGCCAGAACGCTCTGGATCGCGGCTGTGTTGGCGTCGCTCTTGTCGATAGTGATCTTCTCGGGCACCCCGAGAAGATCAATGGCACCTTCCAGAGAGCACCGAGCAGCAGCGCAGTCTCTCTTGTCACAAAGCAGAAAGTCGATCGTGTCGCAATCACGGTCGACGGCCCGGTACCGGTATTTCCGCTGGCCAGCAACTTTGATGCAAGTCTCGTCCATCCGCCAGCCCGTACCCACCAGGCGTTTGCGCGAACGAAACACTACCGCGAGCGCTGGCAGAATCTGGATCGCCCAGCGATGTAGAGTGGCGTGATCGACGAGCACACCGCGCTCGACCATCATTTCCTCGATTTAGCGCAAACTCACCGGGTACGCGGCATCCCAAGGCACGCACACCAGCATCCTTTCCAGCGGGCAGTGCATCCGTTTGATCGCCTTGCGCACTGCCTCGATCATCGTCCTCGCCGATATCGTCAAGACCCGCCGTCAGCTCTCGGCACTCCTCTATTGCGAGAAAACCACAGCGGTAGCCTTCTTTCCACGCTTGCGCGTCTGCTCCCGCGAGTTGCCCCGTGACTTCTTTGCGGCGGTGTTGTGCCTTGTTGCGACAGAACCATGTTGTTCTCTCATCTCGTCAGACCGCTCTAATGCGGGAATTGCCCCCATCGGCTATCCGTAGCGCTTGCGCAACTCCAACTTCGACACCTTGCCGGTCGCAGTGTGCGGCAGTTCGTCGATGAACTCGACGCGTTCGGGCAGCCACCAGCGAGGCACCCTGTCACGCAGCCATGCGAGCACCTCGTCGCCGAGCAGCATGCTGTCGGCGGCTGGTACGACGATCAGCAGCGGACGCTCGCCCCATTGCGGGTCGAGAATGGCGATGACGGCGGCCTCAGCGACACCGGGGCAGCCTGCAGCGGCGTTCTCCAGATCGATCGAACTGATCCATTCACCGCCGGACTTGATCACGTCCTTGACGCGGTCGGTGATCGCCATGAAGCCATCGGCATCGACGGTCGCGATGTCGCCGGTCGGGAACCAGCCGTCACGCAGTTGGGACCTGCCATTGCGGTAGTAGCCGCTGGTGACCCAGTGGCCGCGCAGCAGCAACTCGCCCTGCGCGGCGCCGTCATGCGGCAGACTTGCGCCATGGCCATCGACGATCTTCATGTCGATGCCGAACGGCGGACGGCCCTGCTTGTGCCGTTGCGCGTGGCGTACTTCGGGTGCGATGCCTTCAGGTGCGCGGCGCGGAACATTGACCACCCCGAGCGGGCTCGATTCTGTCATTCCCCAAGCATGAAGCACGCGCACTCCGAGGCCTTCCTCGAAGGTTTCGACCATTGCCGGCGATGCGGCCGAACCGCCGATGACGATGCGCTCGAGCGCCCGCGGACAATCCGTGCCGCCGCGCAGATGAGTTAGCACGCGCTGCCACACGGTGGGCACGCCGGCGGCGATGGTCACCGCTTCGCGGTCCATCAGGCCGACCAGGCTTGCGCCGTCCAGATGCGGGCCGGGCAGCACAAGCGCGGCGCCGGTCATCGCAGCGGCGTATGGCAGGCCCCAGGCATTGACGTGGAACATCGGCACCACCGGCAGGACCACGTCGCGCGCGCTGATGCCGAACGAATCGGGCAGGCAGATCGCGCCGGCATGCAGCAGGGTCGAGCGGTGCGAGTAGAGAACGCCCTTCGGGTCTCCGGTGGTGCCCGATGTATAGCAGAGCGAGGCGGCGCTGCGCTCGTCGAACAGCGGCCATTGGTAGTCATCGTTGCCGTCGGCGAACAGCGCCTCGTAAGGATCCTCGGCCTCCGCCTCGGCGGCGCCGAGTTCGATCCAGCGCCGCACCGAGGGGCAGGCCGGTTTCACCGCCTCGACGATGGTGCGGAAGCTCGCGTCGTAGAAGACGATGGCATCCTGCGCATGGTCGATGATCCAAGCGATCTGCGCCGAGGTCAAGCGCGGATTGATGGTGTGGCAGACGGCGCCGATTCCGGGCACGGCGAAGTAGAGTTCACAGTGCCGGCCGTCGTTCCAGGCCAGCGTGGCCACCCGCATGCCGGGCATCACGTCGAGCGCGAGCAGGGCGCGCGCAAGCTGGCGGGCACGGCGATGCAGCATGCGGTAGTCAGAGCGGCTGGCGTTTCCGGCGGCGTCGACCGACACGACCTGGGTATCCCCATGCCAGGTGTCGGCATGTGCAAGCAGGTCGGCGATCAGCAGCGGGCGTTCCATCATCAGTGCGTGCATGTTGCGTCTCCGTCTACTTTGATGACAGGTGTACGCCGGCACCGGTGGACCGGATGCTCGATCTGACAGCAATCACCGGCAGGCGCCAAAGGCGCGTCAGCCGAAAAGCCGGCTGCGCGCCGATCGCCTCACAGGCGCGCGGCCGGGGCGTACTCGGCGGCGCCGTGCACGAACATCAGTGCGCCCACATCGCTGGTCAGATCGCGATGCACGCTGCCGGCCGGCGCATGCTGGAATTCGCCGGGGCGAAACAGGGT
>WBZP01002344.1_pt1 | contig 21864 bp, 17 predicted proteins | sample 5204301 | NCBI WGS metagenome assembly WBZP01 (sample SAMN12412401, study PRJNA552823) | activated sludge metagenome | isolation source: activated sludge from nitrification reactor of wastewater treatment plant... | place: USA: Pennsylvania | collected 2017
ACAGATCCGCGACGAGCTGCCAGTCACCGACGAGCAGGTGCAGCCACTCGAGGTCCTCCGGGCGCAGCGAGGTGTCGTGGAGCACCTCGGTCAGCGACGGCACACCGGCAGCCTAGTCGGGAGCTGGGTCACCCGTTCGCGGCACCTCCCCGGACCACGCCACGCAGCGTGCGCAGCGCGACCGACAGCGGCGCAATCCCTGGGGCGTCGAGCGCTCGGACCGCCCCCAGGGCGACCTGGGCCCGACCCACCGAGTCCTCGTTGGCCGTGGCCCAGGCGGCATACCGTGCCGCGGCCTTGGTCCCGGGCTTGCTCGCCTCGAGCACCGACTGGGCGAGGGCCTCGAGCACGGCATACAGGTCGTCGCGCATGGCACCCCGGGCCAGGGAGTCCCACCGGTCCTCGCGCGGCAGCGCGCTGACCCTGGTGAGCATCTCGTCGATCCCGAACTGCTCGGAGGTGTGGAAGTACACCTGGGCAACCTCGACGGGCGGGGTGCCCGTCTCGAGCGAGAGCTCGACGATGTCGAGGAGCGAGAACTGGTCCAGCAGGCTGGCGTGCCGCAGCGCGAGCTCCTTCGGCACACCCACCGAGCGCAGCTGAGCGGCGCGAGCCTCGAGCCGGGCCCGTTCGGTGCCTTGGAGGATGGTGTGCAGCTGGGGCGCGAGCTCGGCGACCGGGGCGGCGAACCGCTCGACCTCTGCAGCGACGTCGAGCTGGGCCGGGCGGGCGGTGAGGAACCACCGGGCCGCTCGGTCCATCAGCCGGCGGAACTCCAGGTAGAGCTGGGTCTGGACCTCCGTGCTCACGACATTGTCGAGTGCCTCGACGGCCTTGACATATCCAGCGAGGTCGAAGACCTCCCGGCTGACGACGAACGCGCGGGCGATCTGGTCGACCCGTGCGCCGGTCTCCTCGCCGGCCCGGAAGGCGTAGGTGATGCCACCCCGGTTGACCATCGAGTTCGCCACCGCGTTGGTGATGATCTCGCGGCGCAGCGGGTGGTTCGCGACGTCACCGGCATACCGGTCCCGGATCTGGGCCGGGAAGTAGTCGACGACGGTGCGCTGGAACCACGGGTCGTCCGGCAGGCCACTGGCGAGCAGGTCGGCCTTGAGCGAGAGCTTGCTGTAGGCGATGAGGACCGCGAACTCCGGCGAGGTCAGGCCCCGTCCGGCGGCGTGCCGCTTGGCCAGGTCGCTCGGCGTGGGCAGCGCCTCGAGCGCCCGGTCGAGGTCGACGTGCTCCTCGAGATAGCGCAGCAGGCGGGCGTGGACGGCCACCATCTCGAACTGCTGGGCCCGGGCGTTGCCGATGAGGACGTTCTGCTCGTAGTTGTCGCGGAGCACCTGGTGGGCGACCTCGTCGGTCATCGAGACCAGCACGGCGTTGCGCTGTTTGAGCGTCATGTCCCCGGACCGGACCATCTCGGAGAGCAGGATCTTGATATTGACCTCGTGGTCGGAGGTGTCGACCCCAGCGGAGTTGTCGAGCGCGTCGGTGTTGATCCGCACCCCGCCCAGGGCTGCCTCGATGCGGCCGTGCTGGCTGCAGCCGAGGTTGCCACCCTCGCCGACCACCTTGACCCGCAGCTCGTTGCCGTTGACCCGGATCGCGTCATTAGCGCGGTCGCCGATGTCACTGTGCGTCTCGGTCGAGGCCTTGACATAGGTGCCGATGCCGCCATTCCACAGCAGGTCGGCCGGGGCGAGCAGAATGGCGTGGATCAGCTCGGTGGGCGTCATCTTCGTCACGGCCGGGTCGATGCCGAGAGCGGCGGCCATCGCCGCGGTGATGTCGACCGACTTGGCCGAGCGGGGGAAGACCCCACCACCGGCGCTGATGAGCTCCTTGGTGTAGTCCCCCCACGACGAGCGCGGCAGGTCGAAGAGCCGGCGCCGCTCGGCGAACGAGGCGGCAGGGTCGGGGTCGGGGTCGACGAAGACGTGGCGATGGTCGAAGGCGGCGATCAGCCGGATGTGCTCGGAGAGGAGCATCCCGTTGCCGAAGACGTCCCCGCTCATGTCGCCGACGCCGACGACGGTGAAGTCCTCCGACTGGGTGTCGATCCCCATCTCGCGGAAGTGCCGCTTGACCGACTCCCACGCGCCGCGGGCGGTGATGCCCATCGTCTTGTGGTCGTAGCCGGCGGAGCCACCCGAGGCGAAGGCGTCGTCGAGCCAGAAGCCATACTCCTGCGACTTGGCGTTGGCGTAGTCGGAGAAGGTCGCGGTGCCCTTGTCGGCGGCGACGACGAGGTAGGGGTCGTCCTCGTCGTGCCGGACCACCCGGGCCGGCGGGACGATCTGCCCCGAGACGCGGTTGTCGGTGAGGTCGAGCAGCCCCGAGATGAAGACGCGGTATGACGCGACCCCCTCGGCGAGCCAGGCGTCCCGGTCCACGGCCGGGTCGGGCAGGGCCTTGGGGAAGAACCCGCCCTTGGACCCGGTCGGCACGATGACGGCGTTCTTGACCATCTGGGCCTTGACCAGCCCGAGGATCTCGGTCCGGAAGTCCTCCCGGCGGTCCGACCAGCGCAGCCCACCGCGGGCGACCTTGCCGAAGCGCAGGTGCACGCCCTCGACCTGGGGGCTGTAGACCCAGATCTCGAACATCGGGCGGGGCGCGGGCAGATCGGGGATCCGGCTCGGGTCGAGCTTGATGCTCAGGGCCGCCTTGGGGGCACCCTGGGCGTCGGTCTGGAAGAAGTTCGTCCGCAGCGCGGCCTGGATGACACCGAGCAGGGCCCGGACGATGCGGTCGTGGTCGAGGCTGGTCACGTCGTCCAGGGCCGCCTGGATCGCGGCCACGATCTCGGCCTCGGCGGCCGCACGACCCACCGCGCCCTCGGACCCGTCGCCGGCGACGCCGTCGAAGAGGTCGGGGTCGAGCCGGACGGTGAACAGGTCGACGAGCTTGCGGGCGATCTCGGTCTGGGCCATCAAGGCCGACTCGACATACTCCTGGCTGAAGGTCGACCCGGTCTGACGGAGGTACTTGGCCACGGCGCGCAGGATGACGACCTGGCGCCAGGTGAGCCCGGCACCGAGGACGAGCGCGTTGAAGCCGTCCGACTCGACCCTGCCGTCCCAGACCGCGGCCACGGCGTCCTGGAACCGGGCCCGGATCTCGTCGCGCTGCCAGGTGACCCCCCAGGCGGCGGCCGTGGAGGCGCGCAGCCCGAAGTCGTAGACCTGGATCCGCGAGCCGTCCGCGGCCTCGACCTCATACGGCCGCTCGTCGACGACCTCGACCCCGAGGTGGGTGAAGATCGGCAGCACCCGGGTCAGCGAGAGCTCCTCGCGGCGGTAGAGCTTGAACCGACGCTGCTCCCCCGGTGCGCCGGGCTCCTGGTAGAGGTTGAACGAGCTCTCCTGGTCGCCGAGCGCGTCGATCGTCTTGAGGTCGGCCACGGCGACCCGAGGGGCGAAGTCCTCCTTGTAGGCCTCGGGGAAGGCCCGGCCGTAGCGGCTGAGCAGCTTGGCCCCGACCTCCTCGCCATGGGCGACCCGGACCGCCTCGGCGAAGTCCTCGTCCCACGTGCGGGTCGCGTCGACGATCTCCTGCTCCAGCGCCGCGGCGTCGACCTCGGGAACGCCCTCACCCGACGCCACCCGGATGACGTAGTGCAGCCGCGCCAGGGCGGAGTCGCTCACCCTCGTGGTGTCCTCGACACTGACCCCGTGGAAGGCCTCGCGGAGGATCTTCTCGATCCGCAGGCGCACCGTGGTGTTGTAGCGGTCCCGCGGGATGTAGACCAGGCAGGACATGAACCGGCCGTAGTCGTCCTGCCGCAGGAAGAGCTTGGTCTTGCGCCGCTCCTGCAGGTGGATGACCGAGGTGGCGACATCCTGGAGCTGGTCGACCGAGGTCTGGAAGAGCTCCTCCCGCGGGTAGTGCTCCATGACCTGCAGGACATCCTTGCCCGAGTGCGAGTCGGGGTGGAAGCCGGCCCGCTCGAGGACCTCGCGGACCCGGTCGCCGATGATCGGGATGCCGAGGACGGAGGCGTTGAAGGCGCTCAGCGCATACAGCCCGAGGAAGCGGTGCTCCCCGGTCACCTCGCCGGTCTCGTCGAAGGTCTTCACCCCGACGTAGTCGAGGTAGACCGGCCGGTGCACGGTGGCCTTGGAGTTCGCCTTGGTGAGGATGAGCAGGGTCTTCTCGCGCGCCTTGTTCTGCGCCTGGGCGGTCATCCGGGAGAACGCCTCGGATTCCGGTTGGTCATATCGCAACAGGCCGAGGCCGGTCCCCTGCACGGGCTGAAGCGCGACCGCTCCGTCCTTGGTCACCAGGACGTACTCTCGATGCCCGAGGAAGGTGAAGTGGTTGTCCGCCATCCACTCCAGGAAGTCAGCGGTCGCCGATGCCTCCCGAGCCGGTATGCCGACCGGGGGCGTACGCCGCATCGCCTCGGCGGCCGCCAGCGCCCGGGCCCGCATCTTCGGCCAGTCCTCGACCGCGCTACGGACGTCCTCGAGGACCTTGGCCAGCTGGTTGGCCAGCGCCTCGCGCTCGGCCGCGGTGCCGATCCGGTCGACCTCGAGGTAGATCCACGACTCGACGACGAGCTCATGGTCCTTGGCGTCGGCCTCGTCGCTGTCCGGGAGGTCGACGAGCTGGCCGGTGACGGTCCGTCGCGCAATGAGGACCGGGTGGACGAGAAGGTGCTCCGCGCGGCCTGAGGCGGCCACCGCCGCATTGACCGAGTCGACGAGGAAGGGCATGTCGTCGGTGACGATCTGGACCACCGTGTGCTCCGAGCGCCAGCCCTCGGCCTCGACGGTGGGGTTGAAGACGCTGACCGCCGCGGTGCCGACCGGCCGGTTGTGCCCCAGCTCCACATGCGAGACGACCGCACCATAGAGGTCCGCCGGGTCGCGAGGCAGAAGGTCCTCGGTCGCGACGTGCCTGAAGTACCGCTGAACCACCGAAGGTGCCGGACCCGAACCCGCCCGAGCGGCACAGTCCGCCGCTGCTTGCAGGTGCTTGACTCGCGACTTCTCCGCGACCGTCGACATGGGGGTAACCAACCTCGCTCACGCAGTGGCGCACCTCGTCGTGCGCCTCGAAGAAGGGTACCGCGACGCAGTCGCGCTGCCCTGGGCACCCAGTCCCGACTCGGGGCGGCTGGCCCTGTGGATAACCCCCATCGGGGGTGTTTCGCCCCGTATCGTGGCCCTGTGGCCAATGTCCTGCCCCCAGTGGCGCGCGTCGCGGGTGCCCCGAGCCCCGCGGCGCTGCTCGAGCGACAGGCAGCCGAGCTGCTCTCCTACGTCCCCGATGTCGGCGACCCTCGGGTCCAGCGGGCCGTGGACTCCCTCGTCGAGCAGGCCGGCGACACGCTGCTCGCCCTAGCCGACACGGCCCAGGCGGCCCGGGACGCCCGGGTGGCGAGCGCGCCGACGCGGACCCGTCCGCCTACCCGGGCGCCCAAGCCATCGGCCGCCGCGGCGGACCCGTCGGACGCCGCGGCGGCCGACCTGCCCCGGACGACCCCGGACCACGGCCTGGGGGTGCTCGGCGGGCGACCGCTGCGAGTGCTCCGCGACGACGCTGCCCCCTGGGAGCCGCAGTGACCCGGCCGGGCGGAGACCCGGCCTCGTGCTCACAGCTCGGCGGCGCCCTGCGCCGCCAGAGCGAGCTTGTCGGCACTCTCGCGCAGGCTCCGGAGGCCCTACCCGCTGCGCGGACCATCGCCGGACGTCTCGACACCGCCGGTGCGGCCCTGCAGCGCTATGCGACCGAGCTCGCCGAGGTGCACGACGCGGTGCGCTCGATCGGCGCCGAGGTGACCGCGTCCGGGCTCGAGCTGGACGGCTGGACCGTCGTCGAGCCCTGGGGCCCGACGACCGCCGAGATCGCCGGTCGGCGGCGGGCCGCGATGCGCTCGGCCCAGGAACGGCTCGACGCGGTCCGGGCGCAGCTGGCTCGGTGCCGAGCGTCGCTCGAGCGCACCGCCGCAGCGGTCACCGAGGCGCTCGCCGCGGACTCGGCGCACCTGCGGACCGAGCTGGGCGCGGGCCCGGATACCCTGCGGTCATGAAGATCTCCCGAGCCATCGAGTTTGCCGCTACGCCAGACGTGGTCTTCACGATGGTCATCGACGAGGAGTTCCAACGCCGCAAGTGCATCGCGACCGGCTCGGTCGGGCACGAGGTCGAGCTGGAGAGCATGGACCCGCCGACGATGGTGGCCGCGCGGATCATGCCGACGACTTCCTTCCCCAGCTTCGTCGCCTCCATGGTGGGACCCACGGTGCGGGTCGAGGAGGTCTATGTCTGGAGTGGCGCCGCGAGCGACGGCAGCCGGGACGCCAACCTCAGCGTCACCGTGGGGACCCTCCCAGTGGCGATGGCGGGGCTGGTCAGCCTGCGCCCCGGCGGAGTCGGCACGACGCTGACCTTCGACTGCGATATCACCGCCCGGATCCCGCTCATCGGCGACAAGGTCGAGCAGGCCGCGGCACCGGCCATCCTGGGCGCCATACGGTATGAGCACGAGACCGGTCAGGCCTGGCTCGGCGAGCACACCGGCCAGGCCTGACCCGGCCTGCCCCACCCCCCGGCTTCGCCGCGTCCGGGCGCCGTGGGCTCAACCCATGTGCGGGTAGGGGTGCGCCTTCGGCGGGACGAAGTTCTCCTTGATCGAGCGGGTCGACACCCAGCGCATGAGGTTCTGCGGCGCACCGGCCTTGTCGTTGGTCCCGGACGCGCGGGCGCCACCGAAGGGCTGTTGGCCGACGACAGCGCCGGTCGGCTTGTCGTTGATATAGAAGTTGCCCGCCGCGAAACGCAGCCGCGTCGTCGCCTCCGCGATCGCCCGCCGGTCCTGCGCGATGATCGAGCCGGTGAGCGCGTATGGCGCGAACGACTCCATCTGGTCGAGCATCGCGGAGTAGTCCGCGTCGGGGTAGACGTAGACGGCCAGGATCGGGCCGAAGTACTCGGTCGCGAAGATCTCGTCCGTGGGGTCGTCGGACACGACCACCGTGGGGCGGACGAACCAGCCTTCCGAGTCGTCGTAGCTCCCGCCGGCAACGACGTGGAGGTGTCCGGTCGCGTGGGCCCGGTCGATCGCGGCGCGGTGGGTGGCGAAGGCCCGCTCGTCGATGACCGCGCCCATGAAGTTACGCAGGTCGGTGACCGTGCCGACGGACAGGCCGTCGGTGATGTCGACGAGGTCGTCCTTGATCTTCTCCCACAGCGAGGCGGGGACATAGGCCCGGGAGGCGGCCGAGCACTTCTGCCCCTGGTACTCGAAGGCACCGCGGACCATCGCGGTCCGCAGCACGTCCGGGTCGGCACTGGGGTGCGCGACGATGAAGTCCTTGCCGCCGGTCTCGCCGACGATCCGCGGGTAGGACCGGTATGACGCGAGGTTCTGCGCCGCCTTCTGCCAGAGCATCTGGAAGACCCCGGTCGAGCCGGTGAAGTGCAGTCCGGCGAAGTCCCGGTCGCCGATGACGACATCGGACAGTGCCCGGCCGTGGCCGGTGACGAGGTTGATGACGCCCGGGGGCAGGCCGGCCTCCTCGAGGAGCAGCATCGTGTAGTGCGCCGCGAGCAGCTGCGAGGACGCCGGCTTCCAGATCACCGTGTTGCCCATGAGGGCGGGCGCGGTGGGGAGGTTGCCGCCGATGGCGGTGAAGTTGAACGGGGTGATCGCGTAGACGAAGCCCTCGAGCGAGCGGTACTCGGTGCGGTTCCACAATCCGGTTGGTGATACGGGTGGCTGTTCGGCGAGGATCTGCCGGCCGAAGTGGACGTTGAACCGCCAGAAGTCGATGAGCTCGCACGCGGCGTCGATCTCGGCCTGGTAGGCGGTCTTGCTCTGCCCGAGCATCGTCGCGGCGTTGAGGGTGGACCGCCACGGGCCGGCGAGCAGCGCCGCGGCCTTGAGGAAGATCGCTGCGCGGTCGTCATACGAGAGCTCGCGCCACATCGGCGCCGCATCCCGCGCCGCCGCGATGGCCGCGTGCGCGTCGTCGACGGTGCTGTCGTATGCCGTACCGAGAACTGACGCCCGGGCGTGCGGCTGGACGACCTCGATCGCCGCCCCCCCACCGCGCCGCTTGACCCCGCCGACGGTCATGAGCAGGTCGACCTCCTCACCGCCGAGGCGGGTCAGTGCCGACTCGAGGTCGGCGCGCTCGGGGCTGCCCGGGGCATAGTCCCGGACGACTTCGTTGACGGGTGGCGGGACCTGGGTGACAGCGTCCATCAGACCTACTCCTGGCGACGGTGACGGGTAGCGGTGCCACCATCCTCTCACCCGCCGAGAGCCCTCGGACCCGACCTCAGTCCCGCCCGGAGGCGAGCAGGGCGACGACCGCGCCGAGCTCGCTCGCGCCATACCACAGCAGCTCACCGTCGGCGCTGTGGACCGGGTGCTCGACGTGCAGTGCGGCGACCGCACTGCGGGGCAGTAGGCCACCGAGCCGGACCTCCGCACCGCTCCCAGTCGGCTCGACAGCGGCGACATCTGCGGCGAGGACGACCTTGGGGGCGGCCGCCCGACCCACGGCGACGGCGTAGGCGAGGAACTCGAGCTCCTCGTCGTCCTGCGCCTGCGGGTGGGCGCGGCGAAGCGCATCGGTCACGGCGTATGCCGCCTCGCCCTCGACGTCGAGGGCGCCCCCGTCGAGCAAGGTCTGGAGATCGGCGCTCGACGTCGGGAGATAGACCCGCCTGCTCATGAGGGCGTCTCCAGGGACTCGGCGACGGCGTCGAAGGGGGCCGCGGCCGGCAGCTCACCGGCCTCGCGGAGCGCGGCCAGCGAGGTGCGCAGCGAGGTCTCGATGACCCGGGGCCGGCGTGAGACGTCCATCATGTTGGCCCCGAAGGCCTCGAGGTCCTCGGCACCCGGTCCGAGCACCGTGACATCGGCACCGTCGGCGTGCAGCCGTTGCAGCTCATGCAGCACCCGAGCGGTCACCCGGGCGCGCCACTGCCGTTCGATCCGCGGCGCCAGGGCGGCCGGCTGGTCCGGGGCGAAGGAGACCTGGGGAGCCAGGACGACGACATCACTGAGCCCCTCGCCGATGAGCAGGTCGGCATTGGTCGACGACCACGCGCCGCCGTCGATGAACCGGCGGTGGCCCATGACGACCGGCTGGTACCACCCCGGGATTGCGCACGACGCCATGACCGCGTCGGCGAGGTCCACCTCCGGCGCGCCGGGCCCGCCGAAGGCGACCCGTTCGCCGGCGTCATAGTCGACGGCGGTCACCCGCAGCCCGCGGTGCCGTGCCCAGCCGGACGGGATCGCGTGGCGGACCATGGCGCCGACCGCGTCGAGCCGGCCTCGCCCCTCGGGCAGCAGCGCGGCGATCACGGCGGTCGGCGGGAGGGCGCCGAGGCGGCCTCGGTGCCGGCGGAGCAGCTCGACCGACCCGAGCCCGGCCTTCGGTGTCGGTGGCCGGTCGCCGCCGGTGGCGCTCTCGTAGTCCCAGTGGAAGCCCGCGAGCGGGCCGGTCTCGACAACTCCCCGCAGCTCCTGGCTGCGCAGCTCCTCGACGGTGACCCCCGCCGCGAGGAGGGCCCCGACGACCGAGCCGGCCGAGGTGCCGACGATGTAGTCGTAATGCCGGGCGTCGACGCCCTCGTGTTCCTCCAGGGCGCTGAGTGCGCCGATCATCCAGGCCGCCCCAAGGACGCCGCCACCACCGAGGACGAGTCCGCGACGGGTCATTCGGGCTCCTCCGTCATGCGGACTCCTCCGTGTCGAGGAGCAGCTCGTTGAGCGAGTCGACGATCGTCTGGGCGAGGACGTCGAGATCGGGCATCGAGGCCCGGTCGGCGTTGAGCCCGTAGTAGACCCCGCCGTCATAGGACGTCAGGCCGATGGCCAGCGCCTGCCCCTTGGCGAGCGGGATGACCGGATAGGTGGAGAGCATCCGCGCCGGACCGGCATACAGGGGCCACTGGGGGCCGGGGACATTGGTGACCAGGACATTGAAGAAGCGCCGCGAGACGGCGCTGCCGAGCCGAGCGGCGAGCGAGTGCAGTGTGGGCGAGGCGAAACCGGCGACGCCGGCGAGGGTGTCGGCCTCGACGGCCCGGCCGCTCTCGATCTGGTGGCGCATCTGGAAGGCCACCTGGTGCAGCCGCATCGACGGCACCGGCTCCCCCACCGGCAGGTCGACGAAGCACGCCGCGAGCCGGTTGCCAAGCGCGGGGGCGCTGTCGGCGTGGAAGGGCGCTTCGTACATCGACACCGGCACCATCGCCCGGACCACGGTGCGGGAGTGGACCGACTCGCCCCGCATGAGCAACCAGGCCCGGAAGGCACCGGCGAGGGTGGCCAGGACGACGTCGTTGACCGAGAGGTCGTCCTCGGCGGAGCGGGCGCGCACCCGGGCCCTGATGGTGCGGTAGTCGGCCAGGTCGGTGCCCACCATCACGAACCGGCGGGACGAGCCGATCTGGGTGTTGAGCGGGCTCGACGGTGCCGGGCGGGCCGCCGTGCGCGCGAGGGTCGAGGCCAGCGAGCCGAGGCCGTCGGCCGCCCGGGAGCCGGCCTCGCGAACCTCGCCGAAACCCTCGCGGACCGCCTCGACGACCCGGCCTGGGGTCCGCAGCGTGTCGAGGAGGGCCCGGCCGAGCAGCTCGACGTCGTGCGGCGCTGGGGCCGGACGCCAGGTGTCGACGACCGTCCCGATGTCACCGGACTCGGAGGAGACGAGGAGGTGGCCGATGTCGAGGGCGTGGACGCCGTCGACGAGGGCCTGGTGGGTCTTGGTGACGACGGCGAAGCGGCCGTACTGGAGGCCCTCGACGAGGTAGACCTCCCACAGCGGCCGGGTCCGGTCCAAGGGCCGCGGCTGGACCCGCGCGACGAACTCCTCGAGCTGCTCATCCGTGCCCGGACGCGGCAGGGCCGAACGGCGGACGTGGTAGGTGAGGTCGAAGTTCCGGTCGTCGACCCAGACCGGGTTGGCCAGGCGGGCGGGCAGGTCCTTGACCACCTGTCGGTAGCGCGGCCACTCCGCGATCCGCTGCCGGATCAGGCCAACGAGCCGGTCGTAGTCGAAACCACCCTCGGGCGGCTGGAAGACCATGACCGCGCTGACGTGCATCGCCGTCGTCGGTTCCTCGAGGTAAAGGAACGAGGCGTCCAGTGAGGTCAGCCGGTCGGTCACGAGTCCATCGTGCCACGCCGCCCGCGGCGCCTCGTCGGAGTCGGTATGCCGACCAGGCGCGCCGCCAGCTCGGCGATCGCCACGCGCGCCGGTGAGCTCGGCGCGGCTTCCTCCAGGGTGCGCCCGGTGAGCAGGGCGGCGTCGAGCGCGTCTCGGTCGTCGGGGATGAAGGACTGCTCGTTCACCCCGGCGAAGCGGCTCAGGGCGTCGGCGATCGACGACTTCGGGCGCGGACCGACGGCTGCGGCGCGGACCTTGTTGACGACAACGGTCGGCGTGGGCGCGCTCACCGTGTCGAGCTCCTGGAGCCCGCGGACCAGGCGCTGCAAGCCCACCGGGTCCGCCGCACCGACTGCGACCAGCTCGTCGGCCATCGCCAATGCCGTGAGGGTCGCCGCATTCCGCCGAGGCGCGAGGGTGTCATAGCTGAGCTCCTCGTCGTCCTCCAGGCAGAACCCGCAGTCGACGACGACCACCTCGACCATGACCCGAGCCAGCTCGAGTACCCGCTCCACCGACCCGGCCCGCAGCTCGGTCCACCGCTCGGCCTTGGGTATGCCGGTGAGCACTCGCAGGTGCGGGGCAATCTGCGGGCTGAGCCGGGCCAGGCCGGTGACGTCGAGGCCGCCCTGTTCGGCGGCGCGGCACGCCGCGGCCACCCCGGGAGCTTCGTCAAGGACCGAGAGGACCTGGGCGACCGATCCCCCGTAGGTGTCGAGGTCGACGAGCAGGGTCGAGGTCTTGGCCGAGGCAATCTCGCTGGCGAGGTTCACCGCCACCGTGGTCCGCCCCGGTGCGCCAGTCGGGCCCCACACGGCGATGATGCGCCCGCCGCCCTCGGGGGCCGGCGCGGGTCGGGTCGGCTCCTCCGCGCCGGTCCCAGGTCTGGCTGGGGTGGGTCCGGCACCGGAGGGGTGGGCCAGAAACGGGTCGGCGGGCCCGCCATCGGCTCCGGCACCGTGCCCGGCCCTCGAGCCGACCTCGGACCCGGATGGCGCGCCGTCTCCGAGGCCCCCAGGAGTCCGGGCGAGCAGATGGGCCTCGAGCTCGGTCAGCCCGGCCCGCACCGGGACGACGGCGTCGACGCCGACCGAGCGCAGCCAGCGCTCCTCGGACTCGGAGTCGGAGACGGTCAGCCCCACGACGTGTAGACCGTGGCGGTGCAGGTCGTCGACGGCGGACAGATCCAACCCCCGCAGGTCGCTCGAGACCAGGGCCACCTCGCCGAGCCCGGCCCCGGCGATCGCGAGCAGGTCGGCCAGGTCGGCACAGCGCCGCGAGATCTGCACCTCCCGGGACGCTTCGAGCGTGGTGGCGATGCGGCTCTCCCACATCGACCCCACCGCGGTGAGGACCTGGGTCATGACCCGCTCTTGCGGACCGAGCCGGGCACCGGGACCAGGGTGATCCGGGCCTCGTTGTCGAGGGCGCCGATGACGGCCGGAACCTTGTCCAGGGGCACGAGCAGCTGGACCGGGGCGGTCGAGGAGCCGGCTCCGAACCGGTCACCGGCAGCGGGCAGCCAGGACACCGAGACGCTGGGGAGCATCAGCTGCGGGTCGGCATACTTCGTCTGGGTCGTTCCCGGCTGCCGCTCGCTGACGTACATGTCGACGACGGAGCCGACCACCAGGGCCGAGGCGGACAGCGAGTCGACCTGGACGGTCACGGGCTGGACATTGACCGCGTCCTTGCCGCCGACCGCAGAGGCCGGCACCAGCTCGCCCGCGCGAACCTCGCGCAGGGTGTACGAGTCGGCGGGGACCCCGTTGGCTGCGCTGAGGTAGCGCTCCATCCCATCGCCGAGCTGGATGTCGACCCGGGTGAGGTTGTCGGGGCTGAGCTGGTCGCCCGGCTTGAGGGCCACCCGGGCAACATAGGCCGGGACCCGGTCGTCGGCGCTGGCGATGACCTTGGCGCCCACCGTGGTGGCGAGCAGGACGAGCAGTAGCCCCACCAGCAGGCGGCCGTCCCGCCAGGACGGGCGCTTGAGCCGCTTGGCGGTGGGCGCGGGCAGGTCGGGCATGCGGTTCTCCCCCTGTACGGTCAACGGCCGGGTCGGCGCCAGGCGCCGCTGCCCCATCATCGCGTATGTCGGCCCCGTGCGGCTCGTTGTCCACAGGTAGTGTCGTTATCCACAGGCAGTGACACGCTATCGACGGCATACGAGGGTGATCTGCCATAATAGGGATTGAACGCACGCATCTCCGGCGGGACGTGGGATAACGACGACACGCCGGACCCTTCGACCTCGAGGAGCGGTCATGGCCCCGCGATTCCTCCAGCTGACCGATGTCGCCGAGGTGCTCAATATCTCCTCGGCTCAGGCCTATGCCCTGGTCCGCTCGGGTGAGCTGCCGGCGATCAAGGTGGGCGGGCGTGGCCAGTGGCGGGTCGAGCAGAGCGAGCTCGAGGGGTACATCCAGCGGATGTACTCGCAGACCCGCGAGTTCGTGGCCGCCCACCCGTTCGGGGCCGGCACCGACGACGATCTCGGCTGACTCTGGCTCGGCGGCCCGGGGCTCCTGCACCGCCGGACCGCTCTTGGCACCGAGCACGGTGCCATCAGCACTCACCCCGTCCAGAAGCGGCCTCCGGGTCGCAGATGTCAGCCGCGGCGCAAGGTGGCGAGGGCGGCATACGGGATGGTGCGCGTGCCGCGGACGTTCTCCGGCCGACGCGGCAGGTCGAGCGGGTGCTCGGCGAGGTCGAGGTGGTCGGCGCCGACCAGGTCGACCGTCCCGGTGAGGGTGGCGCCGGTCACATCGACAACGCTCACCGGAGCGCGGTCCCGGCAGACCGCCCGCAACGCCATACCGAGGCCGAAAGAGCGGGCCACCACCCCCGGGACGTGAGCGTGCTGACCCAACCCGGCCAGCGAACGAACCGCCGGAACGTGCGCAAGGACGACTCCCGGCGGGGCGGCGAGCATCACCCACCCGGCCCCCACCTCGAGAACGGTCCCGTGGGCGACCTCACCGGCCCCACAGACCAGCGTCACCCGCTGCCCGACGCAGGCGAGCAGCCGGTCGTGCAGCGTGAGCAGGGCCCGCTCCCGCCGGGTGCGGTCCGCCACCTCGGCATCGCGCTCGAGCAGGTGCTGGGCCGCGAGCTGACCCTCGAGGTCGTCGAACAGTCGGTCCCACCGCATGGCGCCTCTCCTTCGCTCGGTTCCTACCGTACCGAACGCTTGACATGACCCGCATCCGAACGCAAACTAAAGCAAACGACATCATACGAAGGAGCGGGCGATGACCACGAAGGCCGATCGGCCATCCGGGGTCCGGGTCGCGTCGGTCGTCGTCGGCACCATGGCCCTCGCGGGCGCGCTCTTCTGGTGGTTCGCACGCACCGCGTGGTCCGGCTGGCACGCCCTGCGCTCGGGGGTGGCCACATCGGCACCAGACCTGCTTGTCGCGGCGACCGCCGCCATCGGTCTAGTGGTCCTGCTCTGGCTGGCTGTCGCCGTCCTGGCGGCGACGGCGTCGACCCTGCCTGTGCGTGGCACGCTCGTGGCAAACCGCCTGGCCACGGCCATCGCGCCGGTCGCGCTGCGCCGCCTGGTCGCTGTCGTCCTCGGCGTCGGACTCTCCACCGGGCTGGCCAGCGGCGGGGCCTTCGCCGATGGCGTCGGGCTCTCCGGCCCCGGAGCCAGCACGACCGCAACGACCGCCCCCACCGAGAGCGCACCGACGGCCGGCTCCGGCCCGACGCTGACGCCCGCCCGTCCTGGCAGTGCCCACCTGCCCCCACCGAGCGACGGTTCGCAGGTCGGGACGGTCGGGTCGGACGCCCTTGGGTCGGCCCAGTCGGCCACGTCCGCCACCTCGGTCGTCCCGGACCCGGCCCTCGCCCCGACCAGGTCCCTGCATGGTCTGGGCCCGCTCTCCCGCCCCACCCGGTCGCCCGCGACCACCCCACAGGTCGTTGTGGTCGTGGCGGGCGACTGCCTCTGGGATATCGCGGCCCGCCACCTCGGCCCCGGCGCGACCGACGCGCAGATCGCCGCCGAGTGGCCCCGGTGGTATGCCGCCAACCGTCACCTCATCGGTGACGACCCCGACCTCATCCAGATCGGCCTGCGCCTGCAGGCCCCCACCGAGGAGCACTCCTGATGACGACCGCGCCGACCTTGGTCCCCGTTCCTGAGCGTCGCCCCGCCGCGAGGACCCACTCGGGAGCTCATCTCGACACCCCTCTGGCCCGGCGCGGTGTCGGCGCTGCCGCCGCGGTTGCGGGGGCACACGCGCTCGAGCTGCCCCTGGACCACGAGCGCCGCCTCCCCACCCCGCCCGAGCTCGGCGGACGCCCAGCGGTCCTCCCCTTCGCGACACGGCTCTCGCAGGTTCTCGTCGAGGTCCTCGCGGGCTCCCGTCCGGCCCCCCAGGTCGTCCGGTATGTCGCCCCCGATGTCTACTCCGCGATCGCCCGGCGAGCCCTGGTCGCCGCTCGCCGAGGGAGCGTTGCGAACCGGGTCGCCATCCGGCGGGTTCGGGTGTTCGAGGTGAGCCCTGAGGTCGCCGAGGTCAGCACGGTCATCCATGGCCGCGACCGGGTCACCGCGATGGCCATGCGCCTGGAGGACCAGGACGGGCGCTGGGTGGTCACCGCGCTCAGCGTCGGTTGAGCCGGTAGCGCGGAGCGCCTTGCCCCTCCCCACGGATGCCGAAGCGGTGCCCGGAGAGGGCCGGGCCGCTACTTTCCGCGCCGGCGCGCCTTCTTCGAGGTCCGGCGCGCCGCCGCGCGGGTCTGCGCGGTCCCCTCGTCGTGCTCGACGACACCACCGTCCGCAGAGGGCGCCGAGTAGTGCAGCCGCTGCGGGCGTCCCGGCGTCAGCCCAGGGGCGGAGAAGGTGTTCGGGACCGCGGGGCCGGTGGGCTCGGCCGGAGGCGCGGGCGGGGTGGGTTGAGCGTGCTCGACCGCAGCGTCCTGCACCCCGGGGCGTGCGGCACCAGCGTCGACGGCATCAGCGACACCCCCCGCCCCGGCAGCCCCGGCGAGCAGCTGCTGCACCGTCATGGGCTCGACGGCCGGGGTCGGCGGGGCCTGCTCGACCTGGACCTCGACGTTGTAGAGGTAGCCGACGGCCTCCTCCTTGATCGCCTCCATCATCGCGTTGAACAGGTCGAAGCCCTCGCGCTGGTACTCGACGAGGGGGTCGCGCTGGGCCATCGCCCGCAGCCCGATGCCCTCCTGGAGGTAGTCCATCTCGTAGAGGTGCTCGCGCCAGCGGCGGTCGAGCACGGAGAGGATGACCCGGCGCTCCAGCTCGCGCATGGTCTCCTCGCCCACCGACGCCTCACGGGCGTCATACGCGTGGTGGGCCTCGGAGGTGAGCATCTCTTTGAGGTGCGCAGCGGTGAGCCGAGCCCGGCCACCGGCCTGCGCCTCGACCTCGGCGAGGGTGAGCTGGCACGGGAAGAGCGTGCCGATCGCGGTCCAGAGCTGGTCGAGGTCCCAGGTCTCCGGGAAGCCCTCGGCGGTCGCGGAGTCGACATAGCCCTCGACGACGTCGTTGATGAACAGGCGGACCTGCTCGTGGATGTCGGCCCCCATGAGGACCCGACGGCGCTCGTCGTAGATGACGGTGCGCTGCCGGTTCATGACGTCGTCGTACTTGAGGACGTTCTTGCGGATCTCGTAGTTGCGGCCCTCGACCTGGCTCTGCGCGCTGGCGATCGAGCGGCTCACCATCTTTGACTCGATCGGGACGTCGTCCTCCATGCGAGCGGTCTGCATGAACCGGTCGACCATCGCCCCGTTGAAGAGCCGCATGAGGTCGTCCTGGAGGGAAAGGTAGAAGCGCGACTCCCCCGGGTCGCCCTGACGGCCGGAACGGCCCCGCAGCTGGTTGTCGATCCGCCGCGACTCGTGCCGCTCAGTGCCGAGGACATAGAGCCCACCCAGCCCGACGACCTCGTCGTGCTCGCTGGCGACTGCCCCCTCGGCCGCGGTGAGCGCCTGCGCCCAGGCCGCCTCGTACTCCTCCGGAGTCTCCACCGGGTCCAAGCCCTGCCGCTTGAGCTCGGCGATGGCGCGGAACTCGGAGTTGCCGCCGAGCATGATGTCGGTGCCTCGGCCCGCCATGTTCGTCGCCACCGTCACCGCGCCGCGCCGTCCCGCCTCGGCGACGATCGCCGCCTCCCGCGCGTGCTGCTTGGCGTTGAGGACCTCGTGGCGCACCCCGCGGCGGCGGAGCAGCTCGGCGAGGTGCTCGGACTTCTCGACCGAGACCGTTCCGACGAGCACCGGTTGGCCGCGTCGGTGCCGCTCGACGATGTCGTCGACGACGGCGGCATACTTCGCGTCCTCGGTGCGGTAGACGAGGTCCGCCTGGTCCATGCGGATCATCGGCATGTTCGTGGGGATCTCCACGACGCCGAGCTTGTAGATCGAGTTGAGCTCGGCGGCCTCGGTCATCGCGGTACCGGTCATGCCCGACAGCGTCGAGTACATTCGGAAGTAGTTCTGGAGGGTGATCGTCGCGAGGGTCTGGTTCTCGTTCTTGATCTCCACCCCCTCCTTGGCCTCGATGGCCTGGTGCATCCCCTCGTTGTAGCGACGCCCGGGCAACATGCGCCCGGTGTGCTCGTCGACGATAAGGACCTCGCCGTCCATGACGACATAGTCCTTGTCGCGCTTGAACAGCTCCTTGGCCTTGATCGCGTTGTTGAGGTACCCGATGAGGGGGGTGTTGACCGACTCGTAGAGGTTGTCGATCCCGAGCAGGTCCTCGACCTTGGCGATGCCCTGCTCGAGCACGCCGACGGTTCGCTTCTTCTCGTCGACCTCGTAGTCGCCGGTCGCCTCGATGCCGCGCATGAGGTCGCCGGACTCGCCGCGGTGCAGCTGGCGGGCGATCCGGGCGAAGTCGACATACCACTTCGTCGCCTGGTCGGCCGGACCGGAGATGATCAGCGGCGTCCTGGCCTCGTCGATGAGGATCGAGTCCACCTCGTCGACGATGGCGAAGTTGTGGCCGCGCTGGACCAGCTCGGCCGGCGACCACGCCATGTTGTCGCGCAGGTAGTCGAAGCCGAACTCGTTGTTCGTCCCGTAGGTGATGTCCTTGGCGTACTCGGCCCGGCGCTGGTCCGGGGTCATCGTGTTGAGGATGCAGCCGGTCTCCAGGCCGAGCGCCCGGTGAACCCGGCCCATGAGCTCGGACTGGTACTCGGCGAGGTAGTCGTTGACCGTCACCACGTGCACGCCCTTGCCCTGCAGAGCATTGAGGTATGACGGCAGGGTCGCGACGAGCGTCTTGCCCTCACCGGTCTTCATCTCCGCGACATTGCCCATGTGCAGGGCCGCGCCACCCATGATCTGGACGTCGAAGTGCCGCTTCCCGAGGGTGCGCTTGGCCGCCTCTCGGACGGCGGCGAAGGCCTCAGGGAGGATGTCGTCGAGGGTCTCGCCCGCCTCGAGGCGGCTGCGGAAGACGTCGGTCTCGGCCTTCAGCTCGGCGTCGCTGAGCTTCGCGAAGTCCTCCTCGAGCACGTTGACCTGGGCGGCGATGCCTTCTAGCTTCTTCAACACCCGGCCTTCACCGGCACGCAGCAGCTTCTCGAGGATCTTGGGCACGGCGACGACTCCTGGGCAGACGGGTTCGACGGCCACGCCGGGCCGTTCGAGTGAAGCGTAGTCGCTCCTGGTGACGAGCACGGCCCCGGCGAGGTTCCCCGGAGCACCTGCGGCCCGGACCGGAAACCGGATTGCCCCCCTGCGCCGCGGCTGGCAAGGTGCCAGGCGTGGCTGCGACATACCCGACCTGCGTCCCGGTCCTCACCGACGCGGTGGTGACGCTACGCGCCCACCGCGAGCAGGACGCCGGGCGCATCGTCGAGCAGGCGCGCGACCCCGAGTCGGTGCGCTGGACCGTCGTCCCAACCCCGTATGCCGAGGCGGACGCCCGGTGGTTCCTCAACCACATCCGCGAGCAGTGGGACGCGGTCGACGGCTCCCGGTCCTGGGCGATCACCGACGCGACCGACCCGGAAGGCAGCTTCCTCGGCACCATCGACCTGCGGCCGGACGGGGCGGGTCGGGCCGAGCTCGGTTTCGGGCTGCACCCAGCAGGCCGTGGCCGGCACCTCATGACCGCCGCCGTTCGGCTCGTCTGTCGGTGGTGGTTCGAGCGGGGCGGCGCCCGGGTCGGTTGGGCTGCCAACGTGGGGAATATCGGCTCGCGGCGGGTCGCCTGGGCGTGCGGCTTCACCATGGAGGGGACCCGTCCGCAGGCGCTGGTCCAGCGCGGCGAGCTCCGCGACGGGTGGTTCGCCTCGCTCGGCGCCGACGAGCCCCTGACGCCGCGAACCCGCTGGTTCGACCCGCCGCTGCTCGAGGACGGCACGGTGCGGCTGCGGGCGTGGCGCGGCGACGATGTGGACCACCTCGTCGACCCCGACGACGCTGCGCTGCGCTTCATGCCCCGCGGTGCGGCCCCCTTCGTCGGCGACTTCGACTCCTGGCGGACGGCCCGGGAGGAGCGGATGTCGGTCGGCGAGGGGATCTACTGGTGCCTCGCCGACGCCGCCTCTGACCGGCCGCTGGGCCACGTGCAGGTGTTCCGCCTCGACCAGCCCGCCTTCGCGGGCTCGGGCGAGCTCGGCTACTGGCTCCTCCCAGCCGCTCGGGGGCTCGGGATTATGGGCCGGGCCGTGGACCAGGCCCGTCGGTTCGCCTTCGCTGCGCCGGCCGAGGGTGGACTGGGGCTGCACCGCCTGGCCGCAGGCACCGACGCCGACAATGCCGCGTCGAACCGGGTGCTGCGGCGGGCCGGCTTTCAGCCGATCGCCCGGGAGCATGCGATCATGGCCCACCCAGGTGAGCCGCACTCCGACGGGATGCTCTGGGAGCTACTCCGGGAGGACCCGGCGCACTCGGCCCCGGCGATCGAGGGCCGGACGGTCCGGCTGCGCGGCTGGCGCCTCGACGACTCGGCGCGGGTGGTTCAGGGGTGCTCCGACCCGGTGACCGCGTCCTGGCTGGCCGCCCTTCCGCGGCCCTATGGGCCGAACGAGGCGCTGGAGTTCCTCAGCAACGCCCTGGCGACGACCGGCCGGGGCGCCACGGTGCACTGGGCGCTGGCCGACCCGGCCAACGATGAGGCCATCGGGTCGGTGACGCTCAGCGACCTTGACCCGGTCGACGGGAGCGCTGAGCTTGGCTACTGGGTGCACCCGGACGCCCGGGGCCGCGGCGTCATGCAGGAGTCGGCCTGGTTGGCGGTGCGGCACGCCCTCCTCGACCCTGAGGATGGCGGGCTCGGGCTGCGGCTGGTGCGCCTCCGGGCCGCGGCGACCAATGTCGCCTCGTGCCGCGTCGCTGAGCGGGTCGGCTTTCGCAGCACCGGGGTCGAGCCGGCCGCGCATCGGCTCGGGGACGGGACCTTCGTCGACCAGGTGCGCTACCAGATCCGGGCCGAGGAGCTCGCGACGACGGTGCCCTGACCGGGGCGCCGCGGAGCCCGAACTACCGCAGCGCGGCGAGCCCCGGGCCGGCCAGGTCGGTGAGCTGGAGCCAGTCGGCCATCAGGCGCAGTTCGGCGAGCAGCTCTTCAGCCGCTCGGCGGGGCGCCCCCGGCTCGAGGGAGGCCGACTGGACGAGGAGGACCGACCCGGCCCGGTCGGCCTTGAGGTCGACCCGGCCGACCAGCGCGTCGCCGAGGAGGAAGGGCAGCACGTAGTAGCCGTGCACCCGCTTGGCGGCGGGGACGTAGATCTCCAGCCGATAGTCGAAGCCGAACAGCTCGGCGGTCCGGCGCCGTTCCCAGACCAGCGAGTCGAACGGGCTGACCAGGGCCCGCGCTCGCACCGTGCGCGGGATGGTCGCCTCCTGCCAGAGGTATGCCGTCCGCGGCCAACCGACCACGTCGACCTCGACGAGCTCGCCGCTGGCGACCAGCGCCGCGATCGCCGGGGCGGCCTGCTCGGGGCGCAGCCGAAAGTAGTCACCGAGGCAGCGCGCGGTGCCCACGCCGACGGCCCGTGCGGCGATCCGGACCAGCTCGGTGACCGCCTCCGCTGGGTCGAGCCGGGCGGCCGGGTCGAGCCAGCGCGCGCGCTGCTGCGGGTCGCGCGGGGCGACGACGTCGAGGGCGGCATACCGCCGTTCGAACTGGCTGGTCCGCCCGGCTGAGGTGACCTCACCGGCCCAGAAGAGCAGCTCGAGGGCGCGCTTGGCGACCGACCAGTTCCAGCCCCACTCGGACCGGTCACCGACTCGCTGGTGCTCCAGAGCAGCCTCGACCTCGCGAGCCGTCAGCGGCCCACGCGCTCGGACGACCTCGCGAACCGCCTCGACGACCTCGGGATGGTCGCGCGCGGTCCGGAGCATCCCGCCCCAGCTGTCCGCCAGCGCCCGCCGCATCCGGAAGTCGAGCAACGGCCAGGTCGTCGGCGCGACGAGGCTGGCCTCGTGGGCCCAGTACTCGACGACCCGACGGGGCGCGCGGTCCCGGGCCCGGTCGAGCAGGGCCGTGTCGTACGGCCCGAGCCTGGAGTAGAACGGGAGGTACTGGCTGCGGCTGAGGACGTTGACGCTGTCGATCTGGACGATACCGACCCGGTCGAGGACCCGCTGGAGGTGGGCGCTGGTCGCGCGGAAGGGCGCCGGCCGGCGGTCGGTGAACCCCTGGGCAGCGAGAGCGACCCGGCGGGCCTCGACGAGGGTGAGCGATGCCACCTCGGCAGGCTAGCGGAGGTCCACGACACCCGCGCGGA
>WBZP01002345.1_pt1 | contig 21858 bp, 21 predicted proteins | sample 5204301 | NCBI WGS metagenome assembly WBZP01 (sample SAMN12412401, study PRJNA552823) | activated sludge metagenome | isolation source: activated sludge from nitrification reactor of wastewater treatment plant... | place: USA: Pennsylvania | collected 2017
CACCTTTTTGGAACAGGCGGCACCCGATGGACACAAATCGTCCCAGTCCGTAAGCTGTTGGGAATTGAATGGAATCCCCTGGATGGTCGAACATTCTTGCCGGCTACCGGGGAAGCAGGGAAGTCCTGCGGCTTCGGGGCCGGAGACTGGCGCCCGATATCGAAGCGATGACTCAGATCAATTGACCTGTCAGGAGGGCCCATGGAAGACACGCCGATGTACCACGACGGAATGCGACAGCTACAGGACGCTCGGGAGACACGAGCCCTGGCGGACCGGCTGCAGCAAGTAACCGTCCGACGCGAATTCACCGAGGACGACCGGGCCTTCATTCAGCGCTGCGCAATGATGTTTGTCGCCACCGCCGACGCAAGCGGCCATCCCGACTGTTCATACAAGGGCGGACTGCCGGGATTCGTGCGTGTGCTCGACGAACGCAGGCTTGCGTTTCCCGACTACGATGGCAACGGCATGTACAGAACATGGGGCAACGTTCTCGTGAACCCCCATGTCGGATTGCTGTTCATAGACTTCGAAGAATCAAACCGAATCCGCGTCAATGGCAGCGCTCAGGTCCGCGAGGACGATCCATTGCGCACCGAGTTTCCCGGGTCGGTCCTGATCGTCAGGGTCACTGCAACTCGCATCTTTCCGAACTGTCCTCGCTACATTCACAAAATGAAGGTCGTCGAGCACTCGACATACGCACCCAGGCCTGACTACACGCCGCCGGTACCGGCGTGGAAGACATTCGACGAGTTTCGCGATTCTCTCCCTCCCCGCGATCGCGGTGACGCCGAACGCGGATGAGTTCAGGGGGTGACAGGGAACCAGACCAGCATTGATTTCGCATAGTCGCTGAAAGTCGGCACGGATGAGGCCCCTTTGCAACAGGACGGGCGAGCAAAGGGCGCTTTCCTCGCCGCCGCGAATGGCGACACGCCGATTCAAACGCCGCCACAGGTGCTACACCGGCCGGGCACCGCATGCGATACCTGCCCGAATTTCAGGGGCCGATCAATGGGTCATTTTGCAGGGAGTCGCGCGACGCCGTGCGAACCCCTCCGGCCCGACCCGTCGTGCCCCGCTTCCGAATTCACCACCTTCCCGAAGCGCCGCCTCCGCCCGAGCTGCCGCCACCGGAAGAAGAGGACGAGTCCGAGCCGGAACTGAACGAGGAACCGGAACTGCCCGATGATTCATGGCGCGTGCCGCCTTTGCTCGCGGACACGTCGGACGGATCGAACCAGACCCCGAAAATCTTGCGCGCAACCTTGGAGCGGCGGCGCATGCGCATCAGGCGCTCCCGCGCCTGGTAGCGCCGGTAGGCCCTGGGCGAAAGGAAACGACGCACGCGCAGCCCGTAAGGAATACCGAAAACACCCGCGAACAAGGCATTGCCGCAGCCGAGCGCGATCATCACTTCGCGCTCGCCCGCAAACGCCGCGCCGAACACCGCATAGAAAATGCCGAAGAAGATTCCGAAGAACAGGTAGATGAAGAAGGGCGTGCGGATGTCCTCGTCGCCCTCGGACCTGCGCACCCGGCGCTGGCGGCGGCCGTGGGCCAGGGATGCCGTATAGATCGCCACCGGCAGCAGGTTGATGCCCAGGGACAGAAGAAATCGCGTGCCGGCGCCAGCCCAGTTGATGTCCGGCTGGGTGGACGGCGGCAGATCGGGGAGAGCCTTCTCCCCGCGCCTGGCCTTGGCCATGACCTCGAAGCCCTGCCGCAGGCCGTCGAGAAAGCGCTGTTCGCGGAAGGCGGGAGCATAAACCTCGTCGATGATGCGCCGGCTCAGGGCATCGGTGATCGTGCCTTCCAGTCCATAGCCGACCTCGATGCGCATCTTGCGCTCGCCCGGGACGATCAGCACCAGTATACCGTTGTCCTTGCCCCGCTCGCCGAGCTGCCACTTCTCGAACGTGGCCACCGCCGCCTCCTCGATCGACGCGTCCTTCAGGTCGCCGGCGATGTAGACGGCGGCCCAGATGTCATCGGTCTGGCGCAAGGCGCGGATGCTTCCGCGCAGGGCTTCGCGGTCGGCCTCGGAAAGCAGGCCGCTCTGGTCGAGGACATCCCCCTGGAACGCGGGCGCTTCGAAGGCCGCTGCGCCAGACCAGGGCAGCATGGCCCACAGCGCCAACCAGAGCCGGAAGGCCAATCGGAGCGGCAGGGCGGGTGTCATGCGGGTGTCCTCAGGGGAGCTTGTGCTCGCATTCTAGGCCGAGAGCCTGTTTCCGCGGCAGTCGGCGCCGGCGCCACGGCGATTTCGCCACTGCCAAGCATCGAAGGCCCGTCCGAGTGGCTCCTGGCCCGGAACGTTCTCCAATCGGCATCGCGGCCACGCGCGATCGGCACCTGAGTCGCGCTGGGACTCTTCGCCGCGACGGGACCTACCGGAACAGCGCCAGCGACCCCACCCGCTGTTCGATGTCGGCCATCACACGCTGGTAGGCGGGTGCGCCGATGCCTCCGTAGCGCCGCTTGAACTCGTCTTCCGGCATGAACTCCGGCAGGTCGGCAACGTCGGGCATGAAGTCGCGCTCCTTGACACCGGCCGCCAGCCCATCCCACAACCTTGCCGGCGATTTGACGGCGAGCTGGCCAAAGCGCGTGCCGGCGCGGTCCGCCGCGATGTCGTTGAAGCTGAAACCACTGCCGCCGCGCGAGTCGTCGACCTCCTTGTACAGGCCGATCGCATCCGACAGCGGCGTGCCGGCCGCGGCCGCGATGGCCGCCGAGATCATGAAGTGCTGCGGAAAGTCGTCGCGCCCGTTGAGCAGCACCTGGTGCCCCGCCGGCTTGCGCCACGTTTTCGCCGCCGGAATGATCGCGGCCAGCCCGCGCCCGTTGCAGTAAAACGCCAGCGTCACGATGGCGGCGCGATTCTCCTTCGTGGCGTCGCCGCCCGCCGCGCGGCTGCGCGCCAGCGCGAAGATCGGCGGCAGGAGTTCCGCCAAGTCCACGGACCGCTTTGTCGCGCGCCCGTCGACAACCTCGGCCAGGCGGTCCGAGTAGGCCTTGAAGCGGTCCTGGTCCGCCGGCAGGAGTGCGGCGGCGCTCACGCGATCGGGAATGTCGTCGCGCCATTCATAGACAACCTGCAACTGCCCCGGCGACAGGCTCACGCGCTTCACCACATCGTTGGCGAGCTGGCCTCCCTCGGTCTGACTGAGTTGCGCCGCGAACCGCGCCAGCGCCAGGTCCGCGATGAAACCAGGTACGGCGAGGGTGCCTATCCGTAGCCGATCGAAGGCTGGCAGGCCTCCCGTCTCGCGCAGCGTCGCATCGATGTTCAGCCACGCCCCGAACGGGTTGCGCGGCATCGGCAAGCTCGCCCGCAGTTCGGCGAGGCCAGGCAGCAGCACGACCTGCGCGGAGCCTTTGTGCACCTGGCTCGCGGCGTAATTCAAAGCCAGGTCGACGTCCTGCTGCGACGCGACAATGGTGCGCAGCGTCCCTGCCTTGGCCTTGCGCGGATCGTGCGCCTCGATGATGTGCTTGGCCCTGGCGATATCCGCCGCCGAGACTTCGGTCTTGCGGGCGATCAGCGGCGCGTCCTGGAAGCACATCCAGACGGCGGCAAGGGCCGCGACCGGCAGTCCGATCGCTAGCAGAAGCATCAATTTCCGCAGGATTCTCATGTTGCGCACTGTGTCGCCCTGTGTGCCGGTCGGCGCGGGCTTTGCATCTTACATGACGTTCCCGCCCCAGGGGCAATGCCGCCTGGATGCGCTCGGCCGCGCCGCGGCAAGGGCTAAAGTATGCAAAACGCCTGCCGTTATATGCATTGGAGATGGACGCGAAGCGGTCGCGGCGCGTTGCAGACCGCGCTTTGCCAGGCTGAAGGAGTGCGCACAATGAGCATCGATACGGTACAAGCCACCGTGAATGTGCCGGCCGTGTATCCGCGGCCGGAACCCGGCGCCCAGTCAGGTCGCGATCCCGGTCGCGAGCGCCGGCGCGGCGGCAAGCCCGGGGAAACCGGGCCGGACACCGAAGCTCAGCCGCAGCCGGTGCTGAACGCGCTCGGACAGGTCACTGGCAAAACCATCAACACCAGCGCCTGAGCCGGGATCATCCCCGGCGGCCCAAATGGGCTGATCATGCCCGGCGCCAGGTGGTCCCCTGCGGTCCGTCCTCGAGGATGATGCCGGCCGCTTTGAGCTGGTCGCGGACGCGGTCCGCCTCCGCAAAGTTTCGCGCTTTCTTGGCGGCCGCCCGCGCCCCGACCTGTGCCTCGATTTCGGCATTGTCCGGGCCACCTTCCGGCGCGGCTTGAAGGAAGTCTTGCGCGTCGCGTTGCAGCAGCCCGAGCACAGCGCCAAGCGCCTTGAGCTGCCCGGCCAGCGGGGCGTCGCCGCGATTCACCGCCGTCGCCAGGTCGAACAGCACCGCCATGGCTTCCGGGGTGCCGAAGTCGTCGTCCAGCGCGGCCTTGAAGCGCACCGCATGCGGCTCTTGCCAGTCGACATCCGCCCCGCCGCTGACGCCCTTGAGCGCGACGTACAGCCGGGTCAACGCCTGCCGCGCGTCGTCGAGGTGGACATCGGAATAGTTGAGCGGGCTGCGGTAGTGGGCGCGCAGAATGAAGAAGCGCACCACTTCGGCATCGTATTTCTTCAGAACTTCGCGGATGGTGAAGAAATTGCCCAGCGACTTCGACATCTTTTCGTCATCGACGCGGACGAAGCCGTTGTGCATCCAGTAGTTGACGAACTGGCACTGATGGGCGCCCTCCGACTGGGCGATCTCGTTTTCGTGATGCGGAAACTGGAGATCCTGGCCGCCGCCGTGGATGTCGAAATGGCGGCCGAGGAGTTGCGAGCCCATGGCCGAGCATTCGATATGCCAGCCGGGACGACCCGGCCCCCACGGCGACTGCCACTGCACATCAGCGGACTCGTCGTCGCGGGCGTGCTTCCACAGCACGAAGTCGAGCGGGTCCTGCTTGCCGGCCACAACCTCGACGCGTTCCCCGGCGCGCAGATCTTCCAGCGACTTGCCGGAGAGTTTGCCGTAGCCGGTGAACTTGCGCACCGAGTAGCAAACGTCGCGGTTTTCCGCGACATAGGCATAGCCCCGGCTTTCCAGCGTCGCGATCATTTCCAGCATCTGCGGCACATGTTCGGTGGCGCGCGGTTCGGCGTCCGGCGGCAGCACGCCCAGCGCGGCGGCGTCCTGGTTCATCGCGGCAATGAAACGCTCGGTCAGCCGGCGGATCGGTTCGCCGTTCTCTTTCGCGCGAGCGATGATCTTGTCGTCGATGTCGGTGATGTTGCGCACATAGTTCAGCGCGTAGCCACTGGCCCTGAGCCAGCGCGCCACCAGATCGAACACCACCATTACGCGGGCATGCCCGAGATGGCAGAAGTCATACACGGTCATGCCGCAGACGTACATGTTGACGCGGCCGGGCTGAATCGGGACGAAGGCCTGCTTTTCGCGAGCCAGGGTGTTGTAGATCGTCAGCATGGGGAAATCGCCTAAACGCCGGGGTAAGCAGCGATATGGATACGAAAGGCCGGCATTATCGAGCCATCGATCAATCGCGGTCAGGTTGTCGTGAGGGCGGCCTTCTTGTTAGAATCCAAGGCTGAATCCAGCATGGTTTGTCCCCGCGAAAACCCAGCTTCAGCGCGGGCTGGCGCCGGTTGCATCGGCGACGAGCGCAGCGGCCGTAACTCAATGAATTTTCGGGCAACCGTCGTAGAGAAGTATATACCATGAGCCAAATTCGCCTCAATGCGTCACGCCTGCTGGTCTCGGCGGTTTCCCTGTTGTTGCTGTCGCTGGCCCCCGCGGTGCGTGCCGACACCCTGCAGGACATCAGCAAGCAGATCAAGCAGGGGCAATTCGCCCAGGCGCTCGAGCAGGTCGACAAGTACCTGGCGGCGAAGCCGAGGGACGCGCAGGGGCGCTTCCTCAAGGGAATCGTGCTGACCGAGATGAACAAGCCCAACGACGCCATCGCGGTGTTCGCCAAGCTGACCGAGGACTACCCGGAGTTGCCCGAACCCTACAACAACCTCGCGGTCATTTACGCCCAGCAGAAGCAGTATGACAAGGCCAAGCAGGCGCTGGAAATGGCCATCCGCACCCATCCGTCCTACGCGACCGCGCACGAGAATCTGGGTGACCTTTACGCGCGGCTGGCCAGCCAGGCCTATGACAAGGCATTGCAGATCGATTCGTCGAACTCCAGCGCGCAGAACAAGCTGGCCTTGATTCGCGATCTGATGGGCACCGGAAATCGTCCCGGAAAGGCCAGCAAACCGATCGGCGACGCGCGCCCGGTCGAGGCAATCAAGCTTGCCGAAGCCCCCAAGCCACCGCCCCCTGCGGCGACACCCGTGGTGGCGGCACCCGTCGCCGCGCCGGTCAAGCCGGTCGAGGCGACCAAGCCGATCGAGCCATCGAAACCAGCCCCGCTGCCGTCCGCGGATGACGCCGCCACTGATATTTCCGGCGCCATCGGGCTGTGGGCCGCCGCATGGTCGCGCAAGGATGTCAAAGCCTATCTTGCGCACTATGCCCGCGACTTCAAGACGCCGGCCGGTGAATCGCGCGCGGCGTGGGATGCCGAACGACACAAGCGGATCGACAAGCCGGGCCCGATCCACGTCAGCTTTGAAAACTTGCGCATCTCCGTCAATGGCGACACCGCCACGGTGAAATTTCGTCAGCACTACAAGTCGGCGTCGCTGAACACGTCCAGCAACAAGGTGTTGCTGATGGGCAAGCGCGACGGCAAGTGGCAGATCCTGCAGGAGCGGGTCGGCAACTGATGGGCCGCCGTCTGCGCTCCCTGACAGGCATCGCGGCCTGCGGCCTGCTGCTTGTCGCCGGCGCGGCGGATGCCGCCGGGAAGGCACCCCGGCATTTGCGAAAGGACGCGGTGCTGCCGGTCGCCGTGCAGGCGAGCTATACCGATTCCGGGCCGGAACCGATGCTGGCAAAGGTCTTCGACGCGATTGAAGGCAACCGGCTGGAACTGGCGATGCAGCAGACCCAGATGCTGGTCAATGCCTATCCGAAATTTCGCCTTGCACACCTGGTGATGGGCGATCTGCTGCTGGCCCGCTCGCGTCCGCTGATGGCGTTTGGCGAGGGCGGCGGAGCCGCCGCCGGAGACAAGGTTGCCGATCTGCGCGAGGAAGCCATCGTCCGCCTGAAAGGCTACCGCAGCAAACCGCCCGCCGACTACATTCCGCGCTACCTGCTGCAGATGCAGCCGGAGCAGAAGTACGCGGTGGTGGTGGATACCCAGAAATCCAGACTCTACCTGTACCAGAACGACCGGGGTACGCCGCGTTTCGTCGCCGACTATTACATTACGCAGGGCAAGCTCGGCGCCGAAAAGGCCCGCGAAGGCGACAAGAAGACGCCGATCGGCGTGTATCACGTCACCTCCAGCCTGCCGCGCCAGCAATTGACCGACTTCTATGGCAGCGGCGCCTTCCCGATCAACTATCCCAATGACTGGGACAAGCGCCACGGACGCAATGGCCACGGCATCTGGCTGCACGGCACGCCGTCCGACACGTTTTCGCGGCCGCCGAAGGCCTCGGACGGCTGCGTGGTGCTGGCCAACCAGGATCTCGACACGCTGTCGAAGAGCTTGCAGATCGGCCTGACCCCGGTGATCATCAGCAACAGCATCGAATGGCTTTCGCTCGACGATTGGCAGAGCGAACGCTCCTCGCTGCTGCAAATGATCGAGGAATGGCGCCGGGACTGGGAAAGCCGAATTCCCGACCAGTATGCGCGGCACTACTCGCACAAGTTCAATTCCGACGGCCTGGGCTACCAGGGCTGGATCGAGCAGAAACGCAAGGTCAACGCGGCGAAGAGCTGGATCAAGGTGAGCACCGACAACATCAGCATGTTTCGCAATCCCGGCAAGGAAGAATATGTCGTCGTCACCTTCGAGCAGGATTACCGCTCCAGCAACCTGTCCAACCAGATGAAGAAACGCCAGTACTGGATCAAGGAAGACGGCCTCTGGAAGATCGTTTTCGAAGGCGCCGCGTAGCGTCGCGGCGGGTCTGAAATCGTCCCTTTCCCTTTGCCCCGGAGATCGCATGCCCAAGCTCTTTCTCGTTGTTTTCGCAATGCTGTTCAGCGTCGTCGCCCACGCCGGCAACCCGCAGCTTGAGTTGAAGACGACCCAGGGCACGGTGGTCATCGAGTTGTATCCGGACAAGGCGCCGAAATCGGTCGAGAACTTTCTGCAATACGCCAAGGATGGTTTCTTCAACGGCACCATTTTCCATCGCGTCATTCCGGATTTCATGATCCAGGGCGGCGGTTTCACCCCGGACATGAGGCAGAAGGAGACGCGCGCGCCGATCAAGAACGAAGCCAGTAACGGCCTGAAGAACGAATCGGGTACGCTGGCCATGGCGCGCACCGGTGATCCGCATTCGGCCACGGCGCAGTTCTTCATCAACCTCAAGGACAACAGCTTCCTCGACTATCCGGGCTCCGACGGCTGGGGCTACGCGGTGTTCGGCAAGGTGGTGCAGGGCATGAACGTTGTTCAGAAGATTGCCTCGGTCGAGAGGAAGTTTTCGCCCAACAGCCCGGACCGGGTGGCGTCCACGCCGGTAACGCCTGTTCTCATCGAGTCGGTCAAGCTGTTGCCGACGAAGAAGTAATCCAGCCAGGACCACAACCATGATCAAGATCACCACGAACCATGGCGCCATCACGCTCGAACTCGATGCCGAGAAGGCCCCCAAGAGTGTCGCCAACTTCATCGCCTACGTCGAGGCGGGCCACTACGACAATACGATCTTCCATCGTGTGATCGATGGCTTCATGATTCAGGGCGGCGGCTTCGAGCCCGGCATGGAGCAAAAGCCTGTCTCCGCGCCGATCGAAAACGAAGCCAGGAATGGCCTCAGGAACGAGCGCTACACGGTCGCCATGGCGCGTACCTCCGACCCGCACTCGGCCACCGCGCAGTTCTTCATCAATGTCGGCGACAACAACTTTCTCGACAATGACCAGTGCCAGGACAGCTGGGGTTACTGCGTCTTCGGCCGCGTCGTTGAAGGCCGCGAAGTGGTCGACAAGATCAAGGCCGTGAAAACCGGCAACAAGGGTTTTCACCAGAACGTGCCCAAGGACGACGTCATCATAGAGCGGGCCGAAGTGGTCTAGACCCTCTGGCCAGTGCCTGCAATGTGAAGCGTGAACAAACCCTCTCGCGTTGCACTGTTCCTGTTTCACACTGAATGCTGTCGATCGCCGGAACCGCCCGCTTGGTCTCCGACCTGCATCTGCGGGCGGAACGACCCGATCTGACCGGACGCTTCGCCGACTTTCTCGCCGATACCGCGGCCGCTGGGGTCGCTGTCCTTTTCATCCTGGGCGACCTGTTCGAATACTGGATCGGCGACGACGACCTGGCCGACCCCTTCAATGCACAGGTGTGCAGGATGCTGCGCCACCTGGCCGATCAAGGCACGGCGCTCTTTTTCATCGCGGGCAACCGTGATTTCCTGATCGGCGAGGCCTTCGCGACGGCGGCGGGCATGAAGCTGTTGAACGACGGCGCGGAGCTCGCCGCCAATGGAACGCCGACCTTGCTGATGCATGGCGACACGCTCTGCGTTGATGACATCGCCTACCAGCAGTTCCGGCGAATGGTGCGCAGCAGGCAGTGGCAGGAGCAGTTCCTCGCCCGCCCACTGGCGGAACGCCGAGCCGAAGTGGCAAGCCTGCGGCAGCGCAGCGCGGCAGCGATAGGGACCAAGAGCGCGGAAATCATGGACGCCAATGCCGCGGCGATCCGATCGGCATTGACGGTCCATGGCTGCGCCCGCCTGATTCACGGCCACACGCATCGGCCCGGACGCGAAGACATTCAACTGGAAGCGGGTCGCGCCGAACGCTGGGTGCTGTCCGACTGGGACACGGGACGCGGCGACGCGCTGGAACTCGACGCCGCGGGCGTGCACCGCATCGATCTGGGTCGCTAGACCAAACCCCGCGCCAGATCGGCCTGCAGGTCCGCCGGACTCTCCAGGCCAACGGCGATCCGCAACAGGTTTTCGCCGATGCCGGAGGCGGCCCGCGCCTCGGGCGTGATGCGGCCATGGGTCGTCGATGCCGGATGGGTAATAGTGGTCTTGGTGTCGCCCAGGTTGGCGGTAATCGACAGGAGCCGGCAGTTGTCCACCACGCGCCATGCCGTCGCGCGCTCGCCCCTGACCTCGAAGGACACGATGGCGCCGCCGCTGGCCTGCTGGCGCCTGGCGAGTGCGTGCTGCGGATGCGAGGCCAGCCCAGGATAATAGACGCGAGCGACTTGCGGCCGGGACTCCAGCCAGCGCGCGAGTTCGAGCGCATTGGCCGACTGCGCCTGCATGCGCACCGACAGGGTTTCCAGGCCTTTGAGGATCACCCAGGCGTTGAACGGGGACAGGCTCGGCCCGGCGGTACGCAGGAACTTGAAGACTTCCTCGGTCAGCCCCCTGGCGCCGCAGACCGCGCCGCCGAGCACGCGGCCCTGACCATCCAGATACTTGGTCGCGGAATGAATCACCAGGTCGGCGCCCAATTCGAAGGGCTTTTGCAGCGCCGGGGTGCAAAAGCAATTGTCGACCACCAGCAGCGCGCCGCCGGCATGCGCCACCTCGGCCAGCGCGGCGATGTCGAATACCTCGGTCAATGGGTTCGACGGCGTCTCGATGAACACCAGTTTGGTGTTCGGCCGCAGCGCGGCGCGAAACGCCTCGATGCTGCCCTGGTCAACGAAGCTGGTGTCTACGCCGAAACGCGGCAATATGTTGCCGAACAGTTGCTGGGTGGCGCCGAAGATACTGCGCGAGGCGACGATGTGCTCGCCCGACTTCATCAGCGCCATCACAGTCGACAGGATCGCCGCCATGCCGGTGGCGGTGGCGATGCACTCCTCGGCGCCTTCCAGCGCCGCCAGACGCTGCTGCATTGCCGTCACGGTCGGGTTGGTGAAACGGGCGTACACATTGCCCGGTTCCTCGCCGGAGAAGCGCGCCGCCGCTTGCGCCGCGTTCTGGAAGACAAAGCTGGAGGTCAGGTAGAGCGCCTCCGAATGCTCGCCGAACTGGCTGCGCGCCTGGCCGGCCCGCACCGCGAGCGTGTCGAACGACCAGCCCGATGTGTCGGGCACCGATTCCGGCGCGCTCATCCCGCCTGCACCAGATTCAGGTCAAGTTGTTCGCCATCCGCTCCGTCGAATCCATCCGGATCTTCCTGCGGGCGCTGTGGCGGCAGAGCGCGCCTGTCTTCCATGTGTTGCAGGTAGATGGGAGTCACGTCGCCGGTGATGTAGCTGCCGTCGAAACAGGAGGTCTCGAACTGGGTCACCGCCGGATTGACCGAGCGCACCGCGGCCTTGAGCGCGTCGAGATCCTGATACACCAGTGCATCGGCGCCGATTTCGCGACAGATTTCTTCGTCATTGCGGTAGGCGGCGATCAGCTCGCTGCGCGTCGGCATGTCTATGCCGTAAACGTTGGCATAGCGTACCGGCGGCGAGGCCGAAGCAAAATAGACCTTCTTGGCGCCGGCTTCGCGCGCCATCATGATGATCTCGCGACTGGTGGTGCCGCGCACGATCGAGTCATCGACCAGCATTACGTTCTTGCCGCGAAACTCCTGGCTGATGGCATTGAGCTTCTGGCGCACGGATTTTCGCCGCGTCGCCTGGCCGGGCATGATGAAGGTGCGCCCGATGTAGCGGTTCTTGACGAAGCCTTCACGGTAGGGAAGGTTCAGGCGCGCCGCCAGTTCCATCGCTGAATGCCGGCTGGAGTCGGGAATCGGGATGACCGCGTCGATCGCCAGGTGCGGCATCGTCAGGTGGATCTTTTCGGCCAGGTAGTCGCCCATCTTGGCCCGTGTTTCGTATACCGAAATGCCGTCCATCACGGAATCGGGTCGCGCCAGATAGACGAACTCGAACATGCACGGCGCATGGAGCGTACGCTCCGCGCACTGCCGGCTGACGAAGTTGCCGCGCGTGTCGATCAGCACCGCCTCGCCCGGCTCGACATCGCGCAGCAGGCGGAAGCCCAGCGTATCGATCGCGACGCTCTCCGACGCCACCATGTACTCCATGCCCGCCGCCGTCTCGTTGCGCCCCATCACCAGCGGACGTATGCCGTAGGGATCGCGGAAGGCGAGCAGGCCATAGCCGGCGATCATCGCCACCACCGCATAGGCACCGCGCACGCGCCGGTGCACGCCGGCCACGGCCTTGAAGATGGTTTCGGCATCGACCTGATAGCGCGTCGATGCCGCCTGCAACTCGTGCGCCAGCACGTTGAGCAGCACCTCCGAATCGGAGTTGGTGTTCATGTGGCGCAAGTCCTGCAGGAACATGTCCTGCTTCAGCCGGTCGGCGTTGGTCAGGTTGCCGTTGTGCGCCAGCATCAGGCCGAACGGCGAATTGACATAGAAGGGCTGCGCCTCGGCGACGCTGTCGGCCGAACCGGCAGTAGGGTAGCGGCAGTGCCCGACGCCCCAGTTGCCGACCAGGCTGCGCATGTTGCGGGTCCGGAACACGTCGCGCACCAGGCCGGCGCCCTTGTGCATGTGGAAGCGCCCGCCTTCCGCCGTCGCGACGCCGGCGGCATCCTGACCGCGGTGCTGGAGCACCTGCAAGCCGTCGTAGAGCAACTGGTTCACCGGCGTGGTGGCCACCACGCCCAGAATTCCGCACATGGTCCTTCTCCGCAGGGCCGCCCCAAGGACGAGCAGCCAAAACATGAAGCGGGCAGTGCCCGCGACCGATTATCGCGCCCTTCACCGGGAAGGGGAAGGGAAGATGGTCATCTTTCCCTATCGAAACCGAATCCGCTTTGCCGCTTCGACCGGCAACCAGGGTTTCGCCGCAATCACGACGGTTTCCAGCGGCGGCGCCAGCATCGCGTCACGCCACCAGTCCGCTTTGGGCAACGGCGTCATGCCCGCCACCAGCACCACCATCCATACCGCGAGAACCCCGCGCAGGACCCCGAATGCGGCGCCCAGCGAACGGTCCAAGAAGCCCATGCCTGCCGCCTTCAGAATCAGGGAAATGAGCATGCGCGCTATCGCGAAAACTAGCAAGACGCCGACAAAGACCAGCACATAAGCCACCGCCAGCCGGATTCCCGGTTCGGCAATCTGCCCGCTCAGCCTGGCGGCGACCTCCAATGCCGAGGCCCGCGCGATGAGAAATGCCGCCACCCAGGCCGCCAGTGCCAGAATCTCGCTGACCAGGCCGCGCCAGACTCCCACCAGCGCCGACACGCCAATCACCGTCAGCACAACGTAGTCGAACGCGGTCATCGCGCTATCTTGGCGCTACCGGACCGTCGACGCCGATGATCTTGATTCGCGTCCGTGCCTTTTCCGCGGCATCCTGGCTGGCGAAGGGACCCGCCCGAACACGCGTGCGCGGCCCCTGCGCGGACTCGAATTTCTCGGTGTAAGCCGGCACACCGACGCCCTTGAGTTTGGACAGCAGCAACTTGACGTTGCCCGTCTCCCGGTAGGCGCCAAGTTGAACCACCCACTGCGCCGGCGCGTCGGCGGCGGACCCCGCGGCGTCCGGCGACTTGGCCGCCGGCTTTTCGGCGCCCTCGGATTTGGCTGCAGAACCTGCCGGAATGCTGGCGGGATTGACCGGCGCCTTCGCGGCAGGCGGTCGCGGGGAATCGGCAGTGGCAGGCGGCACCGCGATTGTCGCGGTCGCCGGTTGGGGACTGGCTTTGGTCGCGGACTTCGCATCCGGCTCCGCCTGCGGCGCCGCCTTGGGCTCCATTGCCGGCATAGGGGTCGCCGCAGGACGGCCGGGGACAACCCGGGCAGCAAGGCCGGGGGAATCCTGACTCGGAATGCGCACCTGAATGTCCTGACTCGGCGGGCGCGGCTCGCGGTCCATCACCATCGGCAGCACGATTACGGCCAACAGCGCCAGCGCGATGGCGCCGACAAGCCGGCGACGAGCGCGCTTCTTCAACTGCAAATCGGCGTCAGGCGAGGTGTCTTGTTCCGCCATCGTGGGTACGCGTGATTACCTCGTGCGGCCAAGCTCCTGCAAGGCCGCGGCAACAGTGAGGAAGGATCCGAAGGCGAGGATTCTATCATCTTCGCCGGCCCGCTCTTGGGCGCAAGCCAGCGCCGTCGCGGGCGACGTGAATCGGCCCAGCGGCGTGATGCCCTTGGCCTGCAAACACGCCGCCAGAAGGTCGGCGCTGGCGGCACGGGGACCCTCGAGCGTGCAGGGCAGCCAATACGTTACCCGCTCGCGCACCGCATCGACCACGCCGCCAATGTCCTTGTCGGCGAGCATGCCGAACAACGCCCACGTATTGCGGTGAAACCCCATGCCGGCCAGATTGGCGGCCAGCGCGCGGGCCGCCTGCGGGTTGTGGGCGACATCCAGCACGACTGTCGGACGGCCCGGCAAGACCTGAAAGCGCCCCGCCAGCTCGACCTCGATCAAACCCCTGCGGATATCCTTCATGGCCACCGGCAAGCGCGAATGCAGCGCATCGAGCGCCGCCAACGCACACGCGGCATTGGCCAACTGCTGGTCGCCGCGCAAGGCAGGGAAGGCCAGCCCGCCGCGACGCATCGTTGCGCTTTCGCCACGCCGCCCTGTATCGTTGGGAATGCCGTCCGGGCGCCGCCAGTACAGCCACTGCTGCTCCTGCCGCAAATAGCCGAAATCCGATCCCAGGATTTCGAGCTTGGCGCCGAGCGCAGCAGCATGGTCGACCAGCGACTGCGGCGGCTTCGGGTCGCCGCAGATCGCCGGCGCTCCGCTGCGAAAGATCCCGGCCTTTTCGCGACCGATCGCCTCGCGATCCGCGCCGAGATATTCCATGTGGTCGAGATCGATGCCGGTGACGACCGCGCACGCCGGTTCGTAGACATTGGTCGCATCGAGCCGGCCGCCCAAGCCGACTTCGAGAATGATCGCATCGAGACTCGCCGCGGCAAACAGCTCCCATGCCGCCAGCGTGCCGAACTCGAAATAGGTCAGCGCCACAGCGCCGCGGGCCTGCTCGACGCTGGCGAAAGCCGCGCACAAGCTGGCGTCGTCCACGGCGACACCGTCGATCCTGACGCGCTCGTTGTAGCGCAGCAGATGCGGCGAAGTGTAGAGGCCGACACGATAGCCGGCGACCAGCAGGATGCGCTCCAGCATGGCGCAGGTGGAGCCCTTGCCGTTGGTGCCGCCGACCAGAATCACCGGACAGGCCTGACGCTGGTCGAGCGACGCCTTGACGGCGGCGACTCGCTCAAGACCGAGTTCTATGCCTGCGCTCCCGTGAGGATGCCTGGCTTCGAGATACGCCAGCCAGGCCCCCAGGCCATCCGGCAGGCGTGGCATCAGGCAGCCGGGACGCGCAGCAACAAGGTCAGCAAGGAAGCGAGTTTGTCGCGCAGTTCGCGCCGATCGACAATCATGTCGATGGCACCTTTTTCGAGCAGGAATTCGGCACGCTGAAAGCCCGGCGGCAGCGTCTCGCGCACCGTTTGTTCGATCACCCGCGGTCCGGCAAAACCAATCAGGGCGCCGGGCTCGGCAATCACCAGGTCGCCGACAAAGGCAAACGAGGCGGAAACGCCACCCATCGTCGGATCGGTCAGCAGCGAAATGAAAGGCAACTGATGATGTGCCAGCTGCGTCACCGCTGCGGTGGTCTTGGCCATTTGCATCAGGGAAAACAGCCCCTCCTGCATGCGCGCGCCGCCCGAGGCGGTAATGCAGATGAAGGGCGCCTGGGCTTCGATCGCCGCCTTGACTCCGCGCACGAAGCGCTCGCCAACCACGGCGCCCATCGAGCCGCCGAGAAATTCGAACTCGAAACAGGCAACCACCACCGGTACGGTCTTGATCGCGCCCTGCATCACCACCAGGGCATCGCCCTCGCCTGTTTCCTCTGCCGCGGCGGCCAGGCGATCGACATAGCGCTTGCTGTCCTTGAACTTGAGCGGATCCATGGCAACAACTTCGGCGCCGATCTCGAAACGGCCTTCGCGGTCGAGCAAGGCGTCGAGCCTGGGGCGGGCGCGCAGCCGCAAGTGATGCGCGCACTTGGGACAGACATTCTGGTTGTTCTCCAGATCACTGCCGTACAGCACCGCCTCGCAGGCGGGGCACTTGGCCCACAGCCCTTCAGGAATCGACTTGCGGCCGCCTTCCGAGCGCTTGATCTTGGGCGGCAGCAGTTTCTGCAACCAGCTCATGGTCCCAATCCGTCCATTGCCTCGCGTACCTCCAGCAAGAATCTTGTCACCCGCTGCGGCGCGGTCTGGGCCTCGCCGTGTTCGATTTCCTCGATCAGCCGGCTGCCGATCACCACGGCGTCCGCCAGCGCCGCGATGCGCGCCGCGGTGGCTGGATCGCGAATGCCGAAGCCGACGCCGACCGGCATGCCGACCTTCTCGCGAATCAACGGAATGCGCCGCGCGACTTCGTCGAGATCGAGGCTGCCGGCGCCGGTGACACCCTTCAGCGAGACGTAGTAAAGGTAGCCGCTGCCGATCCTCGCGACTTCCGCATAGCGCGTCTCGGGGGACGTGGGCGCCAGCAGGAATATCGGATCGATTTGCGCCCGTTTCATGACTTCGGCAAACCCGGCGCACTCTTCCGGCGGATAGTCGACCACCAGCACGCCGTCGACCCCGGCCTCGTGGGCGCCGGAGGCAAACGCGTCGATGCCGTAGGCTTCCACCGGATTGGCATAGCCCATGAGTACCACCGGGGTGGTCGCGTTCTCCTTGCGGAATTCGCCCACCAGCGCCAAAACGCGGCGCAGGCTCATGCCGTGGGCCAGCGCGCGTTCGGATGCGCGCTGGATCGTCGGACCGTCCGCCATCGGATCGGAAAACGGTACGCCCAGCTCGATGATGTCGGCGCCGCCGGCAACCAGTGCGCGCATCAGCGGCAAGGTCAGATCCGGATGCGGATCACCGGCGGTGATGAAGGGGATCAGGCCCTTGCGCCCACGGCCGGCAAGGGCCTTGAATGTCGTTGCGATGCGTGACATCGTCAGGGTCGGGTCAGAACTGGATGCCCGACTTCTCGGCGACAGTGTGCATGTCCTTGTCGCCGCGACCGGAGAGATTGACCAGCAATATCCGGTCTTTTTCAAGAGTCGGCGCCAGCTTTGCGGCATACGCCAGCGCGTGACTGGATTCGAGCGCCGGGATGATGCCCTCGAAGTGGCACAGATCGTGGAAGGCTTGCAGCGCCTCGGCATCAGTGATGGTGACGTACTCGGCACGCGCCGTATCCTTGAGCCAGGCATGCTCCGGACCGACGCCCGGATAGTCGAGACCGGCGGACACCGAGTGAGTTTCGCTGACCTGGCCATTCTCGTCCTGCAACAGATAGGTGCGGTTGCCATGCAGCACGCCGGAGCGACCGGCGGTCAGCGATGCCGAGTGCTGTCCGGTATCGAGGCCGTAACCCGCGGCTTCGACGCCGATCAGCTTCACGTCGCCAAACGGAATATAGGGATAGAATATTCCCATTGCATTGGAACCGCCGCCGACACAGGCAATCACCGCATCCGGCTGGCGGCCAACAAGTTCGGGCATCTGCCCCTTGCACTCCTCGCCGATTACCGACTGGAAGTCGCGCACCATCATCGGATAGGGGTGTGGACCGGCGACCGTGCCGATGATGTAAAAGGTGTCGCCGATGTTGCTCACCCAGTCCCGCATCGCCTCGTTCAGGGCGTCCTTGAGCGTCTTCGAGCCGGATTCCACCGGCACCACAGCGGCCCCCAGCAACTTCATCCGATAGACATTGGCGGCCTGGCGCTTGATGTCCTCGGAACCCATATACACCACGCAGTCCATGCCGTAACGGGCGGCCACCGTGGCGGTGGCCACGCCATGCTGGCCGGCCCCCGTTTCGGCGATCACCCGCGGCTTGCCCATGCGCCGCGCCAGCAGTCCCTGCCCGATGCAGTTGTTGATCTTGTGCGCGCCGGTGTGATTGAGGTCTTCGCGTTTCAGAAAAATCTGCGCGCCGCCGAGCACGCTCGACCAACGCCTGGCGTGATAGATCGGACTGGGGCGGCCGACATAATGCTTGAGTTCGTACTCGAACTCGGCACGAAACTCGGGATCGGACCGGGCAGCGGCATAGGCCTCACCAAGCTCCGTCAACGCCGGCATCAGGGTTTCGGCGACAAAGATGCCGCCGTAGGGGCCGAAGTGGCCGGCAGCGTCGGGCAAGTTATAAGGAAGATCCTGCATCTGCATCTCGCACTCCGGCAATGAACTCGGCAATCTTCCGCGCATCCTTGACGCCACGGGCGGCTTCCACACCGCTGCTGACATCGACGGCCCATGGCCGCACCGTGCGAACGGCCGCGACAACGTTGCCCGGATGCAATCCCCCGGAGAGGATCACGGGGAGCGGCAACGGCCGCGGAATCAGGGACCAGTCGAAGGTTTCGCCGCCGCCACCGTAGCCCGCCACGCAGGCGTCCAGCAACAGGCCCGTCGCACCGGGAGCCGCAGCAAACGCGGCCGCGTATTCTAACAAATCGAGACCGGGCCTGACCCTGGCGGCCTTGATCCATGGCCTGCCGAACTGCGAACAGTACGCGGCGTCTTCGTCGCCGTGAAACTGCAACAGGTCCAGCGCTGCTTGCGTCAACGCTGCACGCACCGTGGCGGGCGGCTCATTGACGAAAAGGCCGACCTTGGTGACGAAGGGCGGCACCCGCGCGATCAATTCGGCGGCCCGCGACGGCGTCACATGGCGTGGGCTTGGGCCGTAGAAAACGAAACCCAGCGCGTCGGCACCGGCCGCAACGGCAGCGGCAAGGTCTTCCTCGCGGGTGATGCCGCAGATCTTGATACGGGTACGGCTCATGTTCTCAACATAGTTCAGGAAAGTATGGTCGCCGTTTCGCCGGCGCCAACGGCCAACTGCCAGACAGGATCATAGTCGACCCCGGCAAGGTACAGCCCGCAGGCGTCGAAGGTCGCCGCGGCACGGGCGCGATCGCGGCCGACCAGGACGTCGCCGAGCCACGCCGGCGGCCGCGCGCCCTTGCCCACGTGCACCAGCGCGCCGACCAGATTGCGCACCATGTGGTGCAGGAAGGCGCTGGCTTCGAAGTCGAACACCAACAGGTCGCCACGGCGCACGATCGCCGCGCGGCGCAGATCCTTGACCGGGGACCTCGCCTGGCACTCGACGGACCGGAAAGCGGAGAAATCGTGCTCGCCGAGCAGCAGGCCGGCTGCGACGGACATCGCCTCGACGTCGAGCGGTCGATGAAACCAGCCGACGCGCCGCGCCATCAGGCCCGGCCGTTCGGCGCGATTCAGCAGCAGATAACGGTAGCGCCTGCCCAGCGCGGAAAAGCGCGCGTGAAACTCATCCACCACCGGCTGCGCCCAGCGCACGGCGACCGTGGCGGGCAGATGCGCATTGACTCCGCGCACCCAGGCTGTGTCCGGCCGCGCGGCTCCGGTATCGAAATGAACCACTTGGGCCAGAGCATGCACTCCGGCATCGGTGCGTCCGGCGCAGACCACGCGCACCGGCGCATCGGCGATGGCGGAAAGCGCCGCCTCCAGCGCATCCTGCACGGCACCGCCGCCTGCCTGCGATTGCCAGCCGCAGAAGCCGGCGCCATCGTATTCGAGGCCGAGGGCGATTCTCATGTCAGCCAGGCAACAATCACCAGAAGCGACGCGAACACGCCGAGGACAAGGTCCCTCGCGCCCAAGACCGAAGCGGGCAGCGACAGCGAACTCATGACCTGCTCTGGCACGCCCGCGCCGGCATTGCGTGAGGATTCGACCTCGCTCAGGGTCAGCGCCAGGCGCACCGCGATCCGGTCACGTGGAATTCCCAGCAGGACAAACGGCGCCAGCAGGGAGCGCAGGCCCGCGACCAGTTCGGCGGGGGTCAGGGTTTTCAGAATCAAGCCAACGGCGGACAGCGCAATCAGCAGGCGCGCGAGACCTTCGGCGGCAAGCAGCAGCCCTTCCCGGGTGGCCCCCGGAACACTCGGCATCGGGGTTCCCGGCGTCAGCCAGCCGAACATCACCAACATGGTCAGCAACAGCCAGCGACTGCGTCGCAACAGCGCGCGCATGTGCGACGGAGCCGCGATCAGCGCGATCAGGGCGAGGCCCGTACTACAGGTCAGGAGCCCAGCTCCCTCGCGCGAGGAACCCGCCAGCAACACCGCCAAGCCCAGCAGAATCACGCTTGCGGGATGTGTACGCCTCATCGGCAAGAGCACGCCGAACCGGTTCTCCCGGCAGTCCCAGGGCGAGGAGCGTGTGCCTGATCAGCCGAGGCTGGCAAGTCGGGCGCGAACCACTTCCTGCTGCGCCGGACTACCTTCGGCCAGTGCCTCCTGGAACAGTTCGCGGGCCCCGTCGCGGTCGCCCATTTCCTCATAGGCCATTGCCAACTCTATCTTGGTGGCCACTTCAGGATTGTCGTCGGACGTTTGGCCCGCGGGTGGCTCGCCCAGGTTTGCCGTGACGCCCGCCGGCGTATCCAATTCCAGACTGATGTCGCCAAGATCGAGTGCACCGGCGCCCGGCGCGGCCGACGCCGCCGGATGCTCAGGCGACACATCAGGCAAGGACGGCGACGCGGCTGCATCGGGCGTACCCAGGTCAAATTCGAAATCGATGCTGTTGCCGTCCCCGGCAACTCCCGCCGATGCATCGGCGGCCGGCGCGGGTGTTTCCGCCGCCAGCGGGAAATCCAACGCTGGCGCCGACGACTCCTTGGCCGGCATTTCGAAATCGATGTCCAGCGCGGCCAGACCGCCCTGGGTCTCCTCCGGCGGCGGCGCGGCGGGAGTCGAAGCATCCGCCTCACCGAGGTCGAGATCGAAGTCCAGCGTCACTGCTTCCGGCGCGGCCGCCGGGGCCACGGCAGCGGCAGCGTCGCTCGCCCCCTCGGGCGTACCTATATCCAGATCGAAATCCAAGGCCGCATTGTCGTCCGCTGCCGGAACCTGCTCCGCCGTGGGCGCCACAGCTTCCTCGACAAGCGGGCTATGGTCGAGGATCAGCGTGGAGGCCATGTCCTTGGACACCAGTTGTTCCTCGCCGTGCGAGCTGCGCTGAAGAACCATCGTCGCAGTCAAGTCCGGCGAGGCGTCGGCAGCACCCTCGCCAGCTCCCGAGTCCCGGGATCCGTAGAGCGAATTGCCGGGATCAAGGGCGGCACCCATGGTGGCCGCCTTCTCCCAGACCGGGCCGGCGCCCCCGGTAACGGTATGGAGTTCCTTCGCCACACCTTCAAACTGCGAAACGTTCTTGCGCGCGGCATAGACTTCAAGCAGCTTCAGGTGAATCGCCTGTCTTTGCGGATCGGTCTTCAGCGCCTCCAGCAGAATCTCTTCCGCCTGGGCGTCACGGCCGAATGCCAGGAAGGTGTCTGCTTCGACGACCGGATCAACCGCCTCTTGTTCCGCCGCCATGCCCAAGGCGGTCGCGCTGAACTGACTGGGCTCCTGTTCGCCTGGGGGAGGCGCAACGGTAGTCGAACTGAACACCGAAGATGCTGAAAGGTCGGCCTCGACAATGGCCGCGCTGGTTTCGGCGGCGACCGTACGCTTCTTGCGGTAAGCGGAAATTCCCAGCCAACCCAACAGCAGTGCCAAAAGGGCGCCGCCACCAACCACGACAGGCCCGTTTTCCTCAATGAAGTCCGGCTCCGGTGCGGGCGGGGGAGCGACAATTTTCTTCGGCGCCGGCGGCTTCGGTGCTTCCGCCGGCTTGACGTCCGCCGGTTTCGCGGCGGCGCTGGCGTCCGCGGGTTTTGCCGCGTCGGCTGGCGCGGGACCTTCCGCAGGCTTGGCA
>WBZP01002346.1_pt1 | contig 21857 bp, 22 predicted proteins | sample 5204301 | NCBI WGS metagenome assembly WBZP01 (sample SAMN12412401, study PRJNA552823) | activated sludge metagenome | isolation source: activated sludge from nitrification reactor of wastewater treatment plant... | place: USA: Pennsylvania | collected 2017
CAACAATGGAAGCCTTGGATTGGTATCAGGAATAGCGGGCATCAACCAATATCCCTCGCTGGCTGATAGCATTGGCTTTAAAATTGGAACCGGGTCTGTATTGCAGATGGTCAACTGTAATATGCTGATAATGGGCAATAAAAATATTTTTGGTTATCCGGCCGTATACCTGGATCCGGCAGCAACGATTACAACAACCAATGCAGATTTTACCATATACCAGCCTTTTGCCGGAGAACCGGTCAATGAAATCTTTTTATTTTTTGGCAATCGCACCATCAATGGAGCCTTTAGCATGGCGCCTACCATCTCAGCAGCACAAAAGGTTCGGTTTATGAACAGTGTCACTTTCACACAAAGCAGCAATGCCGCTGTTGGAGAATTGACTGTAGCTTCAGGAGCCAATGTAAGGTTTGAGTAGCCTCAATACTGCATTAGCATAAAAATTATTAATACGAATGACGGCTGCTCATTTTTAATGCGAATGGTTCTTTCCGATGGTCAGTTAAAACTGGAAATAAATAAATGAACTTGTACTTTCCTGGCTAAGGATGAGCATAACCAAAAGGAAGGTCCAAACCAGACCCACACTCCACCAGGGTTTACTTTCGGCCACGATGAGCACTTTTTTGTGTCTCATCTGCCAGTGTACAATGATCATTCCGGTAATTACCACAGTAACCTTTAGAATATCGAGGTAGTTGAGTACCACTTCTTTGGGATTGCCGAAAAAGAACATGGATTTAAGTATGGACCATGCCGTGGTAAAATCCTGGGCTCTGAAGAAAACCCACGTAATGTTTACCAGAAAAAAGGTGAGCATGGCATGGGCAAAATTGGGTTTGAGATGAGGATGTGGACCCGGTTCGTGAGCATGGGCTTTTCTTTTGTCCTGTATATATTTTTCAACGGCAAGATAGAGACCGTGGAGTCCACCCCAAACCACAAAGGTCCAATTGGCTCCGTGCCACAAGCCACCAATGAGCATGGTGAGCATTACATTGATATACGTGCGTACAATGCCTTTGCGGTTACCTCCCAGCGGAATATACAAATAATCGCGCAGCCAAGTGGATAATGTGATGTGCCACCTTCGCCAGAAATCTGAAAAGCCGATGGCTGCATAAGGATAAAAGAAGTTGTCACGAATGGTAAATCCAAGGCAGAGGGCTATCCCAATGGCGCAAGTTGAATACCCCCCAAAATCAAAAAATATTTGTCCTGAGAATGCCAATACCCCCATCCAGGCATCAAGTGCATTCATGTCTTTGCCTGCACTGAATACGTCATCGGCTGATGAAGCCAGCAAACTATCGGCCAGTACCACTTTCATAAAAAGGCCGAGGGTAAGTAAAAACATACCCTGGTTGAATTGCAGCCAGGTGGCTTTTACCGGAGATTTAAACTGGGGAATAAGTTCATCCGGTCTTACAATCGGCCCTGCCACCAGCTGCGGAAAGAAAGTGACGAAGAGAGCAAAATCGAGAAAGGACTTTTCGGATGCATACTTCCTGTTGTACATGTCGAGTGAGTACGAAAGTGTTTGAAAGGTATAAAAAGAAATACCCACAGGAAGAATAATATCAGGAGCCATCGGATGAAAGTCGATGCCGGCAGCACTGGTAAGAGCAACGAAGTTGTCCAGCATAAATTCGCCGTACTTAAAATAAGCTAATGGCGCAAGGTTACCCACAAGGCTGGCAGCGAGCCACCATTTTCTTTTCACCGGATTTTGTTCAACGCTGAGATTTTTACCCACAAAAAAATCCAGAAAAGTTGAAAATATGAGCAGCAGAATAAAAGGAGGATTCCACACTGCATAAAACAGGTAGCTTGCCATCAACAAGTGCACTTTTTTGAAGGTCCACTTCAAAGGAAGGTTATACACAAAAAGTACTACTGCAAAAAAGACAATAAATGTATATGAATTGAATACCATTTTTTTCGATTTAAAAGTGCGGAATTATTGGTGGCTTGCTTTGAATTTCCAGCCCATTTCAGCGGTCAAATCCTCTATTACTTTTTGGGTGTAAATTCGGGTGTCTGACTGTCGGAGGTGAGAAAATTCAGTACAATTCATTTTGCTTAATTCCGGGTAATCAGCAAAGTGCATTCCTTTACATCCGGTAACAGCCAGGATTTTTTGCCAGAATTTTTCTCTGGGAAAGCCCATTTGTTCTCCTTTCCAAAGCGGTCCGGAGCTGGGTGGGCGCAAAAAGACTACCTGCCCGCCACGGGCTCTGATTTTATCCGTATGCAACTTAACATCCCTGATAAATGAATCAATAACGTGTTCTGGTGTGGGCGGAGCTTTGGCACCCATTTTTGCCAATTGCATCCAGATATCCTGCATCATTTTAACACCTGCCTTGTCACCATCTACAAAGCGGTCTGTCATCATATTGTTGCGGTCGAAATTCATTACTGAAAATTCTGTTGGATATTTTGGGAAATCCATTTTTCCCGGACGAGGAGGGATAGGCAAGCAATCGAGCATTGCACTAAGCGCAAAATTATCTTTATCCAACATTACAAAATTGGACTCCAGAAAAGTGTTGACATGAAAGCTAAAACGTTGTGCCGGCGTTTCATTTTCACAAAAATCCAAAAACTTTTGTGGTCTTTCATAAGACCTGCCTGACATATCAAAAAACAAAGGCTCTGCAACATCAATGAGCAACTTACCTTTAAACAATGAATCTGCTGCCAATGCTTTAAGTACCGGAATTGGACTGCTACCCACATTGGCCAGTTGTATGGGTGTTTCTCCGGTCAGCTTACGCCAAACATCGGTGTTGATATCGTATTTTATTCTACTTGACCCTGTGAAAACGGTAGCTTCATGGATGGGCAGATAAATTTTTCTTTTTTTATCTGCAAAGATACTTTCGCTATCGTCGAAGGAAATGGTGTAACCAAGATATCTGAGGCAGAGTTCATAACCACCTATCAGAATGGTGGTTAGGGAAAGCACCATGATGGCGGCTTTCCGGAAATTGTCGGAATGCATAATCGTGTTATAAAGGTTTTGAAAAACTAATAAAATGTAAAAATATATTTTGTAAATTAAAAAAAGGTTAGATTAATAATTTATTTTTCATTATTTTCATTGTTTTTAACTTTTGGTCTGAATAGATCATTAGTTTAATTCCTTGGAAGGTTTTTTTTGAAAATATCTTGCTGATCACTTATAGAAGTGGGTCAATTACAACATGGAATATAAAAGCATGTCAGGCAATTTTGCATAGTTAGATTTTTTCAATTTAAGATTGAAAGAAGAATTGTAACGTAAGCTTTCCTTTACATACAGAGGAAGAACGAGAGGGCTCAAATATGATAAGAAAACAATGTCAAAAATTAATGTTTAAGGGGAAAGAAAGATCAATAGCCTTTTGCTTTTAATTTGAACAAATAACTTTTGATTTTGTCTTAATATAGAGGCAAAATCAACTGTCTAAACCAATATGGATGTAGAAATTCTATCGAGGATACAATTTGCCTTTACCGTTGCCTTTCATTACATATATCCACCTTTAAGTATTGGTATAGGTTTGCTTTTGGTTTTATTTGAGGGTATGTACCTCAAAACCGGCAATAAGGAATATGAAACCCTCACAAGATTTTGGATAAGAATATTTGCCCTAACATTTGGAATTGGTGTAGCAACAGGCATTATAATGGAGTTTGAATTTGGCACCAATTGGGCAACATATTCCCGGTATGTGGGAGATATTTTTGGAAGTGCTCTTGCAGCAGAAGGTCTATTCGCCTTTGCTCTTGAAAGTGGTTTTTTAGGAATTCTAATATTTGGATGGAACAGGGTATCTCCAAGACTACATTTTCTTTCTACATTGGGAGTGTTTTTTGGTTCTATGTTTTCTGCAGTTTGGATTGTGGTAGCTAATTCCTGGATGCAAACTCCTGCTGGTTACCACATTGTTGGAAATGGATTAGATGCAAGGGCAGAGGTAACTGATTTTTGGGCTATGGTCTTTAATCCCAGCAGCGTCGATCGAATTTTACATGTTTGGATTGGCGCATTTTTGGCGGGTTCCTTTTTGGTCATAAGTGTTCATGCTTACTATTTGCTCAAAAACCGCCACGTTGAAATTTCGAAAAAGGCCATTAAGCTCGCACTCATTGTTGCTTTTATTTTTTCTCTATCACAATTGTTTACCGGTCACAGATCTGCAGATGGAGTAGCTCGCCACCAACCAGCAAAATTAGCTGCTATGGAAGGACATTTTGACAGCCTTTCTCCCGCGAGCCTGTATTTAATGGGTTGGGTCAATAAAGAAAAACAAGAAGTTAGCGGCATATCTATACCGGGAGGATTAAGTTATTTGATTCATGGTGACTTTGAAGCTTCGGTTCAAGGGTTAAATGCCTTTCCAAAAGAAGAAAGACCGACGCAAGTCAATGCTATTTTTCAGTTTTACCATGCAATGGTAGCCATAGGTTTGACATTAATTGGTTTATCGGGGCTTGGGCTTTGGATGTTGTATCGCAAGCGGCTTTTTGATAAAAAATGGTTGCTGACTGTTTTTGTCTGGGCAGTATTACTTCCTCAGATGGCCAATCAATTTGGTTGGTTTTCTGCAGAAATGGGAAGGCAACCCTGGATTGTATATGGACTTTTGAAAACATCTGAGGCTCTATCAAAAGCAGTTACCGCCCAACATGTTTTATTTTCTTTAATTCTATTTACAGTAGTTTATACACTTTTGTTTTTGCTATTTATTTATCTTCTCAATAAAAAAATAGTGCATGGTCCGGAAAGTCATGATCAACAATTGGTGAGACCATTTCAGCAAAACTTATAATCAGAGGCAATGGGTACATTTTTGGGCATTGATTACGCAACACTTTGGTTCCTTATCGTAGGTGCCTCATTTTCGGGTTATGCAATATTAGACGGTTTTGATTTGGGGGCTGGTGCCATGCATTTGTGGTTTAAAAAGGATAGCAGCAGGAGGATAGCACTCAATGCTATTGGTCCGGTTTGGGATGGCAATGAGGTGTGGCTGGTAATTGGTGGAGGAACCTTATTTGCCGGTTTTCCTGTATTGTATGGTACTTTGTTATCAGCAATGTATATACCATTTATTTTGTTTTTGCTGTTTATCGTTTTGCGCGCAATTGCAATTGAATTCAGGAGTAAAGAAGAGATGGGTTGGTGGCGAAAGACCTGGGATGTAATTTACAGTGTTTCATCCATGATGATCGCCATGTGTTTAGGTATCGTTTTAGGCAACGTAATTCAGGGCATGCCATTAAACAATCAACATGAATACGAGGGCAACTGGCTCTCTTTTTTTAATTTTTATGCTTTGCTTACGGGGCTGACAACCCTTTCCTTAATGACCTTGCACGGAGGCATCTATTTGTGCATTAAGACCGAAGGCAAGTTGTTTGAAAAAGTAGAAACCTTACTTAAAGCCGCTGTGGTAATATTCCTCGTATTCTTTGCCTTATTAACTCTTTTTTCACTAACGTGGTATCCGCACCTGACTGATAAGTTTAAACAAACTCCGGCTTACATTATTTTCCCATTGGCAGCAGTGGTAGCGATTTCTATGATTCCATGGCAAATATCAAAGCGAAAATTCATTCGGGCCTTTGTGTTTTCGTCATTGACCTTTGCCTTTCTGCTGCTAACAGTAGCCATCGAAGTATATCCTCGTTTATTATATGCGAGTAATGATGCTGCCAATAGTATAACCATTTATAATGCGGCTGCTTCACAGAAGTCATTGGGCATCATGCTTACGATTGCTGCCATTGGAATTCCATTGATTGCTACGTATATGTTTCTTGTATACAAAGCCTTTTGGGGTAAAGTTGAAATGGATGACACCAGTTATTAAAACCATAAGATCTAATAAAAAAGGCCAGAGTCCTGTCTGACCTTTTTCTATTATTAAAATTCCGCGCTTCCCGGAAACCTTGGGAATGGAATTACATCTCTGATGTTGGACATGCCGGTAACAAATTGTACCAGTCGCTCGAAACCGAGCCCAAAGCCGGCGTGCGGACAAGTGCCGAATCTTCTTGTATCCAAAAACCACTCCATTTCTTCGAGAGGAATGTGCATTTCCTGCATTCTGCCCATCAACACATCAAGTCTTTCCTCCCTTTGGGATCCTCCAACAATTTCACCGATGCCCGGGAACAGGATGTCCATGGCCCTAACGGTATTGTTGTCGTCGTTTACACGCATGTAAAAGGCTTTGATGGCCTTGGGATAATCTGTCAGAATTACAGGTTTGCCGAAATGTTTTTCAACAAGGTAACGCTCGTGCTCACTCTGCAGATCAGCGCCCCATGCTTCAATAGGGTAGTTGAACTTGCCCTTTTTATTGGGTGTGCTGTTTTTGAGAATGTCGATCGCCTCGGTATAGGTGAGTCGCTGAAAGTCGTTGTTGAGACAGAACTGAAGTTTTTCCCTCAGGCTCATTTCCGATCTTTCGTTTTGCGGTTTTTGTTTTTCTTCATCGAGCAATCTGCTTTCCAAAAACTCAAGGTCTTCGGCACAATGTTCAATCACCTGACCAATACAATATTTCAGCAAGCCCTCAGCCAGATCCATATTGTCGTTGAGATCAGCAAAGGCTACTTCGGGTTCGATCATCCAAAATTCGGCAAGGTGACGGGAAGTATTGGAATTTTCAGCCCTGAATGTTGGGCCAAAAGTGTACACCTGACTCAGCGCCAAAGCTGCCAATTCTGCTTCCAGTTGGCCGGAAACGGTGAGGTTGGTAGATTTACCAAAAAAGTCTTTTTTGAAGTCTATCTGTCCGTCTTCTGTTTTGGGAAGCTTATCCATGGGAAGGGTAGTAACCCTGAACATTTCACCGGCACCTTCGGCATCACTGCCTGTGATGATGGGTGAGTGCATATACACAAAGCCCTTGTTGTGAAAGTATTGGTGGATGGCCATAGCCAACTGGTGTCTTACCCTGAAAACTGCCGAAAAAGTATTGGTGCGGAAACGAAGGTGGGCAATTTCACGTAGAAACTCCAGGCTGTGTTTCTTGGGTTGCAGCGGATAAACTTCAGGATCGCAAACGCCCATGACCTCAACCTCTTTGGCCTTGATTTCGATGGCCTGTCCTTTGCCCTGTGAAGCAATCACCTCACCTACCGCTTTGATGGCTGCGCCGGTAGTTATTTTTTTCAACAGGTCTGCATCCATATTTTCAAAGTCCACTACCACCTGAAGGTTGGTAAGCACAGACCCGTCATTAAGTGCAATGAATTGGTTGTTTCTAAACGTGCGCACCCATCCCATGACGGTAACTGTATCACCCAAGGTGTAGTTAGCCAACAATTCTTTGATTTTTACCCTCGAAAACATGTTATTATTTTTTTTTCAGGCTGTAAAATTACGAAAAACAAATAATATTCCGATAACGGCTAACGGCTAACGGCTCACCGCTCACCGCCAACCGCTCACGGCCAACCGCTCACCGCCAACCGCTTGTCGATTACCGCTTGCCGATTACCGCTCACTGCCAACCGCTCTCGGCATACCACTCACCGCTTACGGCGGACAGCGGACAGCGGACAGCGGTTGGCGGACAGCGGTTAGCCGAAAGTTGAAATTATTTGGGCTTTTTGAATATCATATTATCGATCAGACGAACATCGCCGGCCCAGACAGCGGTGCAGGCGACGATATAATCATGATCTGCTGTGTTTTCCACGGGTTTTAGCGTGTAACCATCCACGATGGAAAAATATTCAGGAGTAAAATCGGGAACCCTCATTTTTTGCAAGGCCCATTTTTCGATTTCTCTCATGTCCATGGTTTTAAGTTTGGATTTAGCAGCCTTTAAAGTCTTGTAAATCAGGGCTGCCCGGGATCTTAAATCTGGTCTGAGTCTTTCGTTGCGAGAGCTCATAGCCAGGCCGTTTTCTTCCCTGAGGATGGGACAAACCACCAGCTTTGTCTTCATTTTGAGGGTTTTGAGCATGTGGGCAACGATGGTAAATTGTTGGAAATCCTTTTGTCCCATGTATAAATCATCGGGCTGGACGAGATCGAGCAGGCGTTTTACCACCTGTGCCATGCCTTTGAAGTGGCCCGGACGAAATTTTCCTTCCATCATTTTATCAAGACCTTTAAAGGAAAAATTAACCGCTGTTTCCAGATTTTCGGGATATACCTCCTCAACGGAGGGGGCATAAAGTATGGTACATCCTGCTTTTTCCAGCATAACCCTGTCTTTTTGAAGGGTCCTTGGGTATTTTGCCAAATCTGTTGCATTGTTAAACTGGGTGGGATTCACGAAAATGCTGCATAACACCACATCATTTTTTTTGAGAGCTTGTCTGATAAGGCTTAAGTGACCCTCGTGCAGGGCTCCCATGGTGGGTACAAAGCCAATGGTTGAGCCTTGTTTTCGGAATTGTGCCAGGGCTTTTTCCAATGCCTTGTTGGTTTTTACAACTTTCATGTAGTATGGCTTTGACAATTAACGATTTGGATATCCAAAGTTTTACTGTGACGGCGAAAGTAGGCCAAATTTTAAAGTTTCGGAAAAAAATGAGAAATTTGCATACCGGATCAACCGTCTAATAAAAAAATGAGAAGAGTTGTAGTAACAGGAATCGGGGCTTTGACACCCATTGGCAATGACGTAGCTGCCTATGCAGAAGCTTTGCGTCAGGGAAGATCGGGAGCAGGTCCCATTACCCGCTTTGACGCAACCCTATTTAAGACCAGATTTGCCTGCGAGGTAAAGGACTTTGACGCTGAAAAGTTCATTCACAAAAGAGAAATCAGAAGAATGGATCCCTTTACCCATTATGCCATGGCAGTGGCTGAAGAAGCCATGAAAAATGCCGGCCTCGAAGGAGTGGAAATCGATTTTGACAGAGCAGGCGTTATTTGGGGAAGTGGTATCGGTGGATTCGAAACCATAGAACACGACATTGAAGAAGCTGCCAAAGTGGTTGGAGAACCCAAATACTCACCGTTTCTGATACCCAAATTGATTGCAGACATTGCTCCGGGATTGATATCCATCAAATATGGCTTCAGAGGCATCAACTACGCCACTGTTTCCGCATGTGCTTCATCTACCCATGCCATAGGCAATGCCTTTGATTACATTCGTATGGGCAGAGCCGATGTGATGATCACGGGTGGTTCAGAAGCAGCTGTAACCAAAGCAGGGATTGGAGGTTTCTCTTCCATGAAAGCTTTGAGCGAGCGCAATGATGATCCAACCACCGCAAGCAGACCCTTTGACAAAGACAGGGATGGTTTTGTTCTGGGAGAGGGTGCAGGTTGTTTGATTCTTGAGGAGTATGAGCACGCCAAAAAAAGAGGTGCCAACATCATAGCAGAAATTGCCGGGGTGGGTATGACAGCGGATGCTTACCATATGACCGCACCCCACCCGGAAGGTTTGGGCGCTACCAATGTAATGAAACTTGCCCTTGCAGATGCGGGAATGACACCGGAAGACATTGATTATATTAATGTTCATGGCACTTCCACGCCCTTAGGTGATATTGCAGAAAGCAAGGCCATCCTCAATGTTTTCGGGGAGCATGCTTATCAACTCAATATCAGCTCTACCAAATCGATGACCGGTCACTTATTGGGTGCTGCCGGCGCCATTGAGGCATTGGCTTGTATCATAGCATTGAGGGATGGTTTTATACCCCCTACGATCAATCATTTTACCGACGATCCGGAAATGGATCCAAAACTCAACTATACTTTTAATCAAGCCCAGGAGAAAACTGTCAGGGCAGCACTGAGCAATACTTTTGGTTTTGGTGGACATAATGCATCTGTGATTATTAAAAAAGTAGATTAGTTTTGGACACCCTGAGGCGTTTTTATAATTTTTATTTTTCATCGGAAAAAGATTTTGCACGTAAGATCAAACCCTTGTTGGGTTTTACGCCGGTGAGATTAAACGTCTTTAAGCAAGCATTTTACCACAGATCCATGAATGTGGATCAGAGTAATAAGAGTTTTAACAACGAGCGGCTGGAGTACCTCGGTGATGCCATTTTGAGCACCATTGTGGCAGAGTATCTGTTTAAAAAATATCCCGGCAAAGACGAGGGCTTTCTTACCAAGATGCGGTCTAAAATCGTGAGAAGGCAAACTCTCAACGAAATTGCCGACAAAATGGGTCTTGATCTCATTCTCTCTGAATATTCGCAGGGCAAGATGAGCAACACCATGTTGGGCAATGCGTTGGAAGCCATGGTTGGCGCTTTGTACATCGAGTTTGGATACAAAAAAACCAGTGCTTATGTCATTCGCCAGATCCTGATGAGATATCTCGATATACATGCGCTGGAACAACAGAATGACAACCACAAAAGCATCATCCTGGAATGGTCGCAAAAAAACGGTCATGAAGTTGAGTTTGTGCAAATGAGTAAGATTAAAAACGACAAACGCGACTTCTTTAGAATGGCTGTAATGGTCAATGGAGATAAGATATCAGAAGCAGAAGATTTCAATAAAAAAGCAGCCGAGCAAAAGGCGGCTGAGCTGGCCATCGTAGAACTCAAAATATAACGCGTGCAACCTACTTTCCTATATTCATGGATTCACTGACCCAAATCATTTTAGGGGCCGCCGTTGGGGAGGCCTGTTTGGGTAAACGCATTGGTAACAGAGCCATGTTGTGGGGGGCAATAGCCGGAACCATTCCGGATCTCGATGTAATTTCCAATCTTTGGCTTACCCCCTTACAGGGCTTGGTAGCACACAGGGGAATTACCCATTCCTTGTTTTTTGCCATCGTATTTTCGTTTATCATAGCCTGGCTTGTCAAACGGTATTATGATTCGAATTTGTATACAAAAAAAGGCATCCGTCGACTCTCGGCTTTGCTGGGCAGTCTGGCGGTAATCAGTTTTTTTGGTGGCCTCACTTCTCTCTTTTACATCTTTGGAGTAGGCAGCATGGCACTGGCCCTGATCGGAGGTGCATTGATGGCATTTGGTATTTATGTGGTTTACCGCACCTGGAAATATTATGGCCTTGTGGAGACTCCCATCAATATAAAAGAAGGCTATTGGGCGTGGTACAACTTCTTTTTCTGGACCATTTTCACCCACCCCATTTTGGATTGTTTTACGGTTTACGGCACACAGCTTTGGGCGCCTTTTGACCATACGCGCGTAGCCTGGAACAATGTGGCAGTAGCAGATCCCGGCTATACTGTGCCTTTTGGTATTTTGTTGATAGCCGTGTCACTTTACCATCGGGAGAGTGCTATGAGGGCTCGACTTACCCGCATCATGATCGCTTTCAGTATAGGTTACATGGCGCTAACCTTCGTCAACAAATATTACATCGACCAGATTTTTGAAAACACACTGAAGCAGGAAGGCATTGTAGCGAACAGATACATGAGCAATCCCACCATACTCAACAACGTATTGTGGTCGGCTACTGCTGAAACAGATTCGGCTTATTTCCAGGGCTCCTATTCGCATTTTGATAAAGAGAAAAAATTTAAGCTGGTGCGCATTCCCAAACAGCATCATTTGCTGGGTCCCCATGTAGAAAACGATAGTACTTTGACCATTTTAAAGTGGTTTAGCAAGGATTATTACAGCGTATTGCAAAGAGCAGACGGCAAATTGCAATTCAATGATATGCGGTATGGCGTTTACAATGCCATGAAAGCAGGAATTACCGAAGATGATTTTATCTTTAAATTTGTCCTCGTCAAAGATGTAAAGGGCAAATACCGTCTGGATGGCGATGCCGGTCGGCCTCCCAAAGGCAAAGAGAGGGAGATGATGTCTGTTTTATGGAACCGAATCAAGGGAATTTAGCGATTTTTTCCGATTCTAAGAACTGATTTACAACCTTTTATACATATTTTTGGCACCAACGGTGGCAGAATTATTTTTTTTCCTATCTTTGCACTCCCTTTTAAATTTTATAATCTATTAAACTTCAATTAATTAATGAAACATTATGAAGTAACTTTCGTCGTCGATCCCGTTCTGTCAGGCGACGAAATTAAAGCGACAGAAAAGGCGTACGAAGAGATGCTCAAGAATGAGGGCTGTACTCTTGTACACGTGGATGAAATGGGACTGAAGCAGTTGGCATATCCGATCAACAAAAGATCATCGGGTATATACTACTGTATCGAGTTCACTTCTCCAACGGGTGACATTATTGGTAAGCTGGAATTGGCCATGAAGCGTGACGAGCGTTTGATGCGTTTTCTTACCATTGCATTGGACAAGTATGGTATCAAGTACAACGCTGACAAGCGTTCTGGTCTGATTGGCAAGGTAAAGAAGAAGACCAAGGGTAAGCCACAGGATGAAGCAGCAGCAGCACCTCCTGCTGAAGCTCCCAAGGCAGCAGCCGCACCCGTAGCGGAAGAAGTAGCAGAAACCGGTTCAGCCGAATAACTCATTACGTTAACCTTTTAAAACAGACAGAAATGGCTTCTAAAGACGATATAAAATTCTTAAGCAACCCAACCATCGGCAAACAAAGCAAAAAATACTGCCGATTCAAAAAGTTTGGTATCCGTCACATTGACTACAAGGATGCAGACTTCCTTTTGCAATTCATCAACGAGCAGGGCAAGATCCTTCCCAGAAGGATTACCGGAAACTCATTGAAGTATCAGAAAAAAGTAGCAGTGGCGGTAAAGCGTGCAAGACACCTGGCCATCCTTCCATTTGTTACTGACCTTTTAAAATAACCATTTAAAACCGTTGACAACATGGATATCATTTTATTAAAAGATATGGACAACCTGGGTGACAAACACAGCATCGTGAGTGTTAAGCCAGGATATGGGAGGAACTACCTGATCCCACAAGGAGTAGGTGTAGTAGCCAATGCAAACAACCGCAAGAAACTGGACAACCTTATTGCTGAAGAAGAAGCAAAAGAGGCAGCCAGATTGGAAGACTACCGTGCCATTGCACAACAAATGGAAGGCAAGACCCTGAAGATTGGTGTTAAGGCTGGTACTTCAGGCAAAATCTTCGGTAGTGTTACCAATGTACAGGTAGCTCAGGCTTTGAAAGAGCAATTGGGCCTTGATGTTGAGCGCAAAAAGATTGTTCTTCCTGAAGAAGTAAAAGACCTTGGTACTTACCAGGCCAATGTCAACCTTCACAAGGAAGTGACAACTAAGATTGAATTTGAACTGGTAGCCGAGTAATCGGTTTTCCATTGCATACAACAAAAAGCCCTCACTGCTATGGGGGCTTTTTGTGTTTTATGGATTTCCTGCCACATTCAATACACATGTGAGAGGAGTGAGGTAAAGCAGAAATACAAATTCTAAATGAACACCGTACCTGTGGAAAAACATCGTGAAAAAAAGTCATCATTCATTTTGATAAAATGGGGCGTAGAAAAAAGAACAAACGCATTGTTGAAAACATTTTGATTACCGGCATTGCCGATAAAGGCATGTCAGTTGGCCGAAACGAAGAAGGTGAGGTGTTTTTTGTAGAAGATGCCGTGCCTGGTGATGTAGTCAATGCGGTGGTCATTCGCAAAAAAAAGAACCACAGCATATGTAGGGTAAAAGAAACAGTGACCCTTTCTCCGGAGAGAACCACGCCCTTTTGTAAACACTTTTACCATTGTGGTGGGTGCAAGTGGCAAAACCTAAAATACGATTCGCAGACCAAATACAAGTTTATTAAGATTGTCAATGCCATGAGGCGAATCGGCAAAATGGATACCGATGGCATTATTAATACAGTAAGGTACAGCAAGGACATCCGGTATTATCGCAACAAACTGGAATTTACCTTTTGCGATAAAAGATGGCTGACCCCCGAAGAAATCGAAACGCAGGGTTTTATAGAATCAGAGCCTGCCCTGGGCTTTCACCGACCCAACTCCTTCAACAAGGTGTTGAACCTCGATGAATGTCATCTGCAAAATGATTTGTCCAATGATATTCGCAACCATCTCAGGGATTTTTGCATCGAAAAACAGATTTCGTTTTACAATCCCTACACCCATGAAGGGGTAATGCGCAATATCATTATCCGTAACACCCTGGAGGGGGATTGGATGTTGCTCATTGTTTTTGGCCGGGGCGATGCCAAAAAGATAAAGCTGGTGATGGAAGAAATGAAGAATAAGTTTCCATTTATTACATCACTGCAATACACTGTAAATACCAAGTTCAACGATACCATTTATGATCTCGATGTACAATGCTATCACGGCAAGCCCTTTATTGTAGAAAAGCTGGGTGATGTAAGGTACAAGATTGGCCCCAAATCTTTTTTTCAGACCAACAGCGAAGGAGCAAAGATATTGTTTGACTATGTAGCCGAATATGCCGATTTCAAAGGGGATGAAAATGTTTATGACCTTTACACGGGATTGGGCAGTATTGCTTTGTACATAGCACACCGGGTAGCCAGGGTTACCGGTATAGAAGAAGTGCCTGAAGCCATTGAAGATGCCAATGAAAACTGCAGGTTCAACCAGATTGAAAATGCTACTTTTTATGCCGGAGATGTCAAAGATATCCTGGACGATGACTTCATTGAAAAGCATGGAAAGCCGGATGTTGTCATCACGGATCCTCCCCGGGCGGGCATGTCGGAAAAAGTGATTGAAACCCTGATGAAGCTGGAAGCTCCCAAAATTGTGTACGTGAGCTGCAATCCTGAGACCCAGGCGCGCGACGTATTCATGATGAGTGAAAAATACAAGGTCGTAAAAATGCAACCTGTAGATATGTTTCCGCACACCAATCATATTGAAAATGTGGCTTTGCTCGTTTTAAAATCATAAACCACATTGTGATTAAACCCCTTTTTACCAGGTCGAGACCTTTGGAAGCATGGGCGTATACAGCCATTGTATGCCTCTTTGCAGGTTTGGTATTGTCAAGGACCTTGTACAGTGCGGGATTGTTGCTTATGGCTTTGTACTGGTTTTTGCATGAACAATCAACGGGCTTATGGCGTAGGCCCTGGTTTTGGCTGATGCTGGCCTTGCCGGCTGTGGTACTTATATCTGATTTTATCCAGGGCAATCCACCGGATGGTGTGTTTTTTATCAAATTGTCCTTACCCCTTTTTCCGTTGTTTTTTTTCGCCTGGCGTCCGGGACGGCATCAAATGACAATCATGACGTATTGGGTAATGGCCATATTGTTTTGCACGGCCTTGTATTCCATATATACATATATCAAAGCACCGACCGAAGCCGTTGATGGTTACAAACAGGCGAGGGTGATGCGCGTTGGCTTCTACCACGACCACATCCGCATCAGCGTTGCCATGGCTGCCAGTATTTTGATGGCAGCTTATGTGGCAACAGTAAACACAGCGCGATCATGCCGTTACATCTGTGTGGCTTATATCGTGTTCATGACGTTGTTTATGCACGTACTGATAGCCAGAACCGGACTTTTAGCTCTCTACACCGGAAGTTTTGTTTACATGGTGATGCAGCTTTGGCGAAATCATAAAAAAACTTTGCTTACTGCCATGGCTGTCATGATTTTGCTGCCCATTCTTGCGTACCAATGGCTGCCTTCGTTCCGGCACCGGATGGGCTTTGTACGATACGACTTTGGCTATTACAGCAAGATGGAATACAGGGAAGGGTCGAGCGATGGATTTCGGTATTACTCCCTTCTTTCAGGAATCGACATATTTAAGGCCCACCCCATGACCGGTGTAGGTTTTAAAGGTCTTCATGAAGCAAACAAAACCTGGTTTACATCGCATTTTCCAAAAATTCGACCGGAGGAAATCATTCAACCCAGCAGTGAATTTGTTTTGCATGCCGCTGCAGCGGGTGTGCCGGGCTTACTGTTGTTTTTGTTGTTTGCTGTATTGCCATTAACTGATAAACGACTGCGGCAAAATGTGTGGTTTGCTTCCATTTACGCTGCTATCGCTATTACCTGGTTGTTTGAAATCCTTCCGGAAAATCAATACGGCATCTTTATTACCGGCTTTTTTCTAGCCTTTGCCTGGTGGTTGGCAGAGGGAAAAGAAGAAATTGTCATAAATTAAGGATAAATTAAGAAACATAGCACGCATAACAGGGGTCTTGAGGTATATAAAACATAGGAATAACGCTATCTTTGAGCGTTTTTTAAAAAACAAAAAACAAGATTAAAATGAAAAAATTATTGCTTTCGGTTGCTTTTGGACTGACACTATTTACCCTAAGCGCTCAGCGTATTGCCATCGTTGACATCAACGCAGTGCTCACAGAAATGAGCGATTACAAAGCTGCACAAAAAGAATTGGATGAGGTTGCTTCTACCTGGAGGCAGGAAATATCCAAAGAGCAGGATAAAGTTAAATCCATGTACAACAAATACCAGGCAGAGCAGGTGTTGTTGACCGATGATCTCAAAAAACAGAGAGAAGAAGAAATAGTGGCCAAAGAGACCGAAGTAAGAGAAATGAACAAACGCAGATTTGGTCCTGAGGGAGATCTTTTTAAGAGAAGACAACAATTGGTAGCCCCTATTCAGGACAAAGTATTTGCGGCCATTGAGAATTATGCTGCGGAAAAGGGATATGACCTTATCTTTGACAAGGCCGGCTCAGCAGGATTGCTTTTTGTTAAGCCGGAATTTGATAAAACTGAAGATATTAAAAAGAGGGTTGGCAAATAACCGACCTGCCTAAAATCAACTTAAAAATGAAAATCAAACCCATTTTATTCTTATTGGCAACAGCCGGTGCACTGGTCACTGCAAAAGCCCAAGCTCCTAAAGTTGCCTATATCAATACACAGGAACTCATATACGCTATGCCGGAAGTGAAGGCTGCCAATGACTCCATCCAGGCTGCCAAAGCCAAGGTGGAAGGCCGTATCAAAAGCATGGTGGATGAATTGAGACTCAAGGCAGCTAACCTTGAGAAACGCAAAAATGAAATTGCACCTATCCAATACGACAAGGAGGTGCAGTTGCTGCAGGCAGAAGAAAAAAAGATTACAGAATTTGAACAGCTGGGTCAACAAGAGCTGGCCTTAAAAAGCGAGGGTCTTTTCAATCCTATACAAAGCAGGGTAAACCTCATCATCAAGGAAGTGGCTGCGGAAGAAGGATATACGTATGTTATCGATGGATCACAGGGCACCATCCTGTATGCAGATCCTGCTGTCAACATCATAGAAAAAGTGAAGGCTAAGCTGAAGAACAAATAAGTCATGCATCCACATCTGTTGGTCAGGGTTTTAGTCTGTGGGGCTGTATTTTGCCTGCCTGTTTCTTTGGGTGCACAATACGCCTATCAGGCTGTTTTCCCGGGACTCACAGGTGATGCGCTGGCCAATGAGGTAAGGACTGCTTTTACGCCGGAGACGGTAATCCCTTATGGCACGGCCAGGGACACATTGTTTTTGAAAATTGATGCTGTCAACCGAAATCTTTCCTGTATTTATACGGGACTTACTTTGCCAATACCGGAAGGACAAGACCCCACACAAGCGGTTTTTTTAAATGGGGCCAATGACGGCATCAACACAGAACATACCTATCCGCAAGGTTTTGGATTGGCCGACACGAAGGCTGAAAGCGATATGCACAATCTTTTTCCTTCGCGGGTGAAGACCAACAATGATCGTGGAAACCGACCTTTTGGAGAAAGCCCGGATGCCAGTACCAGTCGCTGGTATTTACTCAATACGGAGTTAACCAGTGTACCCTCTTCTATGATCGACAAATACAGTGAGCTTGGCTCTGCCGGTCAATTTGAACCCCGGGAAGAAGTAAAAGGAGACATAGCCAGGGCAATGATGTACACGTATACCATCTACCGCGACCTGGTTGTTCCCAACAACCCCGATTTTTTCCCGGCACAGAAGGATATTTTATGCGAATGGCACGAGCAGGATCCTGTGGATGAAAAAGAATGGAACAGAACCTGGAAGATAGCCGCTTATCAATCCGGAAAAGCCAATCCATTTGTACTCGATTGCAGCCTGGCTTCCCGCATTTATTGTGGTAGTGTAAGCACAGCCTGTCGTTTGACAAGTATTGATGAAAAGCCGGTATATTCCATTCACTACAACTCATCTACCGGCACCCTTGAGCTGCCCGAAGGAAGCCAATCGCTGTGGGTTTATGATCTGACCGGAAGGCTGGTCTATCATGAGACTAAGGGAAATGCATGCTCAGAATTGAAGTGGCAAGTGCCTTCTATGTCCGTCTTACTGGTGGCCAGGGTAAACAAAATCAATGGCGAGTGGGAATCACTTCGCTTTTTCTCAGGTAGGTAAGCCGTTATTTTTTCCTCCCTTCTCTTTTTTCCTCCTTCTCCAGCTTTTGATTGAGAAACTCGTTGAGTTTATCAATGCTCAAATTGCTCTCCATTTCACCAAAAGAGTTGATTCTGATTTCAAATCCCTTCAACTCTTTGTGAACGTCGGCTTTCTCTTTATGGCTAAATTTTTTTGGCATCAGCTCAACAAATTGTGTATTCTCAACGAAGAAGTCTGTCCTCCCAGTATGGCAAAGGTGTCAAATAAATCGGGTCCCTGCATGGTGCCAGTAAGCGCCAAACGAAAAATAGGGAAAAGATCTCCGATTTTAAGTGAATGCTCAGCGGCATATCCTTTCACCAGGGACTCAAAATGGTTTCTGTCTGCATTTCCGGCTTCAGCTACCAGGTCTGCAATAGCCATAAAATGAGACTTGAGTTCCGTTTTGTATTTTTTATTAAAAGTATCGGTATCAATATCGTGTGGTTCAGCAAAAAGATAATAGCCCGTTTTGAGAATATCCTGTAAAAAATAAACCCTTTCTTTCATCATGCCGGCAGCATAAGACAGTTTTTGAGCATCGGCATCGATGTTCATTTCTTTGGCCAGTGGAGCTAATAACCCGGCCAGCTCATCGTTGGCCATAGCCATTAGGTATTGCTGGTTGTACCACTTTGCTTTATCATAATCGAACCTGGCGCCCGATTTTACGATGCGGTCCAGTGAAAACAAACCAATCAACTGCTCACGGTGCAGGATTTCTTCATCGTTGCCCGGATTCCAGCCCAGGAATGCCAGAAAGTTGAGTAAGGCATCGGGTAGGAAGCCCTCTTCACGGAATCCCGGATAGGGTTCGTCGCCATCGCTGCCATCCCAATTGATAGGAAATACCGGGAACCCAAATTTAGCCCCGTCTCTTTTGCTGAGTTTGCCCTGACCGGTTGGCTTTAAAATCAGTGGCAGGTGAGAAAAGCTTGGTGCCTGCCATCCAAAAAATTCGTACATGAGCACGTGGTGAGCAGTGCTGGGCAGCCATTCTTCACCTCTGATGACATGGGTAATTTCCATCAGGTGGTCATCCACTATGTTGGCCAAATGATAGGTAGGCATGCCATCTGCTTTGAGGATTACCTTGTCATCCAATTCACTGCCTGAAAAACTCACATCCCCCCTGATTTCATCGGTAATATGGATGCTCTTGTTTTCGGGCACCCGTAGCCTGATTACCACATTTTCATTTTTTTCCAGCAGTGTTTTACATTCTGCTTCCGGCAAAGAAAGAGCGTTTCTCAGCTTTGTTCTGCTTTCATAGTTGTATTTAAAACTATCGCCTCCTGCCGTTCTGGCTGCATCGAGTTCTTCCGGCGTATCAAAGGCATAATAAGCATGACCCTTTGCAACCAGTTCATGGGCATATTGTTGATAAATATTTTTCCTTTCCGACTGGCGGTAAGGACCGTAGTTGCCACCAAAGCCGGGTCCTTCGTCGGGAATGAGGCCTGCCCAGGTGAGGGAATCAATGATGTATTGTTCAGCTCCCGGTACATACCGCTGCTGATCGGTATCTTCGATGCGGAGAATAAATGTACCGCCGTGCCTCCTGGCAAATAAGTAATTGTAAAGGGCTGTTCTTACGCCTCCAATGTGGAGGGGGCCTGTGGGACTTGGGGCAAACCTCACCCTGATCTTGCTCATGTAATTGTTATTAATTTCGTTGGGACTACAAAATTACTCGAAAAAAGGCACATAACGGCTGTGAAAATGACTTCCTGAGTATTTTTCCACACCCGGTGCTGAATCGAACCATGCAGGTTCAAGAATTTTAAAGAATGATCACACATGTCAAAAAATGATGGGTTACCAAGGGATGAAGTGCTAATTTTGCTAAAAATATCACCATGTCGCTGGACCCTACCATTGCCGTCTTTGATAAAAATGCACTTTTATATCAGCAAAAGTACATGGATCAAAGCCGTTATGCCAATGGACTTGACTTGTGTATCCGATTAGTGCCGCAACAGGGGTCTCTGCTGGATTTGGGCTGCGGTCCGGGCAACGTAAGCCTTTATCTTTCAGAAAAACTGCCTGATTGGACGTTTTCAGCTGTGGATTTGTCGCCTGCCATGATCGAATTGGCAAAGTCTAACCTTCCTTCGGCTAATTGTAGAGTAGATGATGTAAGGAACTTACGCCATTTTGCCGGTCCATACCAGCTGATCGTAGTTGGATTTTGTATTCCCTATCTGTGCAGAGAAGAAGTCGATGCCCTGATCAAAAGTGCTTACGATCAATTGACGGAGGGTGGTATCTTGTATTTGAGTTTTATGGAAGGCGAACACCACCGCTCTGGATATCAGGTGAGCAGTAACGGGGAAGACAAGGCTATGACCTACTATTACATGACAGATGAAATGGTGTCTATGGTAAAAGTTGCTGGCTTTGACATTGACAGTGTTTTTCACTCAGATTTTGTAAAGGCAAATGGCAGTGTTGATATAGACGTTCAAATAATCGCCAAAAAGAAATAACAATTCCATGCTAGGCCCATTTGATGTTTTTCCCAGACTAACAACCGGACGACTTATCCTGCGTAAGTTGACCGTAGAAGATATACCCTGTCTGATACAACACGCAAACAACCCCAGGATTGCAGAAAATGTACTCAACATACCCTATCCTTATCAAGAGCCCGATGCAGCATTTCGCCTGGCATTTGTACACCAGGGATTTAGTCAGCGCTTACGGGTTGTTTTTGCTATAGCGTTAAAACAAAACAACGAAGTGATAGGAGAAGCAGGTTTGCATTTTTCCGGCGACCGGAGTTCTGCAGAAATTGGGTATTGGTTGAGTGAAAATTACTGGTCGATGGATTATACATCTGAAGCGGTGAAATCTATAGTGGATTATGGCTTTCGTGTACATCCATTAAATGCTATTTATGCCATTTGTAAAGAAGGCAATATCGCCAGTCAAAAGGTGGCCATAAATTGTGGTATGGAAGTATTTTCACAGGGAAACGGTATGATTCGATTTATGGTAAAATCACCAAATCAATAAGTTATTTTTAAAATCTAACAACAAAAAATGGAAAACAACTTTCTGACAGGGCAACTGGCACGACACATTCGGGAGATGCATTTTGGCAACAATTTTACCGGACCCTGTTTGAAATCACTTTTGGAGGGCGTTGATTGTAAATTGGCCAATACGCGGGTGCATGATCTGAACACCATTGCTGATCTGGTTTTTCACATTCATTATTACGTGAGGGCTGTCATCAAAGTATTGGAAGGAGGGCCGTTGGATGCCAGTGATAAATACAGTTACGATCGTGATCCTATTGAAAACGAAGAGCAGTGGCAGGCTATGTTGGATGAAGCCTGGCAAAATGCAGAACGGTTAGCCAGTCTGGTTGAAAACATGAAAGATGCTGACCTCTACGAAGCATTTATCGACGGCAAATATGGATCTGTTTTTCGCAACATCCACGGCCTGTTGGAGCACAGTCATTACCATTTGGGACAAATAGCTTTGATTGGGAAGATGGTGGGGAACAGAGCATTGGGGAACTGAGCATCCGGCATCGGAGCATCGGGGGAACGGAGTAACGGGGTATCCGGAACTGTGG
>WBZP01002347.1_pt1 | contig 21853 bp, 21 predicted proteins | sample 5204301 | NCBI WGS metagenome assembly WBZP01 (sample SAMN12412401, study PRJNA552823) | activated sludge metagenome | isolation source: activated sludge from nitrification reactor of wastewater treatment plant... | place: USA: Pennsylvania | collected 2017
TCAAGGGCGGCGTCGTCTGGACCGCGTTCACCCGCGAGGGCTGGATCTGGCAGGACATCGACGTCAAGGACTACATGCACTTCGACACCGGCTACCCCAGCCGGCCGTTCACGCCCAAGACCTAGACCCCGCAGCCGCGTCAGGCTGACGCGAGCGCCATCCCCCGAGGAGCAGGTCGTCCACGCCTGCCCCGTCGCAGCCGGTCCATCGAGACCTCGGGCAGGACGAAGGCCCGCACCCTCGGAGGTGCGGGCCTTCGTCGTGGGTCGTGCTGGGATCAGCCCTTGACCGAGCCGGCCAGCAGGCCGCGGACGAAGAAGCGCTGGAGGGAGAAGAACACGATCAGCGGGACGACGATCGCGATGAACGCGCCTGCTGTGATCAGGTGCAGCTGTGCGCCGTACGTGCCCTTGATGTTGGACAGGTACACCGTGATCGGTGCGACGTCGACCGTTCCTCCTGCGAACGTGAGGCCGACGAGCAGGTCGTTCCACACCCAGAGGAACTGGAAGATCGCGAAGGACGCGATCGCGGGGACCGACAGCGGCAGCACGAGCGTGCGGAAGATGAGGAAGTGGCTCGCGCCGTCGACGCGGGCCGCCTCGAACAGGTCGCGGGGCAGCTGGGCGATGAAGTTGTGCAGCAGGAAGATCGCCAGCGGGAGCGCGAACATCGTGTGCGCCAGCCACAGCGGCACGAAGCTCACACCGCCCTGGGGCCAGAGGTCCTGGCCGATCACCGGGATCGACTGGAACATCTGCCGCACCGGCGGGATGGGGCCCCAGCCCTTGTTGAACAGGGTGAGCAGCGGCAGCAGCGCCATCTGCAGCGGCACGACCTGCAGCGCGAAGATCAGCAGGAAGAGCCCGTTGCTCCACTTGAACTTCACCCACGCCAACCCGTACGCCGCCATGAGCGCCAGCACGAGCGGCACGATCGCCGCGGGGATGGAGATGACGAACGAGTTGATGAAGTAGGGCCAGATGCCCTGCGGGATCGTCTGGCCGCCGCTGATGACCTCGCTGTAGTTGCTCAGCGTGAAGTCGAACGGCGGGACGAACGCCGTCCACCAGCCGGTGTCGGACGCCTTCTCCGAGGGACGGAGGGAGGTGACCAGCAGGCCGAAGGTGGGGACGGTCCACAGGATCGTCAGGACGATCACGAACGCGCTCGCCCAGGGGCTCGACAGGTTGCGTCGCATGGCCGAGGACATGCCGTCCTGGGGAGCAGCGTTCTTGATGACTGCCTGCTCGACTTCGGCGGTCAGGCCGCCGGTCTCGACGCTCATCGGATCTGCTGCTCCTTCCGAAGCTGGACCACGTTGTAGACGATCAGCGGGGTCACAGCGATGAACAGGATGACGGCCAGCGCACTACCGCGACCCTTGTCGAACTGCACGAAGGACTGTGCGTACATCTCGTTGGCGAGGACCTGGGTGCCGAAGTTTCCGTTGGTCATCGTTCTCACGATGTCGAAGACTTTGAGGACTCCGATGGCGATCGTCGTGAGGACGACGACGAGGGTGCCGCGGATCATCGGGACGGTGACCTTGCGGAACAGGTTCCAGCCGGTCGCGCCGTCGAGCATGGCGGCCTCGGTGACGTCGACGGGGATCGCCTTGATCGCCGCGGACAGGACCACGAGGGCGAAGCCGGTCTGGATCCAGATCATGATCACCATGAGCAGGAAGTTGTTCCAGGGCTCCCACAGCAGCCAGTTCGGCGGGTCGGCCCAGCCGAGCTTCATGACCACGGCGGAGAGCAGACCGACCTGCTGGTCGTCGACGGAGGGGTCGCGGTACTCGTAGACCAGCCCCCAGATGATCGACGCGCCGACGAACGAGATGGCCATCGGCATGAAGATGAGGGACTTCGGGATCGACTCGCGGCGCATGCGGTCCATGAGCAGCGCGAGGACGAGGCCGAGGATCGTCGAGAAGATCGGCGTGATCACGATCCAGAAGAACGTGTTGCGCAGGAAGACCCAGTTGTCGGGCGTGGTGAAGATCCACGTGTAGTTCTTGATCCCGATGAACTTCTTGCCGTTGGCGTCCTGGAAGCTCCCGATCGTCGTGAGGATCGCGGGGATGACCAGCCCGACGAAGAGCAGGATCACGGCGGGTCCGAGGAAGACCAGCCGGGCCAAGCCGTTCTGGAAGCGACCGGCTGCCCGAGCAGCGAGCCAGAAGACGATGAGCAGGACTCCGAAGAAGACGAGCACCCAGCCTGCGGCCAGGGCCACCTTCGACGCCGTGGCGAAGAGTAGGACTCCGCACACGGTCAGGACGATGCCGACAAGGATCTCGCCGGCCTTGGATGTCGCGTTCATGCCGCGCGACCGCCCTCTCGTGGTTGCTGCGAAACGGGGACGTGAGGGGCCTCGGACGATGTCCGGAGACGGAACGGGGCCCGGGAGAGTGTCTACTCCTCCCGGGCCCCGACCGGTGTCACTTCGTCACGGTTTTACCCGTGAGGGGCGAACTGTCGAGCTGCGACGTCAGCTGGACGGCCAGGCGGCGTCGATGTTCTGCAGCGTCGTCTGCGTCGACTGGTCGGTGGCGAACCACGCGGTCAGCTGCTTCCACTCAGCACCGGCGCCGACGGCGGCGGGCATGAGGTCGGAGGCGTCGAAGCGGAACGTCGCGTCGGACTTGGTGAGGTACTCGGCCGACAGCTTCGAGATCGGGTCCTGGTACAGCGACAGGTCGACGCCGCTGTTGGCGGAGACCCAGCCACCGAGCTTCACCTTGTTGGAGGCGAACAGCGACGAGGAGAGGTAGGTCTGGAAGGCCTGGACCTCGGACTTGTCGGAGAACGCCGTCACGAACTCGCCGCCACCGACGATCGGGGTGGGGACCGAGTCGCTCTGCTGCGGCAGGTAGAACGCGAAGACGTCGCCGGAGTCGGAGATGACCGCGTCCTTCTTGAACGACGGCCACTGGGCCGCGTAGAAGGAGGCCTGCTGGAGCATGCCGCACTTGCCGGCGAGGATCGGCTTGCCGGCGTCCTGGAACGCCGTCGTCGCGATCGTCTTGACGTCACCGAAGCCCGCGTTGACGTACTTCGGGTTCTTCATCCAGCCGGCGACGGTGTCCATCGCCTTGGTGATCTGCGGCGAGTCGAACTTCACCGTGTGAGCGATCCACTGGTCGTAGACGTCGCCGCCCTGGGTGCCGAGGACGACCTGCTCCAGCCAGTCGGTGGCCGGCCAGCCGGTGGCGCCACCGGACTCGATGCCGCCGCACCACGGCTTGATGCCGTCGGAGACCATCTTGTCGGACAGCGTCATCATCTCGGCCCAGGTCGTGGGGACCTTGTAGCCCTTGGCCGTGAAGACCTTGGGCGAGTACCAGACCAGGGACTTCATGTTGGAGCCCAGCGGCGCGGCGTAGAACGTGCCGTCGACCGTGCCGTAGGCCTTCCACTGCGCGTTCCACTTGTCCATGTTCGCGGAGACGCCGTCGGGCGCGGCCTTGGGGCCACCCTGCGACACGAGCTTGGAGAGCAGACCGGGCTGCGGGATGAACGCGATGTCGGGAGCGTTGCCGCCGGCGATACGGGTCGGGAGCTGGGCCTCGAACTGGTCGCTGCCCTCGTACTTGACCTTGATGCCGGTGCACTTCTCGAACTGGGCCCACGCCGACTCGAACTTCTGCTGCTCAGGCGGCAGGATCGAGGTGAAGACGGTGACCGTCGTGTTCGGGTGCGACCCGTACGCCGCGTAGTCGGCGCAGGCGGGGTCGGTGTTGGTGGCGCTGGCGCTGCTATCGCCACCGGAGGAGCTGCTGCCGCACGCGGCGAGCAGCAGGGCTGCCGCGACTCCGCCGATGACGGCGGCGGTGCGGCGGCTGGGACGAACGGACATGTGGTGTCTCCCTCGAGCCGATGAGAGTTTCCGGGTGGCTGATCCCCGGCGTTGTAAACGCTTCGCATCCTGGCCCGATTACGGGGGAGGAAGCAAGGGTTACCGGCATGTTTCGGCCCTGCAAGCGATTACAAAATGGTCTCGGAACGGCTACGATGGAGCGCTCCCACTGCACCAGCATAGCGCGAGTCGCCCCTCCGTGTCTCCCCCTCGGGCACGGCGGGCGCGTCGCACTGCGGTGTCTGCTGTCGAATCTGCCACGACCCGGGACTTCTCGCCCGTCGGGAGGCGCACCGTGACGCGACCGTCACCGGGTCCGCTCCCACGCCGCCCGCCGCTGCGGTGGTGCGGCTGCGCGCAGCGGCCCGGCAGTGGTGGACTACGCCCGTGGATGTGCCCCTGCTCGCGTCGATGCCCGAACCCGAGCGCACCAAGGTGCTCAACGCCTGCCAGACGCTGCGCTATCGGCGCGGCGACGTCCTCTTCCGCCAGGGCGACCCGAGCGACGGCCTGCACGTGGTCGAGTCCGGCCGCCTCGCCGTCCGGGTGACGACGGAGACCGACGACTCGGTCACCCTCGACGTCATCGGTCCCGGTCGCGTCGTCGGCGAGCTCTCGCTGGTCCGGCCCGGCACCGCGCGCACGGCGACGGTCCTCGCGCTCGACGACGCGACCACGCGCATGCTCACTCTCGACGCGTTCCAGGAGCTCGTCCGCGAGCACCCCGCCGTCGCGACGACCGCGGCCGCGCTGCTCGCCGACACCGTCGAGCGGCTCACCGGCCAGCTCGTCGAAGCGCTCTCGGTCAACGTCGACCGCCGCGTCGCGCGGCGCATCTGGACGCTCGCCGACCTGCACGGCGGGCCGGTCCCGGGGACGTCGTTGCCGCTCACCCAGCAGGAGATGGCCGACCTCGCCGGCGCAGCACGGCCGACCGTGAACCAGTCGCTCAAGCGCCTCGAGGCGCAAGGCGCGATCGCGCTCTACCGCGGCGGGGTGCGCATCGTCGACGCCGACGTCCTGCGCAAGCGGGCGGCGCTGCCGGCGTCCTCGCGCTGACCTGCGCGGTCAGGGCAGGAGCGCCTCGAGCCAGGCCTGCAGCGCGGCGAGCGCACCCGCGCTGATCTCATGCCCGCCGGTGGGCGACGAGGTCGTCGCCGAGAGCGCGGTCACCGCAGCGGACGGAGCTCGTCGGCCGTGCCGACGCCGGCCCAGCGCTCGAGCTCGCCGGCGAGGTCGAGCGGCTCGATGGGCGCCGAGTGCTCCCACTCGCCCCAGCTCTCGCGCGGCAGCATCCACTGCACCTCGAACTCGTGGCCGTCGGGGTCGTGCGCGTACAGGCTCTTGGTCGCACCGTGGCTCGACTCGCCGACGAGGGCACCGAGCTCGGCCAGCGTCACCTGCGCCTCGGCCAGCTCCTCGATCGTGTCGACCTGCCAGGCGAGGTGGTAGAGGCCGATGCCCGGGCGCTTGGGACCGAACGACGTGCCGACCTGGAACAGGCCGAGGTCGTGGTGGTTGCCCGAGCGCGGCAGCTGCAGGAAGGCGGCGGGCACGCGCGGCTCGCGGGCGATGACGCGCATGCCGAAGGCGGCGTCGTAGAAGGCGATGCTGCGCTCGAGGTCGGCGACGTAGAGGACGGCGTGGTTGAGCCGCACGGCGGGGATGGTCATGCGGCGAGCGTAGCCAATAGTTGACGCTTCATCAAATGCTCGATCAGGGATATGCTGGTGCTGTGAGCCTCGCCGACACCGACCTCGACCCGCGCGTGACCACGTTCGGGCGCCTGCTCGAGGCCTGCCACGGGCTCGAGGTCCGGCTCGGCGTGCAGCTCGAGCGGACGTCCGGCGTACCGCTCACCACGCTCGAAGTGCTGCTGCGCCTGTCGCGGTCCCCCGAGGGCGTGCTGACGATGGGCGAGCTCAGCCGTCAGCTCGCGCTCACCACCGGCGGCATCACGCGGATGGTGGACCGGCTCTCCGACGCGGGCCTGGTCGAGCGCCGCCCGAGCCCGAGCGACCGCCGGGTGCAGTACGCCGCGATCACGAAGGCCGGCGAGGCCACACTGCGCGAGGCGCTCGCCCAGCACACCGAGGCGCTGCGCGACGTCTTCGACGGCTTCAGCGCGAAGGACCTCGCCACGCTGGACCGGCTGCTGGACCGCTTGCGCAGCACCGCTTCCTGAGCGTCGAAGCCCACATCGACGCGGTCCGTAGGCGCGCTCACGTCGTTTACCCTGGATCGTCCACGTGCCGTCCCGGGAGGAGCGACGTGACCGACCCCGTCGCGAACCCCGCGACCGACCGCGCGCCCGTCGTCGTCGACACCGACACCGACGCCGATGCCGCGGCCGGCACCGTCACCAGCACCGCGGTGCCCGAGGGCGCCGAGGGCGCCGAGGCCGCTGCTGCGCCCGGCGTCAGCGAGCTGCGCCGCCGGCTGGGCTGGGTGGCCGTCGGCGTGTGGGCGGTGGCGCTCGCGACGTTCATCGTCACGCAGGGCTTCCCGTTCGACCGCGGCTACCAGACGCTCTGGATCCTGTCCGGCCTCGTCGCCGCGAGCGTCGGGCGCACCTGGCGCGACGTCGGCCGCATCTTCGTCGACTGGGTGCCGGTCATCGTGATCCTGTACCTGTACGACTTCTCGAGGCACGCGGCCGAGGCGCTCGGCCGACCCGTCGCGATCACGCCGCAGATCGACGCCGACCGGCTGCTGTTCTTCGGCGTCGTCCCGACCGTCTGGCTGCAGGAGCACGTCTACGACCCGAACGCGACGCACTGGTGGGACGCCGTCGGGTCGCTCTGGTACATCAGCCACTTCCTCGGCGTCTGGGTGATCGCCGCGATCCTCTACCTGCGCGACCGCGACCACTGGTTCACGTGGACGCGCGCGCTCGTGGTGCTGTCGTTCGCCGGCCTCATCACGTTCGCGCTCATCCCGACCGCTCCCCCGTGGTACGCCGCGCGCGACGGCTACCTCCCGGCGCTCGACCGGATCTCGACGCGCGGGCTGGACATGGTCGGCCTGCACGGCGCGCGCCAGCTGATCGACCTCGGTGCGGCCACCGCCAACGACGTCGCCGCGATCCCCAGCCTGCACACGGCGTTCGCGGTGCTCATCGCGGTGTGGTTCTGGCCGCGCGTGCCGGTGAAGCAGCGCTGGTGGCTGCGCCCGTTCCTCGTCGCGTACCCCATCGTGATGCTCGCGGTCCTCGTCTACAGCGGGGAGCACTACGTCATCGACGGCATCGTCGGCGCGATCTACGTGTTCGGCGTCCTCGCCGGGCTGCGCTGGTGGGACCGCTGGCGCGCGCGCCGCAAGGCCGAGCAGATCGCAGCGGCCGAGCCTGCTGCGTCCGAGACCGCTGCCTGAGGCCGGCTCCTCGAGGTCAGTGCGGGGCCAGGTCGGTCACGACCTTCTCGGCCTGGTGCAGCACCTGCACGACCTGCAGGCGCAGGTGGTCCCACTGCCGCGAGAGGTCGGTGCCGATCGCGTCGGCCTTCGCGTAGTCGCCGCCCTCCGCGGCGTCGAACGCCGACAGGTAGCCGCTCATCGAGCGTGCGGCCAGACCGGTGCCGCCGTTGTTCACGACCATCGTGATGACCGCGAAGACGATCATCAGACCGACGAGGCGTCGCAGCGCGCGGAACAGCATGGCGTGGTCATCGACCCCGCCGGACCCCGTTCTTCAGCCGATGCCGTCATCGTCCGGACGACTCGATCACAGCACGCAGCGTGACCGCGGCCGTGATGCGATCGGCGACTGCGGCGCCTTCGGCTCAGGCCAGCTGGCTGAGGAGGAACGCCAACGCGAAGCCGGACGTGGTCACCAGGCCCACGGCCGGGCCACCGTTCTCGAACGCCTCGGGCATCATCGTGTCGACGAGCATGGTGAGGATCGCGCCCGCGGCGAAGGCCTGGATGACGGCGAGGACGCCCGGGCTCGAGCCGCCGAGGAGCGCGAACGCGAGCGCCGCGACGAGACCGGACGCGACCGCGACGCCGCACCACAGCCCGACGATCCAGCGCGGCGAGTGGCCGGCCTTGCGCAGACCGGTCGCGGCCGACATCGACTCCGGCACGTTCGACAGGAACACCGCGGCGACGACCGCGAGGCCGACGCTCTTGCCGCCGACCAGCGTGATGCCGATGGCGGCCGACTCGGGGATGCCGTCGAGCAGCGCGCCGAGCACGAGGCCCTTCGCGTCGGTGCCGGGCCCGGCCTGCGCGCCCGACGAGCGCTTGCGGTGCTTGCCGCCGACCCGGTCCAGCCAGCGGTCGCCGACGTAGAAGGTGAGCGCACCGAGCGCGAGCCCGACGACGACCTCGCGGGCGCCGGCGGCGTCGTACGCGTCCTCGGTGAGCTCGAAGGCGAGCGCCGAGATCAGGACGCCGGCGCCGAACGCCATCACCAGCCCGATGGTGCGGGCGGAGAACGGGCGGGCGAGCGCGAGCAGCGCGCCGAGGACGAGGGCGACCCCGCCCACGAAACCCCAGAACCCGGCGACCAGCACGTCGCCAGCCTGCCAGCCGGAGGCAGCCCGGTCCGCGACCCGCGCCGTCGGCCAGGGACGCGCCTCGGGCCGCGACGCCGGTCCGTGAGTGGAAGGAATGGTGCTCTCTGAGCAACGAATGGCACATTCAGTGAGAACGAGGGGGGTGCGCCGGGGTGGGTGGGGCGTCGGGCAGGATCACCCGGGTGACCCGCCGCTGGACGCCGCTCGACACCGCCCGTCAGGACCGTTCGCCCTACGTCGACGCGCTCACCGCGTTCATCGACGCCGAGCACGTGCGCTGGGGCATCCCCGGCCATCAGGGCAGCCCCGAGGCGCAGTCGTTCCTGGCCGAGTACGTCGGCGAGGACGTGCTGCGCCTCGACGTGCAGACGATGGTGCAGGGCATCGACCTCGGACCGGGCAACCCGTTCGACGAGTCGCTCGCGCTCGCCGCAGAGGCGTGGGGCGCGCGGCGTACCTGGTTCCTCACCAACGGGTCGAGCCAGGGCAACCTCGTGTGCGGCCTCGCCGTCGCGGGCCTCGGTGGCTCGCTCGTCGCGCAGCGCAGCGTGCACTCGTCGGTCGTCGACGCGCTCGCGATGTCGGGGCTCGCGGCCACGTTCGTGACGCCCGACATCGACTCGCGGCTCGGCATCCTGCACACCCTCACACCGCAGGCGCTCGACGAGGCGCTCACCGCGTCGCCCGACGCCTCGGCCGCGATCGTCGTGACGCCGTCGTACTTCGGGGCGTGCGCCGACGTCGAGGCGCTCGTCGCCGTCGCGCACGCGCACGACGTCGCGCTCGTCGTCGACGAGGCCTGGGGCGCGCACCTCGGCTTCCACCCCGACCTGCCCACGAACGCCGCACGGCTAGGCGCCGACCTCGTCGTGTCGTCGATGCACAAGCTCGGCGGCTCGCTCGGCCAGACCGCGCTGATCCACCTGGGCCACGGGCCCTACGCCGACCGGCTCGAGCCGCTCGTCGACCGCGCGATGCGCTCGATGCGCTCGACGTCGGAGTCGACGCTGCTCCTCGCGTCCCTCGACCTCGCGCGCCGCCAGCTCGCAGCGCGCGGCACCGAGACGATCGGCCGCAGCCTCGCGTCGGTGCAGCGGCTGCGCGACCGCATCACCGCCGACGGCCGGTTCCGCGACGCCACCCCGCAGCTGCGCGAGTTCCCGTCGGTCGTCGACATCGACCCGCTGCGCGTCGTCATCGACACCCGCGCCGGCGGCATCAGCGGGCACGAGGCGCGCGAGCTGCTCTTCCACGAGCTCGGCCACCACCTCGAGCTGTCGACCGACGACGTCGTCGTCACGATCGTCGGCGCCGGGGTGGAGCCCGACGCCGACGAGTTCGCCGACGCGCTGCTCCGCCTGCCGCAGGGCTCGACCGCGCACCGCGAGGTCTCGAGCCCGCCGCCGGCCGGGCCGCGCCGGATGACGGTGCGCGAGGCGTGGTTCGCCGAGGCCGAGGTCGTGCCCGCGGAGGAGGCGGTCGGCCGGGTGTCGGCCGACAGCGTCGCGGCGTACCCGCCGGGCATCCCGAACCTCATGCCCGGCGAGGAGATCACCGCGGAGAACCTCACGTTCCTGCGCGAGACGGCGTCGGCGCCGTTCGGCCACGTGCGCGGCGCGTACGTGCAGGACCTCTCGCTCGTGCGGGTCGTGCGCGACCGGTAGGGCACGGCCCGGGACCTGCCACGGCGGGTCCGCGAGGTCTAGCGTCGGCACCGTGCGCGCGATGATCCTCAAGGAGTTCCGCGAGCTGCGGAGGGACCGACGGACGCTCGGCATGCTGGTCGCGATGCCGCTGCTGCTGCTGGTGATCTTCGGGTACGCTGCGAGCTTCAACGTCGAGACCGTGAAGACCGCGATCGTGGGCGCCCAGGCGGAGCAGCTCGCATCGACGCTGCCGACGTCGTTCTTCGACGTCACCGTCACCGACCCGTCCGGCGATCAGGCCTACGCCGAGCAGCTGCTGCAGGACAACAAGGTCGACGTCGCGTTCGTGACGGGGCAGACCCCGGTCCTCGCCCTGGTCGACGGCTCGAACCTGTTCGCAGCGCAGGCGATCGTGTCGGTGCTCAACCGCGCCGGCGACCAGGTCACGACGGAGGTGCTCTACAACCCCGACCTCGAGACGTCGTGGGTCATGGTGCCCGCGATCATCGGCCTGATCCTCACGTTCATCGGGACGATCGTCACCAGCATCGGCCTGGTGAAGGAGCGCGAGTCCGGCACGCTCGAGCAGCTCGCGGTGATGCCGATCAAGCCGACGCAGGTGATCCTCGGCAAGATCGCGCCGTACTTCCTGCTCGCGTCGATCGACATGGTCGCGATCACCGTGATCGGGATGCTGCTGTTCAAGGTGCCGTTCAACGGCAACCCGTTCGTGTTCGCGCTCGGCGCCGCGCTGTTCCTGTTCGTGGTCCTCGGCCTCGGCGTCTTCATCTCGACGATCTCGCAGACGACCGGCCAGGCGATCCAGACGGCGTTCTTCTTCCTGCTCCCGCAGATCCTGCTCAGCGGCATGATCTTCCCCCTCGACGCGATGGCGCCGGGTGTCCGGTGGATCGGCTACCTGCTGCCGCTGACCTACTTCGTGATGATCAGCCAGGGCGTCATGCTGCGCGGCGCCGACCTCGCGTCGCTGTGGATCCCGTTCACCGTGCTGACGGTGATGGCGGTCGTCGTCTTCACCGGCGCGACGCTCCGGTTCCGCCGCGACCTCGCGCCGGGCCGTCGCCGCAAGGCGGTCGAGCAGCGGCACGAGCACGAGGCGCCGACGTCATGACCTTCGGCGTACGCCGGGCCCGCGTACGGCTCGGCAGCACCCTCGCCCTCGACGACGTGACGCTCGAGGTCGACCCCGGCAGCGTCGTCGCTGTCGTCGGCGGCGACGGCGCGGGGAAGACGACGCTGCTGCGCGCGCTGGTCGGCGAGGTGGCGCTCGACGAGGGCGCCGTGTCGGCACCGAGCCCGGAGCGGATCGGCTACCTGCCGGCGACCACGGGTTCGTGGCCGGCGCTGACCGTGCGCCAGAACGTCGACTTCGTGGGCGGGATCTACGGGCTGTCCGGCGCACGCCTCGACGCCCGGCGTACCGAGCTGCTCGAGCGGGCCGGGCTGACCGCCGCTGCGGACCGCACGTCGGCTCAGCTGTCGGGCGGCATGCGTCGCAAGCTCGGCTTCTGCCTCGCGATCGTCCACGAGCCCGAGCTGCTCGTGCTCGACGAGCCGAGCACCGGCGTCGACCCGGTCAGCCGGGTGGACATGTGGCGCCTCGTGTCCGAGGCCGCGGCGGGCGGGGCGGCCGTCGTGATGTCGACGACGTACCTCGACGAGGCCGAGCGCGCCGCACGGCTGCTGGCCCTCGACGCCGGGCAGGTGCTCGCGCAGGGCACGCTCGACGACGTGCTCGCGTCGGTCCCCGGTCGCGTGACGGTGTCGCCGGTGCGCCATGACGCCGGCCGGTCGTGGCGCCGCGGGCTGCTGCACCACGAGCACTGGGCCGACGGCGCCGTGATCCCCGCCGACGCGCAGGTCGTGACGCCCGACCTCGAGGACGCCGTCGTCGCCCTGTCCCTCGCCCGCCGCGCCGCAGCAGGTGCGGCATGAGCCGACTCGCGCACCTGACAGGACGGCAGTGCCGCACGCTGGCTCCCGCCTCGGGCCGGAAGCGGGACGGTGCGGCATGAGCGTCCTGGCCAGCACGCAGCGCGCGACGCGCACCTTCGGTGCGTTCACGGCGGTCGACGACGTCACGCTGCAGGTCGAGGCGGGCGAGGTCGTGGGACTGCTCGGCGCGAACGGCGCGGGCAAGACGACGCTGATCCGGATGCTGCTCGGACTGCTGCCGACGACGACCGGCGACGTCGAGATCCTCGGCGGCCCACCGGATCGCGAGCGTCGCGCCCGGCTGGGCTACGTGTCGCAGGGCCTCGGCCTCTACGGCGATCTCACGGTCGCGGAGAACCTCGCGTTCACCTGCCAGGCCTACGGCGCCGCCGTGCCGTCTCTGCCGGGGCCGCTGCGCGACTCGTCCGGGACGCTCGTGCGCGACCTCTCGCTCGGGCTGCAGCGCCAGCTCGCGTTCCTCGCCGCGCTCGCGCACTCCCCCGAGCTCGTCGTGCTCGACGAGCCGACGTCGGGCGTCGACGCCGTCGCCCGCGCCGCGCTGTGGGACACGATCCGCGAGCAGGCTGAGCGCGGCGCCGGCGTCCTGGTGACGACGCACTACATGCAGGAGGCCGAGCAGTGCGACCGGCTGCTGCTCATGTCTCGCGCCCGTCTGGTCGCGCAGGGCAGCGCAGCCGACATCATCGGGAGCACGCAGGCCTGGGCCGTCCGCACCGACGACTGGGCCGCCGCGTTCTCCGCGCTGAACGCCGCCGGCGCCCCCGTGATGCTCGCGGGCCGCGACGTCCGCGTCGCCGACGCCGACCCCGACGAGCTGCGCGCCGTCCTCGCCGCCGCCGGCGTACCCGCCGAGATCAGCGCCGTCCCCGCCACGATCGAGGAACGCATGATGGTCCTGGCCCGCACCACCCCCGATGGTGGGTAGCGTGCGGGGCATGGTGGCTCCGTTCTCGTTGGTGGGTCGTGCGGCGCTCGTGACCGGGGCAGGTGCTCCGGACGGGATCGGGTTCGCGACGGCGCGGCTGCTCGGTCGGATGGGGGCGCGCGTCGTCGTCAGCGCGACGTCGGACCGCGTGCACGAGCGCGCGGGCGAGCTGTCGGCCGAGGGCATCGACGCGCTCGCGCTGCTGGCCGACCTCACCGACCCCGTCCAGTCGCAGCGGCTCGTCGACGAGACCGTCGGGCACCTCGGACGCCTCGACGTCCTGGTGAACAACGCGGGCATGGTGCAGACGGGCGTCACGATCGAGTCGGGCACGTTCGCCGGTCAGCCGATCGACGCATGGCTGCGTCAGCTCGACCTCACGCTGCTCACCGCGGTCAACACCACGCGCGCCGCGCTGCCGGTCATGCAGGCACAGGGGCACGGCCGGATCGTGATGATGTCCAGCGTCACCGGGCCGATGGTGTCGGCGTCGGGGAGCAGCGCCTACTCGGCCGCGAAGGCCGGCATGGACGGCCTCATGCGCGCGATCGCCATCGAGGAGGGGCCTCACGGCATCACGTGCAACTCCGTGAACCCCGGCTGGATCGCCACCGGCTCGTCCGAGCCCGACGAGCTCGTGGCCGGTACGTACACGCCCGTGGGTCGCTGCGCACGTCCCGAGGAGGTGGCCGCAGTCGTGGGGTTCCTCGCCAGCGACGAGGCGTCGTACGTGACGGGACAGCCGTTCGTCGTCGACGGCGGCAACATCATCCAGGACTTCAAGGGCCCCTGACCCGTGGAGGGCGCAGAGCCACGGGGTGGCGGCGTACGCCGTCACGTCACGTCCCGTGCGGCTCAGGCGGTCTCGAGGCGGGTACCGAGCTCGTCGGCGACGGCGAAGATCGACTCGACGTCCTCGGTACGGGTGCGGTAGTTGACGATGCACGGCCGCAGGCACGCGGTGCCGTCGATCACCGCGCTCGTCACGTAGACGCGTCCGTCGACCTGCATCTCGCGGGCGAGCGCCATGTTGTGCGCGTCGACGTCGCCTGAGGACGGGATGCGCCGCAGCGGCACGATCGACAGGTCTGCCGAGGGCAGCAGCGGCTCGAAGCGCGGGTGCTCGACGGCGAGCGCGTGCAGGTGGCGCGCGAGCAGCAGGTTGCGCTCGATCGCGTCGCGGAACGCGTCGGCACCGTGCGCGCGCAGCGCTGTCCAGAGCTTGAGCGACCGGAACGGCCGCGAGTACTCCAGCGTGCCGTCGACCGGGTGCCGGAAGCCCTCCTCCTCGACCATGTACGACGCGTCGTGCCGGAACGCGCGCGTGAGGTTCTCCTGGTCGCGCACGAGCAGGACGCTGCACGCCTTCGGGACGAACATCCACTTGTGAGCGTCGACGCTCGCCGAGTCGGCGCGCGGCAGCCCGGCGAACAGCGGGCCGGCCGTCGAGGTGCTCGACGCCGGCAGCCCGTAGGCGCCGTCGACGTGCATCCAGACGCCGAGCTCCTCGCACACGTCGGCGATCGCGTCGAGCGGGTCGACCGCGCCGGTGATCGTCGTACCCGCGGTCGCGACGACGGCGACGGGGACGAGCCCGGCGTCGAGGTCGGCCCGGACCAGCTCGCGCAGCGCAGACGGGTCCATCCGCCGGTTCCCGTCGATCGGGACACGACGCAGGTTGCCGCTGCCCAGGCCGAGGACCTCGACCGCGCGCTCGATGCTCGAGTGGGCGTCGGACGACGCGTAGAGGACCGGCGACGTGGCCGCCAGCCCGTCGACCCGGCTCGAGGGGAAGGCACGGGTCCGCGCCGCCATGAGCGCGGTGAGGTTGGACTGCATGCCCCCGCTGGTGAACGTGCCGCCGCCCCACGGGTAGCCGACGAACTCGGCCATCCAGCGCAGCGCCTGCTGCTCGACGACGTAGGCCGCCGCGGACTCGGCGGCGAGGTTCGTGTCGTGCGACGTCGCGAGCGCGTCGGCCAGCACCGCCGACTCGAGGCCCGACGACCCGATGTAGCCGAAGTAGCGGGGTCGGGCGTGCGCGAGCGACTCGTCGAGGATGTGGGCCGCGACGTCGAGGGCCGCCGGGACGCCGACGCCGGTGCTCGGCAGCGGCGCGTCGGCGATCTGCAGCGTGTGCTCGGAGATCGGCGGCTGGGCCGGCCGCGGCTGGTCGAACGAGCGCCAGGCCTGCCCCACCAGGTCGAGCCCGTGGTGCAGGGCCTCGGTCCGCTGCTCCTGGAGCTGGACGGCGAGCTCGGAGAACCCCTCGTGGTGCGTCATGCCCGCATCAGACGGCCTCGGGCACCTTGGTGGCAACTGCACCGCGCCGTCGAGGCGCGGCATCAGAGCGCGAGGTCGGCGTAGAGCGCGAGGCAGTCGGCGTACGCCGGGAGGAGGCCGCGCTCGGCCGCCTCGGCGAGGGACGGGGCGTCGCGGTCCTTGGCCGACAGGATCGGCTCGCGGTCGGTGGGCCAGTCGATGCCGATCGCGGGGTCGAGCGGGTCCACCTCGTGCTCGCGGCCCGGCGACCACGAGGTGCTGCAGATGTAGGCGACGGTCGCGTCGTCCTCGAGGCTGTAGAACGCGTGGCCCAGGCCCTCGGAGATGAAGATGCCGCGGCGATCAGCTCCGCCGAGCAGCACCGAGTCCCACCGCCCGAACGTGGGCGAGCCCACCCGGATGTCGACCACGACGTCGAGGACCGACCCGTGCAGGCAGAAGACGTACTTCGCCTGGCTCGGCGGCACGTCGGCGTAGTGGATCCCGCGGAGCACGCCGCGCTGGGACACCGAGCAGTTCGCCTGCTGAAGGTCGAGGCGGCGGCCCACGGCGGCCTCGAACGCGGACGCGCGGAACCACTCGTGGAACAGGCCGCGGTCGTCGCCGTGCAGGACGGGAACGACCTCGTACGCGCCGGGCACGCTCAGCTCGCGCAGCTCCATCAGGCACCGTCGACGAGGTCGAGGAGGTACTCGCCGTACCCGCTGCGCCGCAACGGTTCTGCGAGCTCGCGCAGCTGCGCGTCGTCGATCCAGCCCTCGCGCCAGGCGATCTCCTCGACGCACCCGACGCGCAGGCCCTGCCGCTTCTCGACCACGCGTACGAACTCGCCCGCGTGCATGAGCGTCTCGAACGTGCCGGTGTCGAGCCATGCGGTGCCGCGGTCGAGGACGGTGACGGTGAGCCGGCCCTGGCGCAGGTAGTGGTCGTTGATCGCGGTGATCTCGAGCTCGTTGCGCGCACTCGGCGTGATGCCCTTCGCCACCTCGACGACGTCGGATCCGTAGAAGTACAGGCCCGGCACGGCGAACCGGCTGCGGGGCGCGGCGGGCTTCTCCTCGATCGAGACGACGCGGCCGTCGCCGTCGAACTCGACGACGCCGTAGTCCGTCGGGTTGCTCACGTGGTAGGCGAACACGTGGCCGCCGTCGACGTCGGTGTTGGCCTTGAGCGCGGTGCCGAGACCGGTGCCGTAGAAGATGTTGTCGCCGAGGACGAGGCAGGCGGAGTCGCCGGCGAGGAACTCCTCGCCGATGAGGAACGCCTGGGCGAGCCCCTCAGGGCGCGGCTGGACGGCGTACTGCAGCGAGATGCCCCAGGCCGACCCGTCGCCGAGCAGGCGCCGGAACTGGTCGGCGTCGTCGGGGGTCGTGATCACGAGGATGTCGCGCAGGCCCGCCATCATCAGCGTGGAGAGCGGGTAGTAGATCATCGGCTTGTCGTAGACCGGCAGCAGCTGCTTGCTCACGGCCCTCGTGAGGGGGTGCAGCCGGGTCCCGCTGCCCCCGGCGAGGATGATCCCGCGCATGCGGTGAAGGCTAGCGAGGACGCTCGACCCGTGTCCGTCGGGCCACCCCGGTTAGGCTGGCCGCGACTTCGTCAGGACGGGGATCCGATGCGTGTGCTGGTGACGGGCGGGGCCGGTTTCATCGGCTCGCACTTCGTGCGCACCGCGCTGGGACCGGGCCTGCCGGGGCTCGACGGCGTGTCGGAGGTCGTCGTCCTCGACGCCCTGACCTATGCCGGGAACCGCGCCAACCTCGACCCGGTCGCGGCCGACCCGCGGCTGCGCTTCGTCGAGGGCGACATCCTCGACGCCGACCTCGTCGACTCCCTCGTCGCCGAGGCCGACGCCGTCGTGCACTTCGCCGCCGAGTCGCACGTCGACCGTTCGATCACCGGCGCCCGCGACTTCGTGATGACCAACGTCGTCGGTACCCAGACGCTGCTCGACGCCGCGCTCCGCCACCGACTGGGACGGTTCGTCCACGTCTCCACCGACGAGGTCTACGGCTCGATCGACACCGGCTCGTGGCCCGAGACGCACCCGCTCGAGCCGAACTCGCCGTACGCCGCGTCGAAGGCGTCGAGCGACCTCATCGCCCGGTCCTACGCGCGCACGCACGGCCTCGACGTCGTCGTCACCCGGTGCTCGAACAACTACGGGCCCTACCAGTTCCCCGAGAAGGTCATCCCGCTGTTCGTCACGAACCTCATCGACGGCGGCACCGTGCCGCTCTACGGCGACGGGCTCAACGTGCGCGACTGGCTGCACGTCGACGACCACTGCCACGGCATCGCCCTCGTGCTCCAGGGCGGACGCGCCGGCGAGGTCTACAACATCGGCGGCGGCACCGAGCTCACGAACCGCGCGCTCACCGAGCTGCTGCTCGAGCTGACCGGCAGCGACTCCTCGCGCGTCGTCCCCGTCGAGGATCGCAAGGGCCACGACCGCCGGTACTCCGTCGACATCACCAAGATCGGCGAGGAGCTCGGGTACGCACCGCGCGTCCCGTTCGAGACCGGGCTCGCCGACGTCGTCGAGTGGTACCGCGCGAACCGCGCCTGGTGGGAACCGCTCAAGGCGCGCGCCGCGCTCGCCCGATGAGCGCACGCTGGGTCGTGCTCGGCGCGGGCGGGATGCTCGGGCACGACGTGCTCCGCGCCCTGCGCGACCGTGACGCCGTGGGGCTGGCACGACGCGACGTCGACATCACCGACGAGGCCGCGGTGCTCGACGCCGTGGCCGGCGCCGACGTCGTCGTGAACTGCGCCGCGTGGACCGCGGTCGACGACGCCGAGGCGCACGAGCTGGAAGCCCTTGCGGTGAACGGGATCGGGGCCGAGCACGTCGCGCATGCGTGCGCCCGCACCGGTGCGCGGCTGGTGCACGTGTCGACCGACTACGTGTTCGCCGGCGACGCCGCGACCCCCTACGCCGAGGACGCGCCGGTCGCACCGCGCACGGCGTACGGGCGCACCAAGGCGGTCGGCGAGGAGGCCGTGCGCCGGCTGCTCCCCGACCGCTCGCTCGTGGTCCGCACCGCGTGGCTGTACGGCGCGGCCGGCCCGAGCTTCGTGCGCACGATGGCCCGCCTCGAGCGCGAGCGCGACACCGTCGACGTGGTCGACGACCAGCAGGGCCAGCCGACCTGGTCGCAGGACCTCGCCGAGCGCATCGTCGCCGCGGTCGACCACGACGTCGAGCCCGGGATCTACCACGGCACGAACGCCGGCGCGACGACGTGGTTCGGCCTGGCACGTGCGGTGTTCGAGCTCCTCGGCGCCGATCCCGAGCGGGTCCGCCCCACGACGAGCGACGCCTTCGTGCGCCCCGCGCCGCGACCGGCGTACTCCGTCCTCGGCCACGACGCCTGGGTGCGCGCCGGCCTCGCCCCGATGCGCCCGTGGCGTGACGCTCTCGACGCGGCCTTCGCCGACGACAACTTCCGCCGATCCCTCTCGTCGTAGCCGCCGCCTCGGAGCGGAGCGGCAGCCCGGCCGACGGCCGGTAGGTTCGGCCCATGACGAGCGAGCAGAGCGGTAGGCGGCGCGGGCTGCGTCGTGCCCTCGCGGAGCGCTGGGACGAGGCCGCCGTACGACGCGCGGCGCTCGTCGTGGACCGCGGTCGACGCGAGACCGCGGACGCACGGACCGCGCAGCTGGCCGACGAGATCGTCGGCCGCGTGCTGCCGACCGGGGACCTCACCCCGGAGCAGCGGCTGCGGCGCAACCAGGCGCTCCTGCGGATCCTCCCCGGCGTCGACGCCGACGTGCCCGAGGACGTGTCTGAGGCCCTCAGCGACGCGTTCGCGCGGCTCTACCACCCCACCGCCGATGCCGCGAAGCTGCCGACCGACGCCGTGCGCCGCACGATCATCGACCAGTTCCATCTCCTCTACTACCACCTGCGGCCGAGGGTCTGGGAGGACACGTACTACCGCGGCCACCGGATCCTGAAGCTCACGTCGGACCTCTGGATGTACCGCACGATCCTCGACGAGCTGCAGCCCGGTCTGATCATCGAGACGGGCACGCGCTTCGGCGGTTCGGCGCTCTGGATGGCCGACCAGCTCGAGCTGCTCGGGCACGGGTCGGTCGTGACCATCGACATCGACGTCGTCCCCGGCCGGCCGACGCACCCGCGGATCACGCACCTGCTGGGCTCGTCGAGCGACCCCGCGACCGCCGAGCAGGTGCGCGCGCTCCTGCCCACCGACGGCAGCCCCGTGATCGTGGTGCTCGACAGCGACCACACCCGCGACCACGTGCTCGCCGAGATGCGCCTGTTCGCCCCGATGGTCACCGAGGGGTCGCTACTGATCGTCGAGGACACGAACATCAACGGGCACCCGGTGTTCGCGGAGTTCGGCCCCGGCCCGTGGGAGGCCGTCGAGGAGTTCCTCACCGAGACGGACGCCTTCGAGGTCGACGAGTCCTACGAGCGCTACTACATCACCCAGAACCCGCGCGGCTACTTGCGCCGCATCACGCGCTGAGGCGCGTCACTGCCCCAGCCAGGCCGGGAGCTGCCCGACCTTGATGACCTGGCCGCGGGTGACCGCCAGGCAGGTACCGCTCGCGTAGCAGACCTTCGTGACGCCCGAGGGGACCACGTAGGTGCGCGTACGGCCCTCGCTGTAGACGATGCGCGCGGTGAAGCTGGTCGCGACAGCGGTGGTCGTCACCAGGCAGGTGACGAACCGGCCGGTCGCCAGGTTCGACGTGCCGCAGCCCTTGAACCACTTTCCCGCGAGCCAGCCGTAGGTGGTCAGCTGCGCGCGGGCGCCGATCGTGCCCGGCCACATCGTGATGCCGTAGCCGCGGTTCTGCGGCATCCACGCGCTCCAGTACGACCGCGCGATGCCGAACCGCAGGTTGTCCACATAGGTGCGTGCGACGTACGCCGCGCCGAGGGTGCTGTTGAGGTTGCGGTACGGCAGGCCACCACCGGGGACGCCGTAGTTGATCTCGCCCTCCCAGACGGGCAGGCGCGGCGCACGCGCCTTGACGAGCACGGCCTTGAACGCGGCGATCTGCGCCTGACGGTTGAGCGGGCTGCCGTTCGACAGCGGGTAGAAGTTGCCCACGAACGCCTGCACCGGCCACTTGTAGGCGCCGAGCGCGCGGACGTACGGGTACCAGAACCGGTCGAGGTAGTTGCCGCGCGTGAGCTTGAGGCGGGTCGTGGTGCTGGCGCTCGCGACGACGAGCTTGGGGTTGAGCGCCGTGACCGCGGGAGTGCGCGCGACGTCGTTGACGATCTTGGTCATGAAGGCCAGCTGCGTCGGGGTCCCCGCCCAGCGCGCGGGCAGGTCGGCCTCGGCCCACACCTGCACCGAGCTGACCCGAGCGGCGATGTGGCGCAGGGTGAGGGTCACGAAGCGGCGCCACGAGGTGTAGGACTTCGGCGCGGAGGCGTAGCACCGCGGGACCTCGGCGCTGCGGGTCGCGGTGGCGGCGGCCCAGCAGGGCGTGCCCGACAGGACCACGTTGATCTGCGTGACGCCCTGCGACCGCGCGTTGTCGATCGCCGAGTCCAGCGAGGCGAAGTTCGCGTCGAGCGTCGAGGTCGGCTGGATGTCGCGCCAGTCGGCACCGTTGGTGATGATCGTGACGGCACCCAGACCGCTCGCGGGGGTGACACCGGCCAGCTGCTCGGGGCTCAGCGCACCTGCGACCTGCGCGGGGTGCATGCCGAACATCGCGTACGGGATCCGTCGCGCGACGACGGCAGCGGCGGGGACCGCCTCGCCCGACGACAGGTCCGCCACGGCGCTCTGCGGCGGCGCGGCCACCAGGACGGCGGCGAGAGCGGCCAGCGCGGCGGTGCCCGCGCCCAGACGGACCATCAGCGAACGGGACATGGCGGAAGGACCCCTAGCGTTGCGGAAGCGACAGCCCAGGATCGCACGGGCACCGCGGTGAAGGGTCGCCCGCCGCGCGCTCAGCCGACGGGCACGACGACGTCGACGACGTGGTCGAGCGTCTCCGCGATCGCGTGGTCCTGTCCGTCCGGTCCGCGGACGGTGACGGTCAGCGATGCCGCGTTCCACGTGGGCTGCGGGGTCGCGGTGATCCGGTAGGCGAGAGCGCCGTCGGCCGTGCGGAACGTGCCCGCGGGGAGCCGGTAGTGCAGCGAGACGTCGGCGGTGCCGCGCGGCGGCAGCCAGCCCCACAGCCGCGTGAGCTGGTGGCCGTGGCCGTCGTCGACCCAGTCCTGCGCGCCGGTCCACGGATGCAGGTGGAAGTCGTCGGGCAGGACGACCTCCGGGTCGAGGCTGGTCGAGGGCCGGTAGAAGAAGTACTCGGCCTGCGACCAGGCGGTCGTGTAGCCCTCCTTGGCCGAGCTCACCTGGATGTCGGACGGGATCGCGTTCGTCAGGTGCGCGGTCTGGTCGACCGTCGCCGACCCGTCGGCGGCGACCTCGACGTTGACCTCGATGTGGCGCTGGGCGAACACGTCGACCTTGCTCGCATTGAGGTTCTGCGAGGAGAAGGCGACGACGTCGGACCCCTTCGGTGCCTGGATCTCGCCGGCGAGCCCGAGGCCGTCGAGGGTGGCCGCCAGCTTCGGGTCGGCCGCCTGCACCTGGAAGTGGCGTGCCGGTGCAGCTGCGCCGAGCGCCTTCACCGTGGGC
>WBZP01002348.1_pt1 | contig 21849 bp, 19 predicted proteins | sample 5204301 | NCBI WGS metagenome assembly WBZP01 (sample SAMN12412401, study PRJNA552823) | activated sludge metagenome | isolation source: activated sludge from nitrification reactor of wastewater treatment plant... | place: USA: Pennsylvania | collected 2017
AACCGAGAACTCGGCCGCGTCCCAGCGGCCATCACCGACGAAAACCAGTAACCCAAGGGGGTCAGTTTTCACTTGCCGCGAGAGGGTCAGTTTTCAGCCGCCGTTGACAGCTTCGATGCGTAACTGAACTGGCAGAACCCACCAATGGCTGGCTAATGGCCGCCTGAGGCTCGGTTCGGGATGGACTTGTGCCAGTTCAAATACGCACTCACCACACGTGGATGCGCTGCCGCCAAAGCAAAAGGGCCCGGTCCACAGACCAGGCCCTTGCTTTGCTCCCCCGGTTGGACTCGAACCAACAACCCTCCGGTTAACAGCCGAATGCTCTGCCAGTTGAGCTACAGGGGATCGCGCGGGCCAACGATAGCAAGTCCGCCAGAGGGTGACTAATCGAGTTCGCCCTGTGCGTCCGACAGCACGGCGGCGACCACTTCGGCGATGTCGGGATGAGTCAGATCAACGCCCGCAGGGTGATCCACGGACCAGGTGACCGGTCCTCCAGTGGGGGCCCGACGCGCCACTACACAGACGCCACGGATGCCCCGTAGCGGCACTGGCCGCTCAAGTACGACGGACGCCGTGACCCGTTCGCGGATCAGATCAAGCAGTCGACCAGCGTCGTCCAAGACAAACCGGAGCGGATCGGAGGCGTCGACCGGTTCGACGGTGAGCATGTTGGTATCTGGGTCCCACCCGGCGGTTCGGATCTGCTCCCAGGGCAACCGCACACCACTGCCTGCGAGCACGTGCAGCGCCTCGCGCGACCCGACCAGCCAGGAATCCTCCGCGAATGACTGCGCGCCAGTCGAGGGCAACTGCGCCCAGGCCAGCGCCTTCTCGCCGCCGAGCCGATCGTTGATGAACCCGGGCGCTCCCCAGAACCTCATGAATCTCCCACCGCCAACTCACGCAACGTTCGCCGATGCTGCTCCAAGGCCACCAATTCACCGAACATCTTGTTGTAGTCACCTGCCTGCTCGATCGGGTTAGTCCGCTGCAACTTCGACTTCAGATCCGCAATCCGGCGCTGGGCGGTGAGTTCCTGCAACCGATAAAGGTACGCCGAGGCGTAGTCCGCGGTCGGTTCGGTGCGCGACAACACCGGTTCGACCGCCAATGCACTGATCAGTCCGCGCAGCACGTCATCGGGGGCCCCCTCGGCCAGCACGGCTGCCCACTGTGCGGAGGCGGCCCGCGGCCCACCAACGGCGGTGATCCCTCGCCAGACCGCGCGGTAGGCGGGATGAGTGAAGTCGTCCTCGTCGACGTCAGCCACCGCAGTGAAGGTCAGCACTGGTTGCTGGATCACCAGTTTGAGCGCCTCGCGTTCGATCTGCAGCCGCGGGTCTCTGGAGTCGGGCAATACCGATGGTTGGCTGGGCCTGGGAGCCGGGTTGGTGTGGCCACTACGGCCTGCAGCACGTCGTACTTCTCTTTGGGCGTCGGCCGGATCAATTCCGACCATGCCGGCCAACTCACGCGCGAACGCGTCAACCTTGGAGCGGTCGCGGATCGAACTGACCAGTTTGGCCGCCTCTCGCATGGCGTCGATGCGACCGTCGGCGCGGTCCAAGTCATAGCGACTAACCACATTGCCGAGCACGAATCGGTAGAGCGGGGTGCGGCGCGCGATCAGATCGCGCACGCCCTCGTCGCCTTTCTTGAGCCGGAGTTCACACGGGTCCAGCCCATCTGGCTCGATCGCCACGTAGGTCTGCGCCACAAACTGCTGATCGCCCTGGAATGCGCGTAGGGCCGCCTTCTGACCGGCGGCGTCACCGTCGAAGGTGAAGATCACTTCACCGCGGAACTCCTCATGGTCGTTGAGCAGTCGACGTACGACGCGGGCGTGGTCGTCACCAAACGCAGTGCCGCAGGTTGCTACCGCCGTGGTCACCCCAGAGAGGTGGCAGGCCATCACGTCGGTGTAGCCCTCGACCACCACACACTGGCTCGACCGAGCGATGTCACGTCGGGCCAGATCGATGCCGTAGAGCACTTGGGACTTCTTGTAGAGAGCTGTCTCGGGGGTATTGAGGTACTTCGCCTCAATCCGGTCGTCATCGAAAATCCGCCTCGCGCCGAACCCGACGGTGTCGCCAGAGGTGTCACGGATCGGCCACAACAGGCGGCCCCGAAAGCGGTCATACAGACCGCGACCCTCGGCGACCAGCCCGGAGGCGACCAGTTCGTCGTCTTTGAAGCCGCGGCCGCGCAGATGCTGGTGGAGTACGTCGTTGCCACGCGGCGCAAACCCGATCCCGAAGTGTTCAGCGACGTCTCGGTCGAAACTGCGCTCTGCCAAGAACTGGCGAGCCGGCATCGCATCTGGCGAACCCAATTGCTCGGCATAGAACTCTTGCGCCGCTCTGTTGGCTTCGATCAAACGACCGCGGGCCGGTCCGCCCGAGGGGCGTTGTGGACCACCCTCTTCGTAGCGCAGTTGCACTCCGAACTTCTCCGCGAGTCGTTCCACCGTGTCGGTGAATCCGAGCCCATCGATCTTCATCACAAAGGCGATCACGTCGCCGCCTTCACCGCAGCCGAAGCAGTGATAGAAGCCCCGGCTCGGGGTGACATGGAAGCTGGGAGACTTCTCGTCGTGGAAGGGACACAGGCCCTTGAGCGAACCTCCACCAGCGTTGCGCAGCGTGACATAAGAAGACACCACGTCGTCGATGCGCGCCTTCTCACGCACCTCCGCAATGTCGTCGTCACGGATCCGCCCAGCCACGCCCGGAGTCTACGGCCCACCGCCGTCGACTGAGCCCGTCGAAATCACGCCCCCACTACCGTCGACTGAGCCCGTCGAAATCACGCCCCACTACCGTCGACTGAGCCCGTCGAAATCACGCCCCACCGCCGTCGACTGAGCCCGTCGAAATCACGGCCCCACTACCGTCGATTGAGCCTGTCGAAATCACGGCCCAACGGAGGCAGCACCGACGACATTGTGCAGCGGTTGCCCGTTGGCGAAGCGCTGCAACTGCTCACGCACCAGACGGTAGGCGCGCGGCCACATCGCGCTGCTGGGGCCGCCGACGTGTGGGGAGATCAGGAGATTGGGCGCCCGCCACAGCGGATGGCCCTCAGGCAGCGGCTCGGGGTCGGTGACGTCGAGAGCCGCACTGATCCGGCCTGACTCCAAAGCAGCGATCAGGTCGGCGGTGACCACCAGAGCACCGCGAGCCACGTTGACCAGCAACGCCCCGTCCTTCATCTGCCCGAGGAACTCTGCGTTCACCATCCCGCGGGTCTCGTCGGTGGCTGGGGCGAGCAACACCACCACGTCGTACGACGGCAGCAACGCAGGCAACTCGGAGACAGCATGCACCCCTGCACGTGCGGTCCGGCCGACCATGGCGACCGAGACCTCAAAGGGTTCGAGGCGGGTGGCCAGGGCATGTGCAATCGAACCCGCGCCCACGATCAGCACCGATGTGTCAGCGAGCGCTGGGCGCCACTGCCCGGACCACACCCCACGGTCTTGGGCACGCACGAAGTCTGGGATTCCGCGCAATGACGCCAAGATCAACGCCACAGCCAGTTCCGCCGTCGAGGAGTCGTGAATGCCGCGGCCGTTGCAGAGGGTGACATGCGGCGGCACTAGCGGTTGCACGTGCTCCACCCCGGCGGTCAGGGTCTGCACCACCTGCAACGCGGGCGCTCGGTCGATGAAGTCGTAGTCGTGATGGGCGAAGCGGTAGGGGGGCACATAGAACGCCACCTCGCCGACCGAGTTCGGCACGCACCCTGAGCGATCCGGCACTGCCACTTCGTAGCGCAGACCCGATGGGGGCTCGCCAAGCTCAGCCGGGTCGAACGGCAACCAAACCAGCGGGTCGGTAGCCACCATCAGCGGCCCGCAGCGATCACGTCGTGCACCAGGTCAAAAGCGCCTTCGTCCTCGACAGTGGGGCTAAAGCCCATCCGCACGACCACCAACTTCTCCGACGGTACGACGAACAGCCACTGCCCGTCGTGCCCCTGAGCCCAATAGGCGTCAGCCGGAATCCGATCGTCGACGATCCGGCCGTCGGCACCGGTGTTGGCCCGCCAACCAGCGGCGTAGTTCGGCTCTTCGACCTTGTCGACGCTCTTGACCCGCACCGAGTTCTGCATCCAGCCCTCGGGCAGCAGCCGCTTGCCCTGATAGACCCCGTCATCGAGGGCGAACTGGCCCAGCGCAGCCCACTCACGCGGACGTGCCCACAAATAGGACGAGCAGACCGGCGTACCCACGGCGTCGGCTTCCCAGATCGCGTTGGTCAGACCAAGCGGCTTGAACAACTCTTGGCGCGGCAGGTCGGCATGCACGCCGACCCGGTCAGCGAGCACCTGGCACATCAAGGTGGTGCTGCCACTGGAGTACTGCTGGAAGGTGCCAATCGGATGCGCCAACTTCTGACTGGCCACATAGCTGCCCATGTCGGGCTCGAGGTAGAGCATGCGGGTGATCGGAGTGCCCAGGTCATAAGTCTCGTCCCACGCCAGACCCGAAGTCATTCGCATCAGGTCATCGATGGTGATCTTGGCCCGCCCGTCGGTCCACTCCGGGCGCAGGTGGTCGTCGGTGAGTTTGACCTTGCCTTCGAGCACCAGTCGACCGAGCAGCATATTGGCGATGCTCTTTGACATCGACCAGCCCAGTTGCGGAGTGTCCGGGCCGAAGCCCTTGCCGTAGGCCTCGGCCACGATCTGGCCGTCACGCACGACCAGGACGGCGCGAGTGCCGAGTGCCTTCTGCTCACTAGCCGACATGCCCACTCCGAACGCCTTGTCGAGCGCGGGTTGGAACTTCGCCGGCGGACCCTCCGGCACGGCTGCGACCGTGAGCGGGTTGGGCTTGTCGACCACGGTGGCGGTGCCCAGATCAGGCGCCTCCTTGGCCAAGGTGCAGCCGAAGCCCTCGTTAAACCACGCCGTCTGCCGCGACAACACTCCCAGGATCGACCCGCGCATCCCTTCCGGGGAGACCTTGTCGGCGCGAAGCACCGGCACCAACGGGTTAGGCGGAAGATCGGACTCTGGGTCCTTCCGTCCGGCGATGTTGTGCACGGCGCACGCATTGTGGGCGGCGTAGCCAGTGCCGGTCAGCAGCATCGGGCGCTCATACCAATACCCGCCCACCAGTGCGACCAGCACGAGCAGCAGCAGCGAGAGCAAAATCCGGCGGAGCAGGCGCATGCTCGAAGGTTAAGCGATCAAGACAGCTCGGCGTGGCGACTCGTCGCAGATCCATCGGTCAACGAGGCGATCTGGTCACAGATGGCTCGGATTCGACCCGACTCGGAGCCGGCAGCCGCGTAGTCAGCAGCAAACATGGGGGCCAGTCGTTCCGGATCGGCGCTGTATGCCGCAAACAGTCCCGTGATCACCTCGGCCTGCCGATCCATGACTGCCGCTCTCTGCGGCGTGCGCATCACGTAGTGGGCAGCAATGCCTTTGAGCACTGCGATTTGGTGCCGAGTTCGCTCGGGTACGACGAGGTCAGCCTGGTGGCGAACCAACCGACGCTCTCCGTAGGTGGCTCGGGTGGCCTGCTGGACTGCGCCACAGAAGATTCCGATCAGATCCGAGGTGAGGTTCTTCAGCCGGGCTAGCGAGGCCCGCGAACCGTCGTACGCCTGGGCAGACCAGGTGTCTCCGATCGGCCAGGCTTGAACGGCTCTGACCTCGGCCAAGGCCTCATCAAGGGCGTCGTCGGCGACCTCGGGCAGATACCACTCGCGCACCGTGGCCCAAACCTGAGCGCGTTCGTCAGCATCACTGAGCCGCGCCAAGTCGATCGCACCCGAGACGATCCCGTCTTCGACGTCGTGCACTGAGTAGGCGACATCGTCGGCGAAATCCATCACTTGGGCCTCGACGCAGGCGCGCTCGCCCTCGACTCCTCGCCGCAGCCAGGCAAACACTTCGGCGTCGTCGGCGTAGACCCCGAACTTGGCGCCATGGCGTGACAGATCACGCTGCCAGGGGTATTTGGTGCAAGCGTCCAGCGTGGCCCTGGTCAGGTTGAGCCCGATCGGGCGACCGTCGGGTGCCCACGACTTGGGCTCGAGCCTGGTCAGAATCCTCAGTGTCTGGGCGTTGCCTTCGAAGCCACCAGCCTCGGCTGCCAGGCCATTGAGCACGGACTCTCCGTTGTGTCCGAACGGCGGATGCCCGAGGTCGTGGGCCAGCGCCGCGGTTTCGGCCAGATCGGGATGACAGCCCAAGACGTGGGCCACATCGCGGGCTACCTGGGCCACTTCGAGAGAGTGGGTGAGCCGGTTGCGGGCGAAGTCATCGGTCTCCGGGCCGACCACCTGAGTCTTGGCCGCCAAACGGCGCAGCGCCGCCGAGTGCACAACGCGGGCGCGGTCACGCTCAAATGGAGTGCGCTCAGGCGCCTCGACTCGTTTGGCGGGCTCGTGCACCCAGCGCTCGCGGGATGCCTCGTCGTAGTCAGTCATGGCGCGCCCACGCTACCGGCCCCAACCCTCGCCCAGATGATCCCGTGGTTTCGACACGGCGGCTCCGCCGCCTGCTCAACCGACGAGGTCCCGCCTGCACGTCGGTTGAGCACGTCGAAACCACCCGAGGGTCCCGCCTGCACGTCGGTTGAGCACGTCGAAACCACCCGGGGGGGGTCCCGCCTTCCCGTCGGTTGAGCACGTCGAAACCAACCGGGGGGCCTCGCCTGCACGTCGGTTGAGCACGTCGAAACCACCCGGGGGGCCTCGCCTTCCCGTCGGTTGAGCATGTCGAAACCACCCGGGGGGGCCCCGCCTGCACGTCGGTTGAGCATGACGAAACCACCCGGGGGGGGTCCCGCCTTCCCGTCGGTTGAGCATGACGAAACCAACCGGGGGGCCTCGCCTGCACGTCGGTTGAGCATGTCGAAACCACCCGGGGGGCCTCGCGTTCCCGTCGGTTGAGCATGTCGAAACCAACGGGCGGCACGAGCACCGCCCTGCCGACCCGTCGGGACAGCGTGTCCCCGTGGTTTCGACACGGCGGCTCTGCCGCTTGCTCAACCGACGCGGTCGGGACCCGGATTATGCGATCAACTTAGGGTCACCTAACCTAGTGCTGTGACAGACACCTCCGCCGTCGAGCAGAGCGTCGTCGACATGCCCGTTGGCAGTGGGTTGAGGGTCACCACAATCACTGGTGGTTCGGCGATTCGGTTGCAGGAGTTGGGGCTCCGCGCTGGCACTGCGGCCCGCGTGGTTCAGATCACCCACGGCGGTGGTCGGATGCTGGCATTTCTCGGCACTCGGGTCGCGGTCAGTGCCGAAGCTGCAGCCGGGATCCGTGGCGTGGTGACCGCATGAGTGGGCGGCCCAAGGTTGCGCCTGCATGTCACGGACCCCAGGACGGTTCCCCCGCCTCAGTTGGAACTCCGCGGATCGCCTTGGTGGGCTCCCCCAACTCCGGCAAATCCACGCTGTTCAATCTGCTCACCGGTGCTCGCAGCACCGTCGGCAACTGGCCTGGCACTACCGTCGACGTGGGTCACGGCACTTGGTCACCGCACGGCACCGAGTGGGAGGTGCTCGACCTTCCCGGCGCCTACAGCCTCGATGCCCGCTCCCCCGACGAAGAACTCACCCGCGACCTGGTCGCAGCCGACGGTGCCAACCCACCCGACGTCTGCGTTGTGGTCACCGACGCGGCTCACCTGACTCGTTCGCTGCTCCTGGTTGCCCAACTGCGTGAGGAGTCGCGTCGGGTTGTCGTGGCGCTGACCATGCTCGACGTACTCCGTCGCCGGGGCACCGATCTCGACGTCGCCGCGCTCGCCAATGTCCTCGGTACGCCGGTAGTGGTCACCGACCCGCGCGCCCGCAAAGGCGACGCTGACCTTGCAGCCGCACTCGCGACCGCATTGAGTCAGGAAGCACCTAGCCCCCGGACCATGACCGACGACACTGACCCGCTCGCGATCGCCGACGACCGGTTCGCCTGGATCGACGGTGCGATCCGGACCGCACACGGCGACCGTCCCGATGTCCCCACGCTCAGCGATCGCCTCGACCGCGTGCTGACCGCCCCTTGGCTGGGGATGGCAGCCTTCCTTGCGGTGATGTGGGCGGTCTTCCAGGTGACCACAGCCGTCGCCGCTCCCCTGCAGGGTGCACTCGACAGTCTCGTCTCCGGCCCGATCAGCGAAGGCACTCGGTGGCTTTTCGGTCAAGTTGGTCTCGGTGGCTCCTGGGTGGAGAGCCTGATCGTCGATGGCCTGATCGCAGGCGTCGGGATGCTGCTCACGTTCGTGCCACTCATGGCGATCATGTTTGTGCTGCTCGCCATCTTGGAGGACTCCGGATACCTGGCCCGAGCCGCTGTGGTCACCGATCGCCTGATGCGTCGCCTCGGGCTCCCGGGGCAGGCCTTCCTCCCACTGGTGGTCGGCTACGGCTGCAACGTGCCTGCGATCGCTGCCACCCGGATCCTGTCGCACCCGCGGCAGCGCCTTCTCGTAGCACTGCTGGTGCCATTCACTTCCTGCTCAGCCCGGTTGACGGTCTATCTCCTGCTGGCCGCCACCTTCTTCCCCGCCAACGCCGGCACCGTCGTCTTTGTGATGTACGTCGTCTCGCTGGTCCTCGTCGTCGGCGTCGGCCTGCTGCTGCGCAAGACGCTGTGGCGCACCATGCCCAGCGAGCCGTTGGTGATCGCGCTACCGCCGTACCAGCGGCCCACGTGGTGGGTGACTGCTTCAATCACCTGGCGTCGACTGCGCGGATTCCTGCAAACCGCCGGCGGCATCATCGTCACCACCGTGGTGGTGGTCTGGGTGCTGCAGGCAATTCCGACAACCTCGGGCCACTCGTTTGCCAACGTGGCTCCGGGCGACTCGCTCTATGGCTGGTTGGCCGGTCTGGTCGCGCCCGTCTTCGACCCAGCCGGGTTCGGCTCGTGGGAATTGGTCTCTGGCCTTTTCGTCGGGTTCGTGGCAAAGGAGGCACTGATCTCCTCATGGGCGCAGACCTTCGCAGTCTCCACCCCTGCTGCTGCCACCGCGCCCGGTTCTCTGGGTCAACACCTGATCGAGTCGTTCAATGCGGCCTCCGGTGGACACGCCATGGCCGCGGTGGCCGCGTTCATGGTGTTTCTGCTCGCCTACACCCCGTGTGTGGCCACCTTGGCCGCCCAGAAGCGCGAGATCGGAATGCGTTGGACGTTGATCGGTCTGGTGATGCAGTTGGGCATCGCCTGGCTGCTCGCCGTGGTGGTCTTTCAGGTGGGGCGGTTGATCGGATGAGTGGCGGAACTGTCACCCAGGTGCTGGGCGCTGTCCAACAGGGCGCGGTGAGCGTCGATGAGGTGGTGCGCAGCACTGGCATCCCGCGCGACCGAGTATCGCTAGCGATCGACACGCTCGGCCGAATGGGACTAGTTGACGCCGGACCGGCGTCCGGCTGCCCAACGTCGGGGTGCGTGACCTGCGTGTCGGCCTGTCAACTGAACCAGAAATAGCCTCAGCGCCGCACCGGATGCCCTGCGGCTCGCAATGCGTCCTTGACCTCGGCGATCCGGAGCGTGCCGAAGTGAAACACGGTGGCTGCCAAGACCGCGTCTGCGCCTGCCTCGACGGCCGGAGCGAAGTGCTCCACGGCCCCGGCACCACCGGAGGCGATCACCGGAACGTTGACCTCACCCCGCACGAGTCGAATGAGTTCCACGTCGAAGCCGTCGGTGGTCCCATCAGCGTCCATGGCGTTGAGCAGAATCTCTCCGACGCCCAACTCAGTGGCGTGAGCTACCCAGGCCAGGGCATCCAGTCCGGCACTCTCGCGGCCACCGTGGGTAGTCACCTCAAACCCACTATCAGTTCCCTCAGCCCGCCGTGCATCCACCGACAGCACCAGCACCTGATTGCCGAATCGATCGGCGATTTCGGCCAATAGCTCAGGCCGACGAATCGCTGCGGTATTGACCGAAACTTTGTCTGCGCCAGCCCGCAGCAAACGATCGACGTCAGCAACGCTACTGATCCCGCCCCCCACAGTGAGCGGGATGAACACCTGCTCAGCGGTACGACTGACCATGTCGAGGGTAGTCGCGCGGGCTTCGTGGGAGGCTGAGATGTCGAGGAAGGTGAGTTCGTCAGCACCCTCTGCGTCATAGATCTTGGCCAACTCGACCGGGTCGCCGGCGTCGCGCAGATCTTGGAAATTGATCCCCTTGACCACCCGACCGCGATCGACGTCAAGACACGGAATCACGCGTACGGCGAGACTCACCGTCCGCCTCCGGTGAGGGCGAGCGCCGCCTCTAACGTGAACCGACCTTCATAGAGAGCGGTGCCGATGATCGCGCCTTCGACGCCGTCGGCGACCAGAGCCATCAGCGCTTCGAGGTCGGTTAGTTCGGTGATCCCGCCACTGGCCACAACGGGCGCCGGGGTGGCCGCACACACCGCTTTGAGCAGGTCGAGGTTGGGCCCTTGCAGCATGCCGTCCTTGTTGACGTCGGTGACGACGTAGCGCGCGCAGCCTTCGGAGTCGAGCCGCTCCAGCACGTCGTAGAGGTCGCCGCCGTCACGGGTCCAGCCGCGTGCGGCCAGCGTGCGGCCGCGCACGTCCAAGCCGATCGCGACGCGGTCGCCGTGGTCGGCGATGATCTGGCGACACCAGTCAGGGTGCTCCAACGCCGCGGTCCCGATGTTGACCCGTCGGCAGCCCGTCGCCAGCGCCGCTGCCAGTGACTCGTCGTCGCGGATGCCACCGCTCATCTCCACGTCGATGTCGAGTGCGCCAACGATCCGGGCCTGGAGTTCGCGGTTATGGCCACGACCGAAGGCCGCATCGAGGTCGACCAGGTGTAGCCATTCGGCGCCGGCCTCTTGCCAGCGCAGCGCGGCTTCGACCGGATCGCCGAACCGCTTCTCCGAACCAGCCACGCCCTGCACGAGTTGCACAGCCTGGCCACCGGCGATATCGACAGCGGGTAGCAGTTCGAGGTGATCGGCCATCACAGGCTCCTTGGGGTCAGGGAAGACACCCAGTTGTGCAGCAACCGGGCGCCGGCGTCGCCGGACTTCTCGGGGTGGAACTGAGTGGCGGTCAACGGACCATTCTCGACGGCGGCGACAAACCGGTCACCGCCGTGCTCGGCCCAGGACACCATGGGTGCGCGAGTGCGGTTGTTGGTGACCAACTCCCACCGTCGTACGCCATAGGAGTGGACGAAATAGAAGCGTTGCTGCTCCACACCGGCAAACAGCGCCGACTCGGCGGGCACCTCGACGGTGTTCCACCCCATGTGAGGTACGACGGGTGCCTGCAATCGCTCGACCACACCGGGCCATTCGCCGCAGCCCTCGGTCTCGACCCCGTGCTCGGAGCCGTGCTCAAACAGGATCTGCATGCCAACACAAATGCCCAGCACCGCCCGTCCACCAGCCAACCGACGGCCGATCAACTCGTGGCCGCGAACCGCGCGAAGCCCTTCCATGCAGGCCCGGAACGCGCCCACTCCAGGGACCACCAGGCCGTCGGCGGCCATCGCGGAGTCGCGATCGGCGGTGAGGGATACCGCAGCACCGGCTCGTTGGAGCGCGCGCACGACAGAACGCACATTGCCCGACCCATAGTCGAGCACGACCACATCGCTCAAAGGGCACCCTTGGTGCTCGGCACTCCGGTCTCGCGCGGGTCGATGGCAATCGCATCGCGCAGCGCCCGAGCCACCGCTTTGAACTGGGTCTCCACAACGTGGTGCGGATCGCGGCCCGACAACACCCGCACGTGCAGCGCGATCTGGGCATTGAAGGCCAAGGTTTCGAAGACATGACGGGTGAGGCTGCCGAGGTAGCCATCGGTGCCGATCGCCACATAGGCCTGCTGCTCCGATTCACCTACGTGCACGCAATAGGGCCGGCCCGCGACATCAACCACCGCCTGGACGAGGGCTTCGTCTAGCGGCACGGTGGCGTCGCCGAAGCGTCGGATCCCGACCTTGTCACCCAGCGCCTCCCGGAGAGCTTGGCCCAACGCAATCGCGGTGTCTTCGACGGTGTGGTGAGCGTCGATGTGGGTGTCGCCCTCGGTGTGCACGGTCAGGTCGATCAAGGAGTGCCGACCGAGCGCATCGAGCATGTGGTCGTAGAAGCCAATCCCGGTGTGGATCGAGGTCGCTCCGGAGCCATCGAGGTTGACCTCGACGGAGACAGTGGTCTCCTTGGTCTGCCGCGCTACGCGGGCGATCCTGCTCATCGGTCGACCTCCACCAGTGCCTGTCGAAACGCATCCATCTCGTCGGGGGTGCCGACGCTGACTCGCAACCAGCCATCCGGGCCGGTTTCGCGGATCAGCACCCCATGATCCAACAATCCCTGCCAGATCGCATGTCGGTCGGAGAATTGGCCAAACAGCACGAAGTTGGCGTCGCTCTCGGCGACGTCGTACCCGGTCTGGCGCAGCCAGGTGACCAGATTGTCGCGCTCGGTCCGCAGATCACCGACCTTGGCGAGCAGATCGTCGGCGTGCGCGAGCGCCGTGACGGCCACAGCCTGCGTGACGGCACTGAGGTGGTAGGGCAACCGCACCACACGGATCGCGTCGCAGATGCGCGGGTCCGCGGCTAGATAGCCCAGCCGGGCTCCAGCCAGGGCAAATGCCTTGCTCATCGTGCGGGTCACTACCAAGTTCGGGTGCGCAGCCAGCCGAGTCAACGCACTCGGCACGCCGTCGCGCCGAAACTCTGCATAGGCCTCATCGACGACGAGGATCCCCTCGCTGAGAGCATCGGCGAGTTCGTCGATCACCTCCGGTGGCAATGCCGTTCCGGTCGGGTTGTTGGGGCTGGGCAAGATCACCACGCTGGGTTGCTCGCGCGCGATCAGGTCGAGAGCGTGCGCTAGATCGAAGCTGAAATCTTCGTGACGCCGACCAGCCACCCAGCGGGTGTTGGTGTCGCGGGCATACTCCGGATACATCGAGTACGTCGGGGCGAAACTGACTGCGGTCCGACCAGGCCCGCCAAAGGCTTGCAGCAGTTGCAACATCACCTCGTTGGAGCCGTTGGCCGCCCAGACCTGGTCGGCGCTGACATCCGAACCGGATTCGCGGGTCAGATAGTCGGCCAGGCCACTGCGCAGACGGGTGAACTCCCGGTCCGGATAACGGTTCAGCCGACCCGCCGCGCGCGTCACGGCGGCCCCGAGGTCGGCGACCAGCGCTGGAGACGGCCCGTAGGGGTTCTCATTGACGTTGAGTTGCACCGGCACATCGAGTTGGGGCGCGCCATAGGGTTCGATCCCGCGCAATTCTTCGCGCAGGGGTGGGGTCCAGGTCATCGATCAAACCGAACCGTGACAGCCGCCCCGTGGCCGGGGAGGTCTTCGGCGGCGGCCAAGGTGGTGACGTGGTCAGCTACGGCGGCCAACGCCGACTCGTCGTACTCGATCACATGCATGGCCTTGCGGAAGGCCCGAACTGACAGGCCGCTTGAGTGACAAGCACAGCCCGCGGTGGGGAGCACATGGTTGGACCCGGCGCAGTAGTCGCCCAGGCTGACCGGGGCAAAGGCGCCGACAAAGACCGCTCCGGCGTTGGTGACACCGGCCGCCACAGTGGCTGCTTCTCGGGTGTGGATCTCCAAGTGCTCGGCGGCGTAGGCATTGACCACCTGCAGACCTTGGGCAACGTCGTCCACCAGCACGATCGCGGACTGCTCTCCCGACAGCGCCGTAGTGATCCGCTCTTGGTGTTTGGTAGCGCCTACCTGCTTGTCGAGTTCGACCTCGACCTGATCGGCCAACTCCACAGAATCGGTGACCAACACACTGGCTGCCAAAGTGTCGTGCTCGGCCTGGGAGATGAGATCGGCCGCGACGTAGGCGGCGTTGGCCGAATCATCAGCCAAGATCGCAATCTCAGTCGGTCCCGCTTCGGCGTCGATGCCCACCAGTCCGCGCAGCAGTCGCTTTGCAGCCACGGTGTAGATGTTGCCCGGCCCAGTGATCAGGTCCACCTTGTCGCACGGCCCCGCGCCATAGGCAAACATGGCGATCGCCTGGGCGCCACCGACGGCATAGACCTCATCGACACCCAGCAGTGCGCAGGCAGCCAGAATCTCCCGACTCGGCAGACCGCCGTTGTCCGGGCGCGGTGAACTGGCCAAGGCAATCGAGCCGACTCCGGCAACTTGTGCGGGGACCACGTTCATCACCACGCTGGAGACCAGCGGCGCGACCCCGCCGGGGACATAAAGACCAACTCGTTGGATCGGCACCATCCGCTGGGTGACCCGCGCCCCTGGACCCAGGTTGGTCACCGTGTCGGACTCCAACTCATCGATACATGTCTTGCGGAGCCGGTCGATGGACTCCTCCAGAGCCCGTCGTACGTCGGGATCGAGGTCAGCCAGAGCCTGCGCCAGCGCAGCCTTGGACACCTGGATCTCGGTCTGGGCGACCTGATCAAAGGCGGCGGAGTATTCCACGATCGCCTCGACCCCACGGTCGCGCACGGCATGGCAGATCGGACGCACGACCTCCAGCGCCGACTCCACGTCGAAGCCGGCTCGCGGGACGGCGCGCCGATAGTCGGCTGCGCTCATGGCCCCTGCGCGTCCGCGCAGATCGATCCGCCTGATCATGTGCCCAATCCTAAGGTCGCAGCCGAGCCCACCCCGACTGTGTCCAGCCGACTAGGTTGGCCATGTGCGCCAGGTCCGCAAGATGTTTCCGCTCAACGCAGTGGTGTTTCCCGACGAAGTGACCCAGTTGCACGTCTTCGAAGAGCGCTACCGGGTGCTGGTGCGCGAACTGCTGGAGGTCCCTGAGGCTGAGCGGGTCTTCGGGGTCACTGCGATCCGTGAAGGCTATGAGGTCGGCGAGCATGGATCGTCGTCACTGCACACCACGGGCACGTTGGTCCGATTGACAAATGTCGAGCCCTATGACGACGGGCGCTTCGACATCACGGTGCTAGGCCTGACGCCGATGCGGCTGCATTCGATGCTGCCCTATCGAGTCGGACTGCCGCCACGCGGCGAGATCGAGGAACTTCCCGATCCCCCCGGACTCAACGAGAACAATCTCGTTGGGCGCATGCACGAGACCTTTTACCGATATCGCGATGCCATGAGCGGCTTGGGAATGCAACTCGACCCCCGCCTACCCGCTGATCCGCGTCGCCTTAGTTGGGTGCTGGCCCGCCGCTGCTTTTTCAACTTGGCCGATCAGCAGTCGCTGCTGGACGCCCCCACCCCACGCGAGCGGTTGAATCTGGTCGCCTTCATGCTCGGCCAAGAAATCCGCGCGATGACCGCCCTTCCCTCACTACCGGCAACCGATATCGCCCGCACGCGTTGGTCACCTAACTGATTCCAGGCTCGACTTCCCTGGCGCAGATACGGTGTTCCGGTGGCCAAGCGACCTTCTGGAACTCCCGCCCTCGTGCAGTTGGCCCGCGAGCAGATCACCCACCAGGTCCATCCCTATGACCACGATCCCTCCGTTGCGTCATACGGTTTGGAGGCCGCGACTGCGCTGGGGGTCGATCCGGCTCGGGTGTTCAAGACATTGGTGGCTGACGTCGATAGCGATCTCGTAGTCGCCGTCGTACCCGTCAGTGGGCAGTTGGACCTCAAAGCACTCGCGACGGCTGTCTCGGGCAAGCGAGCCACAATGGCTGATCCCAAACTCGCCGAGCGTACGACGGGATATGTGGTGGGCGGGATCTCCCCACTCGGTCAACGCAAGCGACTACGGACAGTGGTCGACACCAGTGCGCTGGACTACGACAACGTGCTGATCTCAGCCGGTCGACGGGGACTCGACGTCGAACTCAGCCCCCACGACCTGATCCGGCTCACCCAGGCGACGACGGCCGCCATCGGCCGCGCCTGATCGAGGACGGAGCAGCAGCATCGCCAGCGCACCGATCAAGAACCCGATCGGCCAGGCCAACCCGACTCCCCACCACGACAAACCCAACCGCTCGGCCAGCATCGTGCCTTCGGCAGCGTCTTTGGCCTGCGCGATCAAATGGTCGGTCGAGGGTGCCACCCACAACCCCACGCGCCAGGCGATAACGGCAGCAAGGGCCGAACCCACCAAACCGGCACCCAGGCTGAGCAGCGGACTTCGGCGTCGCGAAGCAAGCAACGCCAATCCGGCCACCAGGCAGCCGATCAGGCCGACAACCACGAACCAACCGTCCGCGTCGAACCGACGACTCATTTGATATTGGCCCATCAGCCAGTCTTTGCCGAACAGCACGAACTCCGCCGGATGGGCCAGCTGCGACCAAGCTAGCCCCGCACAGATCCCGACCAAGACCCACGCGAACAGGCCGATGCCGAGCCCCCTCAGCCGAGACATCCCGGTCCGAGCAACTGCTTGAGGTCGGCCGACAAAGCCGACGAGGGCGTCACCCTGAGCCGGTCGTCGAGACGCAGCACCGTGGTGCGCCCTCGAGACTGCAGGCGCAACCGCACTTCGTTGACCCCTGGGTGGGTGGCCAGCACCTCCTTGAGTTGCTCCACCACCGGTGGCGTGCATCGCGTTGCCGGCATGGTGATCACGATCGGACCGATGCCTTTGTCGTCTAGATCGGGCAGCGAGAGCGCTTGTCCGCGCAGCTTGATTGGCTCGCTGGAGGTGTCGACGGTGCCTTGCACGACGACCACCGTGTCTTCGAGCAGCATCGTGGAGTGGAGTTGATAGGCACCCGGAAACAGGTTGACCTCGATCGAGCCTTCGAGGTCTTCGACCGTGATCGTGGCCCACGCATCGCCCTTGCGGCTGAGCCTGCGGGAGACCGAGGTAATCAAGCCACAGATGGTCACCGAAGTGTGCTCGCGCCCGTCTTCGAGGACTGAACCGATCGTAGTCTCCGCTGCCCGAGCCAGCACGTGCTCAAGCCCATTGAGCGGGTGGTCGGACACGTAGAGACCCAGCATCTCGCGCTCGTGAGCCAAGCGGGTGCGTTTGTCCCAGTCCTCAATCTCCGGTACGACGACATGGGCGCCAAAACCGGTCTGGTCGGCCTCTGCCAAGTCAGCAAAAAGGGAATCCTGGCCGATCGCCTCGTTGCGTTTGAGATCGACGTACTGATCCACCGCCGATTCATGCACCACCACCAACGCTCGTCGTCCGTGGCCTAGGGAGTCGAAGGCCCCGGCCTTGATCAGCGAATCGATCAAGCGTTTCTGGCAGACCTGCGCTGGCACCTTGCCCATGAAGTCGGCAAAGTCGACAAACCTGCCCTTCTCCCGGCGGGCCTCGATTATTTGCTCAACCACCGCCGCGCCCACGTTGCGCACAGCCGTGAGACCGAACCGGATGTCTTGACCAACAGGCGTGAAGGTGGCGTCGGACTCGTTGACGTCGGGAGGCAACACCTGCAACCCCATCCGACGGCACTCCCCCAGATAGATCGCCATCTTGTCCTTGTCATCCTTCACCGAGGTCAACAAGGCCGCCATATATTCGGCCGGATAGTTGGCTTTGAGATAGGCAGTCCAATAGGAGACCAGCCCATAGGCCGCGGAGTGGGCCTTGTTAAAGGCGTAGTCGGAGAAGGGGACCAAGATCTCCCAGAGCGTGGTCACCGCCGACATCGGGAAGCCTGCATCGGTCATGCCACCGGAGAACTTCTCAAACTGCTTGTCGAGTTCTTCCTTCTTCTTCTTGCCCATCGCGCGGCGCAAAATGTCGGCTTCACCCAGGGTGTAGCCGGCCAGTTTCTGCGCGATCGCCATCACCTGCTCCTGATAGACGATCAGGCCGTAGGTCTCCCCCAAGATGTCTTCGAGCGCTTCAGCCAGGTCAGGGTGAATGGGAACGACGGGCTCTCTGCCGGTCTTGCGGCGCGCATATTTGTTGTGCGAATCCGCACCCATCGGCCCGGGTCGATAGAGCGCACCGACCGCGGAGATGTCTTCGAAGGTGTCCGGTTGCATGCTGCGCAGCAGGGCGCGCATGGGTCCGCCATCGAGCTGGAACACCCCGAGTGTGTCGCCGCGCGCGAGCAGTTGGTAGGTAGCCGGATCGTCCAGGGTGAGGTCTTCGAGCACTACCTTCTCACCACGGTTGTTGACGATGTTGATCAGCGCGTCGTCCAAGACGGTGAGGTTGCGCAGCCCCAAGAAGTCCATCTTGATCAGGCCGAGCTTCTCGCAGGTCGGATAGTCGAACTGGGTGATGATCGCTCCGTCGGCCTCTCGCCGCATCACCGGGATGATCTCCTGCAATGGAGTGCTCGACATGATCACCCCAGCCGCGTGCACCCCCCACTGCCGTTTGAGGCCCTCAATGCCGACCGCGGTGTCGACCACGTGCTTCACATCGGCATCGGAGTCATAGAGGACCCGAAACTCCGCTCCGTCTGAGTAGCGATCGTGGGTCGGATCGAAGATCTGCGGCAAGGTGAGGTCCTTGCCCATCACTGTCGGCGGCATCGCCTTGGTGATCTTGTCGCCCATCTGGAAGGGATAGCCCAGGATGCGGCTGGAGTCCTTGACCGCCTGCTTGGCCTTGATGGTCCCGTAGGTGACGATCATGGAGACCCGGTCATCGCCGTACTTCTCAGTGACGTAGCGAATCACCTCACCGCGCCGACGCTCGTCGAAGTCGATGTCGAAGTCAGGCATTGACACTCGGTCGGGGTTGAGGAACCGCTCGAAGATCAGACCGTGTTTCAGCGGGTCGAGGTCGGTGATCCGCATCGCATAAGCACACATCGACCCGGCTCCAGAGCCTCGGCCGGGCCCGACTCGGATGCCGTGGTCTTTGGCCCAGTTGATGAAGTCAGCCACGACCAGGAAGTAGCCCGGGAACCCCATCCCGAGGATGACATCAACCTCGAAGTCGGCCTGTCGGCGTACGTCGTCAGGGATGCCGTCTGGGTAGCGGAAATGCAGACCGCGCTCCACCTCCTTGCGAAACCAGGAGTCCTCGGTCTCTCCCTGAGGCACCGGGAACTGCGGCATGTAGTTGGCCCGCTCATCGAACTCCACCTCACAACGCTGGGCGATCAGCAAGGTGTTGTCGCAGGCCTCCGGTAGGTCGCGCCAGATCTCACGCATCTCGGCGGCCGACTTGATGTAGTAGCCGTCGCCTTGGAAGGCGAACCGTTTGCCACCCTGCTCGTAGGGCGGCTCACTCATCACCGAACCTGAGGAGACACACAACAGGTGTTCGTGCGCCGGGGCATCCTCGGGCATGACGTAGTGGGAGTCGTTGGTGGCGATCACCGGGATGTTGAGTTGACGCGCCAGACGAAGCAGGTCATCGCGCACCCTGGTCTCGATGGACAGACCGTGGTCCATGAGTTCGAGGAAGTAGTTGTCGGCTCCGAGGATCTCGCGGAACTCGGCGGCTGCCGCCACGGCCTCGTCGTACTGTCCGAGCCGCAGGCGCGTTTGCACCTCACCACTGGGGCAGCCAGTGGTGCCGATCAGGCCATCGGCGTGTTCGGCAAGCAGTTCACGGTCGATCCTGGGCTTGTAGAAGGTGCCCTCGATGCTGGCTCGAGAAGACAACCGAAACAGGTTGTGCATCCCCTTGGTGGTCTCAGCCAGCAGCGTCATGTGGGTGAAGGCGCCACCACCGGAGACATCGTCGCCGGAGGAGGTAGAGCCATCGCCCCAGCGCACCCGCTTGCGCTCGCTGCGGTGGGTGTTGGGAGTGGCGTAGGCCTCCATGCCGATGATCGGCTTGATCCCATGAGCCCTTGCCTTGGACCAGAAGTCATAGGCACCGAAAACGTTGCCGTGATCGGTCATCGCGATGGAGTCCATGCCCAGCGCTGCGGTGCGCTTGAACATGTCATTGAGTCGGGCGGCGCCGTCGAGCATGGAGTACTCGGTGTGCACGTGCAAGTGCGCGAACCCGGACTGGCTCGACATGCTTCAGGCGCCCCTTTCCGGCGTGCGGCGAATGTGCCCGCGCGCGACAAACAACCAAACATCGGCAGTGCGGCGCACTCAACCAGACAGCAGGTTGCCATCGGTGCGAGCACCGTCGGCGGGGAAGAGGATCAGCCTACGACCCCACTCCGACAGTCAATGAGCAGGACTCGCGGAACCCCACGGAGAGCCTCGCTGTGACGGTCGGTTGAGCCCCCCTCACCGTCGGTTGAGCCTGTCGAAACCACGGCCTCGCCCGTCGGTTGGGCCCCCACCGTCGGTTGAGCCTCCTCGCCCGTCGGTTGAGCCCCCTCACCCGTCGGTTGAGCCTGTCGAAACCACGGCCTCGTACATCGGTTGAGCCTCCTCACCGTCGGTTGAGCCCCCTGCGCCCGTCGGTTGAGCTTGTCGAAACCACGGCCTCAAGGGTCGGTTGGGCCTCCTCGCCCGTCGGTTGAGCTCGTCGAAACCACGGCCTCCACCACCGTTGGTTGAGCCCTTCGTCGTAGCTCAGGACAGGCAGGCCGCGGAGCGGCCGTGACGAAACCACGGCCTCAAGGGTCGGTCGTCTCGTCGTTCGCGCCCTTCGGGCGCTGCTCGACGACCAGATCGTCGGCTGAGCCCCTTCGCCGTCGGTTGAGCTTGTCGAAACCACGACCTCGTACGTCGGTTGAGCCCCCTCACCGTCGGCTGAGCCTCTTCGCCCGTCGGTTGAGTCTCCTCGCCCGTCGGTTGAGCTTGTCGAAACCACGGTCCGGGAAGAGGAGAATCTGGTCGACAAAACAGTTGTCCACATGCTGGCCGGAGATCGCTGGTTCATGGGTTTTCTGTCGGTGGTCTCGTGTTGACTCCCTGGTATGTGGACAGCACCACCGCCGCGGCGGCGTCACCGTCACCGGACCCCGGCCGAGACCCCGGCCGGGGTGGTGTTGGCTGACCTCCGCCAGTCGCGTGCTGACCGTGAAGCAGCTGAACTCCGCTCCTACCAGCACTCCCTGGCTTGGGCTGCGTTGCACGAAGTCGACGATGTTGATCGGGCGTGTGTGTTCGACGATTCCCCGATCCCGGTCGCGGGTGAGGGCGCACCCCTGATCGGGGAAGAGGCGGTCTCGGAGTACGCCGCCGCCCTCGGTGTCGCCACCGACACCGGGAAACGGATGCTCGGCCAGGTGGTGGAGATCGGCCACCGGCTCCCCAAACTCCACGCCCGTGTCACCGCGGGGAAGGTCCTGGTCTGGCAGGCCCGCCGGATCGCCGAACACACCATCACCCTGAACCCCGACGCCGCGTCCTGGGTGGACGCCCAGGTGGCAGGGTTTGCCAACAAGATCCGCCTCTCCCAACTCGACCGGTTCATGCCCGCCGAAGCCGAAGCAGAAGCGATGCGCCAGGTCGACACCCGCAAAGTCGTGATCCGCCACCAACAAGTCTCCGCCTGGGGGATGTCGGACTTCCACGGCACCCTCGACCTGGCTGATGCCCTCGACCTGGATGCCGCGTTGACGGCCCGAGCGAACGAGTTGAAAGCACTCGGCTCCACCGACACCCGCGACGTCCGCAGGTCACTCGCGCTCGGGGAACTCGCCCGCAGGCAACTCGCCCTCGGCTTCCACACCGAAGCCGACGCAGAGTCCAAGACCGTGACCCCTCCGGTCCGCGGTGTCGACCTCACCGTCCACATCAGTGAACTCGCCCTCGCCGGCTGCACCTGTGGTGCTGCGGCCCTGGCCCGCACCGAGCACGGCTCACCCCTGGTCACCACCCGACAAGTCCAAAACTGGTGTGCCCAACCAGGCACCCTGGTCCGGGTACGTCCAGTGATCGACCTGGACCAACACGCCTCCGGCACCCGGTATGAGACCCCCGCACTGCTCCGCGAACACCTGGCTCTACGCGACGACGGATGCGTGTTCCCCTGGTGCACCAAGAAAGCGTCCGTCTGCGACTGCGACCACATCACCCCCCACGACGCAGACGGCCCGACATGCGACTGCA
>WBZP01002349.1_pt1 | contig 21847 bp, 25 predicted proteins | sample 5204301 | NCBI WGS metagenome assembly WBZP01 (sample SAMN12412401, study PRJNA552823) | activated sludge metagenome | isolation source: activated sludge from nitrification reactor of wastewater treatment plant... | place: USA: Pennsylvania | collected 2017
GGGTCAACATGAACACGTCACTCATAGCCACCTCCCCAGCCAGAGTGAATCACATCTCATGTCCTGAGGGAATGCTAAAAATTAATGAGTCCTGAGCCTAGCAGTGTGTTGACAAACACTTTCACCAAGCTGAGAACACACGGCATTCAAAGTCTCCAACGGGAGCAAAGTGGCCCGCAGGCTGTCCAGCAAGGCCGCAGCGAACGAAGAGGCGAATGTCGTACGTTGAGCCTCTGAGTGATGCGAGAACGCCGCTGGCGGGCTTTGTCAACAGCCGTTTCGTTCACGCAAGCGCGAGATGAATGCTCCTCGGAACCGCCCCCCTTAAAAGAGGAAGTGCTGTTCCGGATGAATTGCCCCCCCACTCTCTCTCCTTGCCTAGAGAGAGTGGCTGTACGTCCAAATCCCAATCGAATTTTTTAACTCCATCAGGTCCAGCTCGTGGGGCTCCTTACACTGCATACGGGCTCGAATGTGGGCTACGACGGAGGAGGAAACGGTGGAGCCGACTGTGGGTCGGAGTCTGGCGCTTTGGGAGTGACCCCATCGGCCGGTAAGGAGGCAGCATTCACCTTCTTGAGGTCGAGGTGGGCGTGCCAAATAAATTCCCGTTCAAACCATTGGCCGCGCACGCTCTGATCACGGAGCTGAACCCGAATCTCATAGATATGCCCTTCGACTTGTTTGACGCGCCATTCGCCAAGTCGAACGCCCTGCCCACGCCCTTTCATACTTCGTACGTGCTCGTTCATGGCATCGAAAATCGAGGGAAACCCGATGGCCGGATGGTTCTGTACAAGGGCCAAGGCTTCAGCCTCTTGCGTCGTTCTCGATGGGGACGTCGACGGCAACGATATCCATGCATAGTAGAGTCCGCCGAGCAACAAGACGGCCACAACGGCATAACGGATGACGTGGGGGCCCAACGATCGTAAAGAAGTTACGCTGTGACTCATGTGTGTGAAGATCGGTGCTGGAAAATCCTTCGCTGCCTTGCATCTTAGGAAGATCCGGAATGTCCTGTCAATCCGACCAGAGTGCGGATGGCCGGGCAATCTGCTTGTCTGATGAAAAGCCGATGTGTTACAAGTACCTTTGCGTTCCAGCAGAGTGCAGACAGGATGACTAGCGGGTATGAAGTTCTTTTTGTACGGTGATCTCCTCAATCCATCACAGCTCCAACGGCGAGCTCCGGAACATCAATTTCTGTACCTTGCGACGCTATCGGATCATACCGTCAGGTTTTGTCGATGGTCCTCGCAATGGCGCTGCGGACTCGCCAGCATCGTCCCTTCACAGGGTGAGCAAGCATGGGGCGGCGTGTTCGAGTTAACCGATGAAGATGTGAACAGCATGGATCAGTTTGAGCAGGATGTCCCTCAAGGCGCCTACCGTCATCTCCAGGTCACAGTGTTGACCGAGGCAGGAGAAAAGGAACTGGTCACGACCTATGCCGCCAACCCAATCGGGAAATTCAAGCCAAAGGATCACTACCTTGATTGGGTGCTCAAAGGGCTCAAACAGTGGAAATTTCCAGAGAGTGTCATTCAGCAATGGGAGTCATATAGGCCACGGTAACATGTGAGTCGACGGCTGAATACAAACCGCCGGTGGCTCAGCTTACATAGAGGAGATTATGCCAAAACCCAAATATCACATTCTTGTCTGCACGAATTCTCGTCCCCCTGGTCACCCTAAGCCCTCATGCGGATCGGCCGGAGCTGCACAACTCCTCATGGCCTTCAATATGGGCTTGATGCAGCGCGCGGTACCTCCAGGACAGGTCTTGGTGAGTGCGACTGGTTGCCTTGGTCCTTGTGAACAGGGTCCGACTGTGGTCGTCTACCCAGACAATACCTGGTACTCCAAAGTCACGGAAGCAGACGTCGCGACGATTCTCGATGAACACGTGACGAAGGGCATACCGGCGGCTCAACTCAACCCCGATGCGGTGTGGAAATAGCAGTCATCAGAAGCAACCACGTGCCTTGTAGCAAGTCGGCAATAATATGACGAACCCGCTATGACGATACCTACGGTTCATGAACACAAAGCCCATGCACCCCGATCAGTCGGATGCATGATTATTACCTGCAGCGACACGCGTATGGCCGATACGGACAGCAGCGGCCAGCTCATTCAAAAGCTACTCAAAGACCAGGGGCATACGGTTGTTGAATATCATCTCGTCAAAGACGATCCCGCGCAGATCCAACTATGGATCGCGCGGGCGATGACGAACGAGGCCGTCCACGCCTTGATTATCAATGGAGGGACTGGGGTTTCACGGAGAGACAGCACATTCGAAGCCGTTGATGCGATGCTGGAGAAACGGCTCCCCGGATTCGGTGAAATCTTTCGGCTCTTGACCTACCAAGAAATGGGATCGTCTGCCATTATGAGCCGAGCTACCGCCGGCATTATCAAAGGCCGATGCGTCTTTTCCATCCCCGGCTCTGAACATGCTGTCAAAATGGCGATGGAAAAAATCATCCTTCCGGAACTTGGCCACCTGGTGCAGCAACTCTCGAAATAACGGTGAGGGGGTTGGGGGATCACCGCAAAACTTGGCACACCCCTTACCCTTCCCTCTTTCTAGCAAGCTGGTGACAATGTCAGCCAGCGGCATTCTCGCCTCGCTCAGAGGCTCACCGTACGGCAGAGAGTACGATTCGCCTCTTCGCTCACTGCGGCCTTGCCGGAGGGTCTTTCTGAACAGCCCGTGGGACACACTAATGGCATCCGTGATCTTGAGTACGACGCCCTTTCCAGGCTCATCACGGGGTTCGTTAATATACTGTTAGTCCTGCGTAATCTTCGGTTCGTCATAGGATATCTCAGTAGAGATCTTCGACTGCGCGTAGCGTTTATAAAACGACAACACGTCACGTACAGAGATCACGCCGGTAATCTCGCCGTTCTTACTGACGCCAAGATGGCGTACGCCTAATTCAGCCATCATCGATTGGGCGTCATCAATGGATGCACTTCCCTCGATCGTGCACACCGGCGCCGTCATAATTTTCTCGACTGTCATTTTTCCTAATGGTTTTCCCGATGCAACAGCCCGTCGTACAATATCGGTATCCGTGACGATCCCCACGAGCTGCTTTCCTTTTTTGATGAACAACGATCCGACTCGTCTCTGACGCATCGCCTTGGCGGCACTTGCGATGGATACCTTGGGCCCGATCGTTTTAGGCCCTTTTGTCATGATTTGTGCGACGGTAGACATGGCTTCCTCCCTGATGAATGGATGCAGTTTCGACGGATGAACGCCGGCCACGCTCAAGTTGCCTTGGGTAAGAGTAGCACAGAATACGTGGCGAGCTCAAAACAGGTGGCAAGAAGAACCGAACGCTGGAATCGCTGTGCGCAAGTCCTCGACGAACCGATGTTGAACAACAAGGACCTCAAAGTTTCGAGAGACTGGATGGCATGGATCGAAGCAGAAGCGCCAATAGAGGGTTGCCGACTCAACCCTCTATTAAAATCGGAGCGTACCCTCCACTACCATCACGCAATGCCCACCGACTTTGACCCCTTGAATGACATCATTGTCCGACTCCACCTGGACAAGAATCCGCGAAGGTCGGTCAATCTCATAGCCCTGCTCGACGAGAATCTCCGTAGTGGGACCCACCTCAACGATCCCATGGTGAACCAAGTAGGCCCCCAAGGCACCGGCAGCACTTCCTGTCGCAGGATCTTCCAAGATGCCAATTTTGGGCGCAAACATCCGCGCATGGACCGAGGTGAACGATTCGACCGTCACTGTCGTGAACACTATGATCCCATTGGCGCCAAATCGTTCACAGATAGGGGTGATCGCGGATGCGTCAGGAATGATCGATCGTACAGCCGTGAGAGTCCGTACCGGAACGATCAAAACCGGCAAGCCAGTAGAGACGACCTGAAGTTCCCAGTTGGTTTCGACAACGCCGGGTTTCGGCAAGCCGAGCGCTCGACCAACCGAATACACCTCGTCAACCGCCTTAATTGGCTCGAGAAACTCCGGCTTTGGCTGAGACATCACGACTCGCACAACTCGTCCCTGCTCACTGTGCACTTCAACGGGAAATACGCCGATGTTGCATTCCTGCATGAGACAGGTGACACCTTCGTTCAGTGCAATCCGTTTAAGATGGGCCAGTACATAGAAGGTGCCCAGCACCGGATGGCCGGCAAACGGGATTTCCTGTGTTGGGGTAAAGATCCGTAATCGTGCAGCTGCGGCAGGATCAATCGGTGGAAAAACAAATACTGTTTCCGAAAGATTCATCTCACGGGCAATCTGCTGCAGTTCGTCGTCCTTCAGTCCATCCGCCTCTGGGAACACCGCCACTGGATTGCCCCCGAACGGTTGAGTCGTAAACACGTCTGCCTGATAGAAGTTCAGTGTCCGTTGTTCGCCCATCACCCCTCCTGAAATTATCTCAATCACCGCGAAATGCTAGTTTTTAAAACGCAAGATACCCCACCATGATTGACAGAACCCGTCCGCTTTGGCACACTCCGCCGGTGGATTCGATCACTGAGCAGGACATCGCCCATGCCTTAGACGTCTTGGGGCTCACCCACCCCTTCACGGTCGAAGACCTCGAACGGGCGAAGCGCGTGCAGCTCTATACCTGGACCCCCTCGCGCTATGCGGGCCTGACCAATAATCCTAGTCAATATACACAAGAGTTTCGAAAAGCAGAAGAGATGACCAAAACGGTTGAGGCTGCCTACGCTCTGATTTCCACTGTATTCATCCCTGACGATTCCGACCGATAGACTGACGGAATTAGCTGAACGTCCCTCGTCTCGCCCGTCCTACATCCACACAGGTGCCTAGTTAACTGGCCTCGTGGCTGGTGACCCGCGACATTCCCTCATCACCGGACGATTGTGCAACCGGCCAGGTAATCAAGCCGGAGACCCCGTCGGCTGATCCAACAGGCTGCGTCTGCTGCGCATAGATCTGCGGCAACCGGTTGGTCCCGTATTTTGAAATGTACAGAAATACATGCTCGCGTGAGTTCACCCGCACGGCCCATGGGTGAAAATCGCGTTTATAGAATTCTTCGCACAGCTGCATCGCATCGAGGCACGATAAGGTACTCGGATCGTTCAAGGTGTAGTAGTAATCGAGCGGGAGATCGTACTCCTCTTGCTTGTGGATCGTAATCCCGAATTGCTCAGGATGCCGCACCATCGGCGTATGACGATAGGCCACGAAATAGAACAGTTCCAGCGAATGAATGACCGGCTGATTCTCCAACACGAACTGTCGGGTCTCCATCGCCTCCTCGAACGTTTCACCGGGGAAGCCGTAGAAGGCCATCACATGGTTCCAAATCCCCGACTTGGCCGCCATCTCCAGATTGCGCTGGATCACGCTCTTCTTGGCATGCTTATCCATGAGATTCAACACACGCTCATTGGCCGACTCCATTCCATAATAAAGCGTGCAACAGCCTGCCTTGGCTGCGAGATCCCACATGGCCTGCTCTTGCAGTGACTCTTCAAATCGAATGAGCGTCGTCCACTTGATCCCTACATGTTGATCGACCAGCAGCTGGGAAACTTTCTTAAATAACGCGGGCGGATATGACTCATCACTGAACAAGAAATGCCGGCATTGGTACTTGTCCCGTAGCGTCTTGATCTGGTCGACCACCAGTTGAGCCGGCATTCCACGATACTGATCGAAGTAACCCTGCCCATGGTCACAGAACGTGCACCGTCCCCAGTAACAGCCACGCGTCGCCAAGTAGGGAATAATCAGTTCAGGAACGAAGTAGCGATCGAGCGGCATGCCATCAAAATCTGGCAGTGGCAGCGATTGCGTCTTTTCAGTATAGACCTCTGAATTCCGGTGAAGGCCCGATGTATCTCGATAGATCAAGTTGGGTACGGACGTGATAGGCCGCTGTCCATTCAATGCCTCAAGTAGCCACAGCAGCGCATGCTCCCCTTCGTAGAGAATCGCGGAGTCAAACACCTCTGTGAAGAATCGCTCATGATGCACCAGGTCTTCTTGAAGACGTGTGATGATGTTGCCGCCCACCAATACATGGATGCCCGGGAAGGATTCCTTGATCAATTTCGCAAAGGTGAGCCCAGCCAGTAACTGCATCTGCGTGCCGATCGAGATGCCGATGACGTCCGGCTGTTCTTTAGCGACTTCAGGGAGGACCAACTGGTTGCAGAGATCCCGATAGACATTCACCTGCTCGTCTTCCAAACAGGCAAAGACTTCCTTTGAGACACCGGGACGATAGCCCAGGTTGCTTTCCATCGGATAGAACACCAGTGACGCAGGATAGTAGGCGGCAGAGATATAGGCCATCGTTTCGCGAAAGGTATTGAGCGCCCCTTCTAATATCTCAGCCTGGTAGAATCGCTCGCCGCGAACAATCTGCTTGGCGTCTTCAGCTCGATCCGCGAGATCGAACACATCACGCTCATAGGCCTGCTCGACCACGGCGAGTTGATTCATTTCTCGTTCAGTCAGTGCGCCGGCCTTTTCTTTCTCTTGCAATCCTTTCAGCTGCATGCCCAACCGAGCTTTCACCCAGATCAAAAACTCCATGCTGAAGAAGTGGTCCCACATCCCGATATTAATATCGCGTTGGATAACCGTGTGGCCCGCTTCACGCAGCACGGCGGTCAGTGAAGGCAACGCAAGGTACGGCGCCGTCGGCACCCACTCAGGCGGAAACAGCAACATGACCTTGGACTTCTTCCGATCCTCTTTTTTGATCGGAACCAAGCCGTCGATTTGTACAAGTCCGTTACTGCTCATGGTGTTTTCCGAATTCTCACCACTCAGAACTGAGGTTACATTTTCCCTGCAAGAGTCGTTGTGACGCCAACAGTTTTCACTGATGTATACTGGAGTTCAGATAGCTTACCTAAACCAAATCTTGAGATATAGAGAAAGATGTATTCGCGCGTATAGAGCCGTAGATCCCATCCGGGATTGTGGTTCCGTTCGAATTGTTCGAACACGCGCTCCGCTTCTTCAATACTCATCCCGCTCTTCACGGTGTAGTAGTAATCGAGCGCCAAGTCCCACTCCGGATTCTTGTAGGCCGTCACGCCCCATTTCTCCGGATGCTTCGCGACTGGATTGTGCCGCCCAAGATCGAAGGTCCCGAACCCGAGCGAGTGCACATGATCCTTGTTCTGTTCAAGAAACTGCACCGACTGCCAGGCTTCTTCTTTCGTCTCTCCAGGAAATCCGAAAAATCCCATACAGTGATTCCAGATCCCCGCCTCCGCTGTCAGTTTGAGGTGTTTGGTCATCACCTCGGCGGTCGTGGCCTTATCCATCAGCTGTAAGACGCGCTCGACGCCGGACTCATAACCAAAGTGGAGGTACTTGCAGCCCGATTCCTTTGCATCCTGCCAGACCGCTTCATCAAGCAAACTCTTCTCAAATCGCATGTGGGTCGTCCAAGTGATACCCATCTGGCTATCAATCAGCCCACGCGTAAGCTTACGGAACAGGGCCGGCGGATAGGACTCGTCGGTGAAATGAAAATGTGTCGTGCCGTATTTGTCCCGTAAGAATTGAATATCGGCTAGTGCATCCTGGATCTTCTTTGATCGATAGCCAGCCGTATAGCCCTCGCCATGGTCACAGAACTCGCAACGCCCCCAGTAGCAACCACGCGTAGCCAGATAGGGCAAGATCCTCGTCGGGACGAAATACTTCTCCAGTGGCAAGCCATCAAAATCTGGCGGCGGCAGAGTCGCCAGGTCTTCCGCATAGTTCGTCGCTGAAGTATGGATACCGGTTTCGTCCTTGTAGATGGTATTCGGGACCTCGGCGAGACTCCGCTTGGCCCCTACCGCCGAGACCAGCTGCACGAAGGCGGTCTCCCCTTCATAGACCACGGCACTGTCGAAGTACTGGAACAACGGCGACTGGGGCAGCACATCGCGTAGCCTCGTGACCGTATTCCCACCGATCGTGACATGGATGTGAGGGAAGTGCTGCTTGATGAGGGCACAGAAGGTCATGGTCGAGAACATCTGCTGCTGCAGGACAATCGAGATACCGATCACGTCCGGCTGCTCTCGCTCGATCGCCGGCTTCACCAGATGATCAAACACATCGCGGTAGATATTCACCTGCGTATCGTTCACCGCGTCGATGACTTCCGACGAAACAAAGACCTTATAGGACAGGTTCGTTTCCATCGGCGGCATGCAAATCCGCGCCGGGAAATAGACGAGCGACGCGACAGACATCACTTCACGAAAGACTTGAAGTGACCACTCTAACTTATCAATATTATAGAACTCTTCACTTCTTATAATTTGCTTCGCCTCTTCAGCTTCCTTGATCAGTTTTTCCATCCGTGGACGGCTGATGTCGCAGAGCGCGAGCTGCACGTCTATCTCGGCTTCGCTCAACTCCCGCTTCTTTGAAAGCTTCCTCAAGCGGTCGAGTTGCTGCGGTACGCGGCGAAGAGCTTTCTTGAGAAAGTCCTCACTGAAGTACCAGTCCCACATCTCGCAGTTGATGTCTTTCTGAATCACCGTATGGCCGGCCTGGCGGAGCACAGCAGTGAGAGATGGTAAGGAAAGGTAAGGCTCAGACGGAAACCAATCAGGCGGGAAGATCAGCATCACCTTCATCTTCCGACCGCTGGTCGATTCAAACTCCTGGCGATTGAGGAGAATCAGCTCCTTCGAAGCTCGGTTACCTTTCGAGTATTCGATCTTCACGCCGGCCTGATCCTTCTCACAAACGACTCAAAGTAACAACAAAGCCAATGGGTTAGGCTTGAAGAACCTCATTGTACGAAGGCTGAAGAAAGATATGCAAGCGTGGGCATTAGGCAAGTGGATGAGGGGCTATCGGATCATCTTGTCATATTCTGCATGAGTTCCGATCCAAAACCATAGAATACCATCTGTTACATCGACGCCTACCGCTCGATAGTAGAGACCAACTCGTGCCGACCAAAACCTGCCTACCTTCTTGAAATGCAACGAAGGATGTTGTGGGTTTGCCTTGAGCAGTTCAAACGCGCGGTCAGCTTGTTCACAGATCAAAGCAGGTAGAGCGTTGTAGCAGGCTCAAAATGCAGGTGAAGCGTGATGGGTCAAAGGGGCTTCGACTGGCCAGAGGTGTGGGCGTGAATAGCGTTATCAGCCAATGCCTCGAGTTTCCCACCTCTCACATCAGTTTCAAACTGATGATCCCAGGCATCCGCATCGAACTCGATATACCATCGACGAAATGCGGCTAATTCATCGGGAGAGAGCTTTTCTATCTGTTGTTCAATGGCTTCAACTTTACTCATGGTTACCTGACCTGCTGCAAGATCAAAGAAGGACTCATCACATCTCCCCGTTCAGCTTCAGCGATCGCGGCAAGCATCGTGGCTTCTTCTGCTGGGGTCAGCTCAAAGGTTTCGTCACCTTCGTGAGCCAATACCGTCACCAGTGATCCTTCAGGAAGGGTAGACTCATCCAGCTTTATGGTGCCGCCTTGGACTTTCCCCGTAGTAATCAACATGGAAGCATCCTAGCACTTCAGGGATAGCCCGTCTATCTTCCTGCTACTGGAAGTTTCCAGCTGTTGGCGACTGAGGAGAATCAACGCCTTTGAAGAACTGACTTCTTTCCGCATACCACCGCCGTGCTGCCTGTGCTTCCTCTACAGCATCGGGGTGGAAGACAACGGAAAAACCCGGCATCAGCGGCCGACAATCGTTCGACGGGCATCACTCCAGGCAACAACACGGGCAGGATCTGTATCAAGGTCCTTCAAACGACAGGCAAGCTCACGATCCCATTCTGCTTCTGCCTCGACATCAACAGCTATATCAAGGCTTTCAAATAGCGAGCCAACCATAGCAGCCCGCGCTTCCAGTGGAAGCTTCAACGCAGCCTCCAGTAATTTTGTGGCCTCAGAGCCCATACGCGAATACTATATGCCTATTCTGCCAACAATATAGTTGAGGTAACACGCATGGAAGGTGAAACAACCACAACTGAAACACCGGAACAGTTCCTTAATGCGCTAGGGGATCGCCTGAAGGACAAAGAAGGCGCCGATGTTGGACTTATAGACATTCTCAAGGCGCATGTTCTGAAAGCGCCCCCCGCTCAGAATGCTGTCTCTCAAGCCAAAGATGCCATCGTGAAGCTTGCCGGCAAGCGGGCCAACCCACCAAAGCCTGAGGTTGGCAATGGCTAATCCCTACTTCCTTCAGTCTCTGAAGCTTGCGGGGTTCCGTGCGTACCTTCAGCCGAAGACCTTCGATTTTAGCAAGAAGCGGTGTCTCGCCATCTTCGCTCCGAACGGTAACGGAAAATCGAGCGTGATCGACGCCTTGGAATTCATGTTCTCCAAAGATGGGACGCTAGAACGACTCGGTCTGCGTGCCATTAATAATCAGGCCGGCCCGGGCGCGCTGGCACACAACCTGGCTGAAGAAGCCAAGATTGTGCCAACAGTTACAATCGGCATCGTCTCGGGCAAAGACACCGACAGTGGAGACCGCCTGGCGGCCGGAGCGAAGAGACCAGCTCCAGCGGTTGCAACGACTTTGACCGCCTGTTTCAGGGTGTCGCCTATCATTCGAGGGCACACCTTGCGTACCTTCGTTGAAAAACACACGCCCGAGGAACGCTATGCGGACGTGGCTAACTGGCTACAACTCGGCCCGTTGGTCGAAGTCCAGAAGAACATCCGTGCGCTGCGCACGCAGGTAAAGGCAGCTACCGAGGATGATAGTGCGCTTCGGCGTATTGATACCCAACTGGCACGAGAGACGTCGCAGGTAGCGAAGGAATGGGGCATCGCCGCGGTCCTTGACTACGTGAATACGAAAGTCTTAACGCCGCTTGATCCTGCGCTGCTGCTTACAACTTTGGGGGTTGACGATCCGTCCTATGACGAGGTGAGGACGCGCGCCAAGGCAGAGGAGAACAAGATCGGTATTGCCGGTCTACGGCAGATCCGCAATGCCGCCGCTGCGTTATGGAGGGAGACGGCGGGTGCTGAAAGCGACAATACAGTCATCAACGGTGCAATCCCGTCTTTTGATGCAGCCATCGTCACCCTGTCGGAGACTGATAGAAAGGAACGGGAGGAGCGTAGCAAGGCGGCCAATACTGTGTTTCAAGACTTATGGAAAGCTGCGGAGCCACTTTTTGCTAGTGGCAGACCAACGCCCGATGCCTGCCCGGTATGCACGACGCCTCTCCCTAAGACGACGGCAGGCAGCTCCGAATCTATCCGAGAACACATCAGGAGGCATCTAGGTGAACTCCATGACTATGCTTCTGCCAAAACGGCACTGGATGAGGCCACAGTGGCAGCGAATAAGGCGCACATCCAACTGGTGGCAGCACTGCCGACGTTGATTGGCCTACTCGGCGACGACGAAACAATGCTGAAATCAGCCCTTATTGCCTTTCAGTCTGGCATCACTGGATGGCCACAAGCTAGTGCGCCAGCCTCAATCGAAATTGTCGCGGCCATCGGCAAGCTACTCATCAAGTTGAACAAAAATATCACTGGAATTGAGGCTAAGCAAGGCGATCACACCTACCTGAAGGCTAAGGCGAAGATTGATCGATTACTGGAAATGCGGGTTGAGCATGATCTGGCACTGCGGACGCAAGAGGAATTGAGGAAGCTTTCCGACAGCTTGACCGTGCAAGCAGCAACCATCTCAGGCGAAATACGCAAGAATGTCCAGGCGCTGCTCGATAGGCTTCAGACACCGATGAACGATATCTACCAGGGGATTCAGGTAGCTGGCGCCCAGCCAATCCGGTTGGAGCTACCAACTGAAGACGAAGCCAACCAACAGCGACTCAACCTTCTGATCGATTTTGCAAAGAACCGGCCTGGCGTGCAGCCAGGCGGCTATTTGAGCGATTCCCAGATCCATTCAGTGGGATTGGCTCTTCAAATGGCAGCGATTAAGCAGTTCAACATCGGCGCACCAATCATCGCATTGGATGATATAGTCACCTCTTATGATGCTAATCACCGCCGCACCATCGTCGGGCTCATCGCGACGATGTTCAATGACTTCCAAATACTCATCACCACCCACGACGAGCGCTTCTTCAACTATTTGAAAGATCAACTTGAGGACAAAAAATGGCACTTCACACGGATCCTTGGAATAGACCCGTCCTATGGGCCGCGTTTTTCTGACTACAAAGTTGACGACGAAATGATTGAGGCACGATGGGCGAATGGCCTGTCCGCAGCCAACGAAATACGGCAAGCGGAAGAAGAATGGTTGCTCACTATTTGTCGAGATTTTGGTGTCACCGTTCGCATTCGGCCACTGGAGAAACCTTACTCATATGAGCGTAGCGAACTCGCATTGGCGCTCGCCAGCATGCTCAAAGACACCAGGCTGACGACAGCGCTTGTGGCTGGGGTCAACAATCAATTTCTCGATAGTTTAGCAAAGGGTGAAATTGAGAATTTCGGAAGCCACTTCCAGGACGGACCTTATGGCGCTGGTTCGATCGGCGACGAGAAAGCGCGGTGGGATGAGTTCAAAACATTTCGAAGCCGGTTTGTTTGCAAGAAATGCAATCGAACAAGGTTTCAGAGGCCTTTCACCCTGAAGAAACCGGTCTGTGCCCATAACAGCTGTGAAACGGCGTTCGAGTTTTAGGTGACACTGCTTTACAAGAATATAAGATGAGGGTCACCCATTAGAAGGCTCCGGTCAAGTGGGCATACCTTGCCTCTGGTTCTGAGCGTGCTTCCGACCTTCGACTACGTTCCTTCACGATCAGCCACGGCGCCTATGCGCTGCATCCGAGTGTTCTCTGGTTACGGTGTCGACGTCGTCTCCTGAGTCGCACCAGTCACCCATCAGGATCAAGGCGAAGAGCCGGAGGCACTCTCGCCCCTGGCCACGTTGTGGCCCCAGAACATCGTTGGTACCCAGGCATGTCCAAACGAGGTGATCACAGATCTCCTGGTTGCCAGATGGCTCCACCCTCTTTGTGGCTCATGCCTGAGGCAGCTCAGGGCTCCTCACAGGTTTGGTGAGGAGGAGCAGAGGGCCGGTGGTAGTCCAATCAGATCTTGTGGTTCTCCCAACCCCACTACAAGCTCTGCCACCGGCCCAGTAATCACGCCGGCTGTGGAACAAACGCCTTCTTGATGTCGAAGGGGACCTGGTCCCGCAATACGTAATAACAAGCTCAGGCTAACTTATGGGCAACCGCCTTGAGGGCGACCACGCCTTGCGTTTTGGATTTCTTGCGCCGATAGAAGCGCTGCACCTCCGGATAGTAGCGCACCGCGAAATTGGCGGCTTCGACAAAGGCCCACCCTAAATACTTGTTCCCATTCTTGGTATTGCCCTGGCCTTTACGTTTGCCATTACTGAGCTTGGTGCTATTCACGCACCGACAATAGGAGGCCCATTGCCCCACGGTGGGAAAGCGGTGCATGTCTCCTGCTTCGAGCATGATGGTCAAGGCCAAGGTCTGGCCAATCCCCGCCACCATCAGTAATTGGCGAAAGGCATGGCGCAGGGCGACCCGGGCCTTGATCGTGTGTTCGATAGCGGTAATCTGGTCGGCCACGCAATGCATCACGGTGAGCGTACTCGTGACAGCCAGGGCAAGATCCGGCGTCGGCAGTACGTCACGAATCGCTTCTGCGGACAAGGTCTTGATGCGATTGCCAGAGAGGGATGTGACGGTGTTGCGTGTCACAAGATTCTGAATGCTCAGAAGATTACTCGTCTTCTGTCTCACTAATTGGCTGCGCTTCCGGAGTAAATCACGGATCGCACGGTCTTCTTTTGGATAGATATAGCCTGTGGGGAGAATGCCCAATCGAAGGAGCTGGGCGAGCCACCGTGCATCGCTGTGATCATTGGTATGCTTCAGCCCTTCGTATTGGCGAATCGCGGCGGTGTTGGCCAAATGCACCGAATACCCGGCTTCCATGAGCCCATCCACCAGCCAATACCAATTATAGGTAGATTCCACCACCAGGCCGTGAATGCGTGGTTGGAACGGATGGAGATGAAACAGAATCTGCGATACGTCATTGGGCGTGCGCGTTTGGAACACGACCTGCTCCTGCTCATCAATCAGCACGATCACACTGTTGTTGGCATGGAGATCAATCCCACCATACATGTTCATCATGGTTCCTCCTTGGGTTAGAAGGATTGAGAGCTTCTTGACCACTCTCTCAACTCTACTGCCCAGGCAAGGAGCCTTCTAGATGATCATCAGATCTTGTGACATGCATCTCACGGAATCACCCATAAGTCTCCTGCTCACCCGCCCCAGGATGCATTTCCTGATCCATTAACTCACCTCACTGTTCGAATCAAAAGACCGGCTAATTCCCTACGCTAACTTCATGATGGCTTGGCTCGCCCTCCCACTATTCGGGACCACGATTTCGTTGTTCTCTTGCGTTGTAATCAGAAAGGCACAAAACGGGGATGTTCTGAATTTTCGATCAGGTACAAACTTCGCTTCTCGACGGCCGTAGTCGTCTAAAGCCTCGTGGCCAGGTCGGCTGCGATTGTCTCTGGCTTATCGTTTGGCGCATAACGTTTCAGGACCGTGCCGTCGGGGCCGACGAGGAACTTGGTGAAGTTCCATTTAATCGCCTCGGTTCCGAGAATCCCGGGCTTCTCCGACTTTAAGTAGTGGTAGAGCAGGTGTGCGTTCTCGCCGTTCACGTCGATCTTGGCGAACATCGGAAAGGTGACACGGAAGTTTCTGGTGCAGAACTGCTCGATCTCTGCTTCGCCGCCAGGCTCCTGCTGTCCGAACTGGTTACAGGGGAACCCAAGCACCACGAAACCCCGGTCTTTGAATTTCTCGTAGAGCGCCTGGAGGCCCTCATACTGTGGCGTGAAGCCGCACTGGCTCGCGACATTCACGATGAGCAAGATCTTGCCACGGTAGACCTCCATCTTTTGCGGCGTCCCATCGATCGTGACAAGGTCGATGTCGTAGAGACTCATCGTTCCCACCTCACAGTGTCTCCTTGTTCATGACCGCACAAGCCTGTCATCGATCTGCACAGACAACGGCTCACTCATCGGGATAGTGGCATGCACGGCCCGAAACATGCCAAAGCGACAGAGCCCGGCCCCAAATGCCAGACGCATTAACAGAATTGTGGGCACTTCTCGCAAGGACTTAATCAACCCGGTCATGCCGAACCGAACAATCCCTGCTGGACGGATGACGCCCTGCCAGATCGAATCGAGCCATGAGGGCAAGGTTTCAGCAGTCCAATCCGCGGTGGTGACTGTACCCGCCACCAGTCCGGTTGCCTCCAGTAATTCTGAAAACTCTTCAATGCTCGAAAACGCTGGATGAGCCCATTGATCCAGTAGTTGCCGCATCACCGGCTTTTCCCACCAGTTGAGTGGAACCTGGCGAGCGTCCCGCTGATTCCAATCGGCAACAACCAAAATTCCGCCCGGTTTCAGCACGCGCATGAGCTCTCGAGCAAATTGGGCCTTATCCGGCATGTGCGGTCCTGCCTCAACCGACCAGACCACATCAAAACTGGCATTGGGGAACGATAGTGCCAACGCATCATCGACCCGAAAGTGGGCATTCACCTCCGGGGAGGTCAGTTCTTGAGCCCGTCTGACTTGCTGAGAGCTGAGGGTGACTCCGGTCACCGAAAAGCCATACTCCCGCGCCAGCATACGACTGCTGCCGCCGATGCCGCAGCCCACATCTAACACCGTCGTACCGGAAGGAAGCTTGTCTAACCCACCCCACCGCACCATTTCATGCACAAAGTCTGACTTGGCTTGGAGAAAATCTTTTTTTCGGGGTGGAGAGCCGTAGTGTCCCAAATGGATATGTTCGCCCCAGTAGAACTCGAGAATGCCGTCATTCGTCCAATCGTCATAGGAAGTGGCGACAGAATCGGCCGATTGATATTTGCGAGGCACTCGCACATACAGCACGACGCCGATCAGCAGGACGAGCAGAAGTAGGAGAATCGTCACGAGAAATATGTTCATCATATCAAAGATCTCATGACCGTGATGTCGTTATCATCTGATGACCGATATCAAGAAGCGTGGCGCAGGGTAGACTCGAAAAAGTTCCCAAGTCAAGTTGCCGAAGACTCCGTCTGCCAAAGAACCTTCCGCTCCTTCATTTCGCTCGTTGGGCTGTTGCCGAGCGACAGACCTGCGAGAGATAATGTGTCCCTGAACATAGACTACACATGGGATCAATCAGGCTAAAAGAACAAGCCCCCACTCCCCTATCTATCTCTGCGGGAGAAAGGGATGGGTCCCTTTAATGGGAAGGTGGAAAGTCGATCAGTCATGAATCTCAATAATGTAGAGGAACAGCGAACTGAACCCCGCGTTGCTGTGCAATTGCACGCCTTAGTATCGGGCTCGGTGGAGTCGGAAGGGATGGGCACTATTCTCGATCTCTCACGGAACGGGTGCCGACTGGAAAGCCCGCTCCTCATGTTGCCTGGCCTTTCGGTAGAACTGCGGATCGCGGTCCCCGGCTTCGAGTGGGCGCTGATGATTGATGGAGCCGATGTGCAGTGGGCGGACGAGGACCGCGCCGGGCTGGCGTTTGTTCGCATCAGAGAGACGGAACGACAGCGATTGAGCGAGCTCGTGACGGCTCGACTCGAGAAAGGCGCTGATACGGGCGACGACGCCCAGGGTGAGCTGATCCCACTTGAGTTCCAAGGGCTGGACGCGGTGCTGTCACAAGATCCGGACCTTGCCATCAGAAAGGGACTCACATGGTTCGCGCAAGACCGGACGGAATTTCGTTTTCGCGGGGGAAGTCTGCTCAGTAGAGCGTTTCCCACATGCACTCCCGAGTTTGCGACCGCACTCAGCCAGTTGGTGAAGACCGGCGGAGATCGAGAGGCAGATTTCTCTCTGGCGCTTCTCCAGAACTATCTCGGGTCAACATCCTCTGACGGCGTCTTAAAAGAGATGGTGTCACGCTTTTCCCACGATGATCGCACAATGGAAGGCGTTCGGGCCATCATCAATAGCACTCGCCTGACCTCAAGCTCCGGTGAATTCGCATTGGCGGAAGCCTGGCGGGTCAAGAAAGAGTCACTGACGTACTGGCTAACGGATGAACGTCAAGCGGTCACAACCTTCGCCGAACAGCACATTGCGGAGCTCGATCGAATGATTGCGGCAGAGCGGCATCGTGTGGAGGTTGAAAGGGAGGCACGAGAGAGGAGCCGACATGAGGACGAGTCCGGTCATGATCATGGTTACAGACCGAAACCCTTTTGACGAGGGAAACCCATGTAGAGATAATTGGCCTGCATACAGTCGCCTCTTCGAGTCAGACCGAGCGAGCTGTACAATGCGCAGATTGCACGCCGGCAGGTTGTGCAGCTATCCTGTCCCCAATCAACTGACGCGCTGTGGCCTGCTTGACCCAACAGCCCCTCCGCACGTAGCATGTCCGTAGACGTTTCAGCCACGCCGACCGTGTGATCGCTCGCGGTCCCTCTTCTCTCCTCACGCGACTGATATCACGGTTTTCGCCGCTCCAACGCCACAGATCGTATTCAAGCCCATCTACTTGAATACTGACCAACCGACCCACCACAAGGGAGAGCAGCCATGTCACTTCCGATGCCCATCACCGAGCGAATCCTAGAATCACTTCGCTCTACTCCGGAATGTGCCTTTGAGGACCTCGTAACTCACCACCCTGAATTTAGTTGGAATGAGCTCTACATTGAAGTAAGTCGCTTGAGCCGTAATGGGCAGGTGGTCATCACCAGAGGGGTGGGTACCTTTACCATCAGGCAGGCAGCACTATCGAAATCGTGATCGCCCATCTCAGCCTCGAAATGAATGATGTCGATCAGAGGATCGCACGGCTCAGACACCTTTGCTAGAATATGTTGTCTGGCGAGGGATTTATGCCTAACCGTACCGCTATTGGCCCTTGCCTCAGTCTCTGCTTTCTCATCTTTTCGTCCTGTGGAGACCATCAGTATCGGACCCATCAACTACAGGGATATGGCGAAATACCGCCTGGTGAAACCTGGGTCGCCATCGATCACGCCTATCAATCAGTATCGCGCGAAATAGTGTATTACGATCCTAAAACAATTTACCGACACGAAGAACGCGTCACACTGTGGCAGTTAATCGATTACAAGGTGATGCAAGGAAATACGCCGTTTGGGACGTTCATGATGAGCCCACACCGATTTTTCTCGACGAAAACGCATAAGGAATTGGATTGCGCACACAAGACGGTTCGGCTATTGGCCTCTTCTGAATTCTCTCAGCATATGGGCACTGGACCTCACAATGCGGTATTGGTTAGCCAAGATCATGGACAACCGCTAGAACCAGGGAGTATCAACCAAGCGCTCTGGGAAGTGGCCTGTGGCGCAGCCACAACTCCCCAATAAGCGTCCAGCACCGATGCGCTATCTAGCACTGTGTTAACAAACCCAAAAACGAGCTTGGAAATGGAGCCCTGCCTGACGTTACGAACATCTGGAAAATACTGCATAGGCTGTTCAGAAAGGCCATCCAGCAAAGCGGCCGCGAGCGAAGAGGCGAATAATCGTACTCTCTGCCGTACGTTGACCCTCTGAGCGAGACGAGAATGCCGATGGTGGCCTTTATCAACAGCCTGTTAGTAATTGTCGGATTGATTCTGCTGGCAGTGCTTCTCTTGGGACGCCACATCCAAGCCCAACCCATGTAAGCGACAACGTCTATGACGTGGTGCTGTCTACCCTGCTCTCGCACAACGTATCGCAATTTTAGTCGATCAAATCGCATCCGGTAAATTTCATCTATTTGATGCGCGCTTGCACCGCGAATTGGACATGAGCCATATTCCAGGGCTATCTACGCGGGTGCTGAAGACTTCTTGTTAGATCGGCTGACCGGTATGGCCAAACATGTCCCGATAGCCGTCTCTTGTTCAGTGGGGTATCGTAGTGAGCGCATTGCCGAATGCCTGCGCCGGCAAGATGATACGAGTGTGGTCAATGTCTTTGGTAGAATCTTTGAATGGGTGAATATCGAACATCCGGCCGTCACTGGCCATGTGACCGAAACAGACAAGATCCATACGTATTCACATGTAGGTCTTTGTGGCTCAACCGTGGAGAACGAGTCGATCAATAGTGATTAGCATGGCGTGGAGTCCTTACGCCTTGAAGTGTTCCCGTTCTTATGGGAAGGTTCGTTGGTCGACCAGTTGAACTTGCCATGCCTGCACCTCAATGTCTCACCTTACCTCGCTATTCTCCCCTTTTCAAATCCGTAGACCAGCCAAATCACACAACGTACAATAAGGAGTTGTCCAGTTTCCGCCGAAGGTAGAAATATTACCTCTTTGAGAAACCGGCTATGGCGAAAGGATGATGTTGATGTGGCGTTGTGTTTTGACAGTGCTATTAGTTCTAGCCTGCATGTCAGGGTTGACACCGGGTTCTGCTGTAGAAGCACAGACCAATGAGGAGGCGGAGTTTGCATATGAGCGTGGCGATTATACCCAAGCCGCCAGAATCTTCAGTCCACTGGCAGAACAAGGGGTGGCGTCAGCCCAGTTCTACCTTGGCCTGATGCATGAAATGGGACGAGGCGTCCGGCAGGACCACTCCGTGGCGCAGTTGTGGTTTCGCAAGGCCGCCGCGCAGGGTTATGCCGGCCCGCAGAATTACTTGGGGTTGATCTATGAACGAGGCCGCGGAGTCAGAAAAGACGTCGTTCGTGCATTGATGTGGTACACAATTGCCGCGACCATGCTGAGTGGTAATGAGCAACAAACCGCGATGAGTCGTCGAGACCATCTCACCTCACAAATGAACGCCTCGCAGATCGAGCAGGCGCAGGAGATGGTGCGCCGTTGTCAGCAGACCCACTTCAAAGACTGCGAATAAAATCGTGGAAGGGTTGCATCACCTATCCTGAGTTCGCCGATGAAAGTGCACTCGAATGATTCGCGCTATGCGCGTCGAAGCGAGTCTCACACAGTCGCCCTTGTGTTCGTGCCTACCACGAGTTATATGTGACATGTACATCAGGCCTAACAATGACAGGAGAATCAGCAGATGAGAACAAACATATTCCTAAGCACATTGCTCGGTTGTGCCATGGTCGTGTCGATCAGCTATGCAGAGGAAGTCGGCAGCGTCGATACTAAATTCAAAATGTTCGGGCCCGATCACAAAATCGTGATTGAGGCGTTTGACGACCCTAAGATTGAAGGGATCACCTGTTATCTGAGCCGATCCAAAAAGGGTGGCCTGAAAGGCATGGTCGGCTTGGCGGAGGAAACCTCGGACGCCGCATTGTCCTGTCGTCAGGTTGGTCCCATTCACCAGACCGGTGAGTTGAAAGAAGGAGAACGAGTCTTTAGCGAGAGTCGATCGCTGGTTTTCAAGAAACTGCAAGTTGTTCGGTTTTTCGACAAGAAACGGCAGACCTATATCTATCTCGCCTATAGTGACCGCGTCATTGAGGGTTCACCACAAAATGCTATCTCCACCGTACCGATCCAACCCTGGGCCAGTCAATAAGCCTAGGAATCCACCGTCATGACGCAGTGAGCGGCAGAAAGGTCGCCGGGCTACGTCTTGATTCATTGTGGGTACTTGGAAAGATTTGCCTACTATGGAGTCACTCTCATCACGACAACTGGCCATCCTGCAACTTTGGCTTCATCTACCAATCGGATGAGCACCTGGTCTATGCGGATGCTTGTCCTGACAGCCTCCTTCTCATTACTCTCACGATTGACAGGGACGAATATCTGATAGTTGGCTACCAACAGCCCTTGGAGAGAGGTCGGCCACGGTAGAGTCTTCCACCTTTTGACCAAAGTTGCTCGAATATCCTGGCGAAATTTGGGACAAGTTCCAACGTCATCACCGACAATCCATTCTTGACTATCCTATCCCAGGCCCGTTCCCAGAAAAACTTCTCGTTCTCCGCTCAGATGGTACACTTATCTCACCGATACCGAGTAATAAATATTGAGACAGAGATACTCGCTGTTTCCATTGGGAGCAAGTGGTATGGCCGCGCATGGATTCTTCAGAGCGATTCTGATGGTGATACTGATGACCGCTCCTGTCAGTGCGGAGACCTTCCGCTCGGATTCGAAACGCTTGAAGAATACCACCATGGACATCGTGATAACCGAGACGGAGCGTTCTGAGCGAACGTCGGTCGTACACATTCAAATCAAAGCCATCGGTTCGTCGGTAGGCTCTTCATTCTTCCTCTTATGCAGCGTGCGCGACTTGGCTCAACAGCGCGGCCACTACCGCTACATAGCCAAGGCGGAAGGACAACCCCACCCAAACCACATGCTGATCGGCTTCCTTAAGAGTGCAACCGATGAGCCTGAAGGGCTTGACTCGCGACTCATGGGGCAACAGGTGATAGACCTCGAACAGTTTGCACCGATCTGTGACAAAATGCAGTGACCCACACTGAAAACGGTCTTCCCTCGATCTCTCTCTCACCGTACAGACTACGCGCGTTTGTTATACTTTGTGCTTATGGTGCCACGACAGTTCATCACCTGGACGTTTCCGCCAACCTGTCTTCTTGCCATCATCCTCTTCCTGGCAGGCTGCAGTTCGAAGCGTCCACCCGTCGGCGTTCACTTCCCGATCACCAATGGTTTTCATATTCGCTTGCCCGCTGAGCAGCAGCGCATCCTGATCCTGGGAGAGCGTCCCCTGACCAGCGTGGCCGAAGAATGGCTTCAGTCTCACCATTACTCAGACATCATGAGCATTCCACAGAATGTCGGACCTGTATGGGATCGTGAAGCAGCCCTTAGACTGGCAACGGAGCGGCAGGCT
>WBZP01002350.1_pt1 | contig 21838 bp, 12 predicted proteins | sample 5204301 | NCBI WGS metagenome assembly WBZP01 (sample SAMN12412401, study PRJNA552823) | activated sludge metagenome | isolation source: activated sludge from nitrification reactor of wastewater treatment plant... | place: USA: Pennsylvania | collected 2017
GGTCAGCACCTGAAGCACAAGGGCCCGTATTACTGGGTCGTGGCCACACGGATCATTGCCGACTGTTGCGCCGCTCTGAAAGTCGCCCACGATGCTGGCGTGATCCACCGAGACATTAAGCCTGATCAGCGGGTGACCGTCTCGGAGGTGGATGGGGGTTGCCGGCCAGCGACGGTGGTGAGGGGGGAAGTGGCTTAGGGCGAGCGCACTTGCGGCGAGTTTGTCGAGCGACGAGGCCCAGCTTTTTTGGTTTCCCGATACTAGATTCGCCGCTATCCTCGGTGCCCTTATGCTCCAAGCTGGAATCGTCGGCCTACCAAACGTAGGCAAATCCACCCTGTTTAACGCCGTCACCCGCACCCGCAAGGCAGAGGCGGCCAACTATCCCTTCTGCACCATCGAGCCCAACCAGGGCGTGGTCGTTGTACCCGATGAGCGACTGGCCGTTCTCTCGAAGCTTAGTGGATCGAAGAAGCTCGTTCCGGCCGCGATCGAGTTTGTGGACATCGCTGGTCTTGTGAAAGGGGCCAGCAAAGGGGAAGGACTGGGCAACAAGTTCCTCAGCCACATTCGCGAAGTCGATGCCATCGTGCACGTGGTGCGCTGCTTCGAGAATGGCGACATCACCCATGTCGATGGCACTGTCGACCCGATTCGCGACATTGAGGTGATCAACACAGAGTTGATCCTCGCGGACCTGGAGGCTGTGACACGTCGCAAGGAGCGCAGCGAGAAGCGGGCGAAGCAGAACGATAAGGACGCCAAGGCGGAATATGCCCTGTGCGAAAAGCTGCTGCCTCACCTTGATGCGATGAAACCCGCGATCACGATGGAGCTGAGCGATGAGGAACGCAAGCTGCTGAAGAGCTTCTTTCTACTCAGTGCGAAGCCTTGCATCTATGCCTGTAATGTCGCCGAATCGGAACTGGCGGCGGCGGCCAAGGATCCCGACAAACATCCCTTGGTGTCTCGGGTTCGTGAGTACGTGAAGCACGCTCATGCGGCCAGCGCGTGTGTCGTGAGTGCGGCGATTGAGGCCGAATTGGGCGAGTTACCGGAAGAGGATGCCAAGGCCTATCTCACGGATCTGGGTGTCGAGGACAGTGGTGTGAACTTGCTCATCAAGAGCGTCTATTCACTGCTTGGTCTTCAGACGTACCTGACCACGGGTGAAAAAGAGACCCGCGCCTGGACGATTACCAAGGGGATGAAGGCACCGCAGGCCGCTGGCGTCATCCATGGGGACTTCGAGCGAGGCTTCATTGCGGCCCAGATTGTTCATTACGATGATTTGGTTGCGTTCGGTTCGGAAGCGAAGGCGAGGGAAGCGGGAAAGCTGCGTATCGAAGGCAAGGAATACGTAATGCGTGACGGCGACGTCGTGGAGTGGCGCTTCAACGTCTGAGTGCGTAAGCGAAAGCGGGGGGCGGAACGGCAGTCGGCTGGGGTCGCACCACCATCGATGCTATTCCGTGTACTCGATTTTGTACTTGTCTAGCTTGCGGTAGAGCGTCCGTCGATCGATTCCCAGGACTTCCGCTGCGCGGGTATGGTTTTGACCTAGCTCATCCAAGATACGCAGAATGTGAACTCGTTCGACCTCATCGAGGGTGCGTGGGCCGCCGGTGCGTTCGGCCCCTGCCACCTTGGTCAGTCCAGTGATGTGAGGTGGCAGGTCTTCCAATCCGAGCACCGGAGGTCTTCCAATGGTCAGCGCGCACTCGACGGCGTTCTGTAGCTCGCGGATATTGCCTGGCCAGGAATAGGTTTGCAGTCTGCGGAGTGCTTCGCTGGAAAACTGACAAGGCGTGTTCTCTGGCGCGAGCTGCTTGAGGAAGCTCTCAATGAGGACAGGAATGTCCTCACGACGCTCATGCAACTCCGGCAGGTACACGTTGACGACGTTCAATCGATAGTACAAGTCCTCGCGAAACTCACCTCGACGCACCGCTTCGGTAATGTCCTTGTTGGTGGCCGCGATGATACGAACGTCGACGTCGATGTTCTCCCGGCCGCCGACCCGACGGATGGTCCGTTCCTGAAGCGTTCGTAGCAGCATGGTCTGCAGGTCAGGCTTGAGCGACTGGACCTCATCGAGGAAGAGTGTCCCTCCCTCTGCCGTTTCCAGCAGACCCTTTTTCATCTCGGTCGCACCGGTGAACGCGCCCTTTTGGTGGCCAAACAACTCCGATGCGACCAGTTGTTCAGGAAGTGCTCCGCAGTTGATGTCCACAAACGCCTTCCCGGCGCGATGGCTGTGATAATGCAGCGCACGCGCTACCAACTCTTTACCAGTTCCGGTTCGCCCCGAGATGAGCACGGTGGCCTGACTGGGGGCGGCGCGCTCGATGATGTGAAACACTCGCTGCATCGCCGCCGACTGTCCGATGATGCGGTCAAAGCGATGGCGCTCTCGAACGTGCGACTCGAGCTGTTGCAGTCGTGTCCGAGTGGCGCGATGTGCCAGTGCTCGCTCGATTCGTCCCTGGAGGTCGAGCAGGTGGAGTGGCTTGGTGACATAGTCATCCGCTCCCAGCTTGATACAGGCCACTGCTTGGTCGATGGAGCTAAACGCCGTCATCATGACGACCGTGATTTCGGGACATCGCGGACGAACCTTGGACAGCAGGTCGATTCCGCTCATGCCCGGTAGGTTGATGTCGCTGAGGATTAGATCAGGGGTTTCTTCCTCGAGCAGCTTCATGGCCTGCTCGGCGTCTGGGGCACACCGTAGGCTTAGACCGATTCGGGACAGAAACCCACTGACGATCAGCATTTGGTCATGATCGTCCTCCACGACCAAGACGCTGGAATGAGGCTTCTTCATTGCGTCGGCTCTCTCACTTTCAACTGCACAGGTTTGGCTCAACTGGTTCGGTGCGACGGGGACACCGACGCGTCCACATTAGTAAGCCACAGAGTTACCTATTTGAGGTTCCCACGGCAATGAGGAGGATCGCAAGAGTGCCCCGGTTTCCGCAAAAATGCCTCGGTCAGGCGGCAACTGGCTGGTATCTTCCGCTCAAAACACACGGATCAGGCATGGCATGTTGGTTGCTCTGCCTGGAACCCAAAAAATAAACACCCATGTTCCCCTACGGGATGGGTCAAGGAGCGGTTGATGTTGACTATGAAATCTCTCGTTACTGTGGGCGCTGCGTTGTGTGGCGTCCTCATGGTTTCGGACGCGGCGCACGCACAGGTCGTGGAAGTCAAGCAAGAGTTCGGTAAGTTGGAAGAGGTCAAGACGGTCGTTTGGAAGGCGTCGGCCTCGGCCGGCTTTTCGATCAGCACCGGTAATGCCAGCGTCATGACCCTCAGCGGCGGCTTTGCAGCGTCGCGTAATGACGGCACCAACAAGATCGCGCTGGGCGTGAAGGGGATTTACGGTCTCACCGACATCGCGGTCTTTGCAGACGGCAACGGCAACATGTTGGCCGACAATGACAGCGAGTTGTCGGTGACGCGCAAGACGACCGCCGCGCTGCTCCTTGGCACCTTCCGGTACGATCGCTTCTTCTCGAAGAGCAACTCGGGCTACATTACCGCTTCGGCCGGCTTGGACAGTCCTGCATCCAAGCGATTCATGGGCGGTGGTCAGATTGGTTACGCACGGCAGATCGTGAATACCAAGATGCATCTGCTGAGCGCCGAACTCGGTTACGACTTTAACTACACCAACTACATCGCTCCTGATGCCCCACCAGCAGGCTTTGCTGAGAATGTCTTTCTTCACTCAGCGCGAATCTTTGCGGGCTATATCCTTTCGGTAGCGGATCACACTACCGTGGAGGCCAACATCGAGGCACTCGTCAACTTTAACGTGGCACATATCGGTGATCGCGATGTCGGCGCGGGTCAGGCGACCCGAGTGAACGGCCAACTGGCATTTACCACCAAGATATGGAAGTCACTGAGCCTGCGTGCCGCGTCGATGCTGCGTTACAATAACGCGCCCGGTTTGACGACGCTGTTTCCCTTCGCTCCTGACTTTCCGGGACGCTATAACCAGAAGCTAGACACCCTGACCGAACTGCAGCTTGTCGTTAACTTCATCTAACCCCTCCCAAGGAGGCGTCCATGACTTCTTCTACCTACGCACGCCTTGGTGGGCCGTCGTTGCTGCTGTCCGCCATGGCGTTGCTGACCAGCGTCGAGAGACCCGCACATGCAGAGATCGATGCGGGAGTTTTCGCAGGTGTGCACTTCTTTAACGACGATAACCGCTTGGGACGACTGAACACCGCCACCACTACCAATGGATTGGATCACAGTGGCATAGTCGCGTTGCGAATTGCCTATGTGCCTATTCCTCGGTTGGCGATTGAAGCCGAACTGGGGATTATTCCCACCAGCAGCCATGACGGCTCATCGCGGGTGGGAGTGATGGCGGCTCGTGGTCACTTGCTGCTGAACTTGCTGACCGGTCGGGTCCGTCCGTTCTTGCTGGCCGGTGGTGGTGGCATGTTTGCGATGCCTTCCACGGGCTCGAAGATCGCCCAGGATGCGGAAGGTGCCTTGCACCTTGGCGCTGGGTTGCAGGCCGACGTCTCGAAGGGCTGGGGACTGCGGCTCGATGGCCGTGCGGTGTTTCCGCAGGGCATTTCGCAAGCGCTGACCACCGAGGGCGAGATTCTGCTCGGGTTCTATGGTCGCTTCGATGTCCAGGGAACTGCTTCCGCGCCGCCAGCCGTTGTGACGCCTGCTGCGCCCGCTCCGGTGCCTGTGGCTGTGCCACCTCCGATCGTAGATAGCGATGGCGATGGAATTGTCGATTCGCTGGACAAGTGCCCTACGGCGGTGGGACTGCCGGTCAACGGTGGCTGTCCAGATGTCGATGGAGATGGGGATGGCGTGGTCGACCGGCTTGACAAGTGTCCGGCAGAAGCTGGCGTCAAGGAAAATGACGGTTGTGCGGACAAAGACAGCGATGGGGATGGCATCGTCGATCGACTGGATAAGTGTCCGGATCAGGCCGAGACGAAAAACCAGTATCAGGATGAAGATGGCTGTCCCGATGAAGTACCCAAGGCACTCGCTCAGTTCACAGGGGCGATAGCTGGTATTTCCTTTGAGCCGAACCGGGCCATCATCACGCCTGCTTCAAAGCCAGTGCTGGACAAGGCGCTCGCGGTCCTGAAGGAACACCAGAGCGTGCGGATTCAGATCGGTGGTCATACGGACAACGCTGGGCCAGCCGACAAGAACCGTGCCTTGTCGCAGCAGCGCGCCGATGCTGTTCGCCAGTATTTCATCGATCAGGGCATCGATGGAGCGCGACTGACGGCGGTCGGCTTTGGACCAGACAAGCCACTCGCCGATAATGCCACTCCAGCGGGGCGAGCCAAGAACCGCCGAGTCGAGTTTACGCTCCTTCCCTCAAGCTAGCCCTGTCGCGGCTGGTTGCATCTGCGCCAGCCTTGAAAAAATAGTCACGCCACCTTCAAGTTCTGATAGATAGATGCCACGCGGTTCGTTGCCCAGGCAACAACCCTGCGGAGCCCGATCCTAATGAGCAAGTCGAACGGTTCTGTTCACAAATCAACTCGGGAAGAAAACCAAGTCCTGCATCACGAGCCGGTGGTTGTCTCTGCTGCTCCATCGGGAGAAGCAGAAACGGGCGGCAATCTCGATAAGGTTCGCGACATCTTGTTTGGGGCACAAGTTCGCGAGGCCGAGAAGCGTCAGCAGCGGCTGGAGGATCGCCTCTTCAAAGAGCTTGGCGAGATTCGCGAGGAGTTTCGGCGACGTCACGACTCGCTGGATGCCTTCGTTCGTCAAGAGCTGGAGTCTTTGAACGAGCGACTGGGTACGGAGCGTGGCCTTCGAATCGAAGCGACCGATGCCCTGAGCAAGGAAGCCAAAGACAGCAGCACAGCGGTCCACAAGCGACTCCTTGCCTTCGATGAACAGCTCAACAAATCGCAGCGTGATCTACGACAGCAACTTCTAGAGCAGTCCTCGCGGTTTGCGGACGATTTGCGGATTCGAACGGAGGATGTGACGCAGCTCCTTGCGAGTTCAGTGGATGAACTGCGTACGGAAAAGGCGAGCCGGTCCTCGCTGGCATCGCTCTTTGGGGAGCTGGCGATGCGAATCAACGGCGAGCAGTCAAGCGGAGTTCCCGAGTAGGCCGGTGCTTTGGCCATGCTCATCCAGGACTCCCAGGATCGATTCCGCCCGAGCGTTCCTCGATCGTACGATGATCTCGATGCGGTTCGATCCCTGCTGATTGGACCGGAGCAGCAGAAGCTTGAGGAGATCGAGAGCGCATTACAGAGGCCTACCAGCGCCTCTGCGCTCGCATCCGTCCTCCCTAAATCGGTACAGTTGAGCCTAAGTCGGGATCCTCGTGCGTTGGCGGAGGCGCTGTTTCCCGTCATCGGACCCGCAATCCAGCGCGCCATCCGAAGCGCTCTGCGGGAGATGGTGGCCAGCCTAAACTTGGTGGTGGAACGGAGTCTGTCCGTTCGTGCGTGGGGTTGGCGCCTCGAGGCGTGGCGCAGTGGGCGTTCGTTTGCTGAAGTCGCCCTGACCCATAGCGTGGTCTATCAGGTCGAGCAGGTATTCTTGATCCATCGACCTTCCGGTATTTTGCTTGCCGAAGTGGGCGGAGTTCAGGTCGCAGAGGCTGATACGGTTTCGGCGATGCTCACCGCCATCACAGACTTTGTGAAGGACTCCTTTGCCAAGCAAGAGTCGGGATCGCTGGAGGAACTACAGGTTGGCCATTACACGATTGTGATTGAGGAACAGCAGCGCCTACTGATTGCGGCGGTGGTCAGAGGTATTGCACCGAGTGCACAGATTCGGGAAGCGCAGCGAGAAGCACTGGCAGCGATCCGGTCCGTGCATGCCTCCGATCTGGAGCACTTTCGCGGCAACTCCGACCTGTTTGAGGATACCCGGCCCCACCTTGAGCGCTGTTTGCTTAGTCAGTACGCAGGTCGACCCCTTGGCCAGTCACGGCTCGGAGGTCGGCTGCTGTTGGCGGTCATGGTGATCCTGTTGGCGGTGATCTCCGCTTTGGTCGGCAAGCAAGTCGTGCGGTCGGCGCGAGTGACGCACTTTGCGGACAGACTCCGCAGCGAGCCCGGAATCGTGGTGGTGAGTGCTGAGGTGCGACGTGGCAAACACGTCATCACGGGACTGCGTGACCCGCTGGCCGTCGATCCGAGCGCGCTGCTGCGGGAATCCGCTCTCCCAAACGGAGAGGTTGAGCTTGCATGGGCCGCCTATCAATCGATGGATTCGCGTTTCATCTTGAGAAGGCTACAGACCTTGCTGCGCCCCCCATCCTCGATCTCGCTCGGACTGACCGATGGTGTGGTTCGCATCACCGGTAGCGCGTCGCATCGCTGGATAGAGGATGCCAAGCGCCTCGCTCCATCGCTGGGCGGTGTCGACCAAGTGATGGTCGACCAGGTGATAGATCAAGACCGACAGACCTTCATTCGCAGTGGAAATGTGCTGTCCTCGCTGCTCATCCACTTTGAAAAGGGGCTGTCTGTGGTCCTGCCAGAGGATGAAGCTGCCTTGAAGCAGGTCGTGACGGCCTCCAAAGACCTTCTTGGTGCGGCCAGGGTCTTGGAGCTCGATGCGCAGGTGGTTGTCGTGGGACATGCTGATGCCCTGGGGAGTGCCGAAGAAAATCTGGTGCTGAGCAGGCAGAGAGCGAATGTCGTGCTGCTCTCCATACTGAAGTCTGGATTGTCCGGCAGGGACTTCGTGGCCGAAGGGGTCGGAGAGGTGTGGTCGCAAGAAACCAATGAAGAGCCCGACAAGCGGAGCGTCTCTTTCTGGGTCCGCACGCGTTCGGACCAGAATACGCTCTCTCAGAGCAGTTCCAGCGTTAAGTAGGCATTTCCGTCGATGATTCAGAAGAAAATCTGTATGCTCGGTTCGTTTGCGGTGGGCAAGACGAGCCTCGTGGCGCGATTCGTGCATAGCGTCTTCTCCGAGAAGTACCTCACGACCATCGGAGTCAAGGTGGACAAGAAGTTGGTGACGCTCGGCGAAGGACGCCCGGATGTCTCTTTGCTGCTGTGGGATATCTACGGAGACGATGACTTTCAGGCGGTGCGGCCCTCCCTTCTGCGCGGTGCCTCGGGATATCTTCTGGTCGCGGATGGCACCCGCTCCCGTTCGATCGACCGACTGGTTGCCTTGCACAAGCTGGCGAAAGATACGATTGGAGACGTGCCGTTTCTGATCCTCCTGAACAAAGTGGACTTGGTACACAAGTGGACGCTGAGCGACCGGGAAGAGCGCAGTTTGGCCGAACTGGGTCCAGTGATTCGAACGAGTGCGAAGACCGGGCAGGGCGTTGAAGAGGCGTTCCGGCTGCTGGCCATTCGCATGGTTACGGCTGGTTGAGCCATGAGTGATCGAGGCGACGAAGTTCTTGCAGCATTCTGCGCCAGCTTGGATCAGTTGATCCTGCTGCGCAGTGCGGTGCAGGAAGACTCCTTTCAGATTCTAGGACGGGCCCCGCCATGGCTCGGTCGTTTCATTCCTAACCATGGAAATACGCTTTCTGAAAGACTCTTATCTGACACCTTTCCATTTGTGGAAAACTATCTGATCGATGCCAAACAAACGTGGCAGAGCGGCCAAATCGAACGAACAGAGCCTGCGATTTGGAGCGAAGTCGATCGGTTAGGAGTCGAGATGCTGCTCCAGGTGTCCGCGCATCAACTCGGAAGTCAGCAGCTTCTCTTTCTAGAAGGTAGCCAGGAGCGGCTTGAAGAGAAAGAGTCGCTGTTGCAACAAGCTCGGATTGGTGAGCTTGCGCATGATCGGTTTCAGCAGGATGCGCAGAAGCGCGATATTCTGTTCCACTGCATCGTGCATGACTTTGCCACGCCACTTTCTGCCGTGGCCGGGTGTCTACAGTTATTGGCAATGGAGAGCTTAGCGCCAGCAGCGCAGGAACTGGTGCAATCAGGGCTCCGTGCGGTGGTCCATCAGGAATCCCTGATCCGTGATGTCTTGGATGTGTTCCGCTCCGATATGGGGGAGGGGACTGCCGATGATCTGTCGACACATGCCCCGGACCTGCGCGCCTGTATCATCGACACGGTGCGATTGCTTCAGCCCAAAGCGAGCTGGCGGAAAATAGCGCTGCGCTTGGAACAGCAAGGGGATGGGCCGCTGCGGGTGTTGGGTGAGCGGTCGCGGCTGGAGCGGGTTCTTGCGAACCTGATCGATAATGCGCTGCGCTATGCCCCGGCAGGCTCCGCTGTGGTGGTGGGAATGCAGCAAACCGACCAGGAGGTTTGTGTGACAGTCGACGATGAAGGGCCCGGAGTTGCGCCGGAGCTAGCGGGCTCTCTGTTTGAGAAGTTTGCCCGCGACCGGCGAAACGGCGGCAAGGCGGGATTGGGACTGTACTTCTGTCGAATGACTGTGGAGCGATGGAAGGGAACGATTGGTTATGCGGCACGCGGCAAGACCGGCGCGCGCTTTTGGTTCCGCTTACCGCGAGTAACCGGCTAGCAGAGGGTTACAGCATCCCCTTGAGAACCGAGAGCAGACCAGTCTGCTGCGGTTCGGTGAGGGCACTGCCGTCAGCCTTGGCTTTGTCGGCAGCAGCTTGGACACCGGCCTTGGCTGCTTCCTCTTTCTGGGTGACCATGGCCGCTGCATCTTGCGTAGCGCCCGTGGCCGTGGTGGACGCCTTGCTCAGGTAGCTGCGTGCTGCAGTAATCGCAACCTGAATCAGGGTGTCCTTGATGCCAAGGTTTTGGGAGGCTGCGGCCACCGCTGGGTCTGCGGCAGTAGCTGAGGTGCCTGCTCCTCCTGACATCGTTGCACAGCCATTTAGCACGCCCGCTAGCATCAGAACACTCAGAATTCGCATGGTCATCGTAGGCTCCTGTCTCGGTTGGTTGTTGTTACTGAACTACGCTGGATCACGACACTCTCCTAGGGAGAGTGTCCGAAGGGTATTGGAGAAGCTACTTCTTTTCGGACGGAGGGGCTTTGTCGGCCTTCGCTGGTGCGCGCTCCCCCAGGACAGAGGTGCTACTGAGGTGTCCTGGGAGGAACTGGTCCATCTTGCCAAGGTACCAAAGTCCGGCGAGGCCAACAAGTGTTACAAGGATCAGGTACAGCGTCCAGGGCTGCTTCTTTTCTAGATAGGGATCGCGCAGGCTCCGTTCGGATCCAAGAGGAATCGAAGCCACCGATGTGAGTGCTCCACCGAAGGGAACGTTGATGCGCACAAGACCGTTCACGGCCCAGCCGTTCGCATCGAGAATGGGCCCAAGACTGCGCTGTCGTAGCTTGAGCCAAGCAATCAACATCGAGGGCAGTGAGATCGACAGCATCAGCGCGAGAATTCCGAGCGGCATCCATGGACCCAGGCCAAAGAACAGGGCCAGGATGCTGGTGAAGAAGGTCGCAATTCCGCCCACCGCAACGCCGATCGCCGCCACGGTACCGATATCGATCGACTTTTTGGGAGGAGCTTTGCCATCGGCTGGTTTGGTCTGATCAGCAGCAGCGGTCTGGGCGGCTGTGTCTTTTAGCTTGGTGTTCGATTCGGCTTCCGCAGCAGCGGCTCGCTTGGTGACTTGCTCTTCCACCAAGCGGAGGAAGTTCTTATAGGGAGCCCAGAATGCCTGGCGAATGCTGATGGGATTTTCGATGATCTTGGTGATGGTGGCGTCCCAGTCACGACCGTGACGATCGTAGAACACACCGTTTCGACCGACCATTAGGTGATCCGAGTCACCACCGGTATAGGCCGCAACAATCGACATCTTTTCACCATTTGGGCGCACGCAGTCACAGTAGGTCAGATAGCACTTTGCCAGACTGGCCAGGGCGGCCTGTTTGCCCGCATCCGCAACGGTCACGCAGAGATCACAGCGCCGGCCGTCCAGGTACAGAGAGCCAGACTGAAAGATGGCCCCGCTGCGATTGTAAAACTCCGAGAAGTTTACAAAGTTGTTGAGCAGTTTGACAAAGTCTCGTTGTAGCTGAAGGAGTTTCAGGAGGGCCGCGAGCTGGTTGTAATCTCCCTCGGCAGCCAAGTCCTTTTTGATGAGTTCGGTCAGTGCTTCCCGGGACCGGCTTTGCGAGATATCCAGGAGTCGCGGGAGTCCAAGCAACTCGACTTTGGTGACTGGCTTCTCTGCACACCAGGTTTGATAGTCCGCTAGCTTGGTCTGCGCACTGTCCCACTCAGACTCTGTCAAGCGGGCGATGGGTCGGCCAAGGAGTGCTTCCAGGGTGCTCGCTAGCTCGGATAGTTTGGCAGCCCATGCTGGATTGACTCCGTCTGTGAATGGGAGGGCACGTCCTCCTTCAATGCGGGCCAGAGGCAGCTTGGCAATCTCCTGGGTGGAAGTCGTCAGATCCTTGGTGCCGAGCGCTACATACTCCGCATCGGTTCCGTTGAGCGCTGCTACTGCACGACCATCAAACGATGCCAGCCGACAGCGCGTAAAGTAGTCATCGATCTTGGGCTTTAGTTCCGACACCAAGGTCGCGGCGGCGGGGGTCTCCGCAGCGAGCGGGAGGATGGCTTTGCTGTGCTCCGATTTCCGATTCCAATCGATGAGCTGCTGCGCTTCGGTGAAAAAGGCATCCAACCGAGCCTGATCGATTCCCATCTTGCCACTGCGGTCAGGAATGGATCCGTGCGTGGCGATGATCTCCTCGATGACTTTGGTGGTTTCAGAGCTGTCCGCAGCGTCGGCAACAAGGACTCCGTCTCCGTTGAAGCGATGCGCTGAGAATTGTTGCACCGCAGTGGTGACATCCGCGAGCTTGACCTGGGTTGCACCTCCCTTGGTTTGTCCTTGCTCTTCGAGCACACGTCGTGCGGCCACCAGCAGGTCTGTTCCGAGCGAGGTCTTGTCATTGATGCTGGAGACCGCAAGCTCCTCTCCTCCCTTCATGAGAATATCGAGATCGGAGAGAGCATCCGTAAGCCAAGTGATGGTCGCCAAAATCTCAGGCACACGGATGCGACCGTCTTTATCGGTGTCGATGAGAGACAGGGTCTTGGGATCAAGCTCCAGTCCTTGGACCGGGCAGGCCAGTGCGACCCAGAGTTTTTGATCGAGAGAATGGAGCGCTGCGATATCAGCGCCATTGCGAATGGTAACTTGGTCGATGCCACCCGTGCGAACGAACTTCCAGCGATGCTTGGTGCTGTTCATGGTCCCTCTGTACTGGCCGGTGCTTTGCATGGGGCATGCCAGGTTCACCGTTCCTGTGAGAGCCGCTGGGTTCGTCACGGAGGATGCCGTGAGGGTTCCTAAGTTGAGGCAATTTGGCCGAAATCGGGGCAGTTTGGCAGGTTGGCTGCATGGCTGGTAGGGCTCGACATGGCTGTCGATTGCGAAGGAGGTTGACTCTGCCGTGTGGTATGGCCTGGGCCTTGCTACAGAGCGGGCTGAACGCTGAACAACGTACATTTCCTAGCATGATGATGGACGAGAGGATCCTTTGAAGAACCGACGTCGTGTGACCCCCTGGCTATTTTCTTTTGCAACTGGTCTTGCTTCTCTGACAGCGACCACAGCTACCGCACAGTCCACTCAAACGGGCTTCGCGCTGAACCGCTACGAACCAACAGCAGCGGGCGAGTGGTCGTTCTGGGTGGATCATCCCTGGTATTCCTCGACCCGGTACTTCGCTGCGGGAATCACCCTGAACTACGGGCACAACCCGCTCGTGTTTGGTGTGGACAATGGCACCTCGGTCGAAAAGACCGTCAACGTGATCGAGCATCAACTGCTTGGACATGTCGATTTGGCTGGTTCGTTTCTCGACCGTGTCCTGATCACAGCTACGCTGCCGGTGACGCTATTAGAACGGGGGACACCCGCTGGTGGCGTGGAACCGACGCAGGGCGTGGTGGTGGGTGATCCTCGGGTCGGACTCTGGCTCCGCTTGTTTGGCCAGCCCTACCGAAGCGGAATTTCCATGAGCATCGGAGCCAACGCGTGGGTTCCGCTGCGCCAGTTCACCAGCAGTGGCGTCTCTGGTTCATCGAGCGATTCCCACTTTCGGGTGATGCCGAAGCTTGTGCTAGGTGGACTAGCAAGCCGGTTTATGTGGTCGCTGACAGGTGGTTTCTTGTATCGCGCACCCGCGCAGATTGGCACCGCTGATCCCAAAGGCAGCACGGTGGGTTCAGAGATCCAGATTGGTCTGGCGCTCGCGTATGCCGATACCGTGCGCCGATTTGCGATTGGACCGGAAGCACTGCTGAGCACGACGCTGCTCGGCAATGACACGGTGCAGCCCAAGCCGTTTACGTCGGACTACACCAGTCTGGAACTCCTGTTGGGTCTGCACTACAACATCGCACGCACAGTGAACATTGGCTTGGCGGGTGGTATGGGTTTGCTGCGGATTCCGGGGACTCCAGATTTCCGTGGCTTGTTCCGCTTTGCGTATGCTCCGATTCGCAAAGCGGAACCGCTCGATCGCGACCGCGATGGCATTCCGGATGTGAGCGATGCCTGTCCAGATGTTGCAGGCGTCTCAAGCTGGAACGCCAAGCTGAACGGCTGTCCTGATCGGGACAAAGATGGGGTCGTCGATCAACTCGACATGTGCCCGACCGTTCCCGCTGGTCTGCGTCCCGATCCAAACCAACTCGGCTGCCCGATTGGGGATCGCGACAAAGACGGAGTGATCGATCCAGATGATCTCTGTCCCGATGTTCACAAAGGCGAACGTCCGGACCCGGCGCGAAATGGCTGTCCGATGGGCGATCGTGATCAGGACGGCGTCCTGGATGCCGATGATCTGTGCCCGGATACCCACAAGGGAGCGAACCCCGATCCGGTCAAGCTGGGCTGTCCAGCAGAGGATCGCGATGGGGATGGCGTGTTCGATTATCAGGATCGCTGTCCAGAGGTTCCGCAAGGTGCCCGACCTGATCCGAATCAGCCCGGCTGTCCGCTTCCTGATCGCGACCAGGACACAGTTCCCGATCCGGTGGATGCCTGCCCAGACAAGCCCGGTGCTCCGCATCCGGATGCCAAGAAGAACGGATGTCCGGGGCTGGTAGAGGTGAAGGGCGGACAGCTCATCATCGTTCAGCCGGTGTTTTTTGCCACGAACCGCGATGTGATCCTCGCCAAGAGCTTCCCGGTGCTGCAATCAGTGGCAGATGCGCTGATCGCGACTCCGGCGATTCGCAAGCTGTCGATTCAGGGTCACACCGATGATCGCGGCAAGCATGACTACAACGTGGACTTGTCGGCGCGTCGGGCGAAGAGCGTGCTCACGTGGCTGACCACCAACGGTGGAATTGCTGCGGACCGTTTGGAGTCGCAGGGCTTTGGCCCCGATAAGTCCATCGCCGACAACGCCACACCGCAAGGCCGCGAGAAGAACCGTCGCGTCGAGTTCTTGATCCTCGATCCGGCGAGTGGCATCAACGTCAAGGTCTTGGATGCCAATCAGGTGTCGGTACCTGATTCCCCGGACCAGAGCGATCAGTCGACTGGGAAACTCCGAGGGCGATAACCGTTCGCGGATGAACCCTGCATGCGGTGCATTCGAGTCTTGGGCTCGGCTGCACCGCCGAACCAACTTAAGAAACGAAGCTAGTTGTTACAGGAGCGGCACATGAAATCAGATCGTAGAAATCACGTCACGCGACGTGGTGTGCGTTCAATGAAAAAGAGCCTGGTGGCAGGACTCCTTTTGTCGGCAAGCTGCGCGGGGGGCGATGGGACTGAGGCGCAGCCGGTTCAGGTTGCGGCGAGCAGTCCAGTGGTGGCCCAGCTAGAGCAGCAGCTCGCGGGTCAGGATGGCGATGCGGTTGTCTCGATGCCGGGTACGATTCTCAATACGTACTCGACGCTGGGCATGCCGGCTGTCAAAGGCGACAAGAGCCTTACGGTGACCAATGCGACCGATTTGAAAGATGCTCGGACTGGAGCAGCGCTAAAGAAGGGCGACCTGCTCATGCTGTACCAAGCGCAGGGCGCAACGATTGATACCACCAATGATCCGAAGAAGTTTGGCACGGTCTCGGCACTCAACGGCACCGGCAAATTCGAGTTTGTCACCGTCGAGAGCGTGGCCGGTAACATCGTGGTCATCGGGGCAAGCTGTAGCGGTCTTCAGAACGCCTATCCGACCGCCGCAAAGACCCAAGTCATCCGCGTGCCGCAGTTTAACAGCCTGAAGATCAATCCCGGCGCTTCGGTGGTTTCCAAGATTTGGGATGGAACCAGTGGCGGAATCGTCGCGGTGCATGTCCTGACAGATACTCGGATCGAGGGTTCCATCGATGTCACCGCGCAGGGTTTCCGTGGCGGCAGAGTCGATACTCTTTCGAACGCGATCAACAGTCCCAAAGTGACCAGCATGTTCAGCAAGGATCCCGCACAAGGGGCCGAGCAGGGCGAGGGCATTTCCGGCAGCCAAGACGATTATCAAATGGGGGTTGGCAAGTATGGTCGTGGGGCACCTGCCAATGGCGGTGGTGGTGGCAACGCTCACAATGCGGGCGGTGGTGGCGGTGCCGGTGGTGGCGATGTGACCAAGTGGAGCGGCCACGGAGTCATGGACAAGACCGTGACCGGCGGCATGACCGCTTGGGCGCTGGATCAAGCGTTCAAGGACAACGGCAATCTGTTTACCAGCGCAACGGGTGGCGGCCGTGGTGGTTACAGCACGTCGCGAGTCGCCATGGCGGGTGCTGCCGATCCAACGGTGGATGTTCCGGGGGATGCCAAGTGGGGTGGTAACTTGCGCTACGATGTGGGTGGACTCGGCGGACATCCGCTGCAACCAGCAGCGGGCTTTGAGCTGTTCTTGGGCGGTGGCGGTGGTGCTGGCGATCAGGACAGCAACTCCGGTGGCAACGGCGGTAGCGGCGGTGGGGTGGTCATTCTGATATCAAACACCGTCACCGTTCCGATGGGCAGTGGCGGAATCATTCAGGCCGGTGGCGGCGATGGTGCGGATACCGGTAACAGCCATAGCGATGCAGCCGGTGGTGGTGGCGGTGGTGGGTCGATCTTCCTCCTCACTGGTAAGGCGGTTGATCCGAACGTGCAGCTTCTCGCCAATGGTGGCTATGGTGGTTCGCAGAAGCGTAGCCCGAGCGATGTTCTGGAGGCCGACGGTCCGGGCGGCGGCGGTGGCGGCGGCGTCATTGTCTATATGGCGGGTGGCAAGCCGACGGCCTCTGCGAAGGGACAGACGGGTGGCACCAGCGTGGCATCCACCATGGCCAAGTTCCCATCGAACGGTGCCACCAATGGCAACGACGGCGTGATCATCGAGGCACCGCGGCAACCGATGGTGATGGGAATGCCAGCCGGTTATCCGATTTGCCTTCCGGCGGATGTGCAGGTGACGGTGGTTCCTCCGGCGGGTATGGTGCAGCAAGGGATGAAGGCGGACTACACCGTTACGGTGAAGAACTTCGGGGAAAATCCGGCGCTCGGTACGGACATTCTGACCACGCTGCCTCCAGGGACCGATCCATCGAAGGTTACTTGGACCTGCATGCCGATGGGCGTGGGAGTGATGTGTCCAGGTGGCATGACCATGGGAGTTGGGGAGCTTCCGAAGCAAGCAGACCTTCCCAAAGATGGTTCCTTGGTATTCAAGGTATCGGTACCTGTGCCGCAGCCAGCGACGAATCCGAGCCTGGATCTGGGTGTTTCAGCGTACCCACCACCGGGCTACACCGATCCGAACCTGATGAACAACAGCGCGACCGGGAAAGCTTCGGTTGCGGGTGTGGTGGTCAAGCAGCCGGTCTCGGACCTTCAGGTCAGCGTGACGAAGAGCCCAAGTTCCCCGAATCCGGGGGATGAAACCACGGTGACCATTTCTGCCAAGAACAACGGACCGGATGCCGCAGGCAAGCCAGTGGTGGTCTTCACGATTCCTCCAGGAAGTGTGATTACGCAGCCACCTCCGATGCCGGGCGACCCGATGTCGCAGTGGTCCTGTACTGCGAATGGGACGACCTATACCTGCACCATGAAGATGGATCTGCCGCCGGGAACGACGGCACCGGATCTGGTGGTGAAGTTCAAGACGCCGACGATGCCGGGAACGGGCGGAACGCCACAGGTGCCGGTGCTCATTGGTTCTCCAAGTGGTTCGGATCCGGATCCCTCGAACAACAGCACGGTCGTGGACGTGGGTCCGAAGCAACCTCTCAAGTCTGCCGATTTGGCACTGACCGTGACGAAGACTCCGTCGACCAACGGGCCGACGATGGAGACTACGTTCTCGCTTCAGGCCAAGAACAATGGACCGGACAAGGCGAGCAATCCGTACATTACGTTTACGATTCCTCCCGGAAGCACGGTGACACAAGAGCCGAGCGGTTCAGGATGGGCGTGTACACGTACTGGAACGACGGTGACCTGCCTCACTCCCGAGATTGCAGCGGGTCAGACTCCGAGCCCGGTATCGATCAAGATCATCGCTCCCAAGCCGATGAGTGTGGGCGACTCGCCGGGCGTGGTGGCGGGGACGGTCGGTTCGCCGACGGTGGTGGATCCGAATCCACTCAATAACCAGGACTCGAAGCCGATTGCGAGCAGCACCGGCATGATTCCTACTGGCTCGGATCTATCGGTGCGAGTCACGACGGACAAGCCGAATCCGATGCCGGGCGATGAAGTTACGTATACCGGTGTTGCGACCAACAAGGGTCCGGACTCGGTTGGGAATCCGGTGGTGGTGTTCAATCTGCCACCTGGTGCGACGGTTACTCAGCCTGCGAAGGGGGATGGCTGGAGCTGCACGCAGAGCGGCACCACTGCAATGTGTACGCGTGACACGATTGGTGTCGGCGCTGCGCCGCCGATTACGGTGAAGGTCAAGCTGCCGCTCGATCCTCCGAACACACCGGGGGGCGGGCCATCCACATCGGTTGTGGTGGGGGCTCCGAACAACAACGATCCGAACCCGAACAACAACACCTCTGTCGTTGATACGCGTCCGACACAGCCTGCGACGAGCGCCGATCTAGCCCTGGAAATTAGCAAGGATCCAGCGTCGGGTGGACCGGGTATGGATGTGACCTATACGCTCAAGCCCAGCAACAAGGGTCCGGGCAGCGTTGCGAATCCCAGCGTGAGCTTCACGATTCCTGCGGGCAGCACGGTCAAGCAACCACCATCTGGACAGGGTTGGACGTGCGTGCAGAGTGGCAACAGCTTCACTTGCTACTACAGTGGTAGTATGCCGGTTGGGAATGCACCACCGATTGCGATGCAGCTCAACACGCCTGTGCCTGCGGACCCAATGAAGAGTGCAGGAGTGGTCGCCGGAGTCGTGAGCGCACCGTCAAATTCCGATCCGAACCCGGTGAACAATCAGGCCTCTGTGGAAGTGGGAACCAGCGCACCAACCGGCTCTGATCTGTCGATCAAGATCAGCCGCAATCCGACCGGCTCCAATCCGAATGATCCGGTGGTGATTGTGGCCGAGGCGTCAAATGGCGGACCGGATACCGTGAAGAACCCCGTGATCACCATCAACCTCCCACCCGGTGCGGAAGTTCTCGATGGACCAAGTGGTGATGGCTGGACTTGTACCCGCGATGCCAGCACGGTGCTTTGTACTCGCGACACCATTCCACAAGGGAGTGCGCCACCGGTGAGCATCACGGTCAAGCTGCCGACCTCTGGAAGTGGAGCGGGAGCCGGAACCGGTTCGGCTAGTGCGGTGATCAACGCGCCGGGTAACAACGATCCGAATCCATCGAACAACATTGCGCAGACGGAACGCTATCGCCTGTTTGGTGGTGGTGTCTCATGTAGTACCTCAGGTCGTCGCGCTGATGCAGAAACCGCTCCTGTGATCGTTGGATTCGGTCTGGCGATGATCCTCGGTCTGCGCCGTCGTCGCTGCGCTGCGTAGACACGCCTCTTCCTGCTGGCTCTGGCTCCCCCCTGCTGCTGTTTCGCGCCAACTCCGCAGATGGCCCGGGGGGACCAAGGGGATTAGGACATTGGGAACCGGCGGCGGCGGAGAAGCAGGTATCCAAGCAGCGGCAACAGGACGAGCAGCGAGAAGAGGGAGCCACTACCGGTCGTGCTGTAGCTGCATCCGGTCATGCTCTCTACCGGCGCGACCGTGGTGGTGACGGTTCCGATTGCCAGCGGAGTCGCGGTGGTGGTGAAGGAGCGAACCTGTCCGAACTTGGCTCCTCCCTGGTTGCTTGCCGCCACGCAGTAGTAGTAGGTGGTGCTTGGTCGAAGGCCAGGCAGTGGCTCCGAGACATAGTTCGCACCGCTACTGATCTGCTGCTCTGTGTCTGGTCGGAAGTTGGTCTCGGTGCCGGGCACAGCATGGCCAATCGCCGACACACGGATTCCGAATGAGTCGTCACAGACTCCAGGGTCGGACTCACCGTAACGGAACCAGACCTTCGCTTCGGATCCAGTGGAATGGACCGTGCCCGCAACGGTTGCGGTGGTCGCTTCAATAGCGGTGGGTACCTCGGTTACAACGATCGGAGCGCTGACTCCAGGGGTGAAGGACACGATATCTCCGAAGGTTGTTCCGACCGCGTTTTGGGCGATGGCGCAGTAGTAGTACGTGGTTCCTCTCGTGAGGCCGAAGATCGCCTCGGAGTGAGCGACCGCGCTGCCTCCTGCCCCCAGATTGCGGCCCCCATTGAGTGGAGCGCGCAGGCCGAAGCTGTCGCTACAGTTCTCGGGCTTGGTGTCGCTGTAGCGGAACCAAGTGGTCGTGGCGTCACCGCGAGGTGCAACGGAGGCATTGAGCAAGGCCGTGGTGTTCCACACTTCCGTTGGCGGATTGGTCGTTACGCTTGGTGCGGCGGCGCGGGTGCTAAACGAGAGCACTTCTCCGAAGCTCGGACTCTGTGCCGCCTCTGCAATCGCGCAGAAGTAGTAGACCGTTCCTGGAACCAGACCCGCGACGGCTTGCGAGTAGGCCACCGGATTGGCTCCGGCTCCAAGCGCTGCGGCTACCTTCGTTGGGGCACGAGATCCGAAGCTGTCATTGCAGGCTTCGGGTTTGGTCGTGCTGTAGCGGAACCAGCCGGTCATCTCGTCGCCATTGGGTGTGGCAGTTCCGTTGAGTACGGCGGAATCGGTGGCAATCACCGACGCTTCAAGTGTGGTGACCCGGCTCGCCTTGGTCACGATCGGAACGGGCACACCCGGCGCTCTGGGCTTCACGATGGTGGACGCAGGCGGCGTGGTGAAGGACAGGACCGAGCCGAGCGTGGTTCCGTATGCACTCAGGGCCATCGCGCAGAAGTAGTAGGTCGTGGCAGGAGATAGTCCAGATATGGCTTCGGCAAACGGTGCTGGTGTCGAGCCAGCGCCCAGAGACGTACCGCTGCTCGCCGGTGCCCGCGTACCAAATACGTCGTTGCAGGCACCGGGGCTGCTGGTGCTGTAGCGGAACCAGCCGATGGTGGAGTTCCCATTTGGATTGGCCGATCCGTTGAGCGTGGCTGTGGTCGCGGTGACTGGGGTTGCTGCCAGCGTCGACACTGTCGGTGGCATTGGTGCCGTAAATGAACGGATGGAACCAAATGCCGTGCCGAGCGCATTCGCGGCGATCGCGCAGTAGTAATAGGTCGTTCCCGGGACAAGTCCCGACGCAGGGTTGGAGAATGCGACCACACTGCTACCAGCTCCGAGTGCCGTTCCGGCAGCCGCAGGAACTCGGGTGCCAAAGGTGTCATTGCAGGCACCAGGGCTGCTGGTGGCAATGCGGAACCAGCCGGTTGCGGCCGAGCCGTTCGGATTGGCAGAGCCGTTGAGGTTGGTCGCGATACCCGTTGGTGGATCGGTGCTTACGGTCGGCGGGCCAGCCGGGGTGGTGATCGACAGGACTGCTCCAAGCCCGGTGCCGTAGGTGTTGCTGACCAGCGCGCAGTAGTAGTAGGTCACACCGGGCATAAGGCCAGTGATCGGCTGTCCAAAGGGCACGGTGGCGGTGCCTGCTCCGAGCGAGGTGCCACCACTGCTCGGAATCCGTGAGCCAAAGCTGTCGTTGCAGGTGCCGGGGCTGACGGTGCTGTAGCGGAACCAGCCCGTGGCGGCGGCACCATTGGGGTTGCCCGAGCCATTGAGGGTTGCCGTGGTCGGCGAGACGCTGGTTGCCGCCACCGTGGTCGCCGTCGCTGGTGCCGAGGTGGTAAACGACAGCACCAAGCCAAACGCCGTGCCCTCGGTGCTTGCGACGATGGCGCAGTAGTAGTACGTCGTCGCCGGAGACAGACCCGTGATCGATTGAGCGAACGGCTGATCATAGATGTCGCTGCCGAGCGCTGAGCCACCGCTGACCGGGGCTCTGGATCCGAACTTGTCGTCGCAAATCATCGGGTTGGTGGTGCTGTAACGGAACCAACCGGTGGTTGCGGCACGGTTCGGATTGCCCGAACCGTTGAGTGTGGCCGAGCTGGTCGTGATGGTCGAAGCCGGCGAAGTGAGTACCGTCGGAACGGTTGGCGTGATGAAGGTCTGGACCGAGCCCCACGCCGTGCCAACGGAGTTAGAAGCGATGGCGCAGTAGTAGTACGTGGTAGCCGGGGCCAGGCCGGTGATGGGCTGAGAGAAGGAGACGTTCGAAGTGCCCGAGCCAAGCGCAGAACCGCCGGTAGCGGGAGCCCGAGTACCAAAGGAGTCGTTGCAAGTGCCCGGGCTGGCGGTGCCAAAGCGGAACCAAGCGGTGGTTGCGTCACCACCCGGGTTGCCATACCCCGTGAGCACGCCGGTGGCCATGGTCAGGGAAGTGGCGCTGCTGGTAGTTACCGTCGGAGCCGTTACGGGCGTAACGAAGGACAGCACGGCCCCAAAGCCAGTGCCGTAGGTATTGCTGGCAATGGCACAGTAGTAAT
>WBZP01002351.1_pt1 | contig 21838 bp, 17 predicted proteins | sample 5204301 | NCBI WGS metagenome assembly WBZP01 (sample SAMN12412401, study PRJNA552823) | activated sludge metagenome | isolation source: activated sludge from nitrification reactor of wastewater treatment plant... | place: USA: Pennsylvania | collected 2017
CATTTCAAAGCGCGTATCTGTTAGTTTTTTCAACTTGTTGTCGGCCCTGATTTGTTTCCAGAATTCACCTACAATGGGCAAGGCCATGGCAGATCCCTGACCCTGGTTCATGTCCCTGAATCTTACAGCCGGACTGGGTCCTCCTACCCAGGCACCGGTCACCAGGGTGGGGTTAAAGGTAATAAACCAACCATCGGAATGATTTTGGGTGGTCCCGGTCTTGCCGGCAAATTCTCCCACAATGCCATAGGCATTTCTAAACTTGCTGCCCGTACCTCTGTCGATTACATTCTGCAGCAATTTGGTCATGATGGAAGCTTGTTCTTCTGAGATAACATGGGTAGTATCTCTGCCCGGAAATTTTGCTTTCATGGCCTGCTCTGCGTCATAGATAACATTGCCATTGCGGTCTTTAACCCTTATCACGGCAATGGGTTCGGGTCTGATGCCTTTATGGGCAAAGGTGCCGTAAACTTTCATCATGTCGTACAACATGATATCGGCTGCACCCAGCGATATGCCAAATTCTCGTGGCAATGTTGTGGTAATACCCATGGAAGTAGCCATGTCGATGGTCTTTTGTATACCTACTTTTTCAATGAGTTTTGCAGCAATGGTGTTGATCGAATAGGCCAATCCTCCGGCCATGGTTACCCAGTCTCCATATACACCATCAGAGTTGTCAGGACTCCAGTCTTCCAGGGTCACTTTTTCGTTGTAGAAATAGTCGCACGGCATGACGCTGTCTTTGACCGCAGCAGCATATACGATGGGCTTAAAGGTAGAACCTACCTGTCTTTTGGAAAGGATGTGGTCGTATTTAAAATATTTAAAATCGGTACCCCCTACCCAGGCTTTGATGTGACCGTTGCTATGGTCCATGGCCATAAAGCCGGTATTGAGCATCAGGAAATAATGTTTGATGCTGTCCATCGGACTCATGATGGTATCGGTATCGCCACCTCCATTTTTCCAGGTAAAGACGGTCATCTTCACCGGCTCGTTAAAACTTTTCTCAATGATGCTGTCGGGAGTTTCGTCTTCTTTGAGTTTAAGGTAGCGCTCACTGCGCAGCTTTTGTTCTTCAAGCCATTTATCATCACCCCAAGGCTTTTCTTCTTTGTAATCCTTCCAGTGTTTGTAAAAACGACTTTGGAGTTCGCTCATGTGTTTTTGTACCGCTTTTTCTGCAAACTCCTGCATCTTGCTGTCGAGGGTGGTATATATTTTTAATCCATCCCGATAGAGGTTGTATTTGGATCCATCTTCTTTCGAGAGGCTTTCAAGGATACGAGGCATCACGTTGATGCGAAGGTATTCCCTGAAATAGGCACCCACTCCCTCAGTGCCATCGGCTCCCGTGTATTTGCGGGCATTTACCGGCTTGTCTTTTATTTTTTCGAATTCTTCCTTGCTCAACTTGCCATTGGCAATAAGCGAGGATACGGTTTTCAGTTCTGCATCGTGAAAGGTAAAGCTGCTGTTTTCCACCATTCTGCTCAATACCAGGTTTCTTCGCTTCTGCGAATTTTTGGGGTTGCGCGTTGGATCCAGTGCTGTGGTGGCTTTGAGCATACCAATGAGCGTGGCCGCTTCTGCAGCATTGAGTTCTTTGGCTTTTTTATTATAAAAATACCGGCTTGCCACATTGATGCCGTATCGGTCACCACCAAACGGTACGGTATTCAAATACAGGGCCAGCAGTTCTTCTTTGTCATAAATATTCTCCAGCTTAATGGAAATGATGTTTTCGCGGATCTTGTTGATCAAAATACTAAGTCCCGGTATGTAGTATTTTTTTCTCGGATATAGGTTTTTCGCCAACTGCTGTGATAGGGTAGAGCCGCCCCCCATACCGGCCTGGTTGGTAGCCACGCCTTTGAATGCCCTTAGCCACGACCTGAGGTCAATGCCACTGTGTTCAAAAAAACGCTTATCCTCTACTGCCAACAATGCGGTAATCACATAAGGTGAAATGGAAGACAAGCCAATCTCGGTTCTGTTTTCAATGTAAAACTTGCCAATCAGCACCGAATCTGCACTGTATATTTCTGTTGAATTGGAATTCTCTATATTGCGCAATTCATCACTATCGGGCATGTGTCCAAATAAACCTATCCACGAGAAAAAGATCAGGGCAAACACAAAATAAATCCCGTACCTAATGATGTCATAAGACCACTGAATGGCATTACCCAGCATGGGATTTTTGGCCTTCAGCTGCCTGTGCCAAACGCGGATGGGCTCTGTCCAGGCTGCGTATTTTTCTCTCACCGGCTGCCAATACGGCTGAATTTTGGCATATACAGGGTTCCAATAAGGAGCCAACTTACCCCCAATCGCAGCCTTTACCGCTGCATATTGGGCAACCAGCTTGTTCCAACCGCCATTGATTCCCTTGTTTTCCATTTCTCAGATTAAAGTGGGTGACAAAGTTACAAAAAATCCCGCAATGAGGTAGCCCGGGTAGCGGAGTCCCTACATCGCGAAAGCGAAGTAGGGAGAGCAACGGAGCAACGGAGCATCGGAGCAACGGAGCATCGGAGCAACGGATGCTCAGTTGCCGGATGCCCGGAACATATGATTTTATTCAAACACCTCTGTCAAATCAAAAATGAGGTCCGGAAATAGTTGGGGAGAAACTTGGTCAGGCACTGTATATGCCCTGATTCGTTGGTATTTATCATGGTGCTGAAAAAAAACTTCAACCGTTTTATTGGAGGGTTCTACGATCCAATATTCTTTCACACCGGCTTCTTCGTACAGATCAAATTTGTCCTGGATGTCTTTTTTAGTCGTGTGCGGTGAGAGGATTTCAATGATCCAATCGGGAACCCCAAAGCACCCTCTTTCCTGGATGATTTCCGGCTTGCAAATGACCACGACATCGGGTTGCACCACCTTGTCTGATTGCATGAAATCTTTGCCCTTTTTGGGTAGGATGACATCAAAGGGTGCGCTAAAAAACTGACAGGGTTTGTTTTTAAAATAATTGTAGGCTTTACCACACAAATTTCTGGAAATCTTTTGGTGCAAAGTACCCGGGGCCGGGCTCATCCTGAATATTTTGCCCTTGATGATTTCTACCATTTCATCGAAATCAAAATTCAGGTAATCGGCATAGGTGTAATGGTCTCCATACAATGCCTCCGGTTCTTTTATTTTGGGGTCGTTCATTGGTGTGGTGGTATAATTGGTTCAAATATATACCTTTTTAGATTACCTGTCAACCGGGTTGATGGAGGGTTTTGTCATCATTTTTGATTGATGTTTCACATCGTCAAAAATGTCGCCAAAACAGGTATCTTTTCGATCGCTTACCGGCGGCAGGGCCGCCGGCTATCATCCTGTCACACCTATGGTGTTGATAATATTTTTTCGGTTATACATAGGGCGCAATATATTGCGCCCCTACATTGTTACATTATTACATTGTTCACCGGTCCTGCCTGGCAAAAACCTTTCTCAGAAGGCCGCTGGTGCGTTGGCTGATGTCAGATCGAATGCCCAATTCTTTTTCTTTGATGAGGGCAAACATGCCGTCGAGGGCTTTGGTGGCAACGTAATCCGCCAGATCGGGATTTACCTTTTCTACCAATGGGATTTTATTGTAGGTCTTCACGGCATCTGCATAATAATCAAGGGCACCAAAGCTGTTAAGAGAATTTACCATAACGGGTTTAAATTCGCCATACAGGCTGGCATAGGTGGTTTTGATGAGGTATTGGGTGGCGGCATCTTTGTCTCCCATCAGAATGTTGAGGGCATCGGTAAAGGTCATTTGTTTGATGGCATTCACAAAAATGGGACCTGCCTTGGAAGCTGCATCTTCGGCTGCTCTGTTGATTTTTTTTACGGCTTCTTCTTCTACATTGGAAAAACCGGGAATAGAACGCAGTTTGGAGGTCACCTTCTGTGCTTCCGGTGGCAATATAATTTTATATACGGAATTATAATAACCATTTTGAGCAGCCAGGGTCTTGACCGATTTGTCAACGCCCAGATCCAGGGCTTCTTTGAGCCCCGAGGCTATTTCAGCATCGGTGAGTTTTGTGTTTTCAAGAAGCTGACCCAATTGTTTGGGATCGCAGGACATCAGACCGGCTGATACCAGCAAAATGAGGATGTATTTCATACAGATTTTTTTTGAAAAACGAAGCCGGATACCTGTAGGTATCACTCATTATGAATTTAACAAAACTTTACCACTCATTTCACGGGAAGGAGCAATGCCCATGCAATGCAGGATGGTCGGTGCCACATCGGCCAGGATGCCATCTTTTATTGTATGACCAGCTGCATCTGTTGCTACATATATGACAGGTACCGGATTGGTGGTGTGTGCGGTATTGGGACTGCCATCGTCGTTGATCATGTAATCTGAATTGCCGTGGTCAGCAATGATGATAAAGCCATAACCCTTTTCCAGTCCAAAAGGAATGATCCTGCCCAGGCACTCATCTACCGTTTCTGCTGCTGTTACGGCTGCTGAAAATACGCCGGTGTGTCCCACCATATCGGTATTGGCAAAGTTTAGACACACAAAATCGGGCATGTTGTCCTGCACAAAAGCAAGCAGCTTATCAGTGATTTCCCTGGCACTCATTTCGGGCTGCAGATCGTAGGTTGCAACCTTGGGTGATGGTACCAAAATGCGATGCTCGTTGGCAAAGGCTTCTTCGCGACCACCCGAGAAAAAGAAACTTACATGGGGATATTTTTCGGTCTCGGCAATGCGCAACTGACTGAGTCCTGCATCGGCCACCACTTCTCCCAGCGAATGGGCTACCGTGTCTTTATCAAATAAAACATCAATGCCTTCGAAGGTGTCATCGTACCGGGCAAAGGTAATCATGTCGATGTTGAGGGGGTACAATTCGTATTCTTCCACCGGCTCTTGCGTCAATACTTTGGTCAATTGACGGGGTCTGTCGGTTCTGAAATTGAAAAAGATAACCAGGTCCTGGTCTTTGATCCGTGCAGCATCTTCGTCCACCAGTACATGGGCTTCTACAAACTCATCGGTTACCCCGGCTGCATAACTTTTTTCCAAATCGGCCAGGATATCATCGCTTTTTTCACCAGTGCCATACACCAGCAAGTCGTACGCTTTTTTGGTTCTTTCCCAGCGATTGTCGCGGTCCATGGCATAGTACCTGCCTATGACCGTAGCCAATTTCACATTGCTGCCCTGGATTTGATCCATCACCGTCTTCAAATAGCCGGTGCCCGATTTGGGATCGGTATCCCTGCCATCCAGAAAGGCATGGACAAAGGTATTGGGGACTTCCATATCCATACACAGCTCACACAGCGCCTGCAAATGGGTAATGTGAGAATGTACGCCTCCATCACTCACCAGTCCCATGATGTGGACACTGGCCTTTCTTTTTACGGCTTCTCTCAGGGCTTCGTGTAAAAGTGGATTGGCATGTAATTCTTTTTCTCTGACTGCTTTGTTGATGCGTGCCAGTTCCTGGTAAATGACCCGACCGGCACCGATGTTGATATGGCCCACTTCGCTGTTGCCCATCTGACCATCCGGAAGACCCACATTTTCTCCGTGGGTGAGCAGGGTGGCGTGGGGATAAGTGGCCATCAATTTATCAAAGTTGGGTGTATTGGCCATGGCTATTGCACTCCTTTCCGGAATCGGGCCTATGCCCCATCCATCGAGGATCAACAGCATCATTTTTTTGTTCATACCTGGATATTTTTCAATTTTTATGACTTTCCTAACGTTTTATTATAGGGGATTGAGTTACATTTACAAAAGTAATCCGTCCTTTTGATTATGAAGACAAATGCTCATAAATTATTTGCCGTATTAGCCATCTGGTTTTGGTCCTCAGCTATTTGGGGCCAGGCTCCGGCCGACTTTTTTAAATGGGTAGGTGATGGCAACTATACGGCAGTTGCATCAGCTATGGCGGAGGACGTAGATGTGTCGATTCTGGACGACGTACAGTTCGTTTCAGGTCAACAGGCTGCCAATCTCTTGAAAAACTTTGTTCAGGGTATCGGCCTCAAAAAAATCGAAGCCCTGCACAACGGCAGTTCCGGTAAAAATGTTTCGGCCTATAAACTGGCTAAACTCACTTCTGCTCAGGGTTCGTACAGGTTATTTGTGTACACGGAATCCAGCGGCGGAAAATCATGGGTGAAAGAAATCAGGGTAGAAAAGTTCTAGTAAAAACAATCCTCTTTTTAGGTTTTGTAGTGTTGTTGTCGGCCTGCTCCAGGAAGGTGAACATATATCCTTATGGCAGCCCCAAAATCACCGATGCCGCTACCAGATCAAGTCTGCCTGATGGTTTTGTATCGCCTTGTCGCAATCCGCTGAACTACCTGCCTGACCCTGGCAATCCGGGCTTTCACCGTATGAAAACCGTGAGAATGGCCTGGCATGCTGTAGACGATGAAAGAGGCGGCAACAACTTTACGGCTGAAAATGGCAATGTCTTTTTCTTTCTTTTGGTTGAAAATGCCAATTTCAGACTGCGCAACAACAAAGCTATGAACCTGCCGGTAGGCAATACTACACCGGTGCTGGATCCCATGTTTGAATGGAAGATCACCGCAAGCCAGGGATTTGAAAAAGAAAACGGCTATTATTACCACAAACAGGAAAAGCCCCTGTTTTTCCTCAACAAAGGACCCCAACGTTCCGATTACAACGCAGAAGTGATCAAAGAACTGGGCATTGGACTCGATACCATCCTCAATGTATTTGTAATCCCCTTTCCACCGGATAGCGTGGCCAAACAAAAATTCAGAATGAATGAATCGGGCATCGCTTTGGGCAGTCATGTAAAGTTGGGAGGCTTGTACCAAAGTAAAAAACCCGAATGGGAATATGCCACCTTGCTGAGCCACGAAATCGGCCATGTGTATGGTTTAAGCCATGCCTGGCACAATGATTTCTGCGACGATACACCCACGCATGCCAATTGTTGGAATGCCACCGGCACTCCTCCATGTGTAGGTCCTGTATCCAACAATCTCATGGACTACAACAGTGAAATGATGGCGCTTACACCTTGCCAGATCGGAAGGGTTCATATGAAAATGTCGGATACTTTATCCGCTCCCCGCAAATTTGTGATTCCATGGTGGTGCCAAAATGATACCAGCAAAACCTATACCATCCGGGATACGGTAGAATGGCTGGGGGGAAGAGATATTGATGCCTCCGTTGTCATTGAAAAGGGAGGCAGTTTGAAAGTGTGTTGCCGACTGGGCATGCCGTCTTCTTCTTTTATCAAAGTAAATGCAGGAGGTACCCTCATTTTGGAAGAAGTAACCGTCCACAACGATTGCGGTCAGCAATGGAAGGGTATTCAAATCGAAAAAGTGGGCAAAGAGACGGGAAAGGTGATTGAGCAGGGCAGGGTAATCATTGCCGATGTCCAATTAGAATAAAAAAAAGCCCGACCACAAGAGCCAGGCTTTTTTCATGATAGTTTCATAAGATTATTTCTTGAAAAGACCGCCCAATAGTGATTGGGTGCCCATTTGCAGCAGGTCGTCCATCATGCTGCCATCGCCATCTCGGTCTAACAGTTTGGTGAAAATGTTTCCGGATGATTGTTGCTGCTGACCTCCTTGTACCGTTTTGCCAATCAGGTCGATCAGGCCTCCGCCACCACCCACTTCCTGGCTGTTTTTCATTTTTCCGAGCATACCCAAAACCATGGGCGCAAGGGTAATCAAAAGTTGCGTTACTTTGCCACTGTCGAGTCCGCTCATTTTACCGATAGCATCTGCTATGCCACCCTGACTGTTGCCCAGCACGTGGTTGAGGATGCCGGCGCCATTTGTGGTCGAAGGGCTGGGTGCAGATGCACCACCCATGATCAGGTCGCCGATGTTGTCCAAAATACTACCATCGTGATCGCGATCGAGGGCAGATAAAAACGATTGTGCTCCCTGAGGATCAGCCACATTTTTATTGATGCCGCTCAGCAGGGCTGAAAAAACACCATTGGCTGCTGCTGCTGTCTGGTCCTTGTCTGCGCCGATCTGTCCTGCCAGCTGCTCAATCATGCCCTCGCCCAATTGGCCTTGAAGCATTTGTAGTATGTCCATTGTTTAAATTGGTTTGATAAATAAAAATGAAAGATACTGAAAAAAACAGGAAAAAGGTGGAATGAATGCTAATTTTTAAATTCTACAGTTGAAATTAGCTTGTTTTCAGACCGTTGGACTGAATTTCTGAAAAGAGATAAACTTGTCATCTGTTTGGGTTCATATATCCTTCACTGCTAAGAATTAATAAATATCCGGTCTGACAACACAAGGGGAAGAAACCACCTCCTGATGTCAGACCGTGATATTCATTTTGCCAAACTTAATTCACTTTAAGCCATTTGCGGGTTTTGATCGATTCTTCTCCCCTGAGCATAATGGTGTAGGTTCCCGGCACAAGATCTGTGGTTTCTATGGATACAAAACCATCAGTCAACTGATCCCATTTTTTAACCTCTTTACCAAACATATCGAGGATATACAGGCTATACACTTCACCTTCTTTTATTGTGGTAGAAATGAACACTTGATCCGTTCCCGGATTGGGAAATATCTGCAAGTCGGTGTCATGTTCAGTGGTAGTTCTCGTGTAGGCTTCAGGATCTTCCTGGGTCTCGGGCTGTGTGCCACCCGGAGGATAACCAAAGATAACACGGTATCTGCCACCACAAACAGAAGTGCCAAAATAATCAGTGAGGGTCATATCAAAGTTTCTGATCAGGTTGAAGTCAGCCGGTGTCACCGGAAGGCAGTTTTTATAGACCAGTCCTTTGTCAATATTGTTGTAGATTCCATTGGGTGTTGCATCTACACAAGCTCCGCTGGTGGTCCAATTAAAGCCAACGTTGGTAAGCACCCGTTTTACCTGTCTCGAAAGTGTATTGGGCAGCAGTGAAAATGAACCTCCATCCAACGCAGCAGCAGGGATCAGGTAAACATCCGCCGTACCGGGACCATTGTATACGAGATTACTTGCATTGGCATAAACGTCGATGATGTTTCCGCAAACAGGCGAAGGAGGCAGACATGGATTTGCCGGTGCAATGATGGCAACAGTGGTCTCGGCTGAACATCCGTAAGCATCAGAAACCTGATAAGTATAGTTTCCTGCAGACAGATTTGCGGTGGGGGGATTGGATGGATTGTACGTTAATGGAGCTATGCCGCCGGATACTCCCAGACTTACACTGCCGGTATAGGTAGCACAAACCGGTTGTACTATAGCTGCATTGAAATTGATGGCTGGGCTGACCTTTACTTCAAACGAGCAGGATGCGGAATTGCCATTTTGATTGGTGGCGGTATAGGTAACGACGGTAACACCGGCCGGGAATTCATCTCCCGGATCATAATTGCTGGTAATGGTTACTGCATCGCAGTCTTCATAAGAAGTTGGAGCTGTATATACAACCGTATTGGTACCGCAAACCGTGAAATTGGAAGGACAAGGTGTGAGCAAATCCCTCACGGTAACATTGAAAGAGCAGGATGCCGTATTACCCGATTGACTGGTAGCATTGTAAGTCACAATAGTCACACCCATTGGGAATTCATCACCGGGATTATAATTACTGGTAATCGTCACCGGACCACATTCTGCAAAGGAAGTGGGAGGTGTATAGTTGGCAATATTGGTTCCACACACCGTAACATTGGAAGGACATGGACTCAGCAGTGGATTTACATTAACGGTAAATGAGCAACTGGAGCTGGCACCTTCGGTATCGGTAGCAACATAAGTTACCACAGTAGATCCATTGGGAAAAAAATCACCGGATTGGTAATTACCCATCATGGTTACAGATCCGCAATCATCGAAGGCTGTGGGTGGTGAAAAGTTGACCACATTGGTACCACAAACCGATACAGTGCCCGGACAATAGGAGAAAACCGGCGCTATATTGGAAGCCTTGTTTACTTGTACGCCCCAAATGGGGGCCTGTGTATTATCATAACCGTCTACTTTGAGGTAATAAGTAAGTCCACCCAAAAGACATACAGGTAAAATATGAGAATCATAAGGCGGATTAAAAGTTCCGTCATCGTTGGCAGCCACCAGTGTAAAGTTGCTGAACGGACTACATGCCGGTGCTGAATACAGCGCAAACTGGGAATCCCAAAGTTGCTTAGTGGGATCAAGCCTGAACTCATATTTTCCGGAAACGGCAGGGGTGAACGTAAACCACACAGAATTCAATACCGCATTGGCACTGGTTCCTGAGCACCAGCCGGTTTGATTATTGCATCCGGTTGGTGGTGGAGATACCTCTCCTGGTTCGCCTGTGGCACCCAGGTTGGAAAAACTGCCATTGTTTCCCAAGGTCAGGGGTATGGCACTGCATACATTGTCTCCATTGACTGTAATAGATACAGCAACTTCATTGGAAAAGGCATCCGGACAACCGGGCACAGAGGCCTTGCATCGGATAACATAGGTATCTGGTCCATTGAAATTAAACACCGCTGTGTTGGCAGTAAAGCCGGGCATATTCACAAAAGTAACAGGCACATAAGAGTTGGCTGCCTGCCATTGCAGGTTACCCACGGCACCGGTTGTAGTAAAGGTGGTATTGTTGTGCGTAAAATCGCTGGCAGGTCCGGCGGCCGTGCCGCCATTGGGTGGTGCGACCGTTGTTATCAAAATGGGTGTTGAAGTAGCCATGGTTGGGCCAATGTTACATGTAACTTCACAGTAAAATGTTTCATTTCCTGTCAGCGCATAAGTGGTATAAGTGGCTGAAGTAGCGCCCTGGATAGGACCACTGCTATTGTACCATTGATAGGTAACTCCGCCTCCGGAAATGTTATTTTGAAGAGACAAATTTACCGTACTGCCTGCGCACGCGGTTGTGGATGAAGCAACCGTGTTGCCCGGCACGGGCACCGCACATGGGCAATTGGCCTGAACCACTGATCTGGATGTACAATTGATCCCATTGTTGGCAATAAGGGCTGAGTTGGCCGGAATTGAAAGATAATTGCATATATTGTATATGGAGCAGCTACTCAACAACGGATTGTTCTGGATGTCCAGGAAGGTGAGGTTGATGTTGTCAATGCCATCGATGTTGGTAAGAACGTTGTTGTTTCTGATCAATACCCCAACGGTCGAAGAAACATTATCCAGGCCATTAAGATTGGGCAACGAATTGTTGAAGCCGATTTGTATCAAACCTCCGATGTGTGTAACATTGGAAAGTGCAGCAATATTAGTCAATGCGCCCGATGACCATATGGTCATTTCACCTCCTATGGAAGTTATATTATTAAGTCCGTTCAAATTGGTGAGGGTAGAACAACTGAAAACATTGAGGTTTCCACCCACTGTGGTAACACCCTCCAGACCTTGTAAGGAAGGAAGAACAGGAATGGCAATGTCCAGCCATCCGTTTACCTGTTGGATCTGACTGAGGGGCAACAGGCTGGTAATATTTCCATACATTTTGAGTTTGCCATTGATGACATGGCAATTAGGATAAATCTGTCCAAACGCCGTAACCTGGTTCTGACTGGTCAATTCCACATCACCGGGAGGGCAGACAGGTATGTTTTCACAAGTGGCTACTACTGCGGATCTGGAAGCACAGCCTGTAGCATTGCCAAAGATGGTTACATCTTTTGTATAGTTGCCAACAAAATTACAAACCGGCAGGATGTCGCATTCATTCAAGAGCGGATTGTCTTTAATGGTCAGCGATGTAATACCTCCCAGATTGTGCAGACCATTGAGACTGGTGAGGTTGTTGTTGTTTTGTATCCATACCGGCACTGTGGAGGTTACATTGTGCAGTCCGTTGAGGTTGGTAAGCGTATGGGAAAAACCTATGCCTATTGAGCCCCCTATTGAGGTTACATTGCTCATGCCCGAGAGATTTTGCAGCGACGTTGCCAGCCATACCTCCAATCCTCCTCCAATGGAAGTAAGGTTCGACAATGCGTTGACATGGGTCAGGTTACCATTGCCAAACAGGTTGAAATTGCCACCGATGGCAGTCAGGTTGTGCAAGCCGTTGAGCGTTGTTAGAGGGTTGTTTCTGATATCCAGCAAGCCACTTACATAAGTAAGATTCGACAAAGGAGTGAGGTCGGTTATATTGCTGCCCTGGATGGTAAGATTGCCTGCTATCTGTGTACAATTGGGATACATCGCCTGAAAGTTGTTTACCTCAGCCTGGCTTGTCAAGGTCACATTGCCGGTGGGACACACCGGTACAGGACAGTTGGCTACTACCGCTGTGCGACTGGCGCAGTTGGTAGCATTGTTTTGGATGGTGGCAGCATTGGCCGGCACACCCAGGTAATTGCAGATACTTTCAACAGAACAGGAAGATAAAAGTGGATTGTCCTTAATGGTAAGCGAGGTAAGGCCATGAAGATTCTGCAGACCGGTCAGACCGGTAAGGTTGTTGTGGTTTTGAATCAGCAGGAAGCCATTCATAGAGGTAATATTCTGCAATCCATTAAAATTGGTAAGCGCATGATTAAAGCCCATTTGGATGAATGTGCCTACCGATGCCAGGTTACTCAGTCCTGTAAGATTGGAGAGACTTGTATTGGACCAGATTTCCAGGTCTCCGCCCAGCGAGGTAATGTTTGAAAGCGCTCCCACATTGGTCAAAGCCGTATTGCCAAACAATCGCAGCGCGCCACCAATGAAGGTAAGGTTGTGTAAGCCCTGAAGACTGGATACGGACGTATTGCGCACCTCAAGTTTACCGGTAATGGTTGTAAGCGAAGACAAAGGTGTCAGGTTGTTAATATTGCCGGTTTCAATAGAGAGATCACCTGTAATGGTTGTACAGCCCGCATAAGTTGTCGGAAAAGCATTGACGGCTGCCTGGGTAGTCAATGATAAATTGCCCACCGGACAGGCAGTGGCTTTGTATTTGTTGGCGCTGTCTCCCCCTTTGACGGTAGGTTCTCCTGTCAGGGATGAGGCATAACCCTGCTGTGGAATGGCCCATGCCAAAAACAAAAGAAGGCAGTAAGTAAACTTGTAGTTCATGTGTAAATTTTTTTTCAAATTTACCCCCGCCTTGTGTCCTTTGCAATATAACTTTTGTTATATAGTGATTGTGGTTTTGTTTTCATTAAATGTCGTTTTATGGGTACAAAGTGATAGCCAATAAATGTAAAAATCATGGTGTTTATAAAGCAAAGTTGATATATACCTAAAATCCAATCAAATCTAAAGGAACCGTACAATACCTTGCACGGCGACAACCAAGCAATTTTATTTTATAAATGTCATTGGAAATTTGACTTAATATACATCTTCAAAAGGTTTTGTCGATGCCACGCGGTAAGCGCGTGGTTCCTTCACTAAATTGATCTGCCGATCAATTTTTTTGGCAAAGCCAAAACCGTTCAGTCATCCTAAGCGAAGCAAATTGAACTAAGCGAAGCAAATTGGACTAAGCGAAGCGAATTGCTCTAAGCGCGTAGCGCGAATTGCCCGAGATGCTCTGCATCGAGGATTGCACTAAGCGAAGCGAATTGACCCCTCTACGGGGCTTCAAAATTTATGTAAAAGACAATGTGCCATCAAACATGACCGATGGAGGCTTGTCTGGAAAATACACATTGGTCAAGACTGTAACCAAAGGAGTGGCAGGCAGTACAGCACAGGCCATTGGTGCAGGTAATTATGCAGTGCATGTTGAAAAGCTCAATTTTATCCTTAGCATGGCCAAAAAAGTCAAAATCATTGCCTACCACAACGACGGTGGTTTCAGTGAGGTGGCGGAGATATAAGTAAACACATAAAATCAGAATTATGAAAAAATTCTATATTCTAATTGTAGCATTTGGCTTTTTATTTTTAAATAACTTTATTTCAGAAGCTAATTACAACAATTTTGAAGAAGAGTAACTACTCCTAAGCCAATTGCTTAGCCAAACTATTCTTTATCATGAAGACAGAATGAAGATTAAAGACCGGTTTTTTGTTCATTAATAAGTGCCCTCCCCACAATACCCACCCTCCTTTTTACGTCTTTTTCCTACTTCCCCACATTTAGGCACGAAATTTGAATATATTATGATTAATTTTAATATGTTTTATATGAGGGTTCGTATTACCATGGTCTTTTTTTGCCTTTCTTTCTGGCTTCGGGCGGGAGATCCGGCTGTAAATTACATCAAGACCTATAGCGAAATAGCTGTAAAAGAGATGCAGCGCACGGGCATTCCGGCCAGTATCAAGATGGCGCAGGCGCTGCTGGAATCGGAGGTGGGCAAGAGCCCGCTGGCCGTACGGGGCAATAACCACTTTGGCATCAAATGCGGCAAGGACTGGGATGGCGGTACCTACTTTAAGATCGATGATGATACCGATAGTACGGGTACTTTGATAGAGAGCTGTTTCAGGGCTTTTGAAAAAGCGGAAGACTCTTTTGTGGCCCACAGTGATTTTTTGTCGGATCAGCGAAAACAACACCGGTATGGGTTTCTGTTCCAACTGAGCACCGCTGATTATGAAGGCTGGGCCAGGGGACTGAGTATGGCGGGCTATGCTACCGACCCTGCATATCCGGAAAAGCTCATCCGTTTGATCCGCAAATACAAACTCGATACCCTCGACATTGGGGTGGAAACGCCGGCAGTACCTCCGGTAATGGTACAGAAAATCAATGAAGATCAGCCCACGGTGGTAGAGGTATCTGCCTATGATCTGGCCAGGCGATCAGACCGTTTGAAAACAAAGGAGGCGCCGCAAAAGGCCCACAATATGTACCGCATTATCTGGGTGAATGATACCCGTGCCATCCAGGTAACGGCCGACACGGATGTGGAAACTCTGGCCGGTGACTTGCGCATGCCCGTATCTGCCATCACGGCGCACAACGAAATGTTGCTCATACCTTCAGAGCGCATTACCCGCGGAACCACCGTTTACCTCGAAAATAAAAAACGCGATTACGAAGGTCGCATCACCCACCACATCGTCAATGAGGGAGAGACTCTGGAAGCCATATCCAATCTTTACGGGGTGCAGGCAAATACGCTGTACACCCTCAACCGGATACAAAAAGGGTATCAGCCCATGGCAGGAGAAACCATTGCATTAAAAGAAAAAGTTTCGGGACACAAAAAGCCCAGGGTAGTAAAAGCGGGTAAAAAGGGTAGGGGCGTCTTGTTTTCTAATCTATGAAGCAGAAAATGAGGTGCCGCAGCCGCAGGTGCTGGTGGCATTGGGATTGTTGAACTGAAAGCCCCTGTTTTGCAGGCCTTCCACCCAGTCGATCTCCATGCCCAAAAGGTAGATGGCGTGGGCTTTTTCCATAAATATGCGGAAACCGGATACGGTGTATTCTTCGTCTTTTTCCTTTTTTTCATCGAAGCCCAGCACGTAGCTGAAACCTGAGCAGCCACCGCCCTTCACGCCAACACGAAGTCCGTAAGATTCGGGAACCTGCTGTTCTTCCATGATGCGTTTCAACTGTGATACAGCGCCTTCGGTGAGTTGGATGGGCTGGATGGAGGTAGTGGTACTCATAAATGAAATTTTATACAAAGTTAGCTCTTAAACACTTTTTAGCCGCCAAAAGTTCTTTTGAAAGTGGAAATTGAAATTTTGAAGAAAATCTGTTTCCTTCAAATTGGGCTAAAATCCAGGAAAATCAGGCTTTTTTCAGGTTTTTGATCCTGATTTTCAACTTTTTTGCCCAAAAGAGGCCCAAATGGCCATCACTTCATCCCAGGCGAGGATCGAAAAATCCTGCCGTGGTGTGCTCATTTAAAAGTTCCCGTACTGCTCATTGAAATTCAGTTAAATACACATAATTTTAATTTTTTGAATGCATCGACCGCCAAATATTGACTAACTTTAGCACAGGCAATAAAAACTCTCTATGTCATCAATTGTATTGGAAATCATCAGGTACACGGTACCTTCCTTGATTGTTTTTTTCACCATTTATTATTTGCTGCGGAGCCAATTTCGCCAGCAGATGTACACCGAGCAGCTTCGTTTTGGCAGCAAGCGCAGAGAAAAGACGGATGCTGTAAAATTGCAGGCTTATGAGCGGTTGATTCTGCTGTGTGAACGCATCGATCCGCAAAACCTGTTTTTGCGCCTCAATACCGGCGAGATGTCGGCCCAGGAAATGCAGCAGGCCATGCTGGTAGCCATCAACCAGGAGTATACCCACAATTATACACAGCAGCTATATGTGTCAGCATCGCTGTGGAAGATCATCGTTTTGGCCAAAGACCAGGTCATGGGCATCATCTCAGAAACCGAAGCCCATTTGCAACCGGGTGATCCGGCAGTAAAATTGTTGCAGCTGCTGGGCAGGGTAAAAGTGGATCTCAACATGGATCCCCTGGAACAAGCCAAGACTGCCATCAAAAACGAAGCAGACCTGTTGTTGTCATGAAACCAAAATTATATATCCTTATAGGTTTGATGTTGGTGGGCCTCACTGCTTGTCAGCGCAAGCAGACGTACTTTGCCTATTACGAAGCCGGCACCATCCGGGTAGATGAAAAAATAAAAAGCGAAGACAGCACTACGCTGGCCATGATTCAACCTTACAAAGTAAAACTGGACGAAAGGATGAATGAGGTCATCGGCCAAAACAAAGAAGAACTGGTAAAGGCCAAGCCGGGCTCCAACCTCACCAACTGGATGGCCGATGCCATGGCCGATAGTTATGAAAGACAGGCCCGCGAAAAGCTTGATTTTGTGGTGGCCAACTACGGTGGTATCCGCATCAACTCCGTAGCAGCGGGCGATATCACCCTGGGCAAGCTGTACGAAATCATGCCTTTTGAAAATGCCCTCGTGGTGATGGATCTCAATGGCAGTCAGGTAAAACTATTGCTAGACCGCCTGGCCGCATACGGAGGCTGGCCGGTATCTGCCGGCTTACAATTTACCATTCAAGACAGCATGGCTACAGACATAAGGATCCAAGGCAAGCCGTGGGCAGCCACGGGGCAATACCGCATAGGCCTGCCCGACTACGTTGCCAATGGCGGAGACGATTGTGATTTTTTAAAGCCCCTGCCGCGTGTGAATACCGGCATGCTGGTGCGCGACCTGCTCATCAGCGATGTAAAACGCAACAAGATGATTGTAGCCAACAAAGAAGAACGCATCAAAAAAATACAACCATGACAGCGAGGCGGCAATTTTTGAAACAACTGGGACTGGGAGGTATCTGGCTGGGTGCTCAGGGCACGGCACTCCCTCTATGGCTGGGCAATGAAGAAATAACCAGGCTTACGATTTTACATACCAACGATGTACACAGCAGGGTAGAACCCTTTCCCATGGATGGATCGCGCAATGCAGGTCTGGGAGGAGCAGCCAAGCGGGCGGCCCTTATCCAAAAAATCAGGGCAGAAGAAAAGCACGTCTTACTTTTTGATTCCGGTGATATCTTTCAGGGCACCCCCTACTTCAATTTGTATGGTGGTGAACTTGAGATGAAACTCATGCATCAAATGGGCTACGATGCTGCTACCATGGGCAACCACGATTTTGACGGAGGCATCGAGGGCTTTGCCCAACACCTGCCTGCAGGCGGCTTTGACTTGTTGTGTGCCAATTACAAATTTCTCAATACACCTTTGCAGGGAAAAGCAAAAGATTACAAAATCTACAAAAAAGGACACGTGAAGATCGGTGTCTTTGGCCTGGGCATCGAGTTGGATGGTCTGGTACCACAAGCCCTGTATGGTGAAACCCGGTATGAGGATCCATTGGTGCATGCCGCACGCGTGGCCAAAATATTGAAATACGATGAGGGCTGTGACTACGTAATCTGTTTGTCGCACCTGGGTTATAAATACGAAAATGCCAAGGTTTCTGATTTGGTGCTGGCAGCGCAAACTTCAGATATCGATCTCATCCTTGGCGGACATACCCATACTTTTCTCAAAGAACCCACCCTGGTGAAGAACAAAAGCGGAAAAGTAACGGTAGTGAACCAGGCCGGTTGGGCCGGAATTCAGCTCGGAAGACTGGATCTTTACTTTGAAAGAAATAAAAAAGGAAGTTGTGTGAGCTGTAAAAATCTGACTGTGGGTTAGATTCCTGTAAAGTCATTTTTCATAAAGCATTGAAAAATTTTCACTAAGACTTGTTGTTTTTTAATATGTGAGTTGCGCTTTTTTTTTCCGTAAGATTGTGCTGAAAATTAGATCTATTTTTTTGTAGCTTAGCATTGCAAATGCCAGGGAAAAGCCCTTTTTTTGTGGCCCTTTTGAAATACACCAGGAGGAAGCACCCAACGAACATGAAAGTTAAAAGTATTCGAGAAACTGACTAATTCATTAATGACCCCCGGGGGCTTTCCATTTTCTTTCATTGAGAGGAAAAAAATGTCCCTTGAACATATTGACTGATGTATGGTAAATGACCACAACATAATTTGGAACAATTGTCTGGAAATCGTTCGCAAGAATATAAACCCACAAAGTTACCGCACCTGGTTTGAGCCCATCAAACCCGTAAAGGTTCAGGCAGGGGTATTGACCATCCAGGTTCCCAATAAATTTTTCTACGAATGGCTGGAAGAAAACTTTGTAGATGTGTTGAGTCTGGCACTGCGCAAAGAAATGGGTGAAGGTTCACGACTGGAGTACCAGATTCTGATGGACAACCACAAAGCCACAGGTAAAGCCTTGACAGCACCTGTTCCGGAATCGGAGGAAGTAACGGGTGAAGAGATCACCAATCCATTTGTTATACCCGGCATCAAAAAAACGAAAATCGACCCGCAGCTTAATGAGCGCTACACCTTTGACAACTTTGTTGAAGGCGAATGCAATAAGCTGGCACGCGCTGCCGGTCTTGAAATTGCGGGCAGACCGGGCACTACCTCCTTCAATCCATTGGTTATTTTTGGCGATACCGGTTTGGGCAAAACGCATTTGTCGCAGGCCATTGGCAATGCCATCACCAAAAAACTCAGCAACAAGCAGGTACTGTACATCACCACCGAAAGGTTTACCAATCAGGTGATCCAGGCCATCAGAAACAACTCGATCAACGATTTCATGAATCACTATCAAATGATAGACGTGCTTATTGTTGACGATATCCAGTTTTTGGCCAATCGTCCGAAAACGCAGGAAATATTTTTTAATATATTCAACCAGTTGCACCAAAACGGCAAGCAGATCATCCTTACCTCTGACCGGGCGCCCAAGGATTTGCAGGATGTTGAAAAACGTCTCATTTCCCGCTTCAAATGGGGACTTACCGCTGATCTGGGAGCACCTGAATATAAGACCAGGGTAGATATTCTGAAGGCTAAGATGGAAGTAGAAGGCATCTCCCTTACGCAGGATACCATAGAATACATCTGTCACCATATTAAGAGCAACATTCGCGAACTCGAAGGAGTATTGATTTCACTGGTTGCCAGGGCATCGCTCAACAAAAAAAGGATTGACCTCGATCTTGCCAGAGAAGTGGTGGGTCAGTTTGTAAGCCAGGAGCACAAAGAAATATCCATAGACAACATCAAAAAGCTGGTAGCCGATCACTTTAAGGTGCCGGTAGAAAAGATGCAGGGCACCACACGCAAACGTTCCATCGTGTTGGCGCGTCAACTGTCTATGTACCTGGCCAAAAATTATACATCGGTTTCGCTCAAAACCATCGGCAGCAATTTTGGCGGAAAAGACCATAGCACGGTCCTTTATTCCATTCGTGCCGTACAAGACCTGATGGATACCGACAGCTTGTTTAAAGATACCGTCAACCAGCTTGAAAAGCAAGTGCAACTGAGCCTCACACCGGCCTAGGGCATTGTTAATGTTTCGCTAAAGCCGGTGCCACAGGCATACAATCATTTTTCAACTCTTTTATCTTTGCGCCAAAGTCAGACCATGAAGTTTTTATCTTTCCTTTTGTTACCGATTACCTTTTTACTGCTGATCTCTTGTGGTGAAAACAAAAAGAGCGAATACCCTGAAGGCAAGGAGGGCAGCCTCAATTGGATCGATATGAAAACGGCAGCGGCTCTTTCCAATACTGAGAAAAAGATGTATTTTGTGGACGTATATACCGACTGGTGTGGCTGGTGTAAGGTCATGGATAAAAAGACCTTTTCCGATCCGCAGGTGATCAAGGCACTCAGTGAAAAATACCATGTCGTAAAGTTTGACGCAGAGCAAAAAGATGCGATTGTGTTCAATGGCCAGACATTTGAATGGCAGGCTGCCGGCAGGAACGGCGTCAATATGTTGGCTTATGCGTTGTTGCAGGGTCAGTTGTCGTATCCTTCCTATGTATTTTTGGATGCAGACAGGAAGCCTTTCAAGATCGCCAGAGGATTTATGCCGGCGGACCAGTTTTTGCAAGAACTGGCGAGTGTAGGTAAGTAAATAAAAGGGGCATTAGCTCAGTTGGTTTAGAGCACTACCTTGACAGGGTAGGGGTCACTGGTTCGAGTCCAGTATGTCCCACTTGGTTTAATCCCTCTGCCAGGAGGGAGGTCATCATAGAGACGCGATATATCGCGTCTCCACCTCGATCTAAAATAATTAATTCGGAAAAGGTTATCGCTTCGCTCATCATTTCATGGGCTTTTATTAAATTATTTTAATATTTATATATTATTAATAATCAATTAATTATGAATATTTAATATTAATTGTACATTATATATTATTTAAATACATAAATCATTGATAATATTGTAGTTGGATTTTGATACACAAAAGCACTAACTATGATACAGCACTTAATGAAAAGGGCATTGGCGATGATTTGTTTGTCTATGGTAGCCTCCCTTTCGCTCGCTCAGAATTATGATCTTGCCTTGCGGCTCAATTCTATTGCAAACAGTCCGGTTAAATATGGGGTGAGTGTGCCATTCAACATAACCGTTTATAATCAAGGGACGGAGAGTGTGGATAGTATAGACGTACTTTGTATCCTCAACAACAATCTTCAGTTTGGCAGTGGTAATGGCATCTGGAGTCAGGAAGGAAACATAGCCAATGCTTATGTGACGCGGATATCGGGTCAGCTGGATCCGGCAGCGTCTGTATTGATAACGATCAATGTTTTGCCAAAGCCAGGGGTAGATAGCACACAATGGAATTTATCTGCCGAGATCTTTGGATTTCAGGATATTGCGGGCAACCAGGTTGAGAACCTGGAGACCGACAGCACACCCGATAAAAACAATGCCAACGATGGGGGTGGGGCATTGGGCACACCATCGGATGATGCCATCAACGGCAACGGCACCGGACTGCCTGGCTCTCCCAATGCCAATACCGATGAAGACGATCACGACGTGGCCAAGGTAAGGATCTACGATGTGGCTTTGAAAAAATTACTGATGACTACCGGACAGGTGCGGTATGGAGACATCCTTGATTTTCGTTGTGTTGTATATAACCAGGGCAACGAGACTACAGGTCTCGTTACTATTCAGGAGCTGATTACGGAAGGCTACATCTGGGATATAGCATTGAACCAGCCCTTGGGTTGGGTTGGCAATGCACCCAAACCCAAATACAGTTTTGAAGGACTTGCTCCGGGTGACAGTCTGATCATACCTGTAAAACTCCGACTCGATAGTGAGCAGTTTGATGGAGCCGCGTGGAACAACTATACAGAAGTTTTTTCGGTATTTGATATATACAGTAACAACGTGAATGTAAACGAAGCAGATAGTGAGCCGAATAGTAATTCCATATACGAAAACCAGGTCTTGCCCGGCAGTGCCTTCGACAATGAGATCTTTGGCAATGGTCAGGCAGAAAACGAAGACGAAGACGACCACGATGTAGCCGCTCCCCGAATCTTTGATCTGGCCATCAAAAAAGAAAGGGAGAC
>WBZP01002352.1_pt1 | contig 21824 bp, 21 predicted proteins | sample 5204301 | NCBI WGS metagenome assembly WBZP01 (sample SAMN12412401, study PRJNA552823) | activated sludge metagenome | isolation source: activated sludge from nitrification reactor of wastewater treatment plant... | place: USA: Pennsylvania | collected 2017
GCGACGATGGGATTCGGTAAGATGATGGTAGGGCATCGTGAGGCTCCCGTAGGTTTCGGCTTGAGTAACCTCAATCCTACCCGATTCTTCACGGTGCCCTCCTTACTCTCCGTGGTGCACTTGGAGGTTGAATCCGCCGGCTTATAGTGGTCGATCTCCGATATGACCAAGGATCGCCATTCATTATGTAGGGTGATGGAAAGTATCGACATGATCGCCCGCAGGCCAATCATTTCACTCGCCAAATCGAGGGTCTATGTTTTGCGGTCGAGCTGGAAATCCGGGATGTTCGGACTCTTTAAGGACGAGATATGGCGCTATCCAAAAACCCTCCCCTTTATCCGGATGCGCGACTCCCACCACATCGACTATCGACAACCCACAGCGACCCCATGCTGCGGGTTGTCGACATTCATGATCTCTCCGAAGAAGAATGGTATCAGCACGCTGTCACTCCTTGCCTCCATGTGCCCAAATACAGAACGCCTCTTTATTTGATGGCCGAGTACATACCGCGCCCGGACGAGGTGAGCCGTCCCTTCTTCTTTAAGTAAGCCAACAATTGACTCAGGTTGGCGACTTCGACACCGATTTCGGCGAGGTGGTCCTTTATTTCTTTGGTCGACGCTTGGGATTGCGCGTTGACAAAGTCGACTACTTTCTGCGTCGCCTGAATTTTTCCGGCAGGCGGCGTTGTAGCGGTTGTGGACGCACTGGCCGTGACCGTTTTACGCCTTCTACCGATCAGATTCTGTAATTCCGACTCGATTTCACGGATCTGGCGGTTGTATTCGTTGGTAACCTCCTTCCGTTTGGCCCGCAACTCTTCAATGCGTTGCTTACGAGCCTCTTTCTGTTGCTCTTTCTCCAACTCGGCACGCTGCCGAGCGAGTTCATACAGCTCTTGCGACGTCATTTCTTCGAAGGCTTTGTTATTGATCAAGGCCGATCTCCTCTATGAATGATGGATCTACAATATTTATTGTATACAATAATATCGGCGAATGAAAATAGAGATTCGGTCCTTTATGGGCATTGATTTCTAGCTTGAGGTAAAAAATCCGCAGATCGGGCCATGACCGGTCTTACTTTTCATGATGGCTGTCTGTCGCCTGGATCAAACCGGTATCAAGGCGGAACCTATCGGCGGTGTTGCTCGCATGAGGGCCGCCAGGATCCCGCACTCTAGGATCCAAGCCTAAAGAGTCGGGGTGCCAAATGATCCTGGAGATACCAGAGTCTTGACAGAGAGAACAGACCGCCATACTCCAACTTCATTCTTCGCTCGCAACCAAAAGCCATCCATAGTGAACACCCGGGTCATTATCTGCACCGACACTGGGTTATCTGTGTCTATGACAGCGTTTCTCAGCCGGAACCGACACCTTGGAGGGCACGACACAATAGGTTCCGGCCTCCCCTGCCTGTCGAGGCGGCGCGGCCATAACTCGATATGGAGCAAATGATGGTGAAGAATGGAATCTCAATCGGCGCCCTTTCTGGGGTTATCGCATGACAGGCGGCCTGTCTCGAAGTCCTTCTGGTGAGATATCCCCGAGACCTCGTCCGGCGGATCCGGCCGGAGACAGACAGAAAACCTTCCGGACCGCCTCGAGCTGGATCATGGCAACCACCCTCTCGCTTCTGTTACAGTGTTTATCGGAAGCGAGATACGCCAGCCAAGGGCACCTCAGCGCTGTTACGGGCTTCCAGCCTCAGTCCTTCCGCACAGATATCCCTTCGCCGAGTGGAGGCGTTTAGCATGTTTGGTTTCAAGGCCGCCGAATCCTATCAAAGCGAGCATTGCCTGTTGAAGAATGTGGGTGTCGCCTCATTCAACAAACAGCACCTCCGTCTCGCCAGTTATGCCGTGGAGTTCAACCAGATCGCCGAACAGCTCAAAGGCCGATCGCCGCGGCCCGAGGAATGGAAACAGATCGACGCCCTGTTCAGTCGCATCTCCATCTTCGTGGCGACGCACTTTCGCGAAGAAGAAGACATGATGGAAACCCATGCCTACCCGGGGTTTCCCGAACATAAACGCCAGCATGACCGATTCGTCGAAGAATTGGCGCGGATACAATCCCAAATCAACAACAGAAACGCGGATTTCAGGGGCCGCCTGGGCTCCCTGTTATGGGATTGGCTGTACAAACATATCAACGAGACGGACTATCAGTATCGGGAATTCTTTCGCGAGAAAGGCGTTTCCTGATCCCGGGTGGATGGAGTTCGACGGACGATGAAGATCGGCAACCGGCTCGGCATCGGCGTTATGGTCTGTCTTTTGGCGACCGCCCAGATGGAAGCAGGAGCCCCGGCAAGCGCGGCCTCCACCCAGGAGGTATTGAGCCCCTCCCCTGGCGAGATCTCGCTTCAGTCAGGCTCCCTGCCCTCTTCGCCACCCACGACCGGTCTGCCGAGTGAACGGGGACCAGGTGTCAATCCTCCCAAGACCCTGACCAGCTTTTTTCTCATCGGCATCGTGCTCAACCTGTTGCTGGTGATCCTGGTGGGATCCTGGGCCTACAAACGTCTTCGCAAACCTCGAAGGCCGAACAATCCGTGAAACCAACGACCCTTCCGATCGGTACCCTGGCCGGGTTTCTACTCTGGGTTGGATTGCTGGGAGCCGCCCTGTTCTGGTGGAGTTCGGTAAGCCGACCCATCTCTCCTGAATTGAAACAGGTGCTGCGTAGCCAACCCCGGCTCTTGCAAGGCTTCTCCCTGGTCGATCAATACCAAAGACCCTTTACCGATGCCAATCTGCGGGGGAAATGGACCTTCCTGTTTTTCGGCTACACCTATTGTCCGGATATCTGCCCCACCACCCTCGGGACGCTCACACAGACCCTCGATCTGTTGCGTAAGACGCCCCAGGACGCGGACGATCTCCAGGTAGCCTTCGTATCCGTGGATCCGGAGCGCGACCGCACCGATGTATTGCGGAACTACATGGCCTATTTCGATAAAACCTTTATCGGTCTCACCGGACAACGCCAACAGATAGACAATCTGGTGGCCCAGACGGGGGCGGGATATATCAAGGAAGCGGAACAGACGCCAGGGAATTATTTGATCAGTCACAGCTCCTCGCTGTTTCTCATCAACCCGACCGGACAGCTGGTGGCGGTTTTCCCGCCACCCCTCTATCCGGACTCGATCGCTTCACTCTACCGGGAGCTACGGGCCCATTATTGATTCGCGCCCGGACTGATACTCTCAGTGGTGCCTGTGCTCGTGAGAATCTTCAGCACCTTTGCGGACTTCCACCATGAGGGGGATCGGGCGGCCCTCCTTGAACTCCAACTCCAGCGGGACAGCATCACCCGCGACCAGGGCCTTTTGGGGCCGCATCAACATAAAATGATTACCACCCGGCTCGAACACCACCGTTTCGCCTGGGGGGATACGGATCTCATCCAGATGGAACATCTGTGCCATGTCATTCTGGATCCTTGTCCCATGCAACATGACATGACCAAAGAGCGGGCTGCTGGCACCGGTCAATATCCGCAGGCCCTGACCGGTATTCTGTATCTTCATATAAGCGGCCAGGGCCTCTGCTGTTGGGGGAGCTTCGCGTATCCATGGGTCCTGGATCCGAAGCGCGGCCTCTTCGGCCAGGAGCGGCGTCAGACTGGCCGCCATGACGATTCCAGCCAGAGCCCGAACCAAGGTGTTCATCTATTCATCTCCTGTTTTCATTGCCGCGGCAAAGCGGTTTCGCTATCACACAAACACAGCCAGAGGTTCGCCCAAACCTTCAACAAGGGTTTTTCTTTCTGGCCACCAGAAGCCTCTTGGATGGCGGCTACGACGAGAGAAGGGTTATGGACAAGATAAGTCTGCTTCCACCACTCCAGGCGACGCTGAATATCCTGGCCACCGCACTCATGATCGCCGCCTATTATGCCATTCGCCGCAACCACCCATCCGCTCATCGGCTAGGCATGATCGGAGCCTTGATTACCTCGATCCTCTTCCTCGGCTCCTATCTCATCTATCATCATGAAGTCGGCTATGTGCCCTTCACCGGTCAAGGGATCATGCGTCCTCTCTATTTCACTATTCTGTTCACCCATATCGCCACCGCCGCGGCCATCGTCCCCTTGGTGCTCATCACCCTGTTTCACGCCCTGCGGGGACATACCCAGCAACATCGACGGATCGCCGCCTGGACCTTGCCGCTGTGGTTGTATACCTCCATCACCGGCGTCATGGTCTATATCCTGGTGTTTCGGCTTTAGCCCGCATTTCTCACCGGGCGCCGTAGCGAGGACGCGAGGGGCCACTGTGGTGGGGCTCACAGAGGAATCGGCGGCGAAGGCGTAGCTGACACTACGTCGAGCCGAGGATTCCGCGTACGTCCCGCCACAGCGAGCCAATCGGCGTCCGCAGTAGACGACTGGTGAGAAATGCGGGCCAGATCCCGAGCCGGCCAGATTTCATACCCCTTGCTGTTGGTTTTTTCCTCATGAGCCATACGGGCCAGGCACTGAGGCGCGGATTTTCTGTTCTCCTAGTGAGAACAATTATAAAGAATAAGGCGATATTGTTCTTCAAATAAGAACAAAAATTACCCATTTTCCGTCGATGCCCGGAACAACCGAGCCTGAATATGGCTTCCTGTCGAATCTTTCCCTCAGCGGTGAACGAGGGGCTGGCGTGCGCCTCCGCCTGATCCACTCGAAGACCCAGCAGGCATTCGGAAAGGGGGTCAGTTCCGCAGCAGAAAGTGCAAGGCCTGGAAACTGGTCAGGGCCAAGACGAGGATGATCAGGAAAAACACCAGGCTGCGGTTTGGCAGCAAGGCGCCGCGTCGACGCTCGATCAGATTGAGGATCCAGTCCGACAGGGCGTAGAGCAGCACCGCCACGACTGTGTAGGCGAGCATCTCCAGCATGGGGTCGATCTCTGTGGGTTGGTCAGTTTCCGGATTTTCCAGGCCACATCGCCTTGAAGCAGATGATGAGAAACAGCAGACCGCCGATGATGGCAATGAGGCCGCCAAGCCCCATCAATCCCATGCCGAGGGTCTCCTGCAAGGTATGCAGCACCTGGGCGCTACCGGCGGTTTTGCGCTGTACCCCATAGCCGCCCGACCAGGCCAGACCGAGCACATGGAGCAACTGCCCACTGCCGTAAATGATAGGCTGCCAGCGCACCATCCAGCCCTCCGGGCGGCGAAACCCAAGCCGCGGGAGCAGATGATAGGTCACCCCCATATAGGCCAGGGTGACGCTGACGATGGACCCATGGTAGTGGGCAGGCACCGTGACATTGGCGCCACTGATCAAGAAACCGATGATCCCGCCGGCGCCGAAGAGGATGATGGAAAACCAGAGCGCGTTGCGTTCCGGTGCCTGTTCCACTGGCGAACGCCCCGCCCGCGCCAGTGCCCAAAGAATGGCCAGTCCTATCGGCAGACTGGAGAGACCACCGCCGTACTGCATGAGCCAGGTGAGCCCAAGCATGTGGTAGGCCGAACCGATCTCGTACCTCAGGTACAGGGGCAGGATCAGGAGCACGGGCGCCGCGCCCAGGCCCAGTATCAGGATGGCGACCCGCGGGCTCAGCGGTGGTCGGGCCTGGGAGACCCAGGCCAGCCACAACCAGGCGACCAACATCAACTGGGTATGGGTGAACTGAATGGCATGGCCGCCACCCCAGAAAAGGACCTCGTAATATTGGGCACCGATCAAGGAGGACGGAGTCCCCTTATAGGAGCCCGCCAAGGCCAGCAGGGCGATCAAAGCGGCGACTTGTCCGGTGATCAGGCCAAACCCCAGCGTCTTCTCTCCCGGACCAGCCATTGCCATGGAAGAGCGGCTGAACAGGGAATGCAGCACCAGGATCAGGAAACCAAGACCGAACAACCCGAGTCCGACGAAAAAGACCGGTGCCTGCAACACCGGCACATAGTTGTTCATCAAGGGACCACCGGCCCCGACGAATGGCGAGATCGAAATCACCCCGGCCCCGGCCACGGCCAGATAGAGGGCCCCACGACCGCAGGCCCGGCAGCGGTCGTTCAGGTTCAGACTCCACAACACCCCCGCAAAGGCCAGGAACCACACCAGTACGGTCAGATCCACATGCACCACCAAGGCGGTATGGAAAAAATCCACCCAGGGGATGAGATCCTGAATCTTGGGTGTCCGTGACAAGACGATGAGAATAGTGAACACACCGCCGACCACCAGGGAGCCCAGGGCCAGCCACAGCCAACCTATGGCCAGGGAACGAGGCTCCCCGGTGGGAACGCGGAGCACGAAGGCCCCATCAATGGCATCTGTTTGTTGGTTCATCGGAACAAGAATCCGTTTTCTGGGTTGAAGTCAATGACCAGGAGTTTTCCCACGAGCAGATCGGCCTGGTGTTCGGCGCTGTGGGTGAAGCCCTCGACCCGGCTGTTGTCGTTCATCCGCACTTGAAAGGAATGCCGGCCCGCCGCTACCCGCAGGCTGCGAAAGATATCCACCGAGCCATCCTCGAACAATCCGGGTGACTTGGCAACCACCCGCAACAGGGGTTTCCCATCCATGAATAGCTCGACCTGAATGGGGGAGCGGGCGCGAGGACAATCGGTCGGTTTGCGCATGTTCGGCGGTAGTTTCGCCAACTCCTCCGCCGTCAGGGTGCGACAGGGTTCCCGGGGCTGACCCGCATGGCCGAAGGCAAGGGTCACCTGCGCCTGGTCTCCTTCGAGATGGCGATAGGGCGGTGCGACGGAGAAATACCCCACCACGGCCATAAAGATGAAGTAATTCAGCGCCTGCAAGGGATAACGCCACCAACTAGACATGAGACTCTCCCTGGCGCTCCGGCGATGGCTCCTGGGCCTTGAGTTCGCGCAATGAGTCGCGGAAGGCATCGAGTTCGCGTTTGAGCCAAGCCCCATCGGACTCGGACGCCCCCTCCATCCGCCAACGCCGCGGATCGACACGGTTGCGGAGCACAGGTTTGCGCATACCGGCGAGGCGCTTGCCCAACCATCTGTTGCCGAACCGGAAATAGCAATCCGCCGCGCGGCAACCGGAGACCAGAACGCCATCGGCCCCTTTCTTCAGCCCGTATTCGATCAGGGATGGGGGGACCATGCCGCTGCAAAAGAGGCTGAGGCCAACCGTGTCCGGGCCGTTGAAGCGGGTAACATCGAAGCCGTGTTCGCAGCCCAGGATCAGGATCCGAATCTCGCCCTGCAATCCGGCCAGGGCGGCGTCGGTTTGCCGGCGGATGTCGTGCAGCGGGAACTGAGGCATGTCAATGCCGGTTTTCAAGACCTGATCGGCGCGGCGTAGCGGATTGGATGACGGACAGGACCCCATGCAGATACCGCAGGCGGCACATAACTGAGGGGATACCACCACCTCGTACTCCCAATGGGAGTTGTCGGTACGTTTTTGCAGCGTGATGGCGTCGAAGGGGCAGTCATCGAAGCACTGACCGCAGCCATTGCAGTGGTTGAGATCGACCACCGCCGCCGGCCCGGTGCGCTTGCGCGGCAGCCAGGGCATGAGCATGAGCAACAGGGTGACGCTCGTGGTCAAGAGCCAGGTCTCCCCGGCCGTCCAATAATCCAGCAGGGGATAGACATTGAGATAGAACCAGTCCAGATGCAGGGTGGCGGGAACCCGGCTGAGGTCCGCCGGTTCGTGACTCACCGCCGGCATGACCAATGACAAGGCCAGCAAGCCGATGAAGCTGCCGATCGCCAGTCCCCGCGGCGGGTTGATGCTGACATGGGAGAGCCGCCGCACATGAAACCAGAGCATGAACACCAGGAACATGGGTTGTCCCAGGAGATGGAGAAAACCCATGAGGATGAAAAAGCGATCGTTCAGGTGGCCTTCGAGAAAATTGCGTGTCATGGCCTCGGGAAAGATGGGCACCGCGTCCATGAGACGGGAGGAACCGATGGCGACATACTGGGCCAAGAGATCCCACACCAGCCAGTAGCCGGTGATCCCCAGCAGGATGATCATCCACAGGGTCGGGATGCCGGTGAACCAGGAGTACCAGCGGAAACCGCGATAACGGTCGAGGGCGAATTCACGGAACAGATGCAGCAGGATGGTGACCACGGCGGCGTCCGAGGCATAGCGATGCAGGCTGCGCATCACCCCCCCGGCGTACCACTGTCCATGGGTGATCTGCTGCACCGAGGCGTAGGCGCCATGGATACTGCTATTGAAAAAGATGAAGAGATAGAGGCCGCTGATCAGCACTATCCATAAAAAGAAAAAGGTGAGGGTCCCCAGGTGATAGAGGGGATTCCAGGCCGGGGTGAAGGAAAGATTGAACCAGTCTTCGAGGACCAGATAGCCTCGCTTGATGGGATTGAAGGATTTCAAGGCGGAAGTCCTCGCAGGATACGGCTGGAGAATCGGAGGTCGTCTTGTTATCGCACAGCCCCATCCCGAGGCGACTTGATAGGCATCAAGGCCTGGGCAATCCATGGCCGCGACGCAACTCGCGGATGACGAACCAAGCCGCCAGAATGAGGATGAAGCCACCGATGATCATGCCGATGAACAGCGACAGATCCACATAATAGGCATCGCGGCTGGGGTCATAGGTGGTGCAGAAGAAACGGATGCGGTTGAAGAGATCGGCCAGGAAAGGCTGGCCTGGTTTGGCCTGCCCAAGCACCAATTCCTTGAGTGGTTCCACCAACAGCGGGGTCTCGAACACCTCGCCGTAGACTTGGCGATAGACGAGTCCTTCAGCGTCGATGACCGTGGCCTGGATGATATGGTCGAAGCCCCGTGGTGAATCCACATAGGTGAATCCCAGGTCCCACATCAAGGCCTCGGCCGTGGCGCGATCAGCGCTCAAAAGCAGCCAATCTGCCCCGGCAATGCCCTGGTTTCTGGCGAACTGGCGCATGGATTCCGGGCTGTCGTGAAGGCTGTCGAAGCCCAGGGTGGCGACCCGAAAACTCTCCTGGCCCAGGGCCTCCCTGGCTTTGGCGACTACTTTGGCCAGATGCTGGGTGGTCAGGGGACAGACATGGTAGCAACTGGTATAGACCAAGCTGAGCACCAGGGGCTTGCCCTTCAGGCTTGACAAGGAAAGTCGGTCTTCCGCACCTGTAGTGAAGACGTAGTCCCCCAAGGATCGGCCGATCGCCTGCTGGCTAGCTTCCAGGGCTCGCTTGCTATCGAATTTGGTGGTGGTTTCCTGATGTCCGGTCCTCGACCAAGCCGGGAAAAGTATCGCGAGCCAGGCGAAGATCAGCGCGCAGGCGAGGAGAGGGAGCCGATACCTCATCGGGGGATCCGCAGGAGAGGCGATCGAGGTCAAGACACCAGCCAGGCGTCCAGGACAGCGCTTGTCAATAGACAGGTCAGTTGCACCAGGGAAGCAAAAAAACAACTCATCGCGGTCTTGGCGGTGGGATCCCTGACCAGTTGGAGATTTTTCTGTAGAAAATAGCCCCCACCGATCAGGGCGCCGCTCAGATAGATCCAACCCAGACCGAAGAAGAAAGGCAGGATGGAGAAGGTCACCAGAATCAGGGTATTCAGCAACACCGCTCGCGCTGCCCGCGCATTGCCCACCACCACCGGCAACATCGGAACCCCCGCAGCGACATAATCGTCGCGCTGGGCAATGGCCAGACTCCAGAAATGGGAGGGGGTCCAGAAAAACAACACGATGGCGAGAAGGATAGGTACCGGACTGAGACTCGGGTCAACCGCCGCAGCCCCGGCGAGTACCGCAAAACTGCCGGATGCCCCACCGATGACGATATTGAGCCAAGTCCGGCGTTTCAGCCAGACTGTATAGACGATCGCATAGAAAAACGCCCCGAGAAAGATATAGAGGGCGGCCACGCCGTTCAGCAGCAGTGCGGCACCCAAAACTCCCATCGCCAGCAGCGCCATGATCAACATCAACCAGAAGGGCGTATGGGAGAAACTCCCGGTCACGAAGGGGCGGTTGTGGGTCCGCCGCATCCGACTATCGATATCCAACTCATAATATTGGTTGAAGGCACCGGCACTGGCGGCCGCCATGAGTACCGTCAGGGCCAGGACAAGGGTGTGCCAGCCGCCAAGAGGTTCTCCCGGAGTCACCACCATGGCCGCAATCGCGGTAAAGGCCATGATGATACCGATACGGAGTTTGAACAGATTGGTGAGCTGCTTGAGCATATCGAACTCGCTGTCGGGGTTGACCGATCCCTGGTGCTTCTCCACCAAGCGGAGAAGCACCAGGGGTACGCTGTTGGACGGGACAAGAGATCTTGCCCCGCCCCGTATTTTCAAACCTGGGCTATTTGAGTGGCCAGACGGCCGCCAGATAGTTCCAGTTGATGAAATAATACAGCACAAAGGACACCAGCAAGACCATGGCGAGGGCAAAAGTACCAGGCGCTTCGAAACCCGCCGAGCCGTGCTGTTCCACCACCGGCCGGCTGGCCATGGGCAGTTGCTCCGGCTGCTCGAAGGTATAGACAGAAGCCGCAAGCGGCTTGCCGAAGCTCTGCAGCAACCCCGCGGAAGGCTCCAGCCTCTTGCCGAACACCAGCGAACCCACGGTGACGATGAGGTACATGGCGCCGCCGACCATCGCCAGGAGGGCACCGATTCCGGCGATACCCATCAGCACATAGGCGGTCCCCGGATACTTGAAGCCCAAAGGATTGCCCGCAAAGCCCATGTCCCAGTGGCGACGGGCCACTCCCAGGGTACCCGCGCCCATGAGGAACAAGGACACGATAGTCATGCCTAGACCGAAGACATAGGGCTGCCATTTCGCCACCGTGGGCAGGATCATCTGGCGACGGAACAAAACCGGGATCAGCAGGTAAGTCAGGGCCATGAAGGCCAGGGTGGTGCCTATAACGACCGTGGCATGGAAGTGGCCCGGTACATAGATGGTGTTGTGGATGATGATGTTGATCTGCTCGGTACCCATCACCACACCTGAGATGCCACCCAGGAAACCAAAACCTACCAGCGAGATGAACATGCCCGAGAACACCGGATTATCCCAGGGGGCCTTGCGCAACCACTCGAACATACCCTTGGTGAATCCCTTGTGTCGCTGGGCCACCTCGATGGCGCCAGGGACGGTCAGGCCGTGGATCATGCTGGCCAGCACCGCCAGATACATGGCATAGCTGGTGTTGAATACCTTCCACTCGGAGCTGATACCCGGATCCACCAGGATGTGGTGGGCGCAGGCCAGTTGCAGGAAGAGGATGTAGAGCAGATAGGCCGAACGGCTGACCTTCTCCGACATGGGCCGGGCGCCGAAGACCACACCCGCGATCAGATACCACACGGCCACATGGGCGGCGACGTTGATCTGTTGGGAGGAGTGCCCGAGGCCCCACCAGATGACCCGGTACATCAGGGCGTCGATGTGGCCGATGTAGCCGATGGACCAGAGGAAGGTCGGGATCAGAATGATCGCCCCCGAGGCGATGGTGAAGACGGCGATGATAGCCGCGGTGATGGCGCCGAAGGTCACAAGGGGCACCGAGCCCTGATAGGTGTTCTCATCCTTGGCGATGACCAGGGTGCCGAAGAACACAAACACAGCGATTAGCGCACCCACGGCGAACAAAATCAACCCGAGATAGAAGGTTGGCTGGGCGGGCATGGGCACATAGGAAGTCATCATCACGCTGGAACCGCCCTGGAAGATGGTGACGAGGGTGGTGATGGAGCCTATTACCATGAGCGCGAAGCCGAGCCAAGCCCAGCGTGGTGTAGCCAGGCGGCAGCGCAACAGGGTCGAGGAGGCGAAATAGAGGATGGCTATTTCGAAAAAGATGATCCAGAAGATGAGCGCGCCGATGCCATGGGCGGTCAGCACCATATAGAAGGAGTCCGCCGGCAAAAGATGCACCGCCGGCCATCTGGTCAGGGCGACCAGCACCCCGAGCACACCAGAGATCAAGAGGCTCACCGCGGCGGCGACCGCGTTGACCTTCATCAGGCTCTCGGCGGACTTATGGAAATACAGCCCTGAGGATGGGCAAACCCGAAACTCTGCCATAGATGCTTACTCCTTGACGTAGATCTTGCCCAGCATGGTGTGGTGCAAGATGCCGCAATATTCGTTACAGACGATGGTGTACTCGCCCGCCTGGTCCGGGGTCACCGTCATGACCATCTCGTAGCCCGGCAGGACCTGCACATTGATGTTGACGGGTTGCAGGGAGAAGCCGTGCTGCCAATCCATCGACGAAAGATGAAGCCGGTAGCTCTTGTTCTTTTTCAGTTCAAGCATCGGATACCATTGCCAGAGCCGGCCCAACATATAGACATCGCTGTCCGCGGGTGGAGCGACCACGGGTAACCCCGCCTCATCTCTCACCTTATGGTCCTTGACCATGGCCTCCACCTTGGCCAGGTGTTTGGCCGGTGTGGTCTGATAGGCCTCGTTGGACAGATTCTGCTTACCGTAAAGGTGCCAGTAGGGCATCATGAGGAACATGATCAGGCACCAGACTACCGCCAACAGGATCCAGACGATTTCGGTCTTGCCGACCGGTTCTTTCCACCAGATGCGTTCGGCCGGTGGTGTAAAGCTGCTCATATCTCTTTCCCCCTTCTCGGCTTAGGGCGCAACGGGTAGGGTCACGATCTCCATGATCCCCCACAGAATGTAGAACACCGTCGGCATCACTACACCGATAAAAAGGAGCAGAAAAGGGTTGTCCAACAGTCGCTGCATGACCGGGATCCTTTCCCGTTTCCCCGGGTTCGTTCTGGACGCAACATTTGGAGTCGGTTCTCCCATAGATATATCTCCTCGAAGATGGCGAAACATACAACACGGATTGGCGAAGCCCGAAGGCAGGCGAAGCTGCTTGGTTCGTTCAGACGAGGGCTGAGATACAGCCGAACAGGTCGGTGTAGCCCCACAACATCCGGATGCAACAACCCTCAGATACGCGAGTGAGTGTTGATTTCCCCGCCACCCCAAACCTTGATCTCGATCAAGAGTTGAAAAATATTCCCTTGCGGCAAGCGGATGAGGCATTATGAGAAGTTTGATCCCCTTCCCAGTTCACAAAGGCCATACCCGTGCCCGCACCTGCTGCAAATAGAACCATCGCCCTCTGGTTGCTGGTCTGCTGCGCTGCCATCTTCGCCATGGTGGTGTTGGGAGGGGTGACGCGGTTGACGGGCTCGGGACTCTCCATCGTGCGTTGGGAACCCATCACCGGGGTACTGCCGCCTTTGAACGAAACCGCCTGGGAGCAGGTGTTCCAGCTCTATCAGCAGTCGCCGGAATATCGACTGAAGAATCAGGGGATGTCGCTCGATGGCTTCAAAACCATCTTCTGGTTCGAATACGCCCACCGCCTGCTCGGCCGGCTGATCGGGGTCATCTTCCTGGTACCCCTGATCTTTTTCGTGATCCGCAGGCAGGTGGATCGGTCGCTCATCCCCAAGCTGGTGCTGATGTTCGTGCTCGGCGGGCTGCAAGGTCTGCTCGGCTGGTACATGGTGATGAGCGGCTTGGTCAACGATCCCCACGTCAGCCAATACCGCTTGACCGCCCACCTGGGGCTCGCCCTGTTGATCTATGCCTACATGTTCTGGGTGGCCTTGGATCTGTTGTTTCCCGACACCGGTCACATCCAAAAAAGGGGGGCAACGGCAGGCCTGATCGTCTTGCTGGTGTTTCTGACCGCCCTTTCCGGTGGTTTCGTCGCCGGCACCCGGGCGGGTCTGGCCTACAACACCTTCCCCTTGATGGACGGCCAATGGGTTCCTGGGGGAATGTTCACCCTGACTCCCCTGTGGAGCAACTTGTTCGAGAATGTCACCACGGTGCAGTTCGACCACCGCCTGCTGGCCACCCTGCTGTTCTTGGTCATCCCGGCGTTCTGGTGGCGCGCCCGCCGACAGCCGCTCGCACCCCGGGTCCAGATCGGGCTCCATGTCCTGCTCATGACCCTATTCCTACAGCTCGGGCTGGGCATCTCCACGCTGCTGCTCCGGGTGCCGGTGGCCCTGGGAACGGCGCATCAGGGCGGTGCCGTGTTGTTGCTGACCGCGGCCCTGTTCGTCTGGCATCGAATGCGTCGGGAGCCTCTCCAGCAGCCGATCTCAGGATTTGTCTAGCCGCTCGCCCTGCCTTGCCGGCGTTTTTCATCAACCGAGCCTATTACGCCACCCAGACCATCCGACTCCATGATCAAGTCCAAACTCGACTTCTCCTATAAATATGATCAGGACTTTGCCGAGCGCTATCACCAGAGTCGGGAGGAAAGCCTGGAGCGTCGCGTTGCCAGTCAACTGGAAATCCGCATGGCCCGCCGCGGTCTTCAGTTGGCGGGGCACCCCAAGTCGGTGCTCGATCTCCCCTGCGGCACGGGAAGATTCTGGTCGATGCTGGCCGAGGACCCGGAGCGCCTGCTCCTGGCTGGCGACAGCAGCCAGGCGATGATACATACCGCCATCCAGCATCACCCGGATCTTGCCCCCAGATTCCAGCTGTATCACCTGGACGCCCTCGCCATCGATCTGCCGGATCGCTCGGTCGAAAGCGTATTCTGCATGCGTCTGCTGCATCACGTCTTCGATGTCGAGACGCGGCTACAGATCTACCGCGAATTCGCCCGGGTAAGCCGTCACACGGCCTGCATATCATTGCGGGTCACGGGGAATTTCCATGCCTGGCGGCGGCAGTACCGTCTGCGACACAGGAACCAACCCGGGAGAAACCGCACTGTGCTGGACCCGCGCCAAGCGGAGACAGAGTTCAGCATGGCGGGGTGGAAGGTGATCGGGAAGGTCGACCTGCTGCCCTATCACTCGATGTGGCGCACCTACGTGCTGGCCCTGAAGGAGGCTCCCCAAAGCTGAGTCGCCCGATCCTGGCGGCTCCGGGAAGGGGACCGCGTAGCAGAGTAGGTCGGCAATCCTTTGCCGACCCCCCCCCTGATCGGCATCAAATGGCGGCAAGGGGTTGCCGCCCTACGAGCTCCGGGAAGGAAACCGCGTAATCGGATGGAGGCGGACGGGGGCCACGAAGGTGTGGCTGAGAAAAAGACTCAGCAGGAATCGGTATTCGAGTTCGGGTGTTCCGGGCATCGACGGCCAATGGCCGATTTTCGTTCTAATACAGAGAACAATACATCAGCATCTCGAGGCATTGTTCTCTAATGGAGAACAAAGACCGGCCCAACACAGCCAGGCCCGGGAGGCTCTCCCAACCACCAGGGGCCAAATCCAAATCTGAGTAGCCAGTTATTTCAGCGAGAGAGGGATGTGCCGTCACTCCCCTCGCCCGTTTGCGGGAGAGGGGAGCTGGACGGTTACAAGATCACAACAACCCGGTGTAGTCGGCTATCCCAGGATTGCCTTTTACCCCCACGAGTTTCGGGCTGTTGACTTTGGCCAGCTTCACCTGGCCTTTGAGGCGGAGATAATCGGCGACCACATCCCACACCGGACGCCCGGGCGCTTGGGAGCCCACGGTGGCCCAGCCGGAGACGATATAGTTTTTCCCCGCCTCGACCGGGGTACCGTCGTCCAGGGTCATCTGACTGATGCGCTGGCCCATCTCCCGGCTGGGATCACAGACATAATCCAGCCCCCCGACGCGCACCATATCCCCACCCTGCTGGTAATAGGGGTCCGGGTTGAACAGGTTGTCGCAGACATCTTCGAGAATGGTCTTGATGTCGGCGCCGGTCATCTCGCGTCGATAGGTTTCCGGGTAGGTGATACAGGTCTGGTCCAACACCTGTTCCATGGTGATCGCCTGTCCCGGCAGGATGCTGGTACCCCAGCGGAAGCCGGGCGAGAGGGCGATCTGGGCGTCATTGACCTCCCGCAGGGCATCGCAGATGACTTGGTCGAAGGTGCCGTTGAAGTTCCCCCGTCGATAGAGGGTGGCCTCGGTAACCGCCAGTTTCTCCTCCAGCCGATCCTTGTAAGGCGCACGCACCTTATCGATATAGGCCTGCATCTCCGGGTCGGCGGGCAGGAGGTTGGAGAACACCGGCAACAGCAGGTAGCGGAAGTCCCGTACCTGTCCGCCCTTCACCTCCAGATCCATGACGCCGAGAAACTTGCCGTTGGAACCGGCATTGGTCACCAGGGTACGCCCGTTGCGGTTCTTGATAAGGCTCGGCGACGGCACCCCGTCGTGGGTATGACCGCCGAAGATGACGTCGATCCCGCTCACCCGCTCCGCCATCTTGAGGTCGACATCCATGCCGTTGTGGGAAAGCACCACTATGACTTCGGGTTTTTCCTTCGCCTTGAGCTTGTCGACGACCTCCTGCATGTGCTTGTCTTCGATGCCGAAGGTCCAATCCGGGATAAAGCGCTGCGGGTTGGCGATGGGGGTATAGGGAAAGGCCTGGCCAATGACGGCCACGCGAACCCCGCCTACCTCCTTGATGGTATAGGGGCGGAAGGCCTGGCCGCTGTCGCCGTCGAAACCCGCGTATTTGGCGAATTTGTAATCGAAGAGGGCGTCCTCCTTGACCTTGATGTTCTGCGCCACGAACTCGGCCTTGAGCTCGGCCAGGTTCTCCATGACCTCCTGGTCCAGATAGGTGAACTCCCAATGGCCGGTCATGACATCCACGCCCAGGAGGTTACAGGCCCCTACCATGTCCTTACCCCGGGTCCAGTAGGCGGTTCCCGATCCCTGCCAGGTATCGCCGCCGTCCAATAAGAGGGTATTGCCTGGGCCCCTGGCTTCCCGCAGGCGCTTCACCAGGGTCCGCAGATGGGCGAAGCCACCAACCCGACCATAGCGCTTGGCCGCCTCATCGAAATGGAGATAGGTGAAGGCATGGGCGTCGAGACCACCGCCGGTCAGACCATAGTGTTTCAACAGGGCCTCGCCGACCAGATGCGGCGGTTTGCCCAGGGCGGTGCCAACGCCCAGATTGACATTGGGTTCCCGGTAATAGACTGGATTCAGCTGGGCATGGGTATCAGTGATATGCAACAGGCTCAGATTACCGAATTTGGGGACATCATAGATGTCGACCACCTGGGTCTTGGCGGCGGCCAAGGACCTGGGCAGGATCCCTGCCGCCCCGGCCATGGCCATCAAGTGGAGAAACTCACGTCTGGAGATACTCATCTTCTTATCGCTCCTCATAACCATACCGGGGCTTGGTGACGGGTTATCGGGCTGTCGCCGCTTGGAAGCCTGATTCCTCCTGCCTTCCTGGTGACAACAAGCCGAACCCGGATATCGCCAAGTATAAGATGGCACCAGCGGGACAACATCCCAGGTCACCAAGGGTTTTCCCGGATATTCCCTCCCCTCCTCTTTCGCCACGCCGTCCTGCCCCTGTTCCCGGCCACTGGCTAAGCCGGGGAATGTGTGGAAGGATCCGGGGCGCGCCTGCTGTGAAAGTCCCTGGCCCAACCGGCGGCGGAAGCGGTTCTCTCGAACCCGGCCACCACAACAGCCAGGCGGCAACGAAACCCAAGGTCAATGAGGAGAGAAGGTCATGAAATCGAAGCTTTTGCTTGGCTTGTTGTTGGCGTCGGTCCTGAGCCTGTCGGCCCATGGGGACGAAAACCAGATCCGTATCGCCGGCGGGCCGGCCACCGGCGAATATATCAATATCGCCAGATCCCTGTGCGCCTCCCTGGGAAAGCTGTTCCAGTGTCAACCGACGGAAACCGCCGGTACCCTGGACAACCGCAAGCGATTGGAGGCCGGGCAGGCGGAATTCGGCCTCGCCAAAAGTAATGCCGCGGATGACTGGATGAAGGATCCGACCTTTGCCGCCAAGCATACGATCGTGCGCCGGATCGGCGACGAATCCCTGTTCGTGTTCGCCAAGCCGGAGATCCTGCAGGCCGCGGGCAGTTGGCTGGGGGTGCGCGAGAACGCCTTCCTGTTGAGCCTCGGCCTGCCGGGCGAACTCTCCGGCGATGCGACAGTATTCAACGCCCTGAAGTCGGTGCCTGGTTCACCCCTCGCCAATATAGAGGTCAAGATGTTCCCGGATCGCCCGGCGCTGGTCGAGGCGGTAAAAACCGGTAAGGTCAAGCTGGGTTTCATCACCCAGGTGCCCAACCCCACCAACCCCCTCTTCGCCTCCATCAATGAATCCGGGCTCATGATTATGGGCGTGGTGGATCCGGACATGATCACCTTCGGCGAGACCTTCCGCATCAAGCCGGTCACGGTGAAGAATGCCAAATGGTTCGGCCTCGGCGGCGGCGCCCATCAGATCGAGACCGCCAATGTCCCCGCCGCCATAGTCGCGGTGAAACCCGAGACCCTGCAGGGACGCGCGGCCATGGTGCAACAGGCCGCCATCAAGCGGATCCAGGAGGCCAAGGAGGCCGAGCTGCTGCCGCAGCAAAGCTGGATGCAGGAACTCGCCAATACCACTTCCTTGAAGGCCGGGGCCGGTCTGGAGAATGCCATGAAGTCCATGGAAAAGGCCGCCGCCGGGGCCAAGGAGCGGCTCGGCAAACTCTGAGCCGCAAGATTGTGGCTCGCCGGAACGACCGCCTCGACCTGGCGCGTCGTCCCGGCGCAAGCCAACGCGCCCTGACCTCGGGATGAGCCAGGGGGTCAGGGTTCTGAACTACCAACGGTTCATCGACTCCCGGGCCTCCTGCTCCTCCCTCTCCCGGGGAGACGGGGTGATGACGTATGTCATTGGGAGAAGAGCCATTCCGTGGCACCCTTGCTCTTTTCCCGAGGGACGAAGTGACCGCGCCCAACAGCCTCCGCCAAGAGAAGGGCCGTTGAGGCGATAGTTTGGCAGCGGTCCTCCCGGCTTCCAGCCGGTATTCCGCGTCTGGACGAAGGTCCGCAACCAATCGGCGAGTCACTGACGCCGAGGATCCCGGACCCGCTTGTTTGCACACCCCGGCCACAGACACAGCATCGATAATGTCGTTTTCCTAAATACACCACCTATGCAATGGTCAGTTTAGCCCCCAGGCCCGCTCGCCCCGGCCCACAGGAACATCTCCCATGATCCGTCGGGAGTGGCTGGTTCACTTGGTCAGCGGCGTCCTCATTTGCGGGATGGCGGTGGCCGCCTGGTTCGGCGAGCGGCTCAACAACGAGCGGCATACCGCCCAGGTCCGCGCCGCCACCCAGGAACGCTTGAACGAGCTACGCGGCCGGTTGGAAAACAATCTTCTCAGCAACATCCAACTGAGCCAGGGGCTGGTCAGCGTGATCGCCGCCAACCCGCGCCTGGCCCAAGAGGAATTCATCCGCTCCGCCAAGCCCTTATTCGAGGGCAGCTCCCAATTGCGCAACATCGGCGCCGCCCCGGACATGGTGATTCGTCTGATGTATCCGCTGGTGGGCAATGAAAAGGCGATCGGGCTCGATTTCCGTCGTACCCCGAATCAGTTCGAGACCGCCGACCTGGCCCGTCGAACCGGGCGCCTGGTGTTGGCCGGACCGCTGGAGCTGGCGCAGGGCGGGTCCGGCATCGTGGCCCGCATCCCGGTCTTCCTCGATGGAGACAGCGGGGAAAAAGCATTTTGGGGACTGATCTCCAGCGTGATCGACACCCAGAGGCTGTTCGCGGACAGCGGGCTCCTCAGCGACCGATTACCGATCGAATTGGCGATCCGGGGCAAGGATGCCGGTGGCCCCCAGGGCGAGGTCTTTTTCGGGCGCGCCAGCCTGTTCGACGAGGAACCTATCGCAGCCATCATCCCTCTCCCCCTCGGTTCCTGGGTGTTGGCGGCGGTGCCGGTCGGCGGTTGGCCCCAGCAGGCGGACAATGCCTGGTGGTTGCGTGGGGTCTTCCTGCTGGTGGCCATCCTCGTCTTCGGTCCCATCTTCGCGTTGGGAAGAGCCCTGCGGGCCACCGAACACGCCCGGCGCCGGGCGGACACCGGCGCCTCCCGCTTGGTGGCCACCCTGGAAAACACCCCCAATGTCGCCGTGCAGTGGTACGACCAGAGTGGTCGCGTGATCTACTGGAACCAGGCCTCTGAACGCTTGTTCGGCTGGTCGTCGCAAGAGGCGGTTGGCCAGACGCTCGATCGACTCATTCTCAAGGCCGAAGAGATGGAAGCTTTCTTGTCCACCATGACGCAGATCGCCGGGAGCGGTGAGACCATAGGTCCGGTCGAGTTCGGTATCCATCATCGTGACGGCTCGCCCCGCCAGGCCCTCTCCACCATCTTTCCCATTCCCGGGGACGACCGACCGCTCTTCGCGCGCATGGACGTCGACATCACCTGGCAAAAACAGGTCGAACAGGACCTCATCGCCGCCCGCGACGAGGCGCGGAAGGCCTATCGGGTCAAATCCGACTTTCTCGCCAATATGAGCCATGAGATCCGCACCCCGATGAACGCTATCATCGGCTTCAGCCACCTGGGTCTTGCCGCGACCTCGGCGGAAAAAATGCGGGAGTATCTGGACAAGGTGTATGTCTCCTCGACCAATCTTCTCGGCATCATCAACGACATCCTCGACTTCTCCAAGATCGAGGCCGGCAAGCTGAAACTCGAAATCGCCCCCTTTCAGCTCCGACAACTGGTGCGGGAGATTCGCGACACCATGGAGCTGGAAGCCGAGGCCAAGGGGCTGCGGCTCGAGTTCCAGATCGCCGCCGAGGTGCCGGACCAGCTCCTGGGTGACAGCCTGCGGCTGCGCCAGGTGATCACCAATCTGATCTCCAATGCGGTCAAGTTCACCGCCCAGGGCCACATCCGGGTGAGCGCCGAATTGGTCTCCCGGGTGGAGGATCAGCTCCGGCTCAGGTTCTCCGTCGCCGATACGGGGATAGGTATGACCGCCGAGGAACAGGGTCGGTTATTCCGCGCCTTCAGCCAGGCGGACAGCTCCACCACCCGGAGATACGGGGGTACGGGGCTGGGTCTGGCCATCAGTCGACAACTGGTGGAGATGATGGGTGGAAAGATCAGCCTCCTCAGTGAACCTGGCCAAGGCAGCACCTTCAGTTTCACCATCAACCTCGAAGTGAATCCCGAGCCCCATGAGCCCGCCCATATCCTCAACTCCGGCTCTTCACCGGCGGCGATACTGGAACAGGCTGCCGCCCTGTTGCGGGGCCTGCGGGTGCTGTTGGTGGAGGACAATGTCGTCAACCAGTTGCTGGCCCAGGCGATGCTGGACAAGGTCGGCATCCTGGTCGAGCTCGCCGTCAACGGGCGCGAGGCGGTGGAGAAGCTGAGACGATCCCCCGACTACGACCTGGTGTTGATGGATATCCAGATGCCGGAAATGAACGGCTATGAGGCGACCGGCCTCATCCGTCGCCAACTCGGCTTGACCGCCTTGCCCATCATCGCCATGACCGCCCACGCCATGAGCGAGGAACGCACCCGCTGCCTGGATACAGGCATGGACGACATCATTACCAAACCGATCGACGTCAAATTGCTCTATGCCAAATTGGCGGAGTACCGCCAAGCGCGACCTTCCAACCGCTAGCCGCCAGGGTTGGCGCCCTTGGCTGGATTGGGCAGGCACACCTGGTTACCCGGCATGTGGTGATACCTAGACGTCGGGCAACGGAGCCCGACTGGCCTGGCATTACAGGAATGGGTATCGCGCCCGGTCGTTCCGGGCCTCGACTGAAAAAGGCTTGTTTTCGTTCTTCTTTGAAGAACAATCCATAAATATAGCCGTTACTATTCTCCATTAGAGAACAATAACGGTTCCAAAGCCGCCACCCCCGGCCCTCCCCAAAAAGGGAAAAAGGAAACAGATCAAAGGGAAGAAGCCAATATCCTGGCCTACAAAACTACAAAACTGTGGGTTTGCCGTGTTTCTTCAAAATATTATAGCGGCGATCGGGTCGAGGTGACGGGATTGCGCCCGTCACCCCTCCCACACCACCGGACATGCGG
>WBZP01002356.1_pt1 | contig 21784 bp, 10 predicted proteins | sample 5204301 | NCBI WGS metagenome assembly WBZP01 (sample SAMN12412401, study PRJNA552823) | activated sludge metagenome | isolation source: activated sludge from nitrification reactor of wastewater treatment plant... | place: USA: Pennsylvania | collected 2017
GATCGCCTCGGTCTCGCTCCAGCGACCGCGCCCGCGGGCCGTGCTCACGCGGAAGCGGTAGTTGCCGGGGGGGATGTTGGTGTAGCGGACGGCGCGGCGCGGCCCGGCGTCGATCCAGCCGGGATCGAAGCCTTCGAGGCGGTAGCGGAAGCGGATGGACTCGGGCGAGCGCAGCGAGAGCCCGGTGTACCGGACCTCGATCTCGCCGCGGCCCGGCGGCGCGTCGACGGGCGGCCCCGCCGCGAACGCGTGCCCGTCCACGGCGATCTCCTCGATGCGCGCCGCCGGCGGCGCGGGGTCCTGACGGCTCGTGCGCGGGTCGATGACCACGGCCCCGCGGGCGGTGGCGAACCACAGTCGCCCGTCGGCGGCGCGGACCACCGTCGGCTGGTGGGCGACCGACAGGCTCGTGCTGCGCATCCCGCTCTCGGCCCCGAGGAGCTCCGGCGTGACCGCGGCGCGGCGGCCCTCGGCCGCCTCGCGCAGCTCCGCCTTCGACACGCGGACGATCCCGCGCGCGTAGGTGAGCCAGAGGCTCTCGCCGTCGTCGAACACCTGGTAGAAGAAGTTGGCGGGCAGCCCGTGGCGCGCCGTGAGCGCCGAGACCCGGCCGTCGTGGATGCGGGCGAGGCCCTGGCGCGTGGCGACCCAGACGTCGTCCTCGCCGTCCACGCAGAGCGCCTGCACCGCGTCGCTCGCGAGTCCCTGGGCCTGGCCGAAGCGGAGGGCCCGGCCGTCGCGCAGGACGCTCACGCCCCGGTCCCGCGTCCCGACCCACAGTCCGCCGCGCGAGTCCTCGCCGATCGAGCGCACCTGGCGCCCGGCCAGGCCGACCGCCTCGCCGTAGGGCTCGAGCCTCCCGGCCGTCACGCGGAAGAGGCCGGCCGCGCGCGAGCCCAGCCAGGTCGTTCCCTTCCGATCCGTGAAGACGACGGAGACGTCGACCGCCTCCGCGCCGCCCACGCGCGAGCGCCGCGCGCGCCCGCCGGACAGCTCGAAGAGGCCGGTCGTGGTGCCGACGACGAGCGTGCCGTCCGCGGTCCGGGCGATCCCCGCCGCGGCGAGCCCGGGCTCGAGGACGTGCACTTCGCTCGTCGACCCGTGCAGGCGCCGGACGTCCGCCGCGGTCGCGAACCAGACGGAACCGTCCGGGTCGGCGAGCAGCGCCCGCACGTCGACGTCGGGCTCGCTCGGGCCGCCTCCGGTCACGAGCCGGCCGGTGGTGGCCTGGAGCCGCGCGAGGCCGTCGTAGCGCGTGCCGAACCACAGGTTCCCTTCGCGGTCGACGCCGAGGGCCGAGACGCCCCGCGACGCGACGGTCTGAAGCGTCAGGCGGTCCGCGAGGCTCGACACGTCGGCGAGCGGGTCCTCGCAGCGGCCGTCGCGGATCCGGCACAGGCCGTTGAGCGTGCCGACCCAGGCCGTGCCGTCGGCCTCGACCGCGAGCGCGGTGGGCGTGTTCGACGGGACGCCCTGCCGCTCGCCGAAGGACTGGACGCGGCCGTCCTTCAGCAGGCGGGCGCCGTTGTCGGGCGCGCCGGCCCGCCAGAGGGTCAGCCACAGGCCGTCCTCGCCGTCCCCGTCGATCGCCGCGACACGGCCGGAGAGCTCGGACGGGTACGCCGCGGTCAGGCTCGAGAAGCGGCCCGACGAGTAGCTGGCGAGGCCCTGCTCCGTCCCGATCCAGACCGTGCCGTGCCGGTCCGCGTGCAGGGCCCGCACCGCGCCGCCCGGCAGGCCCTTCTCGCCCGAGTACGAGAGGATGCGTCCGTTCCGGCGGCAGGCGAGCCCGGCGGTCGTACCGATCCAGAGCTCGTCGCCGGGGCCGACGGCGAGGGCCGTCACCGAATCGCTCGGCAGGCCGTCGGCCACCCGGTAGGTCGTGAACGCGTCGTCCTCGAGGCGGCTGACGCCGCCGCCGTAGGTGCCGATCCAGAGGGCGCTCTCGCCGTCCTCCGCGAGCGCCCAGACCTCGCTGTCGTGCAGCGCGTTCGGCCTCCGGTCGTCGAAGGACACGAAGCGGACGCCGTCGAAGCGGCCGAGGCCCCCGCGGGTCCCCACCCAGAGGTAGCCGTCGCGGGTCTGGAGGATGGTGAAGACGTAGTTCTGCGGCAGCCCCGTGCTCTCCGACCAGACGTCGACCACCCGCTGCGCCGAGGCGGCGGCGGGGAGCGCGGGCGGAGGGGCGGTCGCCGCCGAGCGGGCGCCCGCGGCGAGGAGCGCGACCCATCCGAAGACCGTTGCGGCCCGCGTGCGTCGATTCACGAAACCTCTCTCCCGGCCGTCAGCCGGCGGTCGACCCGTCGGGGCCTTCCCCGTCCGGGGACCCGGCGGCCCGCCCGCCGCGGCGGCGGGCGAGCACCTTGTCCGCCACGTTGGGAAACAGCTCGACCATGCACTCCGGGCAGACGCCGTGGGTGAAGTCGGCCTCCGAGTGCTCGCGGATGTACGCCTCGATCTGCTGCCAGTAGCCCTCGTCGCTGCGGATCCTCTTGCACGACGAGCAGATCGGGAGGAGGCCGCTCAGCACCTTGACGCTGGCCGCCGCTTCGGCGACCTTCTCCTGCAGCTCGACGGTGCGCCGCCGCAGCGTGCGCACGCGCCAGCTCACGGCCAGCGCCCCGAGCGCGACGGCGAAGAGGACGACGAGCGCCGCCCACCAGCGGGTCTGGTAGAAGTGCGGCGCGATCGAGAGAGCGACGACGGCGGCGCCCTCGTTCCACGGCCCGTCGCCCTGCGCCGCCGTCACGCGGAAGGAGTAGGTCCCGGGCGGGATGTTGGTGTAGCGGGCCACGCGGCGCGCGCCCACGTCGATCCAGTCGGGGTCGAAACCCTCGAGGCGGTAGCGGAAGCGGATCGTCTCGGGGGCACGGAACGCGAGGGCCGTGTAGCGGATGTCGATGACGCCGCGCCCGGGGCCGGCGCTGATCGGCTCCCCCGCGGCGAACGAGCGGCCGTCCACGGAGACCGACTCGAGGAGGACGGGCGGCGCCTTCGGCCGCGCGCCCACCCGGCGGGGGTCGACGGCCACCGCGCCGCGCACGGTCGCGAACCACAGCCGGCCGTCGGCGGCGCGCCAGGCCGACGGCGCGTGCAGCCCCTGCGTCTCGGCGGTGGCCATGCCGTGCTCCACGCCGAGCAGGAGCGCGGGCGGGCGCACGGGCTCACCGGGGGCGAGCGCCTCGAGGTCCTTCCGGCCGACTACCGCGATGCCGTGCGGCGTGCCGAGGTAGAGGCGGGACGCGTCGTCCTCGAGCACGCCGAAGACGGTGTCGCTCGGCAGTCCCTCCGCCTCGCCGAAGCAGCGCGATCCGCCCGCGTCCACCACGCGGCAGACGCCCCGGTCGCGCGTCGCGACCCAGAGGGCGCCGTCCTTCGCGAGGTGGAGGCCGAACGCCACGCCGCGGTTCTCGTGCAGGTCGTAGACGTCGACGAACGAGAATGCGTCCCTCTCGTGCCGCAGGAGCCCGTTCGGCGTGGCGAACCACGCCACGCCGCGCGAGTCCACCGCGATGTCGTAGATCACGTACCGCCCGGACGAGTTCGCGAACGAGAAGCGCTCCGCGCGGCCGCCGCGGACCCGGTAGACGCCGGCCCCGCGCGTGCCGACCCAGAGAGCGCCGTCCGGGCCGCGGGCGAAGGCCGAGACGACCGTGCTGTCGATCCGCAGGCCCGGCAGCACCCCGACGCGCCCGTCGCGCACGACGTTCACGCGCTTGTCGTAGGTGCCGACGAGGACTCCGAGGGCGGGGTCCTCGCCGAGGCCCGTGATCGAGTCGTTCAGCAGTCCGTCGCGGCGGGTGAAGACGCGGTACTCGCCGTCCTTCCACCGCGTGAGCCCGCGCGTGGTGCCGAACCACATGCTGCCGTCGCTCGACTGGAAGATGCAGGTGACGTCGTTCTCCGACAGGCCGCTGCGCCGCCCGTAGGTCGCCACCTCTCCGTCGCGGAAGCGGACGAGCCCGCTGCCGCGCAGGCCGGCCCAGACGTTGCCCTCGCGGTCCTCGAAGAGCGAGGTGACCGCGTCGCCGGGCAGGCCCTCGGCCGACGTGAAGCTCTCGACCCGGCCGGCCGTCCAGCGGTTGAGCCCGGCCTCCGTGGCGATCCACACGCCGCCGTCCCGGTCCTCGAGGATCGCGCTCACGAAGTTGGCGAGGAGGCCGTCCGCCGTCGTGATCGTGCGCCGCCGGCCGTTCTCGATGCGGTCGAGGCCGGAGGCCGAGCCCACCCACACGACACCGCGGCGGTCGACGAGCAGGCACTGCGGCTCGAGGATCCCCGCGGCCGCCGGGTAGGGCCGCACCTCTCCGTCGCGCACCTGCACGATGCCCTGTCCCGTGGCGACCAGCACGACGCCCTTCCCGTCGCCCGCCACCGCGAACACCGCGTCGTGGGGCAGGCCCTGGGGGACCCGGTACCACGTCGCGTGGCCGCCGGCGTAGGAGAGCGCCCCGCTCCACGTGCCGGCCCACAGGGTGCCGGCGGGATCGACGTAGAGCGAGTTGCCGCTCGTCCCGGTGAGCTGGGGGTCGGGGCCGAGCGTCTCGAAGGCGCCCCGCCGGTAGCGGGTCAGGCCCTTGCCGTCGGTCCCGATCCACAGCGAGCCGTCGGCGGCGCCGCGCAGGGCGGTGATCTGTCGCCCCTGGAGCCCGGGGGCGGTCTTCGGCGTGTAGACGGTGAAGGCGACGCCGTCGAAGCGCACGAGGCCGTCGTGGGTGCCGAGCCACAGGTAGCCGTCCGGCGTCTGCGCGACGGCGGTGACCGTGCTCTGGGGCAGGCCCTGCACCGTCGTCCACGCGTCGCGGCCGTACTGGGAGAGGCCGACGGCCGGGTCGAGCGCGGAAGCGCGCGGCGCGGCGGCCCACGCGGCCGCGGCGCAGACGAGGGCGGCGATCGCGCGCCCCGGGAGAGCGCGCGCGGCGGACGGGCGGCGTGGGAATCGGCTCACGGTCTCTTCTCTCGCCCCGGCGGCGACGCCAAGGTAATGCCGGGGCCGTCGGCCGTCAACGCGCGCGTGCGTCAGAATGCGACGGTGGCCCTCGGGCCTTCGCGGGTCCGCCCTCCGCGTCGGGGGCCGGTCTTGCGGCGAGGTTCGCCCCCGGACGGCGGCTACGAACCGGAGCCGTCGCCGGGATCGTCGCGGAGCCGCGCGATCACGCGGTCGGCGACCTCCGGGAAGTACTGCCGCATGCAGTCGGGGCACATGCCGTGGGTGAAGTCCGCGTCGGTGCGCTCGCGGATGTAGGACTCGATCTGGTGCCAGTAGCCCTCGTCGCTGCGGATGCGCTTGCACCCGGAGCAGATCGGGAGCAGCCCGTTCAGCACCTTCACGTTCGCCACCGCCTCGGCCACCTTCTCCTGCAGCTCGACCGTGTGCCGGCGCAGCGCCCGGACGCGCCACCGCACGCCGGCCCACACGAGCGCCGCGCCGGCGAGCGCGAGGAGGGCGTGCCACCAGCGCGTCTCATAGAAGTGCGGCGCGAGGGCTATCGCCACCACGGCCTCGCGCTCGTTCCACGGACCGTCCCCCTGGGCCGCCGTGACGCGGAAGGTGTAGTGGCCGGGCGGGATGTTCGTGTAGCGGGCGCCGCGCCGTGAGCCGGCGTCGATCCAGTCGGGATCGAAGCCGTCGAGCCGGTAGCGGAAGCGGATGGCCCCCGGCGCCCGGAAGGAAAGGCCGGCGTAGCGCACCTCGAGGCCCCCCCGGCCGGGCGGGGCCGACACCGCCGCGGCGGGGTCGAACGCGTGCCCGTCGACGTCGACCGACTCGATGCGCAGCGGGGGCGGGGCGGGCGGGGCGCCGATGCGCGCCGGATCGACCGCGACCGCGCCGCGGACGCTCGCGAACCAGAGGCGTCCGTCCCTCGACTTCCAGCCCGCGGGCGAGCGCAGCCCCTGCGTCTCCGCGGTCGCCATCCCGTCCTCGACGCCCAGCGTCCTGACCCGCAGCCGCGCGGCACGCCCCGCGTCGAGCGCGTCGAAGTCGGCCCGCGCGACGACCGCGATGCCCTTCGGCGTGCCGAGGTAGAGCCGGCCCTGGTCGTCCTCGAGCGCCGTGTAGACCGTCTCGTCCGGCAGGCCCGCCGCGCGGCCGTAGCAGCGCGGGGGGCCGTCGTCGCGCAGGCGGCACACCCCTCGGTCTCGGGTCGGGGCCCACAGGCTTCCGTCCGGCGCCTCGTGGACCTCGAACACGACGCCCTGGTTGTTGTCGCGCCGGTACGCCTCGACGACGGAGAAGCGGCCGGACTCGTGCCGGACGAGGCCGTTCGCCGTGCCGAACCAGACCGCGCCGTGCCGGTCCTCGCCGATGCCGTAGACGACGTAGCGGCCGTCGACCTCGTCGAAGGGGAAGCGCTCGAACCGGCCCGCGCGCCGGCGGTAGGCCCCGCTGCCGAGCGTGCCGATCCACAGCGAACCCTCGCGGTCGCGGTGGAACGCGGAAGCGGCGGCGCCCAGGTCGAGAGAGGCGACGACCCCGACGCGGTCGCCGCGGATCGTGTTCACGTGCCAGGCGTAGGTCCCCACGAGGACGCCGAGCTCCGGGTCCTCGCCCAGAGCGGTGACGGAGTCGTTCGCCAGGCCCTCGCGGCGGGTGAAGACGGTGGAGCGCCCGTCCTTCCAGCGCGTCAGGCCCTTCGTCGTGCCGAACCAGAGGCTGCCGTCCGACGACTGGAAGACGCACGTCACGTTGGCGTCCGCGAGCCCGTCCCGGCGGGCATAGGTCGTCACCTCGCTGTCGCGGAAGCGCACGAGCCCGACGCCGCGCAGCCCCGCCCACACGTTGCCCTCGCGGTCCTCGAAGAGCGAGGTCACCGAGTCCGCGGGGAGGCCGTCGCTCGAGTCGAAGCTCTCCATGCGGCCGCGGTGCCACCGGTTGAGCCCGCCCTCGGTGCCGATCCACAGGCCGCCGTCACGGTCCTCGAGAAGGGCGGTGACGAAGTTCGCGCGGAGACCGTCGGCGGTCGTCAGCGTTCGCCGCTGGCCCGCTTCGACCCGAGCGAGGCCCGTCATCGAGCCGACCCAGGTGACGCCGGCGCGGTCCACGAGGACCGCCTGGGCTTCCTGGATGCGCAGCGCCGCGCCTTCCAGCCGCAGGCTCTCCCCCCGCAGCCTGGCGACGCCCTCGGTCGTGGTGGCGAGCACGCCGCCCGCTCCGTCTCCCGCCACGGCGAAGATGGGCGAGCGCGCGGGCCCGTCCGCCTGGAGCCAGTCGGAGCGTCCGCCGTCGTGGCGCAGGAGGCCCCACCACGTCGCGACCCACGTGACGCCCTTCGGGTCGACGTAGATGGAGTTGCCGCTCGCCCCGGTCAGCTCCGGGCCGGGGCCCAGGGTCCGGAAGACCCCGTCCTTGTAGCGCGTGATGCCCTTGCCGTCCGTGCCGATCCACAGCGAGCCGTCTCTCGCCCCGCGCAGCGCGCTGATCTGGTGGCCGACGAGCCCGGGCGTCTCGTCGGGCTCGAAGACCGTGAAGCTCGCTCCGTCGAACCGGACGAGGCCGCCGTTCGTCCCCAGCCACACGTAGCCGTCGGTGGTCTGCGCGATCGAGAGCACCGAGCTCTGCGGGAGGCCCTGGACCGTGGTCCAGACGTCGCGGCCGTACTGCGCGATCGTGCGGGAGGGGTCGAGGGCGAAGGCCGGGGTGGACGCCAGGAGCAGGAGGGCGGCGAGCGCACGACCGGCCCGGCCGGCACGTCTCTGGACCCGCGTTCGCGCCACGACGCCTCCACCCGTCCGAGCGGGGATGAAGGTACCACGGTGGCCGGCCCTCAGCCTCGCGGCACCTCGGCCTCCGTCCGGACCGCCAGCTCGCTCCAGTCGAGCGACTCGACCCGCAGGCGCGCCGCCATCCGTTCGGCCGGCCAGTGCGTCCAGTCGAGCTGCGCCACTCGTCGATACCCGGCCTTGGCCACGCCCTTCAGCGAGGCCAGGTTGGTCGACTCGACGAAGCAGACGGTGCGGTTGCGCCCTCGGCGCCGTGCTTCCTCGAACAGCGACCGGGTGCGGCGCGCCTGGAGCCGGTGGCCGCGAAACTCCGGCTTCGTCCAGGACCGGTAGAGGTAGCAGACGTCCGACGGCACCTTCAGCAGGAGGCCCGTGAGGAGCTCGACCTCGTCGCGGCTCGAGAGCCACGCGGTGCCGGCGAGCCGGTCGCCGACGAACTGCAGGAGGCAGGCGTCGCCGGCGTCGAACAGGTCGACGCTGTCCCCTTCCAGCCTTCCGGCGGCCACGAGGCGGGGGACCTCCTCCCGCGTCGCAAGGCGCGAGGCGACCGGCCGATCGGCGGCGGCCAGCTCGTTCGGCAGGCTCAGGCCGAACAGAAGGAGGGTCCGGCGCCCGCGCGCGAAGTGCCGCTGCCAGCCCCTGTGGAGCATGGGCCCGACCCCGTGCCAGTGGCAGCCTCGCGCGAAGCCTGCGACCCGCCTGCGCACGCCGTCGATCACGCGCGGTTCCGCCACGCTTCGTTCAGGCGACGCACGGCGGCGAGGGCACGAGCGGCGATCATCGCTTGCCCTCCATACTACCCACTCTCGCCCGGTCCGTCAGCCTCTTCGAGCGTCTTGACGAGTATTGACGTCTGATCGCCATGCGCCTCTCCTCGCCGCGCGGCCACGACTTCCCCGGGCCCGCTCGACGAGGGGTGGTATAGTCCCGTGCCGCGGCAAGCGCCGTGCCGGGGGATGAACCGTGCTTCCTTCCATGCCCGCGACCGGCCTTCGCGCCGCCGCCGCCGTGGTGGCCGCCTTGGCGCTGGCCGGCGGCTGCGGTCGCCGCCAGGCCCCTTCGACCGCGAAGGCGCTGACCGACCGGGTCGTGCTCGTCACCATCGACACGCTGCGGGCGGACCATGTGGGGGCGCGGCGCGAAGGCGTCGCGCTCACCCCCTTTCTCGACGCTTTCGCGGCCCAGGCGGTCTCGTTCGACGACGCCGTCGCGAACGTCACCCTGACACGCCCGTCGCACGCGTCGATGCTGACCGGCGTGTATCCGTGGCGTCACGGCGTGTCGAGCAACACCGCCGAGTTCGCCCGGGACGTGGTGACGCTCGGCGAGCGGCTGCAGCCCCGCGGCATCGCCGCGGCGGCCATCGTCAGCAGCACCCCGATGCGCGGGCTTTGGCGGGGATTCGGCACGTTCCTCGAGCCGCTCGAGTCGAAGGACCGTTACGAGGCTCCCCCGGAGCTGATCACCCGGACGGCCCGGGACTGGATGGCTCGCCGTCGGTCGGAGCGCTTCTTCCTCATGGTCCACTACCTGCCGCCGCACGGGCCCTACACCCCGCCCCGGAGCTTCCGCCTGCCCCGCGAGCCGCGGGAGGGCCGGCGACTGCGGGTCATCCCGGACCCGTTCGAGCCGGAGACGATCCCGGCCTTCCAGCAGCTGGGTGACGAGCGCGATCCCGGCGTGTATCGCGCCCGCTACGCGGCTCACGTGCGCTACGTGGACTCCCAGATCGGGGCCCTCATGGATGCGCTGCGCGAGCTCGGCCTGTACGAGACGACCGCGATCATCGTGACGGCCGACCACGGCGAGAGCCTGGGGGAGCACGGCCTCTACTTCTCTCACGGAAACGTCGTGTACGACGAGCAGACGGCGGTCCCGCTCATGCTCAAGCTGCCCGGCGCCGGCATGGGGGGGCGGCGCTCGCGTGCTCCCGTCGAAGGCGTCGACCTGTTTCCGACGGTGCTCGAGCTCCTCGGCGAGCCGGTCCCGAAGGACATCGACGGCCGAAGCCTCCTGGGCGTGCTCGCCCCTGGCGGGCAGGCGAAGGCCCTCCGCTTCGTCCAGGCCGCCGAAGGCCCTCCCTTCACGCGGACGACCGAGGGCGCGCAGGTCGCGGTCCTGGCGACGCCCTGGAAGCTCGTCACGCGGTCCGGGGAGCTGAAGGGCGCGTCGGCCCCGCCCCGGTTCGCGCTGTTTCGCGTCGATCGCGACGCCGGCGACCGGACGGATCTGGCCCGCGAGCAGCCGGTGCTCGCGGGCCAGCTCTTCGAGGAGATCCGCCGGCGCTTCCGACCGTTCCCGGCGCCGCAGCCCATCTCGCCCGAGACCGAGCGGCAGTTGCGCGCTCTCGGGTACGTCCGCTAGCGCGGCCGACGGACCGGCCCGAGCGGCGCGAGCCCGCCCGGATCAGCCGCGGGGGGACGCGGGGCTAGAGGCGCAGGTGCAGCTCCTCGTACGCGACGACGGGGATGCCGAAGGACACCGTGAGGCCGGCGACGTCCGGCTGCGCGAAGCGGTAGGTCTGCTCGTGGAAGAGGGGGAGCAGGAACGCCTCGCGGGCGATCGCTTCCTCGACCTGCCGGTAGATCGCGTGCCGCCGCGCCGGCGCCGTCTCGGCCCGCCCGCCCTCGGCGAGGCGGTCGGTCTCCTCGGACCCGCACAGCCGGCCCACGAAGCCGCTCGTCGAGTGGAGGACGTACACGAAGGTGTCCGCGTCGGGGTAGTCGGCGCCCCAGCGGCCGACCGCCACGTCGACCGAGGCGTTCTCGATCGCGGACTCGTACTCCTCCATCGTCCGGTTGACGACGCGGAGCCGCACCCCGGCCTCGGCGAAGGCCGCGGAGAGGTCGCGGGCGAGGGCGGCGTAGTTCGTGAGGAACACGGGGTGGACCGCCGTCGTGAGCTCGAGGGCGGCGGGCGCGGCCGCGGCCGCGGCCCGCCCGCGCGGGGCGGCCGTCGACTCGTGCCCGAGCAGGCCGGGCGGGATGAGGCCGACCGCGGGGATCGCGAGGCGGCCGAGGTGCTGGCGCACGAGCCGCGGCACGTCGACGGCCTCGGCGAGGCGGAGGCGCAGGGCGCGGTCGGCCAGCGGCCCGCGTCGCGTGTTGAAGGCCGCGAAGTAGCTCATCAGGCGCGGCGTCTCGCGGTGGCCGGCCATGAAGCGCGGCTCGTGGCGGAGCGCCTCGACGTCGGCCGGGTAGAGGTCGGAGGCGAGCGCGAAGCGTCCGGCCCGGAAGCCGGCGAGCATCTCCTCCGGCGCGACGCCGAACGAGAACGTGAGCCCCTCGTTGCGCGGATAGCCTTTCCGCCAGTAGGCGCGGTTCGGCTCGAGGTGGAGGCGCCTTCCCGGATCGAAGGCGGCGACCCGGTAGGGGCCCGTCCCGATCCAGCTCGTGGGCGCGCCGGCGAGGTCGGCGCCCTCGGGAACGATCGCGGCGGACGGGTAGCTGATGAGGGCGGGGAAGAACGCCATCGGCGCCTCGAGCTCGATCGTGAACTCCCCGGCCGAGTGGATCTGGAACCCCGTCAGGTGCTCGCTCTCTCCGGCCAGGACCGCCCGCGCGCCGCGGATCGCGTCGAAGAAGAAGCGCGTGTCGCCCTCGCAGCGGAGGAGCCGCTCGAACGAGTAGCGCACGTCCCGCGCAGTGACGCGCCGCCCGTCCGAGAAGCGCGCGCCCTCGCGCAGGCGGAACCGGTAGCGCCGCCCGCCCTCTTCCGGGGTGAAGTCCGTGGCGAGCCACGGCACGACCGCCGCGCCGCCCGCGTCGCGGGTGAGGGTCTCGAAGACGAGGGGGATGACCTCGGCCTCGTCGAGGGTCGAGGTGAGGGCAGGGTCGAAGCGGCTCACGACGCCCGAGCACGGCACGTGGAGCGTGCCGCCGGCGGCCCGGACGTCCGGCTCCGCCTCGACCGAGCCCGCGGCCTTGCCGATGCGGCGGTAGTCGATGTAGGGCGTCACGCCGCGCAGGTTCGCCCCGCGGACGCGCGGGCCGGCCAGCCGGTAGTCGATGTCGTGGAAGAGCGGGACGAGGGCCCCGGCCTGGGCGACGAGCGCCTCGAAGCGGCGGTAGAGCGCCTCGCGCGCGGCGGGCCGGCTCTCCTTGCGCGCGTCCTCGAGCAGCCGGTCGGCCTCGGCCGAGCAGAACCAGCCGCGCAGCAGGCCCGTCCGCGAGTTGAAGAGCGAGTGCGTGAAGTTGTCGGGGTCGTCGTAGTCGGCGTTCCAGCGGCCGACCACCAGGTCGAGGCCCGCGTTCTCCTCCCACGCGCGGACGTAGGCGGGCATGTCGGCGTTCTCGATCGCGACCTCTACGCCCAGCTCCGACCACAGTCGGAAGAGCGCGGTCAGAAGCGCGCCGTAGCGGTCGCGTAGCAGGGGGTGCACCGCGGCCCGCAGCTTCAGGGGCGTGGCGATCCCCGCCTCGCGCAGGAGCCCGCGGGCCTCTTCGAGGGACAGGGACGGGTTCCGCCGACCCGGGTCGTGGCCGAGCATCGAGGGCGGGATGAGGCAGCTCGCCGGCTCGGCGAACCGGCCGAGCGTGCGCCAGACGAGGTCCTGCGGGCGGGTCACGCCCGACAGCGCGCGCCGCAGGGCCGGCGACGACGTGGCGGGGCCCGAGCCCGAGTTGAACAGGACGAAGTAGGTGTTCCGCTTCGCCGCCTCCACGAGGCCCCGGCGGTGCGCCGGCTCGCGCAGGACCTCCTCGAGCTCCTGGGGCAGCAGGTCGCGGGCGAGGTCGACCTCGCCCCGGCGGAACGCGCCCTCGATCGTGTGCGCCGTCTCGAAGATCCGGAACTCGAGCCCGTCGAGGGCCGGGCGCGGCTCGCGCCAGTAGCGCTCGTTCCTCTCCATCACGATGCGGCCGGGCTCGCGCGACGCGATCCGGAACGGGCCCGTTCCGAGGGGCTGCCCGTCGACCATGCGCACGATCCCCACGCTCACGTAGGTGAGCAGCGCCGGGTAGATCGGCAGGGGCTCGGCCAGGCGGAGCTCCAGCTCGTGGGGGCCGCGGACGACCACGCCCTCGACGTGAGAGGCGGCGCCGGCGCGGAACTCGGCCGCGCCGCGGATCGCCGCGAGGCCGGCCGGGATCTCCTCGACCGCGTTGCGCACGGCGGTCTCGAAGGACGCCTTGACGTCGTCGGCCACGAGGGGGTGGCCGTCCGAGAAGACGACCTCGCTGCGGAGCGAGAAGCGGAACGCCCGGCCCTCCTCGAGCAGCTCCCAGCGGGCGCACAGGCCGGGCGAGAGGACCCCGTCGTCGCCGGCCCGGACCAGGGTCTCGAAGACGTTGGCCGCGACCTCGGCCTCCTCGTTCGTCTGGATCCGCCCCGGCTCGATCGCTCCGACGGGGTTGGCGAGGGCCACGACCAGGCGGCCCCCGAGCGGCAGGTCGGCGCCGCCGTCGGCCTCGCTCCCGCCGCGGCCCTCCTCGGCCGCGATCAGGGCCTTCGCGCGCTCGTAGTCGCCGCGCATGTTCGCGAGGCGCGCGGCCAGGGGGAGGAGCGAGCGGAGGATGGCCGAGTCGCCCGCCTTCTGCGCCGCCTGCAGGCCCCGCTCGGCGAAGCGCCCGGCCTCCTCGCTGCGGCGCGCCTGCCACGCCGTCTCCGCCGCGACGAGGAGGGCGGCGGCCACGCCCGCGGCGCGGCCGAGCTTCTCCTGGACGGCGACCGCGGCCTGGGCCTCGCGCAGGGCGCCCTCGGTGTCGCCTGTCGTCCGCAGGGCCCGCGCGAGGATGAGGCGCGCGTCGGCCTCGACCCCGGGGTCGCCCTCCCACTCGTCGTCGAGGAACGACAGGGCCACCCTCACCGCCCGCGCGGCCTCCTCGGCCGAGAAGGCGTCGAGCGACGAGGCGGCGAGGCGCAGGCCGTGCTCGACCGTCTTCTCCGGGACGTCGCCGTTGAAGTAGTGGTGGACGAGCTGCGGCAGCACCCGCTCGAGCCGCCCGGCGTGGCGCGACTCGAGCAGCTCCGCGCAGCGGCGGTGGAGCGAGCGCCGCTTGCGGGGCGACAGCGACGCGTAGAGCACGTCGCGGACGACGCCGCTGCTGAACGCGAGCACGTCGCCGCGGGCCTCGCGCTGCTCCTCGAGGTAGCCCTCGACGAGCAGCCGGTCGAGCGCGTCGTCGACGTCGGACTCGGCGAGCGCCGCGAGGTCCCTCGCGTCGAAGCTGCGGCCCACGACGGACGCCACGGCGAGGAGCTGGCGCAGCTCGTCGGGGAGCCGGCGGATGCGGGCCTCGACCGCCTCCTGGATGGTGGCCGGCATCGCCTCGGCGGTGAGCGCGGCCTCGCCGGAGAGGCTCCACTGGCCGGTGGCGTCGGTCGAGATCGCCCCCGAGCCGAGCAGCGAGCGCACGAGCTCCTTGGTGAAGAACGGGTTGCCCTCGGTGCTCTCGAAGAGGCGCTGCGCGAGCGAGTCGTTGAGGCCCGAGCCGCCCACGAGCGTCTCGACGAACTCGCGGTGCTCGGCCGGGGTGAGGGGCGCGAGGGGGATCGCGGCGAAGCGCCGGTCGCCGCGGAAGCCCTCGAGGAGCCGGGTGAGGGGGTGGCGCCGGTCGACCTCGCTCGTGCGGTAGCTGCCGAGGATGAGGGTGGGCGTGGGCCCGAGGCGGCGGACGACGTACTGCAGGGCGTCGAGCGAGACCTCGGCCGCGTGCAGGTCCTCCATGACGAGGACGAGCGGCTTGCCCCCGGCGATGCGCGTGAGCGTGCGGGCGAGCAGCTCGAAGACCTGCGTCTGGTTCTCGGCCGCCGAGGACGCCGCCCGCGGAACCGACGCGCTCCCCCCGGCCGCGTCGCGGATCTCCGCGATCTCGTGGAGCATCGGGAACAGAGCGAGTAGCTCCGGGGCGAGGTCGGAGAAGTCGGGGGCCGAGGAGCTGCCGGTGTCGCGGTAGCGGAAGTACTCCTGGATGGCGTCGCAGAACCCCTGGTACGCGAAGGAGCGGTCGCGCTCGACCGAGCGGCCGTGGAGGGCGCGGATGCCGCGGGCCCGGGCCAGGCTCTCGATCTCGTCGAGGAGGCGGGTCTTCCCCGCGCCCGGCTCGCCGGAGACCACGACGAGCTGGCACTCGCCGTCGAGGGCGGCGTTCAGCCGCTTCTGCAACTCGGCCAGCTCCGACTTACGGCCGACGAGGGGCGCGGCCTGGGCCGGGCGCGGCGCCACCATCGTCGTCTGCGTGAGGCCGGCCACCGCCCGCTCGCGGACGCTCTGGTGGAGCCGGGCGCGGTAGCCCCGGAGGGCCTCGGCGAGATCGGCGGCGCGCGGCCGCCGGTGCGGCTCCTTCGCGAGGCACGAGAGCACGATGCGCTCGAGCTCCTCGTCGACCTCCGCCCCCGCCTCGCGCGGCGCGCGGGGGAACTCGTGCACGATCCGGTAGAGGACCGACTGGGCCTCCCCGGCGAAGGGCGGCGCGCCGGCGAGGCACTCGTAGAGCACGGTACCGAGCGCGTAGACGTCGGAGCGGCCGTCGACCTCGCGGGCCGCGACCTGCTCCGGGCTGAGGTACGCGAGCGTTCCCACGAGGGTGCCGGTCCGCGTGAGGCGGCTCTCGGTGGAGGCCCGCGCGAGGCCGAAGTCCATGACGCGGACGCGCACGGACGCGCCCTCGTCGCGGGAGACCATGACGTTCTCGGGCTTGACGTCGCGGTGGACGACGCCGCGCGCGTGCGAGTACTCGAGCGCCTCCGCCACCTGGATGCCGACGTCGAGCACCTCGCCGAGCCGCGCCTCCTCCTGGCGGAGGAAGGCGCGCAGGTTCGTGCCCTGGACGAGGGGCATCACGAAGAAGAGCATCCCGTCGTGCCGCCCGAAGTCGTGGATCGGCACGATCGCCGGGTGGTCCATCTGGGCGACGAGCTGGGCCTCGCGCTGGAAGCGGTGCTCGGAGTCCGCGCTGAGCTGCGACGGCGGGACGCACTTCACCGCCACGTCCCGGCTCAGGCGCGGGTCGTGGGCGCGATAGACGACCCCCATCCCGCCGCGTCCGAGCTCGGAGGTGATCTCGTAGCGGTCGGCGAGCTTCGTTCCGATCATCGACCCTCCGCGGGGTGGCGCACGGTCTGGCTTTTCGAGGGAGCGACGATGCTAGCGGGTCGCTCCGCACCGCGCAACGCGGATCGGGAGAGTGAACAGGGGGGAACGGAACGGGAACGGGGCAACGGGAACGGACAACGGGAACGGACAACGGGAACGGACAACGGGAACGGACAACGGACGACGGACAACGAAGACGGCCTTGTGGGTTGGGGACGGATACAGAGGAAACGGAACGGACAACGGCAGCGAGAACGGACGGCGAACAACGGAGCTGAAGGGATCGCGCGCTTCTTACGGCCGCGATCCCTTCAGGGCCACGCGCCTTCGCGTGTAGGCGATCAGGCCGCCGGCGTCGATGATCGCCTGGCGGGCCTTCGGCAGCGGGACGACCGCGAACGACTTCCCGGTCGTCCGGTTCACGACCTGCTCGGGCGTGACCTCGAGCTCGTCGCCCTCGCTCGCCTCGTAGTCCGGGGCGGTGACCAGGTTGAGGCCGAGGTTGATCGAGTTCTGCAGGAAGATCCGCGCGAACCCTCGGGCCACGATCGTGAGCTCGTAGCCCTTCAAGCACGAGCAGGCCTGCTCGCGCGAGGAGCCGCAGCCGAAGTTCTTCCCGGCCACGATCACGCTGCCGGGCGGCACCTGCTTCGACTTGAGCTTCCCGTTGAGCTCCGGGCTGTCCGCGAACGCGAACTGCGGCGTCTCGGTGGGGAGGACGGTCGCCATGTAGCGGCCGGGGTAGATGACGTCGGTCGACACGTCGTCGCCGAGCTTCGCGATGACCTGGGCCATGGCGCTTACGCTCCCTTCCGCGGGTCGGTGATGACGCCGGTGGCGGCCGAGGCCGCGGCGACCTCGGGCGAGCAGAGGTAGACCTCGGAGTTCGGGTTCCCCATCCGGCCCTTGAAGTTGCGGTTCGTGGTCGAGAGCGCGACCTCACCGTCGCCGAGCGCGCCCTCGTGGACGCCGAGGCACGGGCCGCAGCCCGAGTTCATGACCACCGCGCCCGCCCGCATCAGGTCGAGCACGTAGCCCTTCTCCATCGCCTCCTGGTAGATGCGGGCCGAGGCGGGGAAGACGAGCATGCGCGTGCCGCGGGCCACCTTCTTCCCGCGGAGGATCGACGCGGCGGCCGCGATGTCGTCGAGGCGGCCGTTCGTGCAGGAGCCGATGACGATCTGGTGGACCTTCGTCCCGACGACTGCGTCGACCGGCTTCACGTTGTCGACGGTGTGGGGACAGGCGATCTGCGGAGCCAGCTTCGCGGCGTCGATCTCGATCGTCCGCTCGTAGGCGGCGTCGTCGTCCGCGGTGACGAGCGTGATCGGATCGCTCACGCCCGCGACCTCGCGCAGGTAGCGGACCGTCTCGCCGTCGCCGGGAACGATGCCGGAGGTCGCGCCGGCCTCGACCGTCATGTTGCACAGCGTGAGCCGGCCGGACGTCGGCATCGCCTCGATCGTCTTCCCGTGGAACTCGATGACGCGGAAGTTCGCGCCCTCGGCCGTGAGGAGGCCGACGAGGTGGAGGATGAGGTCCTTCGCGCCCACCGTCGCCGCGAACGCGCCGTTCACCACCACCTTGATCGTCGGCGGCACCTCGACGTTCAGGGCCACGCCCAACGACCACACCGACGCCATCTCCGTGGCGCCGATCCCGAAGGCGAACGCGTTCAGGGCGCCGTGGCTCGTGGTGTGCGAGTCGGTGCCGACGACCACGGCGCCGGGGCGCACGTAGCCGTTCTCGGGGAGGATCTGGTGGCAGATCCCGCCCTCGTCCCCGCGCACGTCGTGGAAGCGGGTGATCCCGTGCTTCGCCACGAACTCGCGGACCTTCTTCTGGTTGCTCGCGGTCTTCGGCGACTCGGCCGGCACGCGGTGGTCGAAGATGATGGCGATCCGCGAGGGATCCCAGATCCTCGGCTCGAGGCCGGTGCCCTTCCAGACCTCGGTGAACTGGTTCACGACGAGGGCCGCGTTCTCGTGCGACATCGCGAGGTCGACGGCGGGCTCGACGACGTCGCCCGCGCGGACGGCGTCACGCCCCGCGGCGCGGGCCAGGATCTTCTCGACGACGGTCATTCCCATGTGATGGCTCCGGTGAAACGGCTGGGGTCAGATCTTGAATCTTGAATCCGCGAGCGCGGATTCAAGATTCAAGATCTGACCCCAGCTGTCCTAGACAACGCCCTGCGCCTTGAGCGCCGCGACGTCCTCCTTCGAGTAGCCGAGGCCGGCCAGCAGCTCCGCGGTGTGCTCGCCGAGCCGCGGGGGCGGCGTCGTGATCGCGCCCGGCGTCCGCGACAGCTGCGCGGTGAGGCCGAAGAGGCGCACGTCGCCGATCTCGCCGTCGACGTGGACGTCGCGCAGCACCCGGCGGTGCCGGACCTGGGCCTGGTCGAGGGCCGCGCCGAGGGGCAGGATGTCGCCCGACGGCACGTCGCGCGCGTTCAGGGCCTCGACCCAGTGCGCGGTGGGCTTCGCCCTGAGCTTCTCCTCGACGAGCGGAGTGAGCGCGCGGCGGTTCTTCTTCCGCTCGTCGCGCTCCTTGAAGCGCGGGTCGTCCTTCAGCTCCGGCGCGCCGATCACCTCGGCCATCGCCTCCCACTGCTCCTGCTTGTTGGCGGCGATGTTGATGAAGCCGTCCTGCGTCCGGAACGAGCCCGAGGGAGCGGCGGTGAAGTTGTCGTTGCCCATCGGCACGGGCGCCTGGCCGCCGATCAGGAGGTTCGCCGCGACCCAGCCCATGAGCGGCATGATCGAGTCGAGGAGGGCCACGTCGATCATCTGGCCCTCGCCCGTCCGCTCGCGGTGGTAGAGCGCGGCCAGGATGGCGAACGCAGCGTTCAGCCCGCCGACCGTGTCGCACACCGGAAAGCCCGCGCGCAGCGGGTGGAGCCGCTCGTCGCCGTTCACGTCCATGGCGCCGGAGAGGCCCTGGATGATCTGGTCGTACGCCGGCTTCTCGGCGTCGGGGCCGGTCTGGCCGAACCCCGAGATGCCGCAGTAGACGAGCCGCGGGTTGATCTCGGCGAGCGCCGGGTAGCCGAGGCCGAGGCGCGTCATCACGTCCGGCCGGAAGTTCTCGACGACCACGTCGGCCGTCCTCACGAGCGTCCTGAAGATCTCCTTGCCCCCGGGCGCCTTCAGGTTGAGGGTGAGCGACTTCTTGTTGGCGTTCTGGGCGAGGAAGCTCGTGCCCATGAGCGCCTTGTTGAGCTTCGGCACGTTCCCGAGCACGCGCGCGAGGTCGCCCCCCTTCGGGTTCTCGATCTTGACGACGTCGGCGCCGAGGAGGGCGAGGTGGAGGGTGCAGAAGGGGCCCGACAGGACGTTCGTGAGGTCGAGGACGCGGACGCCCGAGAGGGCGCTCATCGGGCGGCTCCCGCGGCCTGCGGCTCCGGGATCGGGCCCGCCTTGTAGACGGAGCCCGGCATGTCGCGCTGGAAGAAGGACGCCACTTCGCGGGCCACGTCGACGAGCGTGTCGAGACGGACGTCCGTTCGCCCGCCGTTCCGCTGCCAGGCGTGCACGAGGTCCTCGGTGCACGTGTTCCCGCCCGCCACCTTCGTGAACGGGCAGCCGCCGAGGCCCGCCACCGAGGCCTCGAAGTACGAGACCCCGGCCTGGCGGGCCGCGTAGCAGTTGGCGAGGGCGAGGCCGTAGGTGTCGTGGAAGTGGCACGTCCACTCGGCGGTCGCGTCGAGGGCCCGCACGCGGCCGTAGAGCTCGGCCACGTCGTCGGGTGTCGCGTGGCCGGCGGTGTCGGCCAGGGAGAGCGAGCGCAGCCCCGCGTCGAGGAAGGTCCTCACGATGGAGACGACGCGCTCCTTCGGGACCGCGCCCTCGTAGCCGCAGCCGAAGGCCGACTGCACGGACACCTGCACGCGCTTGCCCGCGGCGATGGCGGTCTTCGCCATCGCCACGATCCGCCGGTTCGCGTCGTCGATCGACATGCCGGTGTTCTTGCGGCTGTGCGTCTCGCTCGCCGAGACGCCCATGCAGAACATGCCGACGCCGCACGCCATCCCGCGGTCGAGGCCCTTCTCGTTCAGCACGAGGCCGGACAGCGTGACGCCGCGCGGGTTGTGGCCCGGAGCGGAGAAGTGCGCGAAGAGGCGGTCGGTGTCCGCCATCTGCGGGACCTTCTCCGGGTGGACGAACGAGCCCACCTGGACGACGTCGACGCCGGAGGCGAGGAGGGCCTCGATCCACGCGATCTTCTGCTCGGTCGGGACGACCTGCTTCTCCATCTGCAGGCCGTCGCGCAGGCCGACCTCGTGGAGGAAGGGGGCCACGCCCTACCTCCCGGCCGCGACCGGCGCGAGCGCCGCGGCGACGGCGCGGCCCATGTCCATCGTCGTGGACGAGCCGCCCATGTCGTAGGTCCGCACCTGGCCTTCCGCGATCACCGCCGCGGTGGCCGCCTCGAGGTGCTTGGCCTTCTCCGCCTCGCCGAGCCAGTCGAGCATCATCTTGGCCGCGAGGATCGTGGCGATCGGGTTCGCCTTCTGCTTCCCGGCGTGCTTCGGCGCGGAGCCGTGCGTCGGCTCGAAGACGGCCAGCTTCTCGCCGATGTTGCCCGAGCAGCCGAAGCCGAGGCCGCCGACCATCTGCGCGCACAGGTCCGAGATGATGTCGCCGTAGAGGTTCGGGGCCACGAGCACGTCGTAGTTGAACGGGTTCTTGAGCAGCCACATCCCGATCGCGTCGATGTTGGCGTCGTCCGTCTGGATCCCGGGGTAGTCCTTCGCGACCTTCTTCGCCTCCTCGAGGAAGAGGCCGTCCGTCGCGCGGACGACGTTCGCCTTGTGGACGATCGTCACCTTCTTCCGGCCGTGCGTCTTCGCGAACTCGTAGGCAGCGCGGACGATACGCTCCGAGCCCTTCTTCGTGTTGATCTTGCAGGAGATCGCGTACTCGTCGCTCTTGAGCTTCGAGAAGGGCGCGAAAGGCTTCGCGATCTTCGTGAGCGTCTCCGCGATCTCCCACGGCACCGGGTTGAACTCGACCCCCGCGTAGAGGTCCTCGGTGTTCTCGCGGAAAACGACGAGGTCGATGCCTTCCTTGTAGTTGAGCGGGTTGCCCGCGTATCCCTTGCAGGGCCGGTGGCAGACGTACAGGTCGAAGAGCTGCCGCATCCGCACGATCGGCGAGCGGTAGACGAGGCCCTTGCCCCGCAGCTCGGGCGCGAGCTCGGCCTCGGCCGCCTTCACCGGCTTCGACGTGATCGCGCCGAACATCGCGGCGTTCACGCCCCGGAGGAGATCGACCGTGCGCGGCGGGAAGGCGTCGCCCTCGGCGCACCAGAAGTCCCAGCCGATGTCGCCGTGCACGTACTCGGCGTCGAGCTCGAGCGCGTCGAGAACGACCCGGGTCGCGTCCATGACTTCCACGCCGATCCCGTCACCCGGCAGCCACGCGATGCGGTACTTGCTCATGAGATCAGGCCTCCAAGGCGCACGAATTGCCGATATCGCACCTCGATGCAGGGGATGAGCAGGAACCCTGCCAGCCGGGGAGTCCGGAAGCGATCGAAGCGACCAGGCCAGTCGAACGTGGCACGACCGGGGCGTGGATCTTCCGCCGCGGCGGCGGCGCGGGTATCCTCGCGCCATGACCGCCTCGTTCCCGAGCCGACTCGCCGCCGTCGCCCTGTGCTGCGCCGGGGCTGCCGCCCCGGCCGCCGCCGCGCGGCCCGACTTCAGCGGCACCTGGACGTTCGTGCAGAAGCGCAGCGACGACCTGCGCGAGAAGATCGACGCCGCCGTGGGCCCGGCGTCGACGAAGGGCGACATCAGGAAGGACTCGCCGCGCGTGTGGATCCGCTCCTGGCTGATGAACGTCACCGAGAAGCCCGACGCCGGCATCCTGACGATCGAGCAGACGGCGACGGAGTTCCGCTCCGGCACCGGCGACGATCTGCGGCTCTACTCCTTCGACCGGCCGCGGACGCGCCAGGCGGACGGAGGCGTCCTCTGCCACGCGACGGTGAGGTGGGAGGGCGACCGGCTCGTCGTCGAGG